>Ga0114921_10000059_pt1 | contig 44539 bp, 38 predicted proteins | sample BentaG_FD_87016 | JGI IMG/M metagenome (GOLD analysis project Ga0114921, IMG submission 87016) | Deep subsurface microbial communities from South Atlantic Ocean to uncover new lineages of life (NeLLi) - Benguela_00093 metaG | ecosystem: Environmental > Aquatic > Marine > Oceanic > Sediment ... | reverse complement strand
TGTCCCCGGGTCAAGCAGAAAATCCCAAACCTCCTGAATGGGTGCCTTCAAGGTAAATTTTCCCTCAATCAGCATTTTATCTTACACCTCCTTCTTATATGTCTTTTGAGATATTTTTACAGCAAGTTGATATACGGGTCCGTAGCACTGGTGGAAAGTACCGACGACATCTCGAATTTCCCATTTGAGTTTGCTCCCCAGATGGAGAACTCGGTGACTTCTCCCGTCTCCTCTACATATCCCCGGTATTTTTTGCAGAAACACAAGTAATAATGCCTACCTCTATAAATGGGGCACTCCTTACACAACGCACCCGAAAAGGGACATATCATTTCTAGCTTAGCCATGAGTAATTCTGTCTAACTCTTTCACAGCATAACTGAAAATATATAATAGGGCAATGATAATCCCCATGATTCCATCACCAAGGCACATTGACCCTAGCACAGATGAATGTGGGCTTTAGCCTATTCTCTCAGCCACAACGCATCTAGTATTAGCTTAATATACCTACCTGTCTTTCAACAGAGTGGAGCCCAAAAGTAAGCCACCATTACTCAAACATTCCATTCGCTACTTCTTGGGCTATACAACCTTCTTCTCTGATGCCCTATTATCGCATACCACCCTGTGACTGCGCAAGACTTCTGATAGAATACCTCTGTCTCCTCATACTAGTGGAATTACGGTCTGGGCGTGATTTCGGGTCCCTCCCAGTCCTTTAATGGCTTCATCCACTCAGCCCGCTCCACAAATTGGTCATAGTTCAGGGGTACCGGTGGGTGGCAGATAAACTGTGGGTCAAACTCGTCCTTCACCTTTAAGAGCCATTTATGGTAATTTGGCCCGTAGGCTGGCCCCGTTAAATAGAGTGGCTGGTGCGAACCCAGGAGTGAGGTATAAAAGCGTTTCCTTATGTTTTCCTTGGATGTCTCCAAGTAGAAATGGTCAACTTTATCGGTATTTTCATCTGGGTCCCAGTAAACAAGGAACTCAGAGTAGCCCTGATGACCCAGCTCAAAGCTTTGAAACCAACCGGTGTCACCATAGTCAGGCATAAGTGGTGGTGTGAAATCCCTCTTCAGTTTGGCATAGTTTTCTCCATGAGGTATTGCATGTTCAACCGTATCTATGACGTAATCCACAGAGAGATATCCACCACACATCAGCCACATCCCGGCTGAGTCGGCATTCTTAAACCACGATTCGTCTGATGGTCGGGTGCGGCGAGCTTCACCACCCAGCTCGGTTATGATATCCATCAATACTCGCTCCTCATATTCAAGCTGCTCCTCGGAAGCAAATCCCATGAGCAATACACGGAGAATATGAAAGTTACTAATGGTCTCCTCGTTTTCTTTTGACCAAAGTTCCCAGAACTCTTCCTTTGAGTTTGCCCTGGCAATTGCCCGCCAAAACAGGGGCACCTTGGTAACTCCGGCTCCTATCTCTGCTTTTGCCATTTCATACATAGCTTGCTTCATAGCGTCTTTGCTGGGCATAGTAAAATTAATCCACTTTACTCTCTTAGTGGGAAGCTGGAGGGTAGTATTTGGTGAAATACCTGTCGGCTCAAGCCTTTCAGGCTGGAATGGCAGGAGCTTTATAGCCATTTTAGTCACGATTCCCAGGAATCCCCTGTGCCCGGTAAAACCCCGCAGTAATCCACGAAGGTCAGGGCCCAGTCCTTCACCCCAGAATGGGTCATCTTGCAGAGCCAACGAACCTAGCTTAACCAGTTCTCCATCAGGCAAGACAAGCTCTGTCCCCAGTATTCGCCGGTGGGGTAGACCAATTCGGTAGCTGAGAGGAGACCAGCCATCACCTATCATGTTGGCGACAGCGGACACCTGTGCACCACCTCCACCAATAACAATATACATTCCCCTCTTCATTACCTCTTCCTGGAGCTGGGAGTAAATAATCCCGGGCCCAACAACGGCATAAAGATGCTTCTCATCAAGCTCAAAATCAGTCATCCTCTTCATATCAATAAGCAAAGCATCAGAAACGTGGGGATGAGAACGGGGACCATAAAATCCAGTGCTGTAGGGAACAAATGGAACCTTATAGCGGTTACAAACCTTGACTATTTTCTGAACTTCTTCTGTAGTTCGCGGCATGATAACACAGCCTGGTATTTTGGTCATTACCCTCTCATACCCCAAGCCACACTCATATCCTCCGGGTCCTGCCCGATAACCTTCACAAATTACCGGGTCAGCTGAAATATACTCAGACCCGACAATGGACTCAAGTACCTTGTATACTTCTTTGGATATAGCCATAACTTACCTCCTTAAGCCGGCACTTCAACCGATGCCAGAATGAGTTCTGAGATGTCAAATACCTTCAAGTTTTGCCCGTTATTGCTAACAGCTTTGGCAAAATTGTTCTTGCACCATGGGCAGGCAGATACAACAGCTTCAGCGCCTACTGCTTTTACCTCTACTAACCTCTGTTCTGCCGCCCATATAGCAAAATCCGGGAAGGCTTCTCTGGTTCCCCGACCAGCTCCACAGCAAAAAGCGTTTTCTCTCATCCGTGGCATTTCCACCAGTTCCACCCCAGGGATAGAGTTCAAAATATCTCTTGGCTGCTGATAAACCCCGTTGGTGCCGCGTCTCCGCTCCAGAGGGGGATTCACCACTCCCCATAATCCCCGCTCTCCACTCCAAGGAACCCAGGATTCACTAAGCCGGCTTAAACTGCACGAATCGTGGTAGGTCAATCGCAAATCAATTCGATTGGCAAGCTTGAGAGCTCCTTTCTTAATCAATTCATCTACGTGCTCTACAAGATGCACCACCCGGAACCCCAAATCAGCAGTTGAGATATTGAGCATCTTGGGGTAATCAACCTTCCACATTCGGTAGCCCTCAGCACAGCTGGTCAAAAGAGTGGTGGCTCCAGTTTGTTTAACAGCTTCAATATTGCGTTGAGCCAGCTCTCGTGCCTCATCTATCATACCTACAGAATAGAGTGTGTTACCACAGCACCACTCATCAGGCATTAGCATAAATGGAGTACCAGAAGCATTCAGTATTTTCACTGTTGCCTGGGCTATCTCAGGGTTAGTGTAAGAAGCAGAGCAACCGACAAAGTAAAGTACATCGGCTTTTGATGAGGGCTTTATTTCAGCAGGAAGCCACTTTGTTCGATTCTGGTGAGGGGCACCAAGGGAGTTATGTTTCGCCGCTATGTTTTCGGCTACCTTTCTGTGTTCAGGCATAGGACCTTTGCCGTCTTTCACTGCTTTTATTCTGAGTGCCTCAAGAGTAAGCTCTATTTCCAGGTCAAGATTCCGCTTGCAACCCACATCACAAGCACCACAGAGGGTACAAGCATAGAGTATCTTTAAGAGTTCGTCCGAGTAATCTAATCTATCCTCAGCTAATGCCACTCCAATCCTCATCTTCCCATAGGCACCATAAGAGTCAAATAAATACCTGGTGGCACTGGGACATCTTGTGCTGAACTTGACGCCCGGCATATATATGTGGTCTACCCAGGTGCATCCCTTACATTTGATGCATCGGCTCATATCAAAGATAAAGTTCTCTAGTTGCCTTACATCCAGGCTCACTTTCTCTTTGGGCATCTTACCCTCCTTAGAAGCACAAATTCCCAGGATTCATAATATTGTTAGGGTCAAAGATTTTCTTCACCCTTTTTAGTGTCATTGCATATCCGGCAGCTCTTTCATATACCAGCTTGGACAATTCTCCATAAGGCCTGGTAAAAAGAGCCCCTTCATTCAGCAGAACCCGGGTAGCTTCGTGGTATAAACTTTGCACTCTTTCCACTTCTGAGTAGCTAGCCGGGTCATAGAAGAAGTTAAATTCCAGATGACAGGCTCGGTTATGCTCTATGGGCTGCAGGTAGCCCCCAATATCACTTATCGGGTAACCATGTCTGGCGGCTATTTCCTCCACCTTACCAATGAATTTTGGTGCCAAAGTAGGCTTGGTGATGAAGAAAAGACTCTGGCAAGCCCCTTTATAGCAGTTTTTCCAGTAAGTCGCTTCCTCAGTCCAGGGGCTACGAAGCATCGGCAAGAGTTTCTTGGCTAAGCTGGGAAATCCAGGAAGATTGTCGGCAAGGGACATTTCCGGGAATTCATTTTTCAAAATCTTACCTAGTGTTTCTTCTTCATAATGTATCCTTCCCTCTGGGCGTCTATGCAGTCCGCTGATTACTAAAATGAGAGTCCAGGGCGGCAGGGATGCCCGCAACTTTTCAAAATCTCCAGGCCAATCCTCGGCAATTATAGCTGCTAAGTTAACATTGTTTAAGAGGAGGCATTCCTGTCCTATCCTGAGTCTTAACACTCTATAGAGGAACTCAATAGTGAAGCCCAGTTCATCAACAGGAGCCAAAAGAACCTTGTCTATCCTGGGCAGGTGTTCAATCTTCAGGTTTGCCCAGGTTACTACCCCCATAGTTCCCTGAGCACCCTGGAGAAACCGGTAGAAATCTATACCGGGCCCGGAGGGATTGGCACCCTTTGATGGTGAATCGGGATAACCAGCGACACTGGCAGAGCCAGTCCTGAAGATTTCTCCAGTGGGCCAGACTACCTCCATACTCTGAAGAGGTTCACCGTAGTCATATACGGTACTGGTAGGCACTTCCCTTTCAAGGTAGCCAGTAACTACAGAGCGCCTAGGGTGAGGTAACAACGGCATTATGATTCTGAAGCCTCTTTTGCCCAATTCATTTTCAAGCTGCTCCCAGGTTACCCCAGCCTCTATCCTTACCCGCCTGTTGTTCTCATCAATTTCCAGAATTTGGTTCATTCTAGTTAGGTCGAGGATAATACCACCCTGCTTAGGAATGGTAGCCCCATCAAAGTGCACCCAGGAACTAACTGGCACCACCGGTATCAGATGTTCGTTGGCAAATTTGATGACTTTTTGAACTTCCTGAACATCTTTAGGTTTCACAACATAATTTGGCGCTCCTGATGGTGTAATGCTGAAGTCCTTAGAATAGTTCTCTAGGACCTTGGAATCGTCTGAGAAATTCTCATTCCCTACGATTTCCAAAAGCTTGTCTCTTCTGCCCATAGCTTTACCTCCCACTTTGGTGTAGTGCTTCACTCGTTTCAAAGTAAATTGACCCTGTAGTTATATCGGGTCTAAGGTGTGGTCACCCTAAGTTGGGTGGGCATCAGACGATAACAGAGGCCTCTGCCCTTTCGCTCTTCAAGATACCATAAAAGCCTAGTTAGTGCCAACAACCTTTTTCTCAACTTGACCTTTTCTAAGCGCTTGAGTGGTCGGAAGAGGTAAACTCAGGCCAGAGTGAAATTAAGGTAAGCCCCAAGGAAGAATAATATTATCAGAATACAATTACACCAGCTAAGCCTGAAATATCTTTTGGGTTTGAAGTGGAGCCCGGCAATAAATATTAGTGTCATCAATATGACCGCAGAACCAATAATGAGATTACTTTCGGAGACTGCAGCCAGGACAGGACCCTTCGTATACAACAGGTCATCTATAGGGATGATAGTCATATTAAACAGGTTGCTGCCTATCATATTGGCAACAGCTAAATCTACGGCACCCATCCTCATTGCGGCGAAGGAAACAGTGATTTCCGGCAGGCTGGTGCTAAAAGCGAGGAAAAGGCTACCCACAAAACTTTGCCCCAGCCCGGTAACCCCGGCTATCTCATCACCGATTGTTGCCAGCCAGATTCCGACACCGATAAGAAAGAAAGCCGCTATAGCAAAATGGAGATAACTCCTGCCAAGGGATTTTTCCTCATATTCCACCTCAGCTATCGGAGGGGAGGGTTGACGTTGCTCAAAGCGGAAGAGTGCCCTCACAAAAACGAGGTATAAAAGGATGATGACGGGGGTATACCAACCTATCCAGCTACCAGCTATGCCCAGGTTTGAAAACTGGTGGCTAATAACAATAGAGACAGTAGCTACTAAAACCAATACCAGGCTAAGCCATCCTGTAAGCCGATGCCCCTGACTAATTGCCCGTAGGAAGATGCCATTTTGATAAGCAATATCAAGGAAGACTAGGTTCAAAAGATTAAAGGCGTTAGCACCAAAGAGGTCACCGATGGTTAAATCAGGGGCATCAACCAGGGTAATAGCACTTATCCCGGTGAACAGTTCTGGCAGGGATGTAACCAGAGCCAGGAGAATAAGCCCTATCCATACTCTGCCCAGGCCGGTTTTGTGAGCAATAATATCCCCATGCCTAGCCACTCTATTGCCAAAGAAAAGAATGGCTATGACACACAGGATGAACTTTAACCAAGTCATCCAGACCACAGTGTGCCCTCCTTAGACGCAAAAAAATTCAACTTTTCTGACCCCCCCCCTTGCCAGAGCCACTCCACCCCTGTTGATTAACGGACTTGATAAGCCAGTAAAAAACTGCTATAATCACTGAGCAGTGAAGCTGATTTTGCCCATATCAGCCTTTGCGGGCGACACAACTCTTATTGCCTATCGCTCACACTATAGTTAGTGGGCATAAGTTGTGTCAAGAAGTCCATGAGTTTTTATTTATTTAATAGAGAGGGATGTTGTGCCAGAATGAAGCTGGTGAGCAAGTAGGATAAAGTTAGAAAAGGACTTATTTTCAGATACATGTTTTCAGGAGGGTCTATTGTGTCAGCACAAGAAATCACGAGTGGTGTAGAAAATATTGAGGTTGAAGCAGAGAGGATGCTGGAGATGGCTAGAAGCAGGGCTAATGAAATCCTCCTTAAAGCCAGGAAGGAAGCAGCCAAAATCCTCTCCTCTGAATTGCCTTTAGATAAGGTCAAGAAGCAGCGCCAGCAGATTATAGAAGAGGCTAAAGATAAAGCCAGTAAAGAAGTTGAAGCTGCTAAGACAAAGGCAGCTGGGCTTAAAGCTGATACCAGCCAGGTGGAGAAAATTGCGGCGCGCATAGTGACTGTTATTACTGGAGCCAAGCTGGAATGATACCTCTAGTTCTCAATACCCCTGAATCTATGGTCAAAATGAGGGTAATGACGGTAAAGGACCACTCGGAGAAAACCCTCAAAACTTTACATAGAATAGGGGTACTCCATATTGAAGAGGGTAAGGAGTTAAAGCCTGCAGATAGAGAAGCTATTGAACAAGAACGAGGAGAGGTTAGCGAGCTATTAACTTTTGTTGATAATGTACTAGGCTACCTACCGCAGGAAGAGCTGGTGTCTCTAGCTCAAGATATTGAAGTAATATACACCAGGCCCTTTAGCGAGATTGGCAGTGAGGTAAGAGTATTATACAACAAGCTTAACAAGCTGCATGAGAGAACAGTCAGACTTGATGAGGAGACTAAAGAGCTGACCGAAATAAAGAGGTATCTTGAGCCTCTTGCTGAAGAGACAACCCTCAAGCTAAGAGACCTGAGTTTTTCGGGGGACTACCTCTTCTCCCGGATTTTCGTCTTTCCCAGCGAGCAATATGAAGCTCTATCCGATAAACTTAAGGCGCACCTACTGGAAAGCATTGTTACCACCACAGATAATGAGACCATTGTCTATGCCATTGCCAAGGTTACTGACCAAAAAACCGTTGAGTCTATAGTTACTGATGCTGGTGGCAAAATCTTACCATTGCCAGATGAAGATATAATACTCAGAGACTTCCTTGAAACAACCGATACCAAAATTCGTAATCTTGAAGAAGAACGGACAAAACTTTATGAGGAGCTCCAGAGTAAGGCAAGAGAGGACCTAGATAAGATTATCCTGCTCAGGGAAGCACTATCAGCTGAAAATGAAAGGCTATCGGTCCTGGAAAAAGCCAGCGAAGCAAAGTATGTAACCTTAATTGAAGGATGGATTCCAGAGGGCAATGCCGAGCCGGTAATCTCAGAGGTTAAAGAGAGCCTAGACTACGTGTTTATTGATACCAGGAAACCGGAATCGCAAGAAGAACCCCCCACCAAAATGAAAAACCTGAAAAGGATGAAGCCATTCGAGACTGTGGTAAACCTGTTTGCCACTCCAAAGTACCGGGAGTGGGATCCCACCCCAATAGTTGCCTATTCCTTTGCTTTCTTCTTCGGCCTGATGGCAGCTGATGTGGTTTACGCCCTTGGCATTATAGCAGCAGCCAAGTTCCTGCTGCCCAAGCTTACTGACGACCCACAATCGGACGGCTTCAAGCTATTTCAGAAATTAATTTATACCTGCGGCGCCGTAGCTCTGTTTGTCGGTTTGCTTTCCGGGAGTTATCTAGCCGATACCCCCCAAAGATTCTTTGGCTTGGGGAGCCTAGCCCTTATCAAAGGAATTGAACAAACATTGCAAGAACCTATGCGATTTATCATCCTGGCACTAATAATTGGTTTAATCCATGTCAACATCGGTCATCTGCTGGCACTCATTAAAGCGGTGAAGGAAAAAGATAAAGGGGCAGCGCTCAGTAAGATTGGACTGAATAGACTGAAATTTGGCATCCCGACTATACTTCATTCCCTGCTGGGTGTGGATTTCCCACTTATTACCGAGCAAATATATTCCATCCTCTCATACACTATGCTCGGCGGCATAGTCTTAATCGCTGTCTCCGCTATCATGCAGAGTGGAGGTTTGGGAGCTATTCTCTGGCTCTTTGATATAACCGGAATTTTGGGTGATGTTATGTCCTACTCCCGATTAGCCGGAGTAGGTTTAGCCACTTTTTATCTCGGGCAGTCTTTCAACCTACTGGCCGATTTGTTCCGTACTGATTTGCTCCCTTCTATGATACCAGGAGTTATCGGGGCTGTTCTCGGCACCATTGTTGCTCTTGGTATTCTTGCCTTCGGACATCTGATTAATATCGTTCTTACCGGTATTACCGGCTTCATCCATTCTCTCAGGTTGTGTTTTGTCGAATTCTTGATTAAGTTCTATGAAGGAGGAGGCAGGCAATATAGTCCGTTCAAATTACGGAAGCGGGCATCTGTGCCCATTACAACAAAATCTTAGTTTGAAGGAGGTAAAAAGCAAGAAATGTTGATTTCCGCAAATTCTCTAGCCATTCTCGGTGGTGCCATAGCTTTAGCCGGAGGTTTGATAGGTTCTTCAATAGGTATTGGCATAGCTGCCTCTGCCGGGTCAGCCACTTTAGCCGAGGAGCCAGGACAGTTCCGGAATGTGATTGTGCTGGCATCCCTACCGATGACACAGACCTTCTACGGCCTTATCGTGTTAATACTCATTATAACTGCAGCTAATAACCTACCGGCAGAAGCTGGCGCCGGTTTCGCTATACTCGGCTGTGGACTTATAGCAGCGGCCGCTGAATGTTTTTCAGCAATATACCAGGGCAACGTCTGTGCCTCAGGTATATCACTCCTGCCCAAGACAAAAGGACGGAACTTCACCAGTGCGATGATATTGGCCGTATTCGTTGAGCTCCTTGGCGTCTTGGGGTTGGTGTTCACCATAATGGCAATAAATATGGTACAGGCTGCATAGAGAGGCGTTTTATGAAGGGAATGGAGAAAATAACTGAAGCCATTCTTGATAAAGTAAAAGCTGATGCTGATACTATAATAAAAGAGGCTGAAGATAAGGCACAGAAAGAAATCGAGAAGGCTAAAGCGCAGCAACAGGCAAAACTTGAAGAGCAAAAGGGCAAGATAACAGAACAAGCTAAAGAAGAAGCCACCCGAATCCTGGCCCAGGCTTCTATAAAAGCTCGCCAAGAGCTATTAGCCGCTAAAACAGGGGTAATTGACCAGATAACCAATAGAGTGCGGCAGGAGTTATCGGGAACCTCGAGCGATAAAAGCTCACCTTTAAGCCTGATTAAGGAAGCTATGGCTACACTTAACATTGATAAGGTGAGGGTTTATGTTTCACCTAAGAATATAACCACAGTGAAAAAACTTCTTGAGAGAGATAAGGAATTAGCCAAAAAGATAGCCGAAATCAAGGAGTTTGATTGTGTGGGGGGAGCTATAGTGGAGGATATTGAGGGGAAAATCAGGATAGATAACACCTACGAGACCAGACTGGAGATGCTACTGCCAAGGCTGTTACCCGAGATAGGTAAAGAACTCTTTGGGGGTTGATAGGAGCTAACTTTGCTCGACACAAGATACGCCTTTATGTCAGCATACCTAAAAGGTGAGGAGGCTAAGATTATAACCTCTGACCACCTCAATAAAATGTCCAAGGTATCCAGCATCCAGGATGTATGGGGCATCATCAAGGATACCGATATTGGAAGTTACTTTGAGGAGGTGGTAGTTAACACCTTTGATGATGTAGATGGACACCTATGGAAGTATTTTGGTGAGTGTCTCAGGCACCTAGAAGGGCTCAAGCTTTTGCCCAATGACATGCGCAAAATCCTGCGTGCCCACATATTGAAATATGATATGTCAAACATCAAAGCCGCTTTACAGGGTATCTTGACGGGTAAGAAAGTTGAGATGATACCAGCCGGGGTTATTCACAATAACGAACAGCTAGACAAGCTTTCCACAGCCAAGAATGTGGATAGTATCATTGACCTACTTATCCAGTGCAAGCTGCGGAATTATGTGCCAGTTCTGGAGGAATACCAGATAGAGGGAGGGGTAAAGTCAAGACTGCTGACTGAAACCAGATTAGACAGTATGTATTACCAGGACCTGAAAAAGGCAGCACTGGAGACAAAAGATGGCTCCATACTCTCACAAGCCGTTGGCATCATGATAGATATGACCAACCTGCAAATTATATTGAGAGCAATAATTGATGGTAGCGGAGCTGAAGCGGCTGAATTTACCATTAGCGGTGGATATACTATATCAGGTGAAGTGGCTAAGGAGCTATTATCACTTAAACTGAGCGACATGCCCGGTCGACTGGAGCATACCCCCTATCTGGATGCAGTGCGGGAGATACTAACTAACTATGATAGAACTGAGAGTATCTCGGTTATAGAGGAAATCATGAGCAAACACAAGTTCAGGTTGGTCAAGGAGATACTCTCGCTGAGGTTGCTATCCCCTCCGGTAATTGCCTGGTATCTAATCCTTAAAGAGATTGAAATACGGAGCTTGAGGCTGATTCTAAAAGCGATGTTTGATAATATATCCCTTGAAGAAATAAGGACATTTGTGGTGCTCTCATCATGACCCCTATTAAACAATTAGGTATAGCTGCCATCGGAGATGAAGACCTGGTTAGCGGGCTGAGGCTGGCTGGTATCAGCCGATATTTTGTGATAGAAGACAAACCTGATGCCAGTGAAGAGATCAGAAAGGCACTAAGTAACCTAATTGGTGAACCTGATGTTGGTGTGATAGTGATACTGGAAGATTATGTAAAGTATGTTCAGGATTTAATAGCTCAAGTTAAGGAGACAAGGAAGTTAACTCCGGTAATCGTTGAAGTTCCCTCAAAGCATGGCACAAGTTATCAGGATGTTAGGGAATACTACAAGAAATATGCCCGGGCATTTATTGGGTTTGATATAGAAATTTGAGCATATTCACGGAGGTAATAAGACCATGGGAAAGATTTGGCGAGTTTCAGGCCCATTAGTTATAGCTGAGGATATGAAAGGGTCGCAGGTCTATGAGATTGTTGAGATAGGAGACCGAGGGCTGGTAGGTGAGATAATAGGTCTGGAGGGAGATAGGGCCATAATCCAGGCCCACGAAGATACCCTGGAACTGGAAGTTGGTGAGAAAGTTAACGGAACAGGCAGGATTTTAACTGTTGAGTTAGGGCCGGGAATTGTTGGCTCCATCTATGATGGGCTGCAAAAGTCCCTCACTGTTCTGATGGAAGAAAGCTCTTTTCTCAAACGAGGGACAAAGTCACTCCCTCTGCCACGTGACAAGAAATGGCAATTCACACCTACGGTCAAGACCGGGGATACTGTTAATGCAGGGGATATAATTGGCACAGTCCCTGAAACCGGGCTTATAGAGCATAGAATAATGGTGCCTTTCGGAATTAAAGGCACCGTAAAGAAAATAGGTAAAGGTGATTATACCATTGAGGAACCAATGGTCCAGATAGAGCAGGATGGAGAGGTAAAAGAGCTGACCATGATACAAAGATGGCCAGTAAGAAAGCCCAGACCATATAAGCAAAGGCTAGATCCCAATAAACTGCTCGTTACTGGCATGAGAATTTTAGATTACATGTTTCCCTTAGCCCTGGGTGGTAAGGCGGCCATACCAGGAGGCTTTGGTACTGGCAAGACCGTTGCTTTACAGCAGTTGGCCAGATGGGCTCAGACACAGCTTAATATTTATGTTGGCTGTGGTGAAAGAGGCAACGAGATGGCTGATGTGCTTTATAGTTTCAGGGAACTTAAGGACCCAGCAACAGGCCGTCTATTGCAGGAAAAAGAGGTGTTTCTGGCTAATACTTCCAACATGCCAGTTGTTGCTCGTGAAGCAAGCATCTATGTTGGCATTACTATTGGTGAGTACTTCAGGGACATGGGCTATGATGTCTTGCTTGTTGCTGATTCAACATCAAGGTGGGCAGAAGCAATGAGGGAAATCGGTGGCCGCTTGGAAGAAATGCCCGGGGAGGAAGGATTTCCGGCATATCTCGGCTCACGGCTCTCCTCTTTTTATGAAAGGGCAGGATTAGTTGAGTGCTTAGGCAGTCCGGAGAGAACCGGTTCGGTAACAGTGGCTGGTGCCGTAAGCCCGCCGGGAGCTGACTTTAGTGAACCAGTAACCCAGAACACACTCAGAATAGTAGAGGCTCTATACTCACTGGATGTTTCGCTGGCAAATAGAAGACATTTTCCGGCAATAAACTGGCTGACTAGCTATAGCCTCTATGCTGAAGCGGTTAAAGACTGGTGGTCTGAAATTGACCCAGAGTGGGCAGATACCAGAGCCATGGCTCTCAACATTCTACAACAGGAGGCTGAACTGGAGGAGATTGTAAGACTTGTCGGTCCTGAAGCCCTGCCAGAAAGAGATAAACTATTGCTTCTGGTGGCCAGGATGATACGTGAGGATTTTCTCATGCAGAGCGCCTACCACGAAATTGATACCTACTGCATGCCAGCCAGAGCCCAGCTTATGCTTAAAACCATTATCAAGTTCTACGAACTAGCCCAGAAAATGATGGAAGCAGGAACAATCGTGGCCGAGATTCGCTCATCACCAATGGTGTACCGGATATCCAGAATGAAGGATATACCTAATGATGTCTTTGAGCAGAGAATCAAAGAATTGTGGTCAGAAATGGAAGTAAGCTTAGTAGCTAGTTAAGGGAGGAAGTCTATGGATGGCTCGTCACTTTATGTAAAAGAAACAAAGGCAATAAACAGAGCTAAAGGGTCACTACTTATAGCGGAAAGTATCCCCGGCATAAAATATGGAGAGATAGTTGATGTCAGGCTGGCAAACGGTGAGATAAGACGTGGCCAGGCGATAGACATCAGTAAAGAGGCAACTGTAGTTCAGGTTTTTGGTGGGGTCAGTGAGGTTGACCTTCTTGGCAGCACGGTAAGGTGCAAAGGCGAGACTCTGAGGTTACCGGTATCAATTGATATTCTGGGAAGGGTGTTCAACGGGCTGGGTGACCCCATAGATGGTGGCCCCCCTATTGTCCCTGAAGACTATCAGGATGTTAATGGTGAGCCAATGAACCCGGCTAGTCGCATGCCTCCTGCCGAATTTATTGAAACGGGAATCTCTGTCATAGATGGCTTGAATGTTCTGGTCAGGGGACAAAAACTGCCCATATTCAGCGGGTCAGGTCTACCCCATAATCGAAGTGCCGCTCAAATCATCAGGCAAGCTACGGTAAAAGGTACAGAGGAAAAATTTGCTATTGTGTTTGGTGCTGTTGGCGTTAGCTATGATGATGCCACTTACTTTATGAGAAACCTTGAGGAGACCGGAGCTAGAGAAAGAACAGTAGCCTTCATTAACACAGCGTCAGACCCGGTTATCGAGCGTATATCGACACCAAAGTTAGCCCTAACCGCTGCCGAGTACCTAGCCTGGCAGCACAATATGCATGTGCTGGCTATACTCACCGACATGACCAATTATTGTGAGGCTCTACGTGAGCTTTCCGCCATGCGGGAGGAGATACCCAGCCGCAGAGGATACCCTGGCTATATGTACACTGACCTGGCTACAATGTATGAGAGGGCCGGCAGGCTTGCAGGACGGGAAGGCTCAGTAACCATCATGCCCATTTTGACCATGCCTGATGATGATATAACTCATCCTATACCTGACCTGACTGGCTACATCACTGAAGGGCAAATCGTGGTCTCCCGAGATCTGGAAAGAAAGGGGATATATCCGCCAATAGATGTCTTCTTGTCCCTATCGCGAATGATGAAGGAGGGAATTGGACCCGGCAAAACCAGAGAAGACCATAATAATGTCTTCATGCAACTATATGCTGCCTATGCTGAAGGGCGTGACCTCAGAGAGATATCAACCATCATTGGGGCTGAGGCATTGACTGAGCGGGATAGAGTTTACCTGACTAATGCCGACTCTTTTGAGCAAAAATTCATATCCCAAGGTGAATTTGAACGAAGAAAAGTAGAGGATACCCTGGGTATAGGCTGGGAGCTATTTTCGGCATTACCAGAAGAAGACCTGAAGCTAATCAGTGAAGATTTTATTAAGAAGTACCTGCCGAAACACTCGCAAGAGACATAAAGCTAGGGGGGAGATAGGTCTTACCCAAAAAGACTATAGAGATTTTCACCCAGTAGGTTAGACCAATGCCAGAGCAACTAATCAAAGTCAGACCAACAAAGATTGAGCTTATTAAGCTGAGACGCCGGCTTTCCTTGTCCCAGAGAATACAAAAGATAGTAAAGGACAGGCTTTCTATAATAACCCTGGAATTCCTGCAAAGAGCCAGCGAGATTGTGGAAAGTAAAAGAAACCTGCTTGACTATTTCTCTGAGGCTTATAAAGCATTGTCCATTACTGCCGGATACCACGGTTATATTGCCCTGGAAAAGGAGCTGGTCGCCACCGAGAAGGATGTGATGGTTGCTACTGGCTCGGCAAATTTGGCAGGGGTGAGAACTCCCTCTTTTGAGCTAGCCGAGGCAGAAAAGACAATAAGAGGGTATAATTTAGTTGACACCTCATCGTTCTTGGACAAGTCAGTGCAACTGTCTGAAGTATGCCTAAAAGCTATTATTGAGCTGGCTGAGCTCCAGAGAACCCTTGACCTATTGGGCATGGAAATAAACAGGACAAAAAGAATAGTCAACGCTTTAGAATACTTACTAATCCCCGGGTTGCAAGCAACAATAAAATACCTGTATATGAAATTTGAAGAGAGGGATAGAGAAGAGAAGTCGCGACTGAAACGGGTGAAGGTGCTGCTGCAACGGGAATAAGCCGATGGTTAGTCAATTACCTTACCAAAGAATGCTTGAGGAATGCTTAAAGGGTGAACTCAGGGTACTAAATGCCCACTTGCCCCGCCAGCAAAAATTGTTATCAGATTTATTAGCTGAGGAACACCCTCATGTTGACTGCAATGATGGCAGCACCCATTTCTTTAAGAGAAAAGAGCTTGAATATCTGGCGAGCATAACAGGTGCCGATGAGCAGAAGGCATTGTTGCTACCAATACTCATTGAGCTGGGACCAAATCAAGGCGAAGTGTCAATAATATGTGAACCGGGAATTACAGAGAAGATTGTTGTCAAGATTCTTAACATGCCTATTATCTGTGAACAGGGAAGGATTACCCTATACAGACCACAGTTAGGCGTGTTAAGAAAAGTATTAAAAACAACCACACAATATGTGTTTTCCTCCAGAACCCTCAAATAGGTTACGCACTTTTATAAACATTAATGTCATGGCACTCACAACTCTGCCTGACTAATCTTCGGTTAAACTGGCTCATTACTTGCATCACCATCCCTCAGGGTGTATTATACTTATAAGCAGGGGATCTCTATCTAGACTGCAGTTAGCATGTTTAGATATTAGAAAACAACCACACGGTATGTGTTTTCCCCTAAAATCCTCAAGCAGGCTACCCGCCTCCGCGACTACAGCCGCGAAGACAAGTAACCACTAATGAGGCTAGAAAGCGGCTGTGTCAAAAATGGACTTAATGCTAATTCCTCTCATTGCCGGATTTGTCGGAGTGCCAATTGTTGCCTGGCTTTTTTGGTGGCTGGCCAAGGAGGGCACTGGATCACTGCGCATGAGGGAATTAGCTAGTTACATTCGAGAGGGGGCATACACTTTTTTAAAGAGGGAATTTAAGACAATGTCTTATGTCATCATCCCTCTTGGCATACTCTTATTCGTTCTATTGGGCTGGCAAATAGCGATTGGGTTTGCCACCGGAACCGTCTTCTCAATGCTGGCAATTCTAATAGGTATGAATGGTGCTGTGAGAGCCAATGTTAGAACAGCCAATGCGGCACGGACATCCCCAGGAAGGGCTCTCGTCCTTGCCTTTCGCGGAGGTGCCATCATGGGATTCTCCATTGTAAGCCTAGTCCTCATTGGTATATCCTCGCTCTACTTTGTGTTTAGAGCAGGCCCAACTAACCCAGAGGCAGTGCACCTCCTCGTTGGATTTGGATTTGGGGCAAGCCTCTCAGCCCTGTTTGCCGAAGTTGGGGGAGGAATCTTTACCAAGGCAGCTGACATAGGAGCCGACTTAGCGGGGAAAGTTGAAGCAGGCATACCAGAGGACGACCCCAGAAACCCTGCGGTTATAGCTGATTTAGTAGGAGACAATGTTGGCGATTGTGCCGGAAGAGGGGCTGACCTTTTCGAATCTAGCGCTGATAACCTGGTGTGTACAATGATTATTGGCCTGGCCTTTACCGGCACTTATGGATGGAATGCCGTGCTATTCCCCCTCTTAGTAAGAGCTATTGGAAAGCTGGCAACTATTATCGGAGTATTCTCAGTGAGGAAATGGGGGAAAAGAGGTCCGCTGGCATCATTAAATATTGGATTATCCTCCGCAGCAATATCAAATCTCATACTATTTTACATACTATCAAGATGGTTTATGGGAGATATACGCCTGTTTTACTGCCTCTCACTCGGGTTATTGTCTGTTCTTATCATCTCACTGATTGTCCAGTACTATACAGGAATAACTAGCGCTCCAGTGAGAAAGATAGCTGAAGCATCACAAACAGGAGCTTCGCTGAACATCCTTACCGGACTATCCTATGGATTGGAAAGCGCAGCGCTCCCGATGCTTCTAATTGCTGCTGTCATGTTTTCCAGTTACCAGATATTAGGAGGCGAGCTATTAGGCATTTTCGGCATAGCTATGGCTACGCTGGGCATGACCGAGATGAAGGGTATGATTCAGTCAATAGATACCTTTGGCCCCATCAGTGACAACGCTGGTGGGATAGCAGAAATGTCCGGTATATCAAGAGAGGCAAGAGAATCCCTAAGTACCCTTGATGCGGCTGGGAACGTAACAAAGGCAATCACCAAGGGCTACGGATTGACAAAATGCATCCTATCAAGCGTTGTCATACTGTTTGCCTACATATTCGTGCTTTGTCAATATCAAGGCATTACCCTGACCAGCCTTTCTGACATCGCTCTATACCTTAATGTAGCCAACCCTGTCATAATTGCCGCTCTCTTAATCGGGGCTACCGTGCCATTCCTATTTTCAGCCTTCACTCTACGAGCTACAAGTAAAGCCGCTTCCAAGATGGTTGACGAGGTTAGAAGGCAGTTCAAGGAAATTCCGGGTCTACTTGAGGGAAAGGCAAGACCGGACTACTCAAGGTGTGTGGATATAAGCACTAAGCACTCACTGAAACAGATGGTTCCCCCAATCCTAGTAGGACTAATAGCCCCTATAATCATAGGATTCACCCTCGGAGTTTGGCCGTTAGCAGCTTTTCTACTAGGGGTAACAATTGTTGGAGGGCTCCTAGCCATGTTTATGTTTAACTCAGGGGGAGCATGGGACAACGCAAAGAAATTCATCGAAGCAGGACACTTCGGAGGCAAGGCAGGAGTAGCATACCCAGCGGCAGTCATGGGTGATACAGTGGGTGACCCATTGAAGGACACCGCTGGTCCCTCGTTGCATATCCTCATTAAGCTGGTGAACATCCTCTCAATTACTCTTCTTCCTTTATTCCTAGCTTATTCTATCTTATAGCTCTTGATAGCAATGGCAATCGGAACAGGGGCGTTGCTAATTTTCAGTTAGATTTGTTCCCTACTTGCATCATTATTGTCTAGCGGGGTATCATATCATTAAAAGCAAGTTATTGGCCCCTGTAGCTCAGGTGGATAGAGCACCAGCCTCCGGAGCTGGGTGCGAGCGTTCGAGTCGCTCCAGGGGTACCTTTCGCCATAACCGATCGCTAGTACAAGGAGCTAGAGATGATGGGTAAGATTTATAGCCTTAAGAGAGGAATAATATTAATCATAGCCCTCTCGTTTGTTATGGTGGTAATAGTCCCTTCGCCTTTGACGGGAGGGGTGATTCGTGAGATTGGAACTGAAGGACTTCCCTTATCAACTAGTGACTTTTCAGCTGTCCCGCAGTCTGTAACTGAAGAAGCCACTAAATTAGCTACAGAGCTATTTGGCAAAGGCCAGGAAGAGTGCCATAATTTTGTCAACCAGTTATTAGTCACATACCTGGAGGCCAAGGATAAGGATTTTATTATTGTCTTTAACCCGGGTGGCTGGGGGTGGGATTCACTGAAGTCTTCCCCCGGGTGGTATAGCATCGCCGATGGTATCCAGTCTGAGCTAGATAGCCTGAGTTATACATCACTATTACTAGACTACCAGCGAACAACAGACACTCTGAAGGGGTACCTTGGTGAATTTTTGTTAGAGCTAAACCTCCAGCAGTCAAAGGCTAAAGATTTAGCTCATAGAGTGCAGTTTCTCACTGAATCTGTTCCCAATCTCAGGGTTATCTTAACTGGTGAAAGTAACGGTACAGTTATCAGTGACCAGGCGATGAACATGCTGAAGGATAATCCCCAGGTCTATAGTATTCAGACTGGTCCTCCTTTTTGGTATAAAAATGCTACACTGGATAGGACATTACTTTTGACCAGCAACGGAATAAATCCTGATTCCTTTAGTCAGGGGGACTTTTTCACTATGGTTCGTGCCAATCTGCAAGCCTGGTTTGGTTTCTCTAGACCCGAAGACAGTTCTGGTGATGTACTGCGGGTTCTACAAGCACCAGGGCATGATTACTGGTGGCACTATTCCGAAATTTCCTCTCAGATTATCAACTTCCTGGAACAAAATTTCGGGTTTAAATGATAATAAAATCTTCACTTGAGGAGGCTTAGTGTGGCAGACAAAGTAGTTCTGGCTTATAGTGGTGGCCTGGATACTTCAGTAGCTATCAAATGGCTGGTTGAAGAGTATCAGCTGGATGTTATTACCCTCATTGTTGATGTGGGTAATGAGCGTGATTTTGCTGCTATTCAGGAAAAGGCACTTAAGGTTGGGGCAGTGAAGGCTCTAGTGAGTGATGCCAAGGAATCGCTGGTAAATCATTTTGTTTTTCCGGCGCTACAGGCTGATGCTGTTTATGAGGACCAATATCCATTGGCTACTGCTCTAGCCCGCCCATTAATAGCCAAGCTACTGGTGGAGGTGGCTACCAAGGAAGGGGCCTCAGCAGTGGCTCACGGCTGTACCGGTAAGGGGAATGACCAGGTAAGGTTTGATGTGAGTATCAATGCCCTATCCCCCGAACTCAAGATTATTGCCCCAGCCCGGGAATGGGGCATGACCCGGGAACAAACCATTGAGTATGCTCACCGTTATGGCATTCCGGTGCCGGTGACTGTAGCCAGCCCATACTCAATTGACGAGAACCTCTGGGGAAGAAGTATTGAGTGTGGCATTCTTGAAGACCCCTGGGTTGAACCACCAGAGGAAGTGTTTACCTGGACAAAGTCACCCGGTAAGGCTCCTGATAAGCCTGGCTATGTGGAGATTGGCTTTAAACAGGGTATCCCGATTAGCATTGATGGGCAAGAACTGGATGGGGTTAGCTTAACCCAGCGACTAAATGAGCTAGCTGGTAGCCACGGAGTAGGCCGGATTGACCACTTAGAGAATCGGCTGGTGGGGATAAAGTCAAGAGAGATTTATGAAGCCCCGGCAGCAAAGGTATTACTCCAAGCACATCAGGCTTTGGAGGCAATGACCCTATCCAAATCTCAACTGAGGTTTAAGCAAAGGGTGGCTCTGGAGTATGCTGACCTTATCTATAACGGTCTCTGGTTTACAGCACTGCGTCAAGATTTAGCTGCCTATGTTCAATCTTCACAGCGCTTTGTTACCGGAACAGTGAGACTTAAGCTATCTAAGGGAAGTAGTACTGTTGTTGGGCGGAAATCTCCCAAGTCACTATATAGTTTCAGTCTAGCTACCTACGATAAGGGTGATGTTTTCGACCAGAGTGCCTCTCCCGGTTTTATTCATATCTGGGGATTGCCAGTTAGAACCCAGGCCCAGGTGCAGGGTATTAGTCATCCAGAGGAGAAGTGACATTTTAAGGAGCCCTTGTAATGAGGGGAAAAACAAATGAGTCTTACTCGCGGGCGTTTTAGCAAGGCAGCCGATAAGCTGGTAACTGAATATACCTCCTCCCTCCCCTTTGATTGGCGTTTATATCGCCAGGATATTGCCGGGTCAATTGCCCACGCCAAGATGCTGGCAAAGCAGAGCATAATCTCAGAGAAAGAGGCTGAGATTATTACCCGAGGGCTAGTCTCTATTAGGGAGGAAATAGAGCAGGGTAAATTCCAATTCACCCCTGAGCTAGAGGACATCCATATGAGCATTGAGGCTCGGCTCATTGAGAAGGTGGGCGAGGTAGGGGGTAAACTTCACACTGCTCGCTCCAGAAATGACCAGGTAGCTCTTGATTTACGCCTTTTTGCTAAGGAAGCAATCGCTGACACTCTGACCAAGCTGAGAGGGCTTCAACAGGCTCTAATTAGCCTGGCTGAAGCCAATAAAGAGGTTATTATGCCGGGTTACACCCACCTCCAGCCGGCACAGCCTGTCTTGCTGGCTCACCACCTTTTAGCCTATTTTGAGATGCTCCAGCGGGACATTGGCCGATTTAACGACTGCCTCAAGCGTACTGATGTTATGCCTTTAGGTAGTGGGGCTCTGGCTGGCGTAACCTATAACATTGACCGGGAATTCCTAGCTAATGAGCTTGGCTTCAGCCGGATTAGCCAGAATAGCATTGATGCTGTCTCCGATAGAGACTTTGCGGTGGAGTATGAAGCAGCGGCCAGTCTCTGTATGATGCACCTTTCCCGGCTAGCTGAGGAGATTATCCTGTGGTCTTCAGCCGAATTCAATTTTATTGAGCTTGATGAGGCCTATGCTGGTGCTAGCAGTATTATGCCACAGAAGAAGAACCCTGATGTTGCCGAGCTGGTGCGGGGCAAGACAGGCAGGGTTTACGGCAAACTTATGGCTTTGCTGATAACGATGAAAGGCCTTCCTCTTGCCTATAACGGGGATATGCAAGAAGACAAGGAAGGGTTCTTTGATACTGTAGATACATTATTAACTACCTTAGATGTATTTGCTGGCATGGTTAAAACGCTGCGGGTTAAAGCAGAAAACACCAGTAATGCAGTTAAGCAGGGTTATATTCTAGCCACTGACCTGGCTGATTACTTAGTTAAGAAGGGGGAATCTTTCCGCACTGCCCACGATACTGTAGGCAAGCTGGTGACCTATGCTATAGAGAAAGGTAAATCATTCAGCGAACTTAGCCTCACTGAATACAGAAGCTTTTCCCCCTTGTTTGAAGAGGATATTTACTCAATTACCATAGAATCATCTATTGCGGCCAGAAATGTCATTGGTGGTACTGCCCCAGGGCAGGTAGAACAGGCACTAGCCACCGCCCAAAAAATAATTGGAAACAAACTTTAGAAATGGCTCTAGGAAGGCTATAAGCTAGCTCAGGCTAGACAGTACCTTTTTGGTGACCTTGTGCTGATTACGTAGGCACCTGGTGCACAGGTTGAGTTTTTTAGGCTTGCCATCTATAGTAATGGTAACCGGGTGAATATTAGGCACCCAACGCCGCTTGGTGTGACGTTTAGAATGGCTTATGGTGTGACCAAATTGAGGTGTTTTTCCACACAAATCACATTTCAATATCTTATTCCCTTTAACTATTGAATAGATTTATTCTAAAATTTCATCTATAATACTATCATAGGCCGAAAGGCTTAGCAAGGTGGTATAAAATGAAGCGAGCTGATTCTATCAATGGACAAGAGTTGCAGGATATGTTTGCTACTGCGACAACATGGTTAGAAAAGAGTGCTTCAGATATTGATGCGCTAAATGTTTTCCCGGTACCTGACGGTGATTGTGGAACTAATATGCTGCTTACTATGCGTTCCTGTATTGAGGAGGCCTATCAGGCCAGTAACCATAGTGCTTCAGCAGTAGCTCAAGCTATCGCCAAGGGGGCATTGATGGGGGCTAGGGGGAATAGTGGGGTAATTCTATCGCAGATATGGCGTGGCTTAGCACAGAGCTTGGCTGAGAAGGAATCAATCACTGGTAGCGACCTGGCTGATGCCTTACTAGAGGCATCAAAGACGGCTTATGAAGCGCTAAGCAATCCAGTAGAAGGAACTATTCTTACTGTTCTTAGGGAAGCGGCACTGGCTGCCCAAGCACAGGCTGCTAGCAATAATAACGACCTGATATTGATTCTGGAGGCAGCGGTTAATGCTGCTGGTGAGTCGGTGGCTAATACCCCCAGTCTTCTTGTGGTACTGAAGGAGGCTGGAGTGGTAGATGCTGGGGGACAGGGTCTGCATGTCATTCTGGATGGTGCCCTCCGCTACCTTAAAGGAGAGGCAGAGGCAATGCAATTCCGTAAGCCCCAAATGATTGCCAGTAGCATTCCCATAACTCCCCGGTTAGCACTACAAGAAGTTGAAGAGGTGCCCTACGGATATTGTACCGAGTTTCTGATGAAGGGCGAGGGGCTTGACCCGGATAAACTTAGACTGAAACTGAAAAAGAAAGGACAATGTTTAATTGTAGTTGGTGATGAATCTACGGTCAGGGTTCATATCCATACCCTGGACCCTGGCAATATTGTCCATTACGTTACTTCCTTAGGCACACTGCACCAGGTATCTATACGGAATATGGATGAACAGCACCGGGATTACCTGGAGAGGCAGAAGGAGAGGATGCCAGCGGTTGATATTGCTACCGTTGCTGTTGTTCCCGGCGATGGTCTGGCTAACGTTTTCGCCAGCCTAGGAGTAACAGCAGTCGTTCCCGGTGGACAGACAATGAATCCAAGCACCAAAGACCTAGCCAATGCAGTAGAGTCAGTAGTTTCAGATAGCATCATTATTTTACCCAATAACAAGAATATCGTGCCCACCGCTAACCAGGTCCAATCTCTAACCCAGAAGAAGGTTGAGGTGGTACCGACGGAAACGATTCCACAGGGGGTAGTGGCACTCTTAGCCTTTGATTACGAAGCTGACTTTGAAACAAACACCCAGCTTATGAAAGAGGCAAAATCAGCAGTAAAGACGGTTGAGATTACTCGGGCAGTACGCCCAGCTCAGCTAGGCGGCTTGAAGATTGAGAAGAACCAGGCCATCGGCTTTCTGGAAGGGGACCTAGTAGCTGTAGGTGATAATACTACTGGAGTTCTTAATGAGGTACTGGCTAAGCTAGATTTGGATAAAGCAGAGGTAATTACTATCTACTATGGAGCTGATACCAAGCTGGCTGAAGCAGAAGAGGTCAGCACAGATATAAGAAAGCAATATCCCCAGCTTCAGATTGAGGTAGTTCAGGGTGGTCAGCCCCATTATAACTATATTGTTTCCATAGAATAAAGGAGGATACTATGGCAGTTAAAATTGTTACCGATACCCTATCTGATATTACCAGTGATATGGCCGAAGGACTGGGGATTACGGTGGTGCCATGCTATGTACGCTTTGGCGAGAAGGTCTACCGGGATAGAGTGGAAATGACTACTGATGAATTTTACCACAGACTGGTTCACGAGGCTACCTTACCAACTACGACGCAACCTTCTCCCGGTGATTTCCTTGACGTCTATAACCGGCTAGCCAAGGAGGCTAATGAAATTCTGGTTATCGTTCTATCCAGTAAGCTCAGTGGCACCTACCAATCGGCTATTGCCGCCAAGGGCACGGTGGAAAAGGAGTGCCGCATTGAAGTAATTGACTCTGAAACTGTGGTAATGGGCCTAGGGCTGATAGTAATTGCTGTAGCCAAGGCAGCTCAGGCTGGGGCAAACCTGGATGAACTTATCAATCTGGTGCACAGTGCTATGCCCAGGTCACACGCCGTTATGTATTTTGATACGCTTAAGTATCTAGCCAAGGGAGGACGCATTGGCAGGGCGCAGGGGCTGCTCGGCTCTTTGCTTTCCGTGAAGCCATTACTTACCATAAAGGATGGTGAGGTATCTCCACTGAAAAGGGTACGCTCACGAGCTGCGGGTATGGACTACCTCTGTGATTTTGCCACTGGCTTTTCCAAGATTGAGGAGCTAGCCGTGGAGCACGCCACCACCCCTGATGACGCCGATAAGCTTATTGAGCGCCTCAGTTCAGTTTTCCCCAAGGAGCGCATCTACCGGTCAACTATTAGCCCGGTGGTGGGGACATATGCCGGTCCTAATGTCCTCTCGGTCACTGTTTTAGAGGCGGAAAGCGAGTAATTAATGACAATCAAGATAGTTACTGACAGCACCTGCGACCTATCACCTGAGGTAACTCAGGAACTGGGGATTACGGTGGTACCAGCCTACTTGCGGTTTGGCGAAAAAGTCTACCGGGATGGGGTGGATATAGACCATGATGAGTTTTACCGGAAACTGGTGGAGAGTCCCATTCATCCCGCTACATCCCAGCCCGCGCCAGCTGACTTTACCAATGTCTATCAAAAACTTTCTGGGGAAGCTGAAGCCATAGTCTCTATCCAGGTTGCCAGCAAGTTAAGCGGCGTCTATGACTCAGCGCTGCAGGGTAGAGCGCTGGCAGAGTCAAGGTGTCCTATTGAGGTAATAGATTCGCTCTCAGTGTCCGTGGGCTTAGGGCTGATAGTCATGGCCGCTGCCAGATTAGCTAAGGCTGGAGAAAATCTACAGAGGATAATAGAAGAAACCAGGCAGATTATTCCCCAGATGAACGTGCTCGCCCTCTTTGATACCCTAAAATATCTATACAGGGGAGGTCGCATCGGTAAGGCTAAAGCCTTCTTGGGCGCTTTACTCAATGTGAAGCCTTTGCTTACCCTGCGGGATGGTGAGTTTGTGCCAGCTGGCCAAGTCCGCACCCGTGCCAAGGGTGTGGAACGTTTATTTAATACAGTGAAAAACACCCCAGATATTGAAGAGGTAGCTATTGTGCACAGCACCACACCTGATGAAGCCAATTCACTTAAAGAGCGCATAGCTTCCATCTTTGATAGGACGCGGATTTATCTGGCCAGGTTAGGACCAGCACTGGGGGTTCATGGCGGTCCAGGTGCTCTGGCCTTAGCCATAAGGAAGAAGATAAGCAGTATCGGGCAGGATACTAGCGAAGGCGAGTAGGCCAGCAAAAGACTTTCCTTGCCCTCATTACACATGCCAAAGTTAGGCTCTTCTCGCCATTAGCTAAAGTGGCATAAACTAGGAGGCAAAGTCTTGCCGATAGATGTTGAATCCCTGGGTAAGATTCTTGAGCTTGAGCATAGAAAAGGGTATGTAGATTCGGCAGTAATCGGTGGTTTAGATAGATTCCTTCATCGCTGGGCCAAGCAAGTTATAGAGTCCATAACTAATCCGCGGTTATTAAGCTCCTTTAACCAGCTTCACTTGATTGATTCTAGCTACGCCTCTATGACTAAACAGCAGCGTAAAGAGTGGCTAAAGGATGCACTTAACTTTTTGGCTGACGCCGAGCACAGTCAAGAAGAGAAGGGTGAAGCTAAACTCCCTCCACTAGCTACCAAGCTGACCTCCAAAGTAAGAAGGCAAAGAACAGCAACTACTCAATCTATTGATTCGCCAATTACTGTTGTCAAAGGCATTAGCTCAAGTCTGGCGGCTAAGTTTAATAAATTAGGGGTGAAGACAATTCGGGACCTGCTCTATTTCTTCCCCCACCGCCACCTTGACTACAGCCAGAAGAAATTTGTCTCACAGCTTACTGAAGGAGAGGAGGAGACTATTGTTGCCAACGTGTGGCAGGCTCAGGAAATTAGACCGGGCGGTAGACGAAGTACTGAGGCTATTGTTGGTGATGAGACAGGCAATGTCAGGGTGGTATGGTTTAATAATCCTTACCTGGCTAAGAAACTAGTCCCTAATACCAGGCTAGTTCTCAGTGGCAGGGTAAGCTTGTTTAATGGGCGCCATGTCTTTGAATCTCCAGAGTGGGAGCTTCTTGGAGATAAAGATTTGATTCACACGGGACGCCTGGTCCCTCTTTATCCCCTTACTCAAGGGTTACGCCGCCGCCAGGTAAGGAAGCTGATGAAGGAGGTTATTGACCAGTGGGCATGGCAGGTAGAAGACTGCTTGCCGTCCAAGTTAAGGGAGAGGTGCAACCTTGTGGAACTGCCCCAAGCAATAAGTCAGGCACACTATCCAGAAGACAATGAAGCTAAGGACAGGGCGAGAGTTCGTCTGGCTTTTGATGAGCTTTTTCTCCTCCAGCTGGGGGTGTTAAGCCGAAAACGTGACTGGCAGGAGAGCCAACCAGGTAACCCGTTTAGTGCCAAGACACCGATAATAAATGCTTTTATAGAGTCGCTCCCCTTCAAGCTAACCGGGGCTCAACAAAGGGTGCTAAAAGAATTACTGGCTGATTTAGCCCAACCGAGACCAATGTCCAGATTACTGCAGGGGGAGGTGGGCAGTGGTAAGACAGTAGTGGCCACCACTGTCTTGCTGGCAGCAGCCGCTAACGGCTACCAAGGAGCATTTATGGCACCCACTGAAATTCTGGCTGAGCAACACTTCACTACTATATGTGAGCTTCTATCCAAGGTAGGACAACAAGAGGAAGGAGACGATTACCTGCATAGTTACTCTGGCCTTTTGCCCCACCCTCTCACTGTGGCCCTGCTTATCGGTGATATCACCCAGTCAAAGAAGCAGGAACTCCAGCAGCGTATTCTGGACGGAGAGATAGATATCATTATTGGCACCCACGCCCTTATTCAGAAGGGGGTGGAGTTCTCCCAATTGGGGTTAGCGGTAGTGGATGAGCAGCACCGCTTTGGAGTTACCCAGCGCTCGGCACTACGGCAAAAGGGGGTTAGCCCCCATGTGCTGGTAATGACGGCAACCCCCATCCCACGAACCCTAGCCTTGACCTTATATGGCGACCTTGACCTTTCAGTCATAGACCAGCTTCCCCCCGGCAGGCAAGTGATAAAAACAAAGTGGCTCAAGCCGGGGCAGAGGGATAGCGCTTATGCCTTTCTGCGCCGCCAGGTAGCCAGCAATCGCCAAGCCTTCATTATATGCCCTTTAATTGAAGAATCAGAGGCTATTCAGGCCAGGGCAGCCGTTGCTGAACACCAGCGCCTATCCAAGGAGGTTTTCCCTGACCTGAAGTTGGGACTACTTCACGGGCGTATGGCAACAGCAGATAAAGATAAGGTGATGCGCCGCTTCCGCTCTGGTGAACTGGATATCCTGGTTTCAACTCCGGTAGTAGAGGTTGGCATAGATGTACCTAATGCTACGGTAATGCTGGTGGAGAGTGCCGACCGTTTTGGGCTATCGCAACTGCACCAGTTTCGGGGCAGGGTGGGGCGAGGACAGGAGCAAAGTTACTGCCTACTGCTGGCCCAGAACCCTTCTGAGATAGGTAGAGAGCGCCTTGACCTGATAGAGAAGATTCAGGATGGCTTTCAATTGGCTGAAGAGGACTTAAAACTGCGGGGGCCGGGAGAATTCTTTGGCACCAGGCAGAGTGGCTTACCTGACCTCCGCATGGCTAAACTCTCCGATGTAGCTCTACTTGAGCTAGCCCGGAGCGAGGCAATAAGGCTCTTTGAGATAGACCCGGGGCTTAAAAAGCCCGAGCATCACCTCCTGGCTAAAGAACGAGACCGGGTCTGGCAGCAGGGTAGTGAGTTGAGCTAGGTATCTCACATGTTGTGGTAACCCTAGACGGAAAAGAGAGTCATAATGTCGAACCTGGACTATGACAAGATGGCTGACACTTATGCACGCCACCGCGCGGCGAGTTCATTTGTGCTCAGTGAATTGCAGCAAGGGTGGGGAGTCTGTCCTAAGTCCAAGATACTGGAAGTGGGCTGTGGCACTGGCGCTTACCTGCAGGCACTAGTGAAGGCAGTAGGTTGTCTAGGTTGGGGAATTGACCCTTCACCCGAAATGATACGCCGTGCGTTGGATGACGATAACATTCACTTCCTTGAAGGCACCGGGGAGAAACTGCCCTTTGAAGAAGGTTTCTTTGACCTTGTTTTCTCTGTCAATGTTATTCATCACATGAAGGGCGCAATGGATTATTTTCAGGAAGCTCTACGCGTGCTGAAGCCTAACGGTGTCATATGCACTGTTACAGATTCAGAGAAGCTAATCAGAAATCGTAGGCCTCTAGCGCAGTATTGGCCGGGAACAATAGAAGCAGACCTCAAGCGATATCCTACCATCGCATCACTCCGACAACAGATGACCGCCGCCGGGTTTATGGACATCAGGGAGCGCGAGATACAGCAGCCATTTGAGGTAAACGATGTGACACCCTACCAAGAGAAAGCTTTTTCATGCTTGCACCTGATTTCAGAAGAGGAATTTCTGAGTGGTCTGCAGCGTTTAAAAGACGACTTGAATGCAGGCACAGTGCAAGGCTTATCAGAATATGTTTGCCTTTGGGGGCAATGCCCCAAAGTAAAGAGATGAAGTTGCCTCTTTAACTATTAAACCAGCACATCCTCCTGAGAGTTCAGATTTAGCTAGCATTGTGCTATAATTTGGGCATAAGGATAACCTGGACTAAACTTAAAAGCTGATATTTATGTAAAATGAACAGAATAATGACGGTTAAACAAAAACTGGCCGGAATGTTGACGCAGGCAGCCAACCAGGCCCAGGAGTCGGGCAAGCTGCCTTCGGTTATCCTGCCTGAGGCTACCGTAGAGCGCCCGCAGAACCCGGAACATGGCGACTATGCCTCAAGCTTCCCTCTGAAATTAGCCCGGGCAACCGGCCTCAGCTCGTTGGCTATAGCTGAGAACATGGTCGGGTTTATGGAGTCCAGCCCCGAGATTGATAGTGTTGTGGTAGCACCGCCGGGGTTCATTAATTTCACCCTTAAAAGCGATTGGCTAACCAGCCAAGTAGAGTCCATCCTGCTGGCTGGAGATTCTTATGGCAATATGGACCTCGGTCAGGGCAGCCGAGTACAAATAGAGTTTGTCAGTGTTAATCCCACAGGACCACTCCACGTGGGGCACGGTCGTGGGGCTATTCTGGGCAGCACCCTAGCCAATGTGCTTACCGCTACTGGCTATAATATAGAGAAAGAGTACTACATTAATGACGCCGGCAGCCAGATAGATGCCTTTTATCGCTCGCTCTACGCCCGCTACCAACAGTGCCTGAACATTGACGTTGAGATGCCCTCAGATGGTTATTTAGGTAACTATATGGTTGACCTAGCTAAAGAAATCATTGCTGAGGAAAAGGACAGGTTCCTTACCCTACCCGAACAGCAAGCAGTATTGCAATTAGGCCAGATAGGCTTGGCCAGGATGCTAAAAGAGATTAAGAGTGACCTTGAGCAATTAGGGGTGAGCTTTGATGTCTGGTTCACCGAACAGAGCCTTTATGATAACAAGCAATATCAGCGGGTGATGTCACTGCTACGCGAAGGAGGCTACATAAACGAAAGGGAGGGTGCCACCTGGTTTGTCTCCACTGCCCTGGGTGAAGATAAGGACAATGTGGTGGTTCGCAGTGGCGGTGCCCCTACCTACTTTGCCTCTGATATTGCTTATCACTACAACAAATTTTTGGAGCGCAAGTTTGACCGGGTAATTAATATCTGGGGGGCTGACCACCAGGGCCATGTATCTCGAATGAAAGTGGTGGTTGGTGCCTTAGGTATTTCACCGGAGCGGCTGCAGGTGATAATATCCCAGATGGTCACTCTGCATCGTGGTGAGGAGCTAGTTCGTATTTCCAAGCGCAGTGGAGATATTATTCCCCTACGTGAGGTAGTGGAGGAGGTAGGAGCTGATGCCTGCCGCTTCTTCTTTTTATCCCGCTCGGCTAGTAGCCAGATGGACTTCGACCTGGAGCTAGCCAAAAAACAATCGGTGGATAATCCTGTTTATTATGTTCAGTATGCCCATGCCCGTATTGCTAGTATCCTGCGTCTAGCTCAAGAAAGAGGAATTGACCATAAAGACGGGGATGTCTCCTTACTGACCACTGAGCCTGAATTAACGCTGATGCGCAAGATGCTGCTCTTAACCGAGATTATTGAGATAGTAAGCCAGACCCTGGAGCCTCATCACCTTACCTATTATGCTCAGGATTTGGCTACCATATTTCATAGCTTCTACAAACAGTGCCGTGTCGTTTCCAAGAATGAGGCATTAACCAAAGCCCGTCTTAAGTTGGTAGAGGCAGCCAAGATTGTTCTGGCTAAGACCCTTCACCTTATGGGGATGACAGCTCCGGAGAAGATGTAAGGTATCAACTAGCTAGAGTCCTTCCTTTTTATATTGCTGGGTTAATTCATGATAGATTTGCGGGCTGTGCTGCATCCACCACATCTGCTTGGGGGAGACCTCTCCCTTAATTTCTCCAGGAATGCCAACAACAAATGACTTGTCTGGAATTTTCATCCCTTCTTTAACTATACAACCAGCAGCAATTATAGAATAGTCGCCAATTTCAGCATCATGGAGGATGGTAGACTTTATACTTACGAGAACATTATTTCCAATTCTACGGCCATTAGAAACAGCACCGTGGCCAATGATTACATTGTCTCCGATTGTGACATCCATAATGGGAGGGGAGGCGGGTGACCCTGAATGGATAACGCAGTTATCTTCAATAACGGTATTTTTGCCAATTTTTATCTTGCCAAGGTCACCCCTGATTACTGCTCCAGGCCACACGCTAGAGTTCTCTCCAATCTCTACATCACCAATAACATAAGCTGCCTTGCTAACAAAGGCTGACTCAGCTATCTTAGGTGTCTTCCCATTAAAGGCTTTAATCATGTTCACCTCCCTAAATACCCTATTATAGGCTTAATACCTGATTAGTCAAACTTATTTTATTGGCATACCCTTTTATGTTACACTCTAGATTAAGATTTGGAGGGAGTTTGAATGAAGCGTCGTATTTTTTCTGGAGCTCGACCCACAGGCAGGCAACACCTGGGAAATTACCTGGGAGCCCTGCAGAATTGGGTAAAGCTTCAGGATGATTACCATTGTATCTACTGCGTTGTAGATGTTCACGCCCTGACCTCACTGGAAGACACCGGTGAATTACAAAAGAATATCCATGAGATGCTGCTTGACTGGCTGGCGGCTGGTCTTGACCCTCAGCGAAGTATACTTTTTGTCCAGTCTCATGTCCCTGAGGTCATGCAATTACATACGCTATTGAGCATGGTTACTCCCTTGAATTGGCTGCTAAGGGTGCCTACCTTCAAGGAAAAGGTAAAACTCCAGCCTCAAAATATAAACTATGGACTGGTAGGCTACCCAGTTTTAATGACAGCCGATATTGTTCTTTATAAAGCTGAAGTTGTCCCTGTTGGTGAAGACCAACTGCCTCATTTAGAATTGGCTAGAGCGATTGCCCGCCGTTTTAACAATCTGTTTGGTAATACCTTTCCTGAACCTGAGGCAAAGCTTACCTCATTTCCCTTAATACTTGGCTTAGATGGTAAAGAGAAGATGAGCAAACAGCGGGGTAACGATATTGAGTTAGCCCTTTCTGACGAGGAGACTGTGGAGAAGGTGATGACTGCCGTTACTGACCCGGCTCGCCAGTACCGACATGACCCAGGGCACCCGGAGATATGCAATATCTATGCTCTTCACCGCTATTTTAATCCCCTCAAACTAAACGATATAGCCGGTGAGTGCCGCTCAGCAGCTATTGGCTGTGTTGACTGTAAGACACTCCTGGCTGAGAACATCAACCGTACCCTCAAACCGTTCAGGGAACGGCGGGCTACTCTAGCCGATAAACCTAAATATATAACTGATGTCCTTGCTGATGGTGCTAAGCAAGCCAGCGTTATTGCCAGGAAGACTATTAAAGAAGTTAAGCAAAAGATGGGTCTTATTTAGCGGGCTAGGTTTTTCGGTGCTTATCCACAAACCGCTTCATTCGGGATAAGGCTTCCTCAATGTTAGCTAGTGAGGTAGCATAACAGCAGCGGACATATCCTTCACCACTCTGCCCGAAGGCTATGCCAGGGATTACGGCTACCTTTTCCTCCAAAAGAAGCTTCTCTGAAAATTCCTCAGATGTCATCCCAATGACCTTTATTGATGGGAAGGCATAGAAGGCTCCCTTAGGTTCAAAGCAGGAAAGACCAATATCGTTTAGCCCCTTGACTATAGTCAGGCGCCGCTTATTATATTCTTCAACCATTTCAGCACTGCTGACTTCACCTGATTTCAGCGCCTCAATAGCCGCTATCTGTCCCATTATGGGTGCACACATTACCGTATACTGGTGTATCCTGCTCATAGCAGCAATAATCTCTTCAGTGGCGGCAGCATAGCCAATACGCCATCCGGTCATAGCATAAGTCTTGGAGAAGCCACTAAGGAGAATGGTTCTCCCCTTCATCTCAGGCAATGTGGCCAAGCAGGTATGCTCCACGCCATAGACTAGCTTGGCGTAAAGCTCATCAAAGATTACCAATAGGTTATGTTGTTGGGCTATTTCGGCTATCTGCAACATTTTATCCCTGCTCAGCACGGCTCCGGTAGGGTTTGCGGGACTAGCAATGAGTATCGCTTTAGTTTTGCCGGTAACCCTGGCCTCAATATCGGTGGCGCTAATTTCAAAGTCATTTTCCTGGCTGGTAGGTACCATGATAGGCACACCTCCAGCCAGAGTGACACAAGCAGGGTAGGAAACAAAACCCGGGTCGGCCATAATAACCTCATCGCCCGGGTCAAGGATAGTCCTCATTGTCAGGTCCAGCCCTTCGCTAACACCAACAGTAATTAGAAGCTCAGTATTAGAGTCATAGACCAGGTTATAGTTTTCCATCAAATGCCGGGACAATTCCTGGCGTAATTCGGGCATACCTGGCATTGAGGTATACTTTGTGTAGCCTTTCTCCAACGAGTGGATAGCTGCCTCACGGATATGCCATGGGGTGATGAAGTCAGGCTCACCAATCCCCAGTGAGATTACATCTTTCATAGAAGCTAGCAAGCCAAAGAATTTTTTTAACCCTGAAGATGGCATCTGTTTTACTTTTTTTGAAACAGGACTACGCTGTTCTCGACGTTGATTTAATGAACCCACTGACATAACAATCTCCTGTTGATAATTAAAGCACTATTGGCTGCCGCTCATAGTGGCTATTTGCTTGGTGATGATTCGGGCGTCATTTTCCAGTATCTTAAGAATTTCTTTTATCGTCATTCACTCTTTACCAACTCAATTATTGACCACTGCTTTTCTGCTTCATTATAGCAGAGTTGGAACAGTTTGTTATCCTTAGTGCTGACCCGGAAGTACCTCTCTCCCGGCTCCTGCCAGGCTCTTTCTATCTCCTCAACCTCATATTCCCTACCCTGCCAGAGGAAAGACCGTGGTCTTTCGGCATAGGTATGCCCCGAATAACAGTTCACTTCAAGATTATTCAAGCTTATCCTCTTTTAAATTTTTATTAGGCAACCCTCCCCCTTTATCCCCCTCTCTGATAAGGGAGGGGGAAATGTTATGTTAAGAGAGGCTTCGCCTCTCTAAAACTCTTCTTCAGCTTCCATAACCAACGCCCATATCTTTTTTAGCGGCAACTCCGCCTTTAGTTCATCATCAAATCGTTCGTAGTATTGAAAGATTACCCTAAGTAACTGTCCTTGATCCCATAACCGTATGGAGAAAAAGGCGTCTCTTGCTTCCTGTATACATCGATTGGTAAATCCACCCCACGCAACTAATAATCCCTGTTCTGCTCTAACCTTTGACATCACGCCTTGCAGTTCTCTCAAAATCTTTACATCAACTGGTGATGAAGATGATTTGACCTGCACACAGACTCGGGGTTTATCGAAACCCAAAGGACCTGCTGCAGCAAGGATGTCAACCCCTCCATCAGGACCCGGTGGAGATTTCTTTGTTACATAACCTTGTGCGTGGAGAATTGCTTCTACTAATCTTGCCAAATCATGTCCCCTAAACTTTGCTCCAACGTGTTTTACAATTTGGTCTCTCGCAGACTCTTCAATATCAATTTTTTCTTCGCCAATCTCAGTTTTCACTCTCGTTTCTGCAATTTCGCCTTTCTGTAACAGATTCTTGACACGGTTCTCAGCATCATTTCTCTCTATTTTACAAACTGTCATGAATGCTCCAAGAGAATAAAGAATATCCTGCCCAAAAGCAGACCTTGGAATTGTTTTTCGCCATCTTACACGCCTAATATGCTTTATGTTATCAGCCAATTTCTTGTATTCATATTCTCCTTCAACACTACCTATGACTATAGCTGATTGTGTTTTGAGCGGAAGTGCTACAAGGTCTCCGTTCTGTATTTCGTGAAAAAACCTCCATATTTGCCCAACCTCATTTGCAGCTCGTGCTTCTTGGCGATTGGATGAACCCGGCCATAAAGTTTTGCAAGCTCCACTCTAGTTTTTACATTAGAGAGGTCTGGTAACTCGTTCCACCCAATTGTTACAACATCGTTTTCTAGTGCTCCTTGCTCCTGTTCTCCATATTTGCCTGCCCTTACTAGCCAAAGACTCATTTTATCACCCTCCTTACTAGCTAGAACTGTAGATATCTCTTAATAAAAATGTTTTTTATATTTCCGGCTTCCTCTTATGCCACTCGGTTGCCTGCTCATAGGCATAGGCGATTTTGAGTAGTGTTTCCTCGCTGAAGGGCTTGCCGATAATCTGCATACCTATTGGCAGCCCGTCGGCAAAGCCGGCCGGAATAGAAATAGCCGGTAAGCCAGCAATATTTATCGGCAGAGTGCAGACATCACTCAGATACATCTGAAGCGGGTCGTCTACCTTCTCACCAATCTTAAAGGGGACGGTGGGTGAGGTTGGGGTCACCAGAGCATCATATTTTTCAAAGGCTTCATCAAATTCTCGCCTTATCAGAGTGCGAACCTTTTGTGCCTTGAGGTAATAGGCATCATAGTAGCCAGCGGACAGGGCATAGGTTCCCAGCATGATGCGCCTTTTCACCTCAGCACCAAAGCCGTATTGGCGGGTTTTCTCCATAGCCTCCCACATATTATCGGTATCCTGATAGGAGAAGCCATACTTTACCCCGTCATAGCGTGCCAGATTAGCCGAAGCCTCTGAAGGAGCAATAATATAGTATACTGCCAGGGCATAGGGGGTATGAGGCAATGATACCTCCCAATCCACTCTTACCCCCAGTTCCTCCAGCTTATTGATTGCCGTCTTTATCGTCTTTGCTACCTCTGCCTGCATCCCTTCAACAAAGTATTCCTTGGGTACACCAATATGAAGCCCCTTAAGCTCGGTGGTCAGGCATTGCCTGTAGTCAGGCATCGGTTGAGGCACCGAGGTTGAATCCCGGGAGTCATAACCAGCGATGGCATTTAACACCAGGGCACAATCGGTAACATCCTGGGTTAAAGGCCCAATCTGGTCAAGAGAGCTGGCAAAGGCAACCAGACCGTAGCGGCTCACCCTACCATAGGTAGGTTTCAGACCGGTAATGCTACAAAAACCAGCCGGCTGACGAATACTTCCTCCGGTATCCGAGCCCAGGGCATAGATTGCCTCACCAGAGGCAACACCAGCAGCTGAGCCTCCACTGCTACCCCCGGGGACACAGCTTAAGTCCCAGGGGTTATGAGTGGTAAACAGGGCAGAGTTCTCAGTGGATGAACCCATAGCAAATTCGTCCATGTTTGCTTTACCAATAACCACAGCACCACAACCGTTTAATTTTTCTACCACCGTAGCATCATAAGGCGGCACGAAATTCTCCAGCATCTTTGATGAGCAGGTAGTTCTCGTTCCCCTGGTGCACATGTTGTCCTTGATTAACACTGGAATGCCGGTGAGAGGGCTGGTATCACCAGCAGCAATAAGCTCGTCAGCCTTTTGAGCCTGCCCTAGCGCCAACTCGTCAGTAATGGTAACAAAAGCACGAACCTTTGGCTCTACCTGATGAACACGCTCAAGGCAAGCCTTGGTTAGCTCCACTGAGGACAGTTGCCTGGTCTTAAGTAGTCTATATATCTCATGTATTGTCAATTGGTTATAGTTGATAACTAACCTCACCTCCTCTAGTTATGTCAAGTAATATACTACTCCCCTGATTAGGTCTATCCCTCAAGCACTGCCCGCACCCTAAACCAGTCCTCATCCTTTTTCGGTGCGTTATCCAGAACCTCACCTTGAGATAGAGAGCCAGCAACTTGGTCAACTCTCATTACATTCTGGAGGTCAATAGATTGAGCTGTAGGCAGAACATCACTGGTATCTACCTGCTGCAATATCTCAAAGTTTTCCAGGATGTTAGATAATTGCTCTCTGAGCCTATCCAGTTCGGTCTCAGTCAAGCCTAACCGAGCCAGTAGGGCAATATGTAATGCTTCCTCACGACTTAGCTTCAACACTTACCTCACATAGTTGTATTTGCCAATTATAGCACCCATATTTAAGTATCTGCAATCGGTGACAACGGAAATGTTATAAGTAATGTCGCCGTCCTGCTATAATGCAGTGGTAGGACACGATGAGACTAAGTTCATTGTGCCTAATGGAGCACCAGCCGGTTAAAGGAGCTTGAATGATACAGATTGATGGGGCTCAAAAATCGGGTAGCGGCACTATAGTGCGCCTTGCTGTAAGCCTAGCCACCCTGCTTGGTGAAGAACTTTATCTTACTAATATTCGAGCCAAAAGAGCTAAACCAGGACTAAGACCCCAGCACCTTAAAGCAATACAGGCATTGCAGCAGATATGCAAGGGCAATCTGGAAGGTGGTGAAATTAGCTCTAAGGAGATAAGGTTTAAGCCCGGGGGAAGGGTTAGAGGCGGTAACTATGAATGGGATATAGGAACTGCCGGGTCTACCACTTTGCTGGCAATGACCCTCTTACCGGCTGCCTGTTTTTCTCAGGGACAGGTAAGCTTTAGGATGTCCGGAGGATTATTCCAAGACCTTGCTCCTTCTGCCTACCATATGCAGTATATCCTATTCCCCGTACTGAACAGAATGGGTATAACCGCCAAGCTTAAAATTATTCGTCCTGGTTATGTTCCCCGTGGCGGCGGGACTATTGAGGTGGAGATAGAACCAGTATCAGGGAAAATAAAGCCAATCAGGTTACCAGACCAGGGAAAGGTTACCAGGATTGAGGGAATTGCTCTCTCTTCACATCTTAGGGAGAGAAAGGTGAGTGAGCGAATGGCGGAGAAATGTGGCCAAGTGCTTAAATCAAGGGGATACAGGGCGGAAATAGAAATTGCCCATGATGAATTGGCTCTCCAGCGGGGGGCAGCTCTGGCCCTCTATGCTAAAACTGGCTCCGGGTGTATTATTGGTACCGACAGAGCCGGTGAGCCAAGACGAACCTCGGAAGATATTGGTAGATATGTGGCTCGGAATTTGATAGAGGATTTAGCCACCGGAGCTACAGTTGACCGCTATTTAGCCGACCAGCTTATCCTTTACGCCGCCCTGGCTGATGGGATTAGCCAGTATAGGATACCAAGACTGACAGAGCATGTGGAGACCAATCTATGGCTGGTGGAGAGCATACTGGGAGCCAAAATAGAGGTCAAGAAGAACGTAGTGAGGATTCAGGGTATCGGTTATTATCCGGTGGAGCATTAGTTACCAATTCTATTTCTTTCTCAGCTATTATAGGGTTTTTAAGACAAAGGTAGTGGTGTTTATACCGAACCCAGAGCTAAGTGGAGGACCTGTCGGGCTTGCCTTCTTTCCTATTTTCTGCTAAATTAGACGGTGTATGGGGCTGTAGTTCAATTGGGAGAACGTTTGACTGGCAGTCAAAAGGTAGGGGGTTCGAATCCCCCCAGCTCCACCAAGGGAAGCACTGACAAGCTTAACAAACCGCTAGTTTAGGCAATCCCCCTCTATTGAACAACAAAACTTCACCTGTTAGCTTCACTGCTGTTGATAGACGGCACCACAGCAGCTCGTATGCTATAATACCATTCTGGGACAGCACACACGGTCTTATACCTAATCTACGCCGTTAACCACTAAACAACAAGGAGGTAGATGATGGCAACACCAAATTTAGACTACTTGCCAAGGCTACCTAGATTTGACTATCTAGCCCCCAAAACTATTAAGGAAGCCTGCTCCTTACTTTCCAAATATAAAGGTATAACTAAGGTAATCGCCGGTGGTACAGATTTGCTGGTATCAATGAAGCAGAAAAAGATAAATCCCCATTATGTAGTTAACATCAAAGGTATCCCTGAGCTAGACTACATACATTATAGTCAGGAAAGTGGCTTGAAGATTGGAGCTCTAGCTACCCTTCAATCCATAGCCAGCTCTCCCATTATTAGAGATAAGTTCGGGTTACTGGCGACCGCCTGTAATAAAATAGGTATCCCTCAAGTCAGGAACATGGGCACTATAGGAGGTAACATATGTAACGGGGGGCCGTCGCAAGATTCAATCCCCTCACTACTTGTCCTGAATGCCCAGCTAAAACTGGTCAGTCTCCAGGCAACAAGGATAGTGCCTATTAACAAATTCTTTATTGGTCCCTTTCAAACTGCTCTTAGCAAGGTAGAGTTACTCACTGAAATTGAGATACCAACCCCTCCACCCAGAAGCGATGGTTGTTACCAATGGTTTACTAAGATAACTGAGGTTGACGAAACCCTGGTAGGAGTTGCTGTTCTAATGACACTTGACTCTACAGGTAGTGTATGTAAAGACATAAAGATAGGATTATGTTCTGTAGCACCTACTCCCATTAGAGCCAAACAAGCTGAGCAGATACTACAGGGTCAAAAAATGGGAAGCAAGACAATTGAACAAGCAGCCAGAGTTGCTGATGAGGAAACCAGGCCACGTTCGCGGGCTGATTACCGCAGGCAGATGACCAGCGTCTTAGTCAAACGAGCTGTAAACGAGGTCTGGCAAAAGATTAAACAAACTATCGTTTAAGGGAGTAACCCTATGAAACAGCTCATAACATTAAGGGTAAATGGAGAATCCTACGAAGTGGCAGTGGAGCCTCAAACAATTCTACTGGACGTCCTTCGAGAGAAGTTGGGATTAAACGGGACTAAGAAGGCTTGCGACTTTGGTAACTGTGGCAGTTGTACTGTTCTTATGGATGGCAAGCCCGTTCTTTCCTGTTTAATTCTAGCCATGGACGCTCAAGGTAAGGATATCCTGACTATTGAAGGTATGGCTAAGGATGGTCAGCTCCACCCGCTCCAGCGGGCATTTATTGACCACGGTGCCATCCAGTGTGGTTTTTGCACCCCGGGGATGCTCCTATCGGCTAAAGCCCTGCTTGATGAGAACCCTCAGCCAATAGCAGAAGAGGTAAGACAAGCAATTTCGGGCAATCTTTGCCGCTGCACTGGCTATCATAAAATCGTTGAAGCCATACTTGATGTAGCCCAAAGCAGTCAAAGGAAAGGGTAAGTAAGATGCAGCAATACTCTGTAGTCGGTAAACGAATACCTAGAGTAGATGGAGGCGTCAAGGCTACCGGTGAGGCACAATTTACCGTTGATGTAGTCTTACCCAAGATGTTATACGGGAAAATCCTCAGGAGTCCCTATCCCCATGCCAGGATTTTGAGTATTGATACCAGTAAGGCAGAAGCTTTACCCGGGGTAAAAGCGGTGACTAGTGGTAAGGATACCGGGGTAGTCAGGTTCTCATTCATAGACACCCCTCGTTATCCTGCTGACCAATGCCCACTGGCAGTAGATAAAGTGCGCTTCATCGGAGAAGATGTAGCCGCTGTAGCTGCTATCAGTGAAGACATTGCTGAGGAGGCCCTGAGCTTAATTAAGGTAGAGTACGAGGAACTCCCAGCCGTCTTTGACCCTGAGGAAGCAATGAAGGATGGTGCTCCCAGAATACATGACAAAATTATACCGACCACGACCACTGCCTGGCAGGACTTCGGTGTCATCCGGGAAGCTAGACCTTATGATGCCGTAAATAACATATCAAACCGAACCTTAATCACCGTTGGTGACATTGAACAGGGGTTTAAAGAATCTGATTATGTCCGTGAGGACAGATTTGAAATTCCAGCCACCTCCCACCTTGCCTTGGAGCCCCATGCGGCACTGGCTAGCTTTAACCCCTCAGGAAAGCTGGACATGTGGCTATCCCATATGGGCTACGAGCCTAAGCGCTTCTGGCTGGCCAAGACGCTAGGCATTCCTATCAGCAAGGTGAGGATACACAAGACATATGTCGGCGGTGCTTTCGGTGGTAAGATTAGCCTCTTTCCTTACGAGTTTCTGGCTGCCTTCCTATCAAGAAGAACAGGGCGACCGGTAAAAATAACTTTGTCCCGAAGTGAAGTGCTGTCTACCTGCTACACCAGCCGCCGTTTCATCATAAATGTCAAGACCGGGGTTAAGAAAGATGGCATCATAACGACGCAACAGGTAAAAATCATTGATGACGTTGGCGCCTACCGAAGTAGCTCGCCAACCGCCTTATACCTTGCTCATGTCTTCCGCCCCGCCATATACAACATACCTAACGTCAAGCACGAAGGTGTTGGGGTTTATACCAACAAACTAACTACCGGGCCAAAGAGGGGGCACGCTCTACCACAAATCAGCTTTGCCGTTGAATCCCAACTGGACATGATAGCTGAAGAGCTGAGGATAGGCCCCCTTGAGCTTAGACTGAAGAACCTCAGAAAGAAGGGGGACGTTCTGCCCAATGGAGACACACTGGATAGCTATGGTCTTCCCGAGGCTTTGAAACAGGCTGCTCAGTCCAGTAGCTGGAAACAGAAATGGGACAGGCAACCGAAGAAAGGTATGGGCATAGGCACTGCCAGCATGTTTTCTGGAGCTCACAACTATCCCTTTGGTAGTGCCGCCGTTATCAAACTAAACCCCGATGGCAGATTCACTCTGTTTACCGGTCAGACAGAATTCGGCGGGGGTGTCGATACAGCTATGTCTCAAATTGCTGCTGAGGAATTGGGACTGACTACAGACGATATAATTGTGGTCTCAGGTGACTCTGAACTATGCCCTTATGATATTGGCAACTGGCTGAGTGGCGGCATCTATGTATCAGGGCAAGCAGTGAAAAGGGCGGCAGCTGACGCTAAAGAGCAGTTGCTAGCCTATGCCGCTGAGGCACTTGATATTAAAGCCGATAACTTAGCTATTAATCAGGGGCGTGTCTATGTTAAAGCTGACCCGGGGAAGGCAGTATCCTTCGCTGACCTATACAGGTATGGCATCCAGATAAAGGATGGAGACCCTATCATAGGCAAGGGTTATACTAAAGTGGTGCAGGATGTTGGCTTCTGGGGTGGCACTTTTAAGGGTCTAGGTGCCCTTTCCAGGGGCGCCGGCCGTTTTACTGATGCCTATAGTTTTGCTGCTGCCATTGCCGAGGTTGAGGTTGATAAAGAAACAGGTAAGGTAAAGGTGATTGAGATAACAATAGCTGATGATTGTGGCACTGATATAAATCCGCTAAATGTGGAGGGTCAGCTTGAGTCCCAAGCAGCTATGGCAGTAGGAGATGCCCTCTTTGAAGAAATTGTTACCGAGCAAGGAAGGGTAATCAATCCTACCCTGGCTGACTATAAGATACCGGGAGTGCTTGACACACCCAAGTTAACCACAATTAGCGTCCAAGACTACGAAACTAAAGGTCCCTTCGGTGCCAAAGAAATCGGTGAAACAGCCCGCGGGGCAGCAATTGTGGCTATTGCCAATGCTATCTGCAATGCCATTGGTGCCAGAATCTACAGCCTACCAATGACACCAGAAAAAATTCTTGAGGCACTAAAACATAGCGATTACATCAAAAATTGGCCCACAGAAGATTAGTGGGAGCCAGAACTCCGGCTCCCACTAACATAATCAGCTTACATCACTGCTCTAACCAGGCATCTGCTGGCGTCCACTGACCAGCGTAACCGAACGCACTGGAAAAGCCATCATCGTGAACTTGTGAATGCCTGGCAGACATGGCTTTGACGACATGGTGCCAGCATATCATGGCATACTTGTCAGTTCCCACCTTTTGCATTTCCCAAACCATCGCTTGCTGGGTCTCAAAATCAGGTGCCGTAACTGCCTTGGCAAGCAGCTCCTGATATTCAGGCTCACGATACACACTTGCAAATAGGAAAGCATCAGGTGACAGGAAACGATTTATTATTGCCAGCTCACCTACATCAAGTCCTCCACGAGGGAAGTTGCACAAACCAGTCGGCCAGCCGCCCTTGGCAGCAATAGCGTGCCAGGCGCCGCCACGGTCATACAGGAACAGGTCGGCATCAATACCTACTTCGGCAAGATAGCCTTGGACAGCAGTCATCGAGTCTGGGATGTCTACAGGTCGACTTAGAACATGAAGCTGGGTCTTGAAGCCATCGGGGTAGCCTGCCTCGGCCAGTAGCTCCCTTGCCTTATCAGGGTTGTAGGGGTAGCCCACCACATCAGGGTTCCAAGCCCAGCCTCCGGGCTTGGCTGCCTGGTTGAGGGGTTCCCAATAGCCATACCCAATGGTGTCGCAAATCGCCTGCTTGTCAATGGCATATTCTACTGCCCGCCGCAGCCTTATATCGGTAAAGATAGAATCAGGATAGGCAGAATCAGTCAGAACTGACGACAGTGCCGCAGAGGCCACGCTCATCCTATACTTACCTGATGCCTCCAGGTCGCGGGCATCTTTAGGGCTTACATCAGCAAGTACGTCTACCTCTCCTGCCATAAAAGAAGCTGTGGCTACCATTGGGTCGGCAATGACCACCAATTCAAATGCGTCAAGATAGGGCTTGCCTTCCTGCCAGTAGTCGTCAAACCTCTCAAATTTCATAGAGACATCCCTCTCCCAGCTGACAAACTTAAAGGGACCGGTGCCTACTGAGTGCTTCTCGCACCACTCCCTACCGTACTTTTCATAGGCTGTTGGTGATACTATAAAGCCACCACGCTGACTTGCCAGGTTATTCAGGAGCAGGGCATCAAATTCAGAGAGGTTGAGCCGAACGGTGAAATCATCCAGAATATCTATTGATTCCACTTTCTTTAGCTCAACCCTGCCCTCAGAGCCAAAGATGTCCAGATTCCATTTCACTGCCTCAGCATTGAAGTCGGTTCCATCGTGGAACTTGACCCCTTTCCTCAGGGTAAAGGTGATAGTCTTGGCCTCTGGGTCAGCTTCCCAGGCTGTAGCTAGCCAGGGTGCTGGAGCACCTGTCTCATCAACGGTGAGAAGAGTCTCCTGGGAGGCCCAAAGAGCCAAAGTTCCTAGACCTTGGTCTGGTGGATAGCCCAGAATGCGGGCATCATATACAGCGGCTACTCTCAGGGTGCCACCATACTGGCGTCCAACTGGTGGTGGTGTTGGTGGTGTTGGTCCTGGGCCCGGCGTTGGTGTTGGTCCTGGCGTGGGTGTGGGCGTTGGGGTGATTCAGCGCAGGACGCAACTGATAGCACTAACAGTGCCACTACCAAACAGGCACTACCAATTACTATTATTGTCCTTTTCATCTTTTCCTCCTTAAAAAGATTTTAGTTTGCCGGTTGTTAGTAATTATGTTGTCTAATTTTGTTTATCACCCCCTTTGTTTGAAGACTCAAATATCAGGCATAATCAACTTTTGTCTATCCGTCCATACCAGCCTTCCTGGTTGGCTTTTATTATAGTCCAAATTAAAAAGGGTAACAGCCACCGCTATATCAAACTGCGGACTGGATACTCTTCCTCCATCTAACCTCTGGTAACAAGAGTTCAGTCGGCTGAATATGACGGGCCATCACTAACATTAGCACAACCCAGTAGCAATCATTTTAAGTCGTTGAGCTACTTTTGTCAAGCCCCGTCAGTCTTTGGTTATATTCCTTTTGTAGCTTGCAATATTTTGCCCTTTGTTCCCTTTCTCATAGCCAGGATGTTATCCGTTCTGCTAAAATAGACATCGGCAGGGGTAACATTGCTCAGGACTTGGTGGTAGCATTAACTGCGACTTACTAATTTATCCTAAGAAATCATGATTGTGGGAAGGAGAGTTGACATGCCAAGCAGGAGGAGACAGCAGTCTGCAAAGGGTAAAGAGCCAGCAAGAGGAGAAGACCTTATGAAG
>Ga0114921_10000058_pt1 | contig 45100 bp, 58 predicted proteins | sample BentaG_FD_87016 | JGI IMG/M metagenome (GOLD analysis project Ga0114921, IMG submission 87016) | Deep subsurface microbial communities from South Atlantic Ocean to uncover new lineages of life (NeLLi) - Benguela_00093 metaG | ecosystem: Environmental > Aquatic > Marine > Oceanic > Sediment ... | reverse complement strand
CTCTGCGAGCTCGGCGATGAAAGTGTCCTGGTACTCCCGTACCCTTACCTCCACCGCTTGATCGGCTACCAGGTCTTCGTAGCGTGCTGCCTTCTCCTTGTCTGATAGCCTCTCTGTCTCGCTTCCAAAGTCTGCCTCGAAGGTTGCTAACTCCTCCAAGCTTGCCCCCGCCTTCTCCATCTTCTCCCTAACGTAGGCTTGAAGCGATTTGGTTCTCTGCTCTGCCTGGGTCCTCTCTCTGGCGATGTCCTTGTCAATCTTGCCCTGCATCTGCCGCGCCTGAAGCGCTGCCTGGGCCTTCTGATCTGCCAATTCCTGCTTTAGAGCAGAAAGTTGGGTTTGAACATCTCCTTCTTCTGGTAAGGCTCCCTGGCCTTCTGTCCCCTTTCCGGCCTCTCCCGCTGTAGTGGAAGGCTGGCCCGGAACCTGGCCTGCTGTTTCCTCACCTGTCATCTCAGACCTCCTTCGGTTGTTAAATACTTCGGTTGTTAAACATTTCGTGCTATTGCTAGTATAGCACACTTCGGAAAATAATGCAAGGACTATTAGCCGACGCCCCCGGGGGAGCCCCCCGATAGGTCTTTCAGACCAAAGCGGGCAAGCTCCTTCTCGCGTTTCTCCCAATATGCCGTATCGTAGAGCCACCTTCTTACTACATAGGCATAGATCAACGGCACTAGGGATAGGGCTAGAATTATCCTCATGTTACCCCCTCGGTGGATAGTATCTGATGTTGGCCCATCTCCTCCACCTATTGAACATTGCAGAGCCACGCCTACGACCACCCTTACCTCCACCCCTTCTCCCAACACGGGCCCCTCGCCTTCTCTTGGTCGTCACCCTCTTGGTAGTGGGATAGTAGGGCTCCAGCAGAGTTGTAAAGAACATCCAAAGCGCCCTCGCCTCGTTTACCTCACCTAGCTCCCGTAGCTCCCAATACTTCTTGACGATCTGCCGGACGATAGCCCACTCTTTAGGATCACCAGGTAGTTCGGGGTGTGCTTCTCGCCAACCCTGCAACGTCTCCAGGGCAGCCTCATATACCCCTTCCTTAACATCGTAGACTGTCCTAAAAGCCTTGTTCAGAAGCATCTCGATGATCGGATCTTTCCGAACCTCATCGGCTATCCTGCCCGGAGGTATCTGGTCCCAGTAGTATTCCCAGAAGAAGCCTGCCGGCGTATCCTTGCCAAACCACTTCTCCATCGTGGGTGTCCAGTCGCCCTCTTTCCCAGCCGCTACCCAGGCTCCCATCTCATCCTGGGCCTGTGCGTACTGGGCACTCTCGCTCGTTCCTGCCAGTTGCGGGATCGTCCTCACTGGCTTAGGTGGCGATGGCGCTTCCTCTTCTGGCACGGGTGGCTCTCCCTCGCCTCTCCACGGCCCTCCTCTCCCCGGCATCGGTGCAGCCAGCCCTGGGGGCCTTCCGCTTGCTTCTGGCTCTGCCCCGATCTGTTTTATCCTTCCAAAGAACTCAGACTCAATCTCCCAGACCTCGGGTTCTGGCTTAGTTCGGTCTATTGCATCGAACTCTGCTAGCACTTGCCGCCTTTTCTCCTCTGGTATTGCCAGCCACCAAGTTCTAAGTTCCTCCTCGGTCCGTCTGGGCCCATATTCCTGCCGAACAAGAGCCTTACCTATAGGATCGGTGCTACTCACTCCTTGTAGCCATTCTGGGAAGTACCCCAAAATGCCGGTCACTTCCTTTTCCCAGGCCGTATCAATGCCTCGCGCTTCGGGCTCCTCTTCTCCGTACAGGAGAGGATCACCAGTTGAATCCACCGTCCAGTAGTAAAGTGTTCGCAGGGCCCCTTCTTTATCCTCCCAAGGGTTAGGTACGCTCAGTTCTTTTAGCCATGCCTCTAGTTCCTCGTTGGTGATTCTCTCGTAGTTTCTGGTCTCCTTGTCCACAAAGTAGTCGTTGTAGATCGTAGAGTTGAGAACTTCCTTGAGTCTCCGGCGCCCAAGCCCCGTCTGCCCTCCCCAGAAGGCCCAGAGAAGGCTGATCGCTGTTGATCTCTCATCCCCGTCCTGGTTCCATCGCTCCCAGATCCCCGGCATTCTCATATCTACAAGGGCTTCCGTTAGTTCCTCTTCTGTCCAGCGGCCAGGGTACTCTTGTAGGATATAGGGTATCAGCTCATCAGCGGTCTTCTGCCCAAACTCCGCGAAGAAGGCAGGCATATTGCGCTCATCATACTCCAGGTCCTTGAGTTCGTCCTGGTAATACTCATTGGCCACGTCTATGACGTGCTTCTTCCAGGTGTAGTTTAGAGCCTCTTCGGGTAGGTCGTTGGCCTTGCGGTATTCATCATAGGCTTCCTCGGTAGCAACCTCCTGGGCCAGATCCAAGACATTCACCTTAACGCCTAACGCATCGCCTACTTCCTGGTCTAATCGCTCAATGTCTGGCCACTTCACGATCTCTTGAGGTAGCTCTAGCCAGAAACTCTCCACGGCCTCATTGTACTCATTCCAATCTATTGCCCCCTCGTCATCTCTGAACTTGTCTGCCTCGGGGAGATGGTAGTAGAACTGGCCTAGCACCTGACCCTGCACCCACTCCTCTATCTCCTCATAGGTGCGAGTGCGGGGGTTAAAGACGAAGCTCACTCCCTGCCTTTGCCAAAAAGCGCGTCTGCCCTCTTCTCTCTTCCTATTCTCCTGCTTGACCTCGTACTCATGGGCCAGGTCCCCGGGACGGGACCGGATCGCATCAGCCAGCTTCTTGTCGCTGATGACAGACTCATTCTCTATATCTCGCCACGCTTCGCTGATCGTCGCTTCCATCCTGGCAGTTTCCGCACTGTCATAGCGGACATCCCACTGTCTAGCCCACGGGAAAGCCTCATAGATCTGCTCTCTGTACTCCCGCTTCTCTGGGCCCTCCCTCATAGTGCGGAGCATCCCCCGCATCCTCCTAAACTCCTCTATCTCGTACTCAGAGGGGTAGAGCTTCCGTGCTCGAACACCAGTGTAGATAGATGAGAACTCAGTCAAGCCCCTCTCTTTCCTAACCTCTTCTTGCGCTCTGTCCCAGACAGGCCCCTCACGGGTAGATGCGGCCTCCTCAAACTCTTCCTCTGTGATCTCTTCTGCCAACCACATATCTATCAGCACTCGGGCCATGTAAGTCGGTTGGTAACGACCTTCTGGTACTATCGGCATTACCTCTGGCCCACCCAGCATCCGTTCTGCTATCCCTGGTCGCCCTAGCATCCTTGATCCCTTCTCCATCGCGGAGTAGATCGTGGGCTTCACTTCCCCATAGGCCGTTTCTAAGCCCTTTATCGCACCGGCCTCGATGTTGATGCCAGTCTTCTCGTAGAGCGCCCTGCTCCAGGGAGTGATCGGCTCCACCCTTCGCCCTTCTTCGGTTATCATCGGTTGCAACGCTTCCCTCATGCCTACTAGGGGGGAGATAGGAGTGGCCGTTACCATCGCGTTCACCAAGCCCTCCCTCCTCCAGGTGGGCATAAAGTTCTCCAGGCTCCAGGTCCAGGCATAGATAGGATCGAAGAAGAAGTAGGGGTTCCAGTACTTCCCTCCCACTAGGGGTATCATATCGGGAATGTGTACGGTATCACGATAGTTCTCCGGCAGGTCGTCATTGATCTTGCGGTGGGTATCGTGCCAGCGAGCCCACGCAGCCAGCTTGGCAGGGTTCTCTATGAAGGTCCTTAGCCAACGGTGGCCCGTGCGGGTCTGCCAGTATGGCCACCAGAAGCCACGATAGAGGAGTGTGTCTATGTTCATCTTGCGGTAGTTGTAGAGAGTCCAGGCCGTAGTCGCCTCGCCCATCTTGTCCATGTAGATCTTGAACTGTCCGAAGTGGCCCCTCAGTTCCTCTTCTAGCCACTTGCTCACGGGACCAAAGTTGGCAGGATCTCCGCCTAGCTCCTTCTCGAACTCCTTGAGAGCATCCTTGTACCACCCGTCCATGCGCTGCAAGAGCATATCCCGCTTCAGTTCTGCACCTTCTCTCACCGACGGGGGCATGACTGGGCTCTGGATGTCTCGCATCGGCCCCATAGGGGTCTCGACAGTAGGCGCAAAGTCTTTCAGCCGGCCTTCGATGAGTCCTAGCCCCTGCTCTGGCGTCATCTGGCTAATGACAGAATCAGAGTAGCCTAGCTCTCGCAGAGCCTCCCGGTGGGCATTGGTGAGCATGGTGGGGATGCCTGCGGGCTCCTCATAGGCGGGCAGCACTCCCTCCTCCCGCAATATCTCTGCTGGTGCGGGGAGTTCTGGGGTTACCGCTTCGGCTACTCTCTCTTCGGGGATGGCCGGCTGGCCTCGACGTAGCTCTTTTTCCCAGTAGGTGATGTAGTCCTCTTTCTCCTTTATCCTCTCCGCATCCCACTCGCCTCTCTTCGCTTGTAGCTCGGCCTGGGCCTCGGTTAGCTTGGCAGTTATTCTGTCTATCCTGCCCTGCTGCTCAACTACCAGCTGCTCAAAGAGCCTGTCAATAACCCCGTCCACATCGCTAACCTTCGGCATCTCGACGCTTTCCTTCGCGGTGAGAGAGCCGGCCCTATCATACATTTCGACATAGATAGCCTCTGGCCTTTGCCCCACGTACTTCCGTAAGATCTGCCGCTGAGCCTCAGTGGGATCTTGCCCCTCCATCAGCGTAAAGATGAAGGTCCGGGCTGGCGCAAGGGTAGTCTCTGGGTCCTGCGGGGGCATTATCCTGATAGCGTTGGCCCGGGTCTCAAAGTAGCCTAGAGCATGGCCGCCTCCCAGTTCGGGCCAATCGCCCTCGATTATCCTGGTGATCTCGCGGTGGTCTGAGGAGCGCATACCCGGCATCCCACCCTCTTTCTTGCCGCTGAAGTCCAGCAACGATCCGTCTTCTAGGATGTACCCGGCCTCATACAGATCGTCTGTTAGACCCCACTCCTCGATAGCCTTCCTAACTAGATCTTCCTTCGTATTGAACCGGTCTAGCCAGGAATACGGGGGTTGGTCATAGTGGCGCAGCTGGTTTGCCTCTGCCTCGATAGCCTCTTCTGGTGACAAGCGGGCTATGTACTCCTCGGGCCACTTCCAATACTTCGCCAGATCCTCTCTTGCCTTTGCTGCCCTCACATCCGGCTCCACCCCTGGCAACCTATATGCCCCCTTCTCCATCGCTATCTTCTCTGCTTCCTCCGGGGTCAAGCCCTCTATCTCCATCTCCAAAGGCATAGGCCGTTCCCTAGCCTCTGGGGGTATCTCCATCGGGATCTCCCCACCACCGAAGAGCTCACCTGCCTCAAGCCCTGGTAGTTGTGGCTTCGGCACTTCTGGCGTGGGCATCCCTACTTCTTCAGGTGCGCCAAAGAGAGCCGCTTGCTCTGCTGCTGTGATCGGTGGGCCACCCTCCGCACCAGGAACCCCCGCAGGCTCTACCCATCGAGAGCCCGGGGCTTCTGGGTGGGGCACTTCCTCTATCCTCACGACTGGCTGATCCTTCGTGACGGCAGTTCCCATAGGCGTGAGGCTGTAGTGGTAGTGGCTATAGGGTATCCTCTCCAACCCTCTCTTGTGGTCTGCCTTCCGGGGTCCTCTTAGGGTGCGCTCCATCAAACCGCGTTCTTTCAGTTGCTCCAACTCCTCGAAGAGTTTGGCCTGCCCCCGCTTGTTCCGGGTGACGATCCCCTTAGCCACGTACTGCCCGTTGAGAGCTTCAAGGTCCTGGGCCAGTTGCACCTGTTCCTCTACGCTCACGGGTACACGGTTGCGTAATATCTCCTCTGTGCGGATCGCTTCTCTCTGCGCCTCAAGCTGTGCCAACTCCTCCTTCGCACTCTTGATGGTAGAAGCCACACTGTCCGGCATCGCCTCCCCAGCCCTGATCTTAGAGAGCCTATCCACCGCTTCCTCATAGGCTTGTAGTCCCGACTCGAACAGATAGGGTTCTCGCTCATATTGCATCATCTGGGCTAGTTGTGGCTCACTCTGGGCGATAAACGCTTCAAGCCCCTCCGCCGTCTCTGGCAGGATCATCTCGGGGTCTTCCCAGATCAGATTCTCTAGCGCTGCTATCCGATTGCTTACGCCCAGCCTCTCCTCTATCATCGCGCCTAAAGCCTCTGCCCCTTGTACGCTCTGCTCCAGACCGTAATGCTTGTACGCGATCTCTTGGACTATCTGAGACTGGGCAAACTCCGCTACCCTTCCACTGGGGTCTTTGACCCTGCGAAGCGCCCCCTCTTTGTAGTCCCAGAAGCGGAAGACCTCTCGTTGCGTGGGCAGGCCAGTAAGAGTATCCTTCAGCCCTTGCAACTCCATCGCCATGCCATAGAGTGATTGCTGCCTCTCTGTCAACTGCTCGATGTCTGCCGCTTCAACGGGAGCGCCAGCGATCTCTGCCTGTAAGCGCACGATCTTCTGCTCCATCAGCTCCAGGCGACGTGCCGTCCCCTCTGTCCAACTGGCCCGCCGTGCTCGTTGGATCTCTTCTGCTGGCGTGCGGGCTATTACTTCCGCGGCCTCCGTTATCTCCTTCTCCCTGATAGCCTCGCTCATGTACTCCAGCCAGGCGTTAGCAGCTAGGGGTTTCTCCTCTGCCCACTCCTTGATAGCCTTGATCGAGTCTAGGGGGGGAGTCTCTACACCCTCGGGAGCAAGCGGTAACTCAAACGCCTGCATCTGGTAGGTGCTATTGATGATGTCGTCCTGTAGTGCCCGCATCTTGCGGTCTGCCAGGTCACTCGGTAGCCCACCCCACGGGAACAGATCTAGCTCTTCCTTCAGCGTTGCGGGATCTCCACCCAGCTTGATAGCACTGTTGTAGATCTCCTTGTCGATGTTCTCATGCGCCGTGGCGTGGATCTTCAGCACATACTGGTCACGGTATGCAGGCCAGAGTCGCCCATCGTTGAACACCTGCCAGAAGTGGTCCGTCATCCTGCCCGCTTCTCGACCGGCAGCGTAGTAGTCACGCATAGCCTTGTCTATCACCAGATCGGCCATGCGGTAGCGATTTGCTATAGGTAGTTCCGTGTTCTTCTCTGCCAATTCTATGAGGATGCGCCTGGCATTGATGATATGCCCACGATTGCGTTCTGCCGTCCCAGTAAGGGCCATCAGGCGTTGTGCCTGCTCCGGGCTCAATCCCTCTAGGGGGGCCTTCGGTAACTCTATCTCCTCGGGGAAGTCTGGTTCGGCATCCACCCATTGCTTCGTCTGCTTGACTATCCCATCCTTCAGCAACCGGTAGCGGCGTTGGAAGGCAGACCTACTAGGGGATAAGGATAGCGCCTCCATCAGATCATCAGCTACCTCTAAGGCCTCTGCTCCCAGGTTCCGTATGCGCTCCGTGGAGAGGTAATGTGCCGCCTTTGCAACGCGCTCTACTCCATATAGCTCTGCGGCACGCTCTATGATCTCACCCCAGTTCCAGCTACTTGCGATGATCTCCTCTATGGCCTTCCTCATCTCTAAGTTAGGCTCTACACCTTCGGGAATGGTAGGCAAGAAGCCTCGCCCTGGCCGGCCATGCTCTCCCTTTATAGCCTCCACGATGTCCCGGTAGTTAGCCATAGAAGCGTTGCGCTCTCCCCACTTGCTCAGGTCAATAAAGCCCTCTCCAAACGGTGCGTATCGTCCGATCTTCCTGGCCAATCTTGCAGCCCACGCGACCGGGGATGGACGCCGCCCTAGTTTCCTGGCAACCTCCAGTGCTTCCTCGCTCGGTGGCTCACGCTTCCTGGCTGTCGGCCCCTCGTACACCCACTTCCTACCCAGCAACGTAGGTATGCGCTCCGTAGATACCTCGCCGGCAGCGGTGATAGACCTTGCAAAGCCAGGGGGTAAGAACCCCGCATCGCCCATGACCCTGTTGATGAACTCCAGGCTAGACGCATCGGTGCGTGGAGTCACCCAGCCATAGCGTGCCCAGATGTTAGTGAAGTTGGAGACAATGTTCTGAAGGGGATAGCGGCCCGTAGAGAGAAAGGTCCTGGGGGCTATCCTGTAGAACTGCCCGATTAGCCTCTGCCAGGGATCACGTCGCGGAGAGGGGTACATATACGTCCCAGCGATCCGCCTAAAGGAGTCGTGCAGCCTCGTCCATGCACCCTGCCTATTCGTACTGGGTATGCCCGTTGCGAAAGCCAAGCTTCCCAGTGAGTCATCTCTAATATGCTGAAGAAGCCTGAACGCCTCGAGGCCCGCCTTGCTGTCCATCCAGGGGAACTCTTTGACTAACTGCTTCGGGTCTTTCTTGAGGAGAAGTGCCGTTACTGCTCGATCTATGCCCCCAGGCATATCCTCAAACATCCAGCCCAGCACCCTAATAGCATCATCGGCCATGAGGTCCGCAGAGTGACGGGGAGTTGGCCTACCCAACGCCATGCTACTCGCTTTGGTCTGGAAGAGATCCCGTATCAGCCTCCACCGCTGGGATATACTCAACCCCTCTTTAGCTATCTTCTCCAGTGCTTCTACCTTCTCCGCCATCCCCTTTGCGTTGCCCATTGCCCGGTAGTTCTCTGCCTCGATCACCAGCACCCGCATCTCTCTAACCTGTGCTGGATCTAGGCCACCGCTTAGTGCCTTGGCTATTACCTGTATAAAGTTAGGATCGCTAGTGCCGGCCCGGGGATACACCAGGGCATACGACCGCGCTATCTCGTCCTCCGCCTTTGCCGCCGCCCTCATGTAGCTAGTGAGATCTCCTGCCTTGTCTGGGAGACTCATTATTACTCGCGGTGCTCCCCGGGCCTTCCACGCTGCATAGCGTTGCGATAAGGGCTTGAACCAGTCATCGACAATGTTAGCCACGGCCTCTTGATACCAGCGCGGCTTCAGCCGATGACCCTTCAAGAACTCCTTAGTAGGCTCATCAATGAAGCCTCCCGCTTTCGCATACTGTTCCATTGTCTCATGGGCAGCACTAAGCGGGCCCGTGGGTCTGCCAGTTAGCCTCGTCCACACCCTACCAGGAGCAGCCCTAACCTCGGGGATGTAGAAGATGTTGAGAGGATCGACTATCGTGCGTCCCAGCATCTCCGCAAGAGGATGTTCCTCTCTCCTAAGAATCTGGGTGATAACACCGGGGTCGTACATATCGACGGGAGCATAGCCTTCCGCAAGAGGAATACCAGGCTCGATCTGCACCAGTTCGCCCTCGTATCGTGCCCATCCTTCGTACTCTTTGGAGTCTAGGATGCGCTTCGCTGCCGCAAGCTGATGCTGGAAGGGGGACCAGCCGATGCGTGAAATCGACCTAACTATCAGTGCCCGTGTCGTCTCGTCCAGATCCCCCAAGAGATGCCCTAGCTCATATCCGGCCTCGGCCTCTACGTTCCCCTTCCACTCCTCGGGAACCTCGCCAGCCTTGACGATGTGAAGCCTCTGTAGATATACCTGGCTCAAGCCAACCTCCGCCCACTCTGCCGGTAGCATGGCTGTGGCGATGATCTTCTCTGCCGTGGCTGGACGTATCTCTGCCAGCTCACCAGCAACGGGGATTGCGTCTTCTAGTCGCTTCAATACTGCTTCTGCTGTGATAACAGGCAGGACGGGAAGGTTGACAAGGATCTTACCAATCTCCAATGCTACCTGTTCTGGTGGAGGCAGGACCCCTCTAACATCGGGTACACCCACCAACCCCTTAGCCCTTTCAATTAGCTCTGCCGCTGCTCTCCAGGGTGGTACATCGGGAGCAATTGGGGGCTCGGGTTCCTCTAGTTTGAAATAGTCACGCCAGCTAGTAGGCTCCCTCTCCTTTTCCCTCAGATAGGCGTCCCAGTCTGGGCCAATGACCTCTTCCGGCCTGCGTCCCAGCTCTCTCTCACGGATAGCCCGCCTCTGGGCCTCCCTCTCTTCTTCGGGTATCTGGGAGATCGGCAAACCTGGCTCTCTGGCGCGGGGAGTGGGCTCTATCCCTAACTGCTGCATCCATCTCTGCATCCCCGCGGGTATCATCCTCTCCAATGTCTCTGCCGTTGGTAGCGGAATCTCGCGGGCAGCAGCAGGAGCAGGAGCAGGCTCTTCTTCTACTCCATCATACCAGTCGGGGAACATCTGGCGTAGCAGCTCGTCCATGTTGATCCCAGGCATGGGGTAGTTCGGGTACTTAGCCCGCATCTGATCTGCCCAATCGTAGTGCTTGCTATAGACACGGGCTCCTGCCAGGTAGTCAAAGATGTACTGCGTGCGGGGATTGAACCAGTCCTGATCGGTCATCTTGCGACCATCAGGATGCCGACCGCGCTCCATACGGTCTATCTTGTAGCCCTCGTAGGATTGGCCGGTATCAGGGTCTATCGGATGTGGCCAGCCAGCAGCTTCCCACTCCTCAACGCTGGAGTAGCCCGCTGCCGCTGCCTTTCCCTGGGCCCTACCCCAACCCCCGGGTTCGTCATACCGACGCGGCCGCCTGGGCTTAGGTTGCCACCACTCCCAGTTTCTAAGATAGCCGTACTTCCGCATCGGGTCTTCTGCCATTAGTCCCCTTCTTCCAACGCCAGGAGCGCGATCACCAAAGCCTTGATGACCTCCAGGGCTTCATGCCGCTGCATATAGCACTCCACTGGCTCGTCTCTCTTCGTCTCAATCCGCAGATAGATGTCCTCGTCGTCATCGTCTTCGACAATGCCAGTCTCAATGATCGTCACGTCTTCTATCATGCCGGAGCTCCTATCAACGCTGCCTCTTCAGGCCCAGGAGTCTCAGGGCCAGGTCCATACTCCTCGGGTGGTAACTCTCCAGGCCCCGGCCTACCCATCTCACCTTCTATCCCTGGCGATGGGGGCTGTCCACCCATCTCACCCATGCCTCCAGGGATCTCGGGCATCCCCTCCTGCGCCATCGTCATAAACTCCTCGTAGCTGATCCCCTCCTCATCGCAAAACTCCTTTAGATACTTGCTCTTCTTATATGCCATGATCTCAGGGCTCATACGCTCCACCACCTGCTTCTCGATGCGCTCCCTTACCTCGTCGGGATTGCCTACCTCCAATACATCAGTGAGGATCGTGCGGGCATCCAGTTGTGGATAACCGTCTTTGCCCAGATCACTCGCTCTCCTGGCTATCTCGTAGCGCATCATCTTGTCCTCTGGCATCGGGGGTGAGAGGTTGACGATCACCCTGTAATGGCCATCTATCTCTTCCTTCCCAATGGATACCAGGTCCCGGCGCTTGCGTCCCTTCTCCTCTGGTATGGCCATGACCGAGAACTTCTTATTCTTGTCCAGCTCCGCGTACTGCTCCACCAGCCGCAGCACGCCTCCAAAGTGCCAGCCCAACGTGCGCTCTAGGTTTTGCCTCTTATCCTCAATCACATCTAGGGTCTGTGCTAGAACCTGGGAGATGGCACGCCCACTCTGCAAGGTCCCTGGCTCTGCGCCCCAGGAGATCTCCGGCAGCGCCAATAGGTTGATCTCATCTTGGACCATCATACCCAACTGGTGAAGTAGCTGCTGGTTAGGGGTGGGGTTAAGCACGGTGATCTCTGCGTCTGGATGGATGCTCTGGATGGTGCCCGGTGTAGTCTCCATGATGTAGGATCTTCCACCTGGCTCTCTCACCAACACCCACGGGTAGTAGAAGACCTCTAGGCCAGTGATCCCCTTGCTCATCAACTCTGCCTGCTTCTTGAGCATATCCATCAGGGGGTAGAGGATAGATTGCGATGCCCACTCTGCCGCTTCCAGGGGAGTATCCATCGCCTTCGCCTCAACCAGCGGCACAAAGCCCATCGGATTCTTCTTGAGATAGACTTCCTCGCCCTCTATGTAAGCCGCATGCCAGTCCTTGTCCCAGTATTCCTCTATCTCCAGCTCCTTCGTCGCATCTTCCGCCTCCAAGCCTGAGGGCATTTGCCACACCAGATCCTTGCCCCCAGCAAACTTCTCACCCAACTCCTGCCTCAGGTCCCAGGCAGACCGCTTGTACTTCTTGGCATAGAACATGATGCCGGTCTCGCCATAGACGGGAGAGATCTTCTTGGGGTCATCGATAATGGGCCTCACCACCTGGAATTTCTGCCCCTCTGCATACTGAGGCCGCAACCTCAACTCCAGACAGCCACGCCCCCGTAGGCAGAACCAGGTCACGAAGTAACGGTAGATCGGGTTCATCGCCTCGTACTCTGCCTGGAATCTATAGCCTTCCAGCCAACGCTCTAGTGTAGTGCAGACCTTCTCCTCTGCATCGCCTAGCGTCCGGGGGACCACCTGGATGCCTACCTCTGCCCTGGTAGCCAGCCGGGAGACGAACTTGCCCAGGATCGCCATAGCCCGGGGAGGTTTGATTAGATCGACCTCCTGATCCTCCTGCTCCTTCTTCAGCACGTATGCCCCCGTGAACAGGTCCTCCACCTCGTCCATGTGAGCCCTAGCCGTGTCGTAGAGCCCGTGGGCAAACTTCATCCTGTCGCTGATCTGCTCTTTGGTGGGTTGCTTACTCTCTACCATCTTATGCCTCCCTACTCCTCATCGAATATAACTTCTACGGGTTATATTCGCATTTATAACCTCTGGGCATTATATTCTGTATGGCCATAGTCGCCTCCCATGCCACTTCGGCCATACAAACTATAATTACTCGCCGTATCGTCTGTAGTCCTTCCTGCGCCGCTGATGACCGTACACTTCCCAGCGATCCTTCCGTGGCTCTACCTCTCGCGTTGGCCACTCCACCCGCCCATAGAGGAAGAACAGTAGATACTCTGTCGCCTTGATAGCATGGTTATCTCTGGGGATAGGCTCTTCGTCTATCGGCCTCCCCTCTACAATCTCCTTGAACCTATACAGCCCAAACTCCCGGGCAAAGTGTTCGCATTTAGTAGACAATCGTAACAGTGCTTCCCCACTCGCTGGATCTGCCAGGAAGGTACGTAGCCTCTGCCGCCCCTCAAAGGGAATGACCTTCCGATACTTGAGACGTAGCGCCTCGTCTGGCCCTGGCCTAGCCGGTAGCTTCCCCATGGTCTTAGCTGCCCATATCTCCACCTGGCTCTCCGCCCCGTGATGCTGAAGCCCTGCTATATCTATCACCCCGTCTATCACGTTAGGCCACCATTCCCTCTTCATGCACTCCTCGATCACTGCTTCCCCGTATGCCCCCTTGCCATGCTTTGCTGCCCAGCGGTAGACCTCGTCTATTGCCAAGACATACGGACCGCTGAACTGGTAAGCTATCACCGCATAGGCTCCTCGATACCCCGGGTCTATGGCCAGCCACACCTGCTCATCTGGATCGAACTTCACCGTGCCCGGTACGTGCATTGAGTAGCGGAACTCTGGATAGACGATGGTGGCCGGTGGCTGGGGCAACGCTCCAATAAACCGAAGGAAGTCTAGCTCCGGGTACGCGCTCTCAACTGCCAGGATCTCCGGGTCTTGACGGCCTCCAGGGTAGATCGCCGTGTTGCTCCAAGAGGGGATGGAGAAGGATTCGCCCATCTCCTTGTTTGGATGCTGGTAGTCCTCATACTTCTGGGCCATCCAGCCAACATCGTCTGGAAAAGAACCCGTCACTATCAGCGCCCCTCTCGCCTCTGCCAGCCGACCCCGACAGGCTAGTTCCACCTCGTAGCTCATCAGCCCCCCCTCACACATCAAGATCAACGCAGGAGCCCTCCCGGAGGCCCGGACCGCCGTCATCCCCTTCACCGCGCTTACCGTCATTATTGTGGTGTTAAGGTGCGGTCTTCTAACCTTGATCGTGCATCTCTGTTGCCCGTCTGCCGGCCTCGATATATCCTTTACCGTGACCAGCCCTAAGTCCAGCAAGGCCTCACTGATATAATCAAACTCCGGCACGCATCTCTCGTACTTCTCCCCTACCAAGAAGATCGGCCTACCATCACAAGCGAAGATGCGGGCTACACACTCCATCGCCGCTATCTTGCTCTTGCCAGCCCGCTCCCCACCACCAACGATGATAATCCTTGCCTTGCTCTGGTGAACCGGCTCCTGGGCTTGCGTGGGCGAGTAGCCCAGCACCGAGAACAACTGTCCCTTGCGCTTCCAAGAAGGCCACTTCATTCATCCTCCACCATCATCTGCATGACCTTCTCTAACACACTGATCTCCTTGCGCTCAGTCGGCTTTCCCTCTATCAGTTCGTGCTTCTCGAAGATCTTAGAAAAGGCATAGACCAGGGCATAAAGGCTCACCTTCTTGTCTCCCATCTTGGCCTGAACCTGCACTAGTAGATCCTCAAGAATCCTCCGCATCTCCTGGCCTATCTTGGGAGTCCACTCAATCACGTCCTTCACCCTGGCCTCATGCTGGCCACCCAACATCTCTTGCCGTCGCCTTGCGATTTCCTCTCCGTAATGGTTAGACCATTTGTGTACAGTGGACTTGGGGACTCCCGCCTCCCTCGCGGTAGCCCGAATGTTGCCGGTCAACGCAAGAGCATCCAAAACCTCCTCCCTCTTTTCTCTTGACCACTTCGTCCACGTTCGTCCACGTTCGTCCACCATTTACGCCTCACTCCGCTGTTCACCCTCGGGTAAACACGGCTATTTTACCCAACAACTGCTACCGTCCCCACTGGTTGAAGGGGGTCCGTAGATACTCCATCCCTCTCTGTCCCATACCCTTTGCCTTCTCCTTCCATTGCTCCCACGGGAAGACACCGCCAAAGTCGGGCTTCTGTCCCTCCCGTCCCTCCGTGGCAAAGCCTTGCACTTCTCCCCACGCCTTCCGATAGGTCTGGATACCAGAGATCATCTGTCGCCAGAGCTTCAGCACCTCATCTGATAGGCTCCCCCAGGCCGGCATACCCCCGCCTCCACGCTGCGGCATCCCTCGGGGACCCGCGCCGGGACTCTGCCCACCGGCTGCATCCATGCGGATCTTAGCCCTGCGCTCTATCTCCTCCTGGCTTGCGCCGGGCAGCGTCTTACGATAGCGCCCCACCCACTCTCTCCATGAATCTCCGTTGCTCATGTCTGCCTCCTTAATATCCTCTGTATATCGCTATCAAGCCCAGCCCTATAGTGATATATGGCCCACGCCCTTCGTGCCAGATCGGTGTCCACCAATGTGCCCAAAGCCCTTGCCTCCAACCAAATCGCACACTCCAACTTGGTTTTCGATGAGGGAAGGGCCTGCGCATCGCCTTGATACCGCGCAAGACGCTACCAAGATTTCTCATCCTTTCTTCCTCCCCTTCTTGGTCTTTCGCTTCCTGTACCTGGGCTTGGTTGCATCCGGTACGTTAGCGTACAATGCCCGCTTGTGCTTCTCTGCCTTCGTCTTGCTGTGGTGACTCTTCTTTACCCTGCCCGTCTTGCTGTTGACGACCGCCCACTTCCTGCCTCGTCTCTCCACTCTCCAGGGCATCATACCTCCTAACAGGGAAGGGCGAACCTACACGGTCCACCCCCCAGTCCCCGCTACTCTCTAATATACCACAGTTGCCGCTGCTAGTCAATCTTTCAGATCTTCCTCTGGCGTGAAGTGCTGGATATCAAGATCGACGCGGAGGTGTAGGCTCAACGACTTCCTATAGATCACAGCCTCCTCCAGCCTTACCCTTGTGCGGATCTTCCACTCAGTGTCTTCCGAATGGCAAGCTATCGCACTCTTAATGATCTCTTCGAACTCCACCTTTACTCCTCCTCTTTGCTTGCCCCCGATAGGGCGATGAGTTGACTGGCCCTCTCTTGATGTGTGATTCTTGTTGCCCACTTGCTCACCGCTTCGGTTGCTGGCTTATCGCTAGGCCATGCCCACCGCCCCACTTCCCCAGGCAACTCCAGCCCATCACGGACGGCGGAGAGGGTGCGGTCTGCCAAATCTTCTGCGAAGGCTATAGTTATTTCCCTTTCGGCGTGTCGATCTTCCTCTTTGTGGTATTTCAACACCCATGTTCTATATTTCCACAACTGGCTACATATCTCCTCCACCAGCTCATCATGCTTCTTGGTCATCTCTCCTCCTCTTTGCCTGCCCCCGATAGGGGGCGAAGGGCGATGATGATACTTCCCTTTGGTATGCCCCACATCTCACCATCGGGCATAATCATCATGTCAACATTCCATTCTCTTCGCCCCACCTCCCCAGGCAACGGCATCCCATCACGGACGGCGGAGAGGATGAGGGCGATGCACTTTCTTGCTCGTTCATTACAGAAGTCTTCGGCCCCAGTCTCGCAAGCCTCGCCAAGCTCTGGGTGATAATCATAACGCTGTGGGCCATTGATGCACTCTTCGCACCACAACAGGCGTGTCTCCTCCACCAACTCATCATGCTTCTTCATTGGGTTGCTCCTCTGCGTCTCCCTTATAGCAAGGGTGATCTTTGAGCCTAACATACATCTCTCTTGGCTCCCATTCGCCGTTTACAAAGCGTTTCTCAACTATCACAGAGCCGTTAGGATAATCAAGGCTCGCAAGCCTAGCCTCCAATAGACTATGGCACTCCCGAAGGACTTCGCCTTCGCCATCTCGGATTTCATATATCATCCTACCCCTCCCTTGGCACCTCTATCAAGGCTCTCCCCTTCTTCACGTGACGTGAAAATCTATTTCACTCTCCCACACTGACTCCACACGGCTTCCTCAACGACCTTCTTCATACGCTCCCAGAAGTCCTCCTCGCTAATGAAGATATCACTCAGTCTCACTCTAGTCTCTGGCATTGTTGCCTTCGACACCCCCTCCTCCATCTTCTTAAAGATCTGGCCACACCAGGAGCACTTGAAGACATTTCCCCCCCCCATGTAATATGCGAAGCGGTTGCCCTCGATGCCCGACTCATTGATCGTTGCGATCTCATGGTCCACCGCTAGACAGTAGGGGCAATACTGCCAGCTGATTACTCTCCGGTGATCTGCCTCGCTGGGCTCATAGGGTCTCTTCGCCCTCTCCGACTTGTGCTTATGGCCAAACACCATCACTACTACCTCTTCGCCGTCGATGCCTTTGTATCCGTCCCAGCGGGCATGGACTTCATCGTTCATATCCACCAAGAAGGTGCTGGTCTTTGGCCCCATGTCTTCATGTTCAAGTCGCGTAGGTATTGGCTCCCCCACCGTCATCTCCTTCAGGACAAAGATGGTGGCGTCCACCCCGTCTACGGGATATCCCCCCTCACGTATCAACCTCAGCCTTGCTCTCTGCTCCAGGTCCTCGTAGAAACCCATCTCACTTCTCCTCCTATTGTAGAAACTCCTTAAACGGTGGGAGATGTAACCTCTCCCAGTAAGTCATGTCACCCCATTCCTGCCCCCCGTAGAGGTAGGCAAGCCGGCCTAGTAACAGGGGCCTCATCATCTTCTTATACTTCTCTGCCGCCTGGTGCTCCGCCTTCGTGAGCATAATCATGTTCATCGGGGGATGCGGCCAGCACTCTCTTAGTATGTCCGGCAGCACCTTGAAGCCTCTGGGTTTCTTTCTCCCCAGGATGTGATGTATGTCCACGCCTGGTCGCCCAGTTACCTCGGAGAGGCCCTTACAGCGCGCCATCACAAGGTCATACATGGTCCCCTCCACCAGTTCCTCAAAAAACTCCTGCTCCAGGTCCGTGCGGTCAATCACGGCCTACCACCTTTTGTCATAGAAGTATTGCAAGTTCCTCTTCTCCTCTTCGCTCTTGGTCCTCACGTCCACGTTGAAGAACGGCCTGTGCTTCGGGGTCACATTCCGGCAATACTGGTAGATATCCCGGGGACAGCCCGTGTCCGGGTGGAAGTTGATGCACTCCTTACATGAAAGCACCCAGTCGGCGTAACTAGGATCTTGCTGCGACATTGTTCCCCCCTATATTATGGCTATCCCGTTCCAGATCTTCGGCCTACCTACCCACCGCCACCTGTAGTAGTCCGACGTGCATAGGCCGTGGCTATGGTGCTTGCGCTTCGTTTCCCCACAGGCCCGGCACTTCTTCCAGTGCGTAGCCCAACGATCACCGCGCTTCTGCGTTCCCCGAGACCGGCGGGAGTACCCCATCTGGTCAAACGCTAGCGTTACGTAGTACCGGGTAGTCCCATAGGCTTGCGCCAACGCTCTAAGCGTCTCCCCTTCCTCGTACCTCTGCACCAGCGTTGCCCGGTTGACCTGCGAGGTCATACTTGCCGCCTCTTAGCTAGGCTCTCTGCATACCCCAGGTTGAACATCGGGCCCTCCCACTATCGTCATCCTAATGTGATTGCAGATCTCGGCGTCAATCTTCTTATACTGCACTGCCCCCTCCGCGTACCACTCACCTACCGGGGGCACGTCGGCTACAATATGCTTGATCCCTGCCTTGTTGAGCCAGTTCAGTATCATCACCTGGAGCAAGCTGCCAACAAGCACGTCACAGTCCTTATAGATCCTCACCGTTTCACCTTCTTGTTTTGGGCATCTTTTTTCGCCTTGTGTTCTCGGTAATAGTGCCTATCGTACATGGCTCTCTGTTTCCTGCACCGCCGCTTTTCCCGCACCCTCGGGTAATCGACTAGCCTGGCATAGCAATTTAAGCATAGGCCCCACGCCTTGTGTGGCACGTCTGTCCCACCATGCTCCTGACAACACTCATGGCGATGCGACCAGCGACCATCGAGACACCAATGCTCCGCCCTCTTGGGAATATCAAACTCTTCTTGGGCCAAGAGGATCGTCTGGTGGTGGCAACCGTAGTCCCCGGCCACGCTCCGAGCACTCCCGCCCGGGGCCCAGATCCTATCTTCCAATACTGCCGAATTGAATCGCCAGACCTTATGCGCTGGCACGCTTCCTCCCCCTCTTCCGGTTAGCCCTCTCCCTCTTCCTCCGCCGGCGTAGCTCCTTCCTGATCTTCATCAGGGGGGCGCTCGGTACATTCCGGCTGATGATTGATCGTAGCGTTGTCGTCTTCAAAATAGCCTCTCCTGCCCCTTCTCCCGATGTAAATGTCGGCTATGGGCATCAAACTCCTCAAAGGGGATGTGCTCAAAGCGCCTAAGCTGGGTCCAGTATTCCATGACCTGATAGATCTGTTCCTTTGTCCAATGCGGGGAGATATAGGCGTTTTTCTCCAGCGCATCCAAGGGCCGGTAGCGCATTGGGAAGGGCCGCACACCCCAGTCCTTGAGAGTCTGGAGCCGATAGAGAGCATCCCCGGGGGTGTCTTTGTGATTGAGCAATACGTACACCCGTATCCTCATCTTGCCTATGCCCACACCCCTCAGCATCTCAAGTGCTTTCATCACCCATCGCTCCGAACCAGTGTGGTCCCATGCAAGCCGCACGACCTTCAGATCCAGCTCCGCCAACCGCGTAGCATGGTACTCCGTTAGCAACCTCGCATCTAGACCCTGGTTGAAGTCTACATCCACAAGCGGCTTCAGCGAGTCAATCACCTTATCAAAGTGAGTGTCGCTACAGGCCAGAAGGTTGTTATCACAAACAATGGGCCTAACCTCCCACTCCGCCAGCTCCACTAGATCACCCTCTATTTGGGGGACCGCGCAGAACTCACACCGCCTTATGCACCCCCGGCTTGTGAAGGTGGCATCAGGGTGATGATGCCTTAGAGCATCCACCTGGCCACCGATCCTCGCCACACTTGCAAGATAGTCCGGCATCAAGCCCACCGCTGGCCCCCCAGCCCTAACCTTATAGCCTTGCTCTCGGAGAAAGATACACCGGGAATAGGCTTGAGGCAGTTCCCATGTAAACGGAACCGAGACAAACGCCGTCCCGTTCTCTATCCAATCAATCGCCTTCTTGGGCCACATATCACCAACGCCTCTGCTCCCGCCAGGTTGCGATGAAAACCCAGCAGAGAAATACCGCAGCCTCTATAATAAACAGTAGGCAAATCATAGCAGCCTCCCCTGCCCACGTTCCTCGCAGTAGATAGCGATGATCTCATAGCAGGCACCCCAGGTGCTTTTCTTTACCACGTAGACGTTCTTCTCCCTGCCGTCCGCATGACTCGCCCTGTAGCTCGCGTCCTCGTCTATCAGCCAGTCTAGCATGACCCTCACCTGGGTATAGTCCAGCTCCTTAGATGAGTCCTCAATGTCCCAGAGCCAGCGTAGCAGAGAGATCCGCTTGGCACTATCGCCATCGAAGACCTCCTGCAACTTGCCATTCATCAGCCCCAGCATCTGCGCGGAAGGCTGCCTCTGCCCATAAGAGGTGAAGCCCCCGCCGTTCTGGTAGTCTACCTGTAGCTGGAAGCGTACCTCTCTCATGGTCTCCTCAGTCATTGGCAAACCCCCTTAGAGCGTCTATCTCACTTAGCCATTGCATGACTTCTTCAATGCTAGGCACATCGATGCCTAGCACGGTCATCTGCATCCCAAGCGCAGGGCATCGTGATAGCACAGAGGCCAGATTAAAAATCTCTCCTGGTCCTATCTGTGATGACGTAGCCATTTTAGACAACAGTGGCAGTATAGACTTCTCTCCAAATAGCCAGGGATGGATGAGCGCCAACAACTGTTCGTCGGCGCCCATAGAGTCCCTCAAGATACCCCTTGCCTTTTGAGCACAAATTAACATCTGCCCTACCCATTTTACCGGGTCCGTTTTCCATAGCGGTTGCTCAGTCATTTCTCCTCCTCGCACCTACATTGAGCCTTCATCTCGTTGCACTCAAAGCAGAAGAACCTCGCATACTCGTTGTTCTTGTACGCCCTCACCACGTCCTCCGGTGGGGCCGGGATGATAGAGGCCCGTTCCCTGTCCTTGCGGAGGGTCTGGTGGATATGGAACTTGGGCATCCACATATACACCTGCCCCTCAATCTCGTAGCGCACGATCAGCCCTACCTCTTCCATGGCCACCAGATAGCGCTCAATCGACTGTTTCTTTACCGACCGTAAGGGGAAAATCAGGCTTCCTACCCGCTGGGCATCCCCATAGAAACGACCGTCAATGTCCAGTTGAGGGATGATCCAGGTGTAGAGCAGACGGGCCGTGTCATTGGGTAGAAGATGGATCTGCTCTGAGAGACATATCTTTTTATGTATGAGTCTGCCTTTTGCCAAAAAACGGGGCCTCTCTCTTCTCTTGACTTCTCTTATCTTCTCTTAACTTAACTTGTGGGGGAGGCTTCCAGAGTTTTGCCGGAGTTACTCCGACAATCGGTTGGAGTGATTTATGTCCACTCTAATCCCAATTGCTTCTCTCCCCCTCCGTCCAGCCTTAATCCCTCTACTAACTGGGCTCGATGCCGCGTGTTGCTTATCCTGCTCCACAGAGAGCCTGCGTAGGCGTTTTGATGCTCCCTCTTGGTCATCCGGTATAGGCCATAGGGAGGTTGCGTTGTCGCCGCCACGGGGTAGTCGTTCTCCAAAAGCCACAGGGTCGCCATTCGCAGCACCCGAGTGGTGGTCCCCACCCTTCCTGCTACCTCTGCCTGCAAGATAGCGAAGCCCGGGCCAGGGTGATGCTTGACGATACTCCATATCCGCAAGCCCAGGTCTTTATACCCTTCCATCACTCCCCCTTAAAGAGGTAGTTGCGTCCACATACACACCTTAGCTCTGCCTCCCGCACGATGATCCACTCTTCGTCCGGGGGTAGTTCCCCGCTGGCCATCTTCAGTTCCTTCCTCAAGCGGGCTCGACTCCACTCCTCTTGCTCCGCCAGGTCTAGCCAACGGTCCTGCTCCTCCCTGTCCAGGCTTGCAACCTCCTGGTGGTGAGACCAAGTTAGAGTTTCACGCCGCGTGATAATCGGGAAGCGGCTACTTACCCACTTGGCATTAGCCAGGCCGCCGTATGTACCCCAGCGTTCATCCACCTCCTGGGTGTACATATCTCCATAGCCGCGCTCCCCGTAGTTAAGCCAGTCGCCAATCCACCAGCGCAAGGCCGCCTTCATTTCCTTGAGGGCGTGCCCGGTGGCTAGCCACTCGTCGAGGGACGGACTACCACTAATGACAAGGCCCGTGGGCGTAAACTCGAAGCACCCTGCCAGTTCTTTCTTCTCATGCGGTATTACTTCGCTCATTCTCTTATCTCCGGCTGAAAAGTTTTCTCCAAGATCCTCTCGACCCCGTAGGCCGCTCGTCGATTCGGCATGGAATACAGATCAACTAGCCATCCGTTCGAGCTTGGTATATTTCTTTTGATAGCCAACCCGAGTGCTGAGTTACCGCCTTTATGCCCTGATAATCGCTCTCTCGGACCCACGCTTGTCATACCAATATAAATTACGCGGCTCATATCCCGCACCACGTACACCACCAATCGTGGGATATGCTTAAATAAAGCCTCCCTCTTGTGCTTGGCGGGCCTGGCCTGGCTTGTTTCTGTGAGTTGCCCGACTGTGATGCTCATTACCGCAGCCTTCATGCGTCTTTCCCCCTGATCTCCCATAGTGGCTCGAAGGTGATGGCCACCACCTTGCTTAGTTGCTCGAACTCGCCGTAGACGTGCCTCATTTTCTGGAACAGAACGGCCTTGTCCCTACACTGGGGCAAGTGCCCCCTCTTGATTAGCTCCTCGGGCAGCAGCCAGAAGGGGCCATTGAAGATAGTATGGACCATCATCTCACCGACGATCTCCTCCGGCCTATCCGTCGCCGCCACATCCACCCTGTCACCGGGGATCAGAAAGCCCCACTTGGGACCCTTGCGGCAGGTCATGTTCAAGCCCTGGCGGAATACCAGATCTTGAAACAACATCAACTCACTCACCTTCATCGTCGCGCCTCCCTCTGGGTCGAGGTCCGATCTGTCACCCTAGACATTCTCCGCCCTACCTCACGGTCTTGCCTTTCAACTCCTACCTTGTATTGCTGGGCCACCGCCCTCTCGCCGGCATGACAGCCGTTGCAGTAGCTTTCCCAAGAGCCCGAAGCTACCCGAAACCTCCTCATGTACTTAGTCCCGTGGATGGGGCAGAAGGTCTTGCCTTCGCAACTCATGGCTCTCCTCCTTCCCTCGCAAAGTCTTCGATGCGCTTGCAAAGCGCACACTCCCCATCTGCCGGCGTTTCGGTATTGCCCCTGTTTATGGAGCAGGCATAGTAGTGACCAAACTCGTTGCACGGATCACTCTCTGCGCCTGTATAGAACTCCTCGACCTCTTTCCTACTTAGCACTAGCTCCATCTCGATGTTTCCTCCCATGAACTGCGTGAGGCGCTTGCAGAGACGGCAGATGGCCTCTTCCTGGCTCTCCTCGCACTCCTCCCGGTACGCGAGGAAGCAAGAAAAGCCCAGGTGATGCTTGCCCATGACCCTCACGTAACCTTTCCGTGCCTCTACTACCTCATGCTTGCTCAACGTGATCGCGTCATCCTTCATCATCTCCTCCTTTTCTTCTCCTTTCGGCGGTGGGGGCGAACTTTGGCCCGGACACCCTAGTTCCTGGCCTCCACCATTTCGGATTCGTATGGTGTTCGCTATGGTCTCTTCCCCACCGCCCAGAGGAGAAGAAGGCTCTCCTCGGTTGTTATTGCCCTCTATATGATGTCCTCTGGGCGACACTTTACCTCTCCTTTACCTCTAGCACTATGCTCAGATAGTCTAGGTATTTATCGAGCACCAGCCTTCCCATGATGCCTCCGTCGTCCATCGCTTGACGTACCTCTTCGACCCCGGTGTAGCGAGCCTTGTACCCCCGCTTCTTGAGGTTGTGGTTGGCATCCTTCATCAGGCGCTCGTAAATGTTACCCTTCTTGGTAGTCACTTCGGGGCCTTCCAGCTCCCCCTCGATAACCTCCTGGGCTTCCTCTACGGCCTCCTTGAAGCCCGTTGCGGGGGCCGCGACAGCCTCCACTTCCTCCAACGTAGGTCTGTAGTCCTCCTCGCTAGCAGCCTCTAGGAGATGCTGGGGCGTTCTGTCATGGTCCAGGTCCTCCACGTCGTCCCTGCCGTACAGATCGGCTATGTCGGACCGCTTGCTCTCCTCTATCGCTCTCAGGTGGGCTCCCCTAGAGTGGACGTGCCTCTGAAGCCACGCGGGATCTATCTCAATCCAGGGCACGTAGATGTTTCTGCTCTTGCCATTTGCCTGAACGGTCTCGGGGCGAAGATGCAGCTTCCACGGGATCGAGTCTATGTGGCCGAAGATGCTGAAGGCCAGCTGGAACTGGCCAACGATGCCAGCGATGGCATTGATGCCACCAGTTCCCATCTCGTAATAACCCAGAGCCTCATGCCCCTGGATCGCAAAGCATAGCCGGCCTCGGGGGCGACAGCCCCCCGGCTTGCTCGATGGGCACTCGAAGCCCAGGCAGCGAAGAGTGTTACCCGCCTCCTCGTTGGTCCCGTATTCTTCGGTCCACTCCTCACTTGCCATAGAGGCAGAGACCAACAGAACCGCGTCCTTGATACAGACCTCGGGCTCCTCCACCGTGCCTGCCGTCCGGTAAAGCACGATCTCCCCATCGCCCATGCAACGGAGGCCACGGGCTAGATAGTATTGATGGAAGTGGGGAAACACCTGAGGAATGGTATTGAACAGAAACTCGATCTTGAGGGTAGTCGGTTCCTCCCCGTACTCATTCTGGATCTCCGGGGGCATATCGTCCATCACGAAATAGGGCGTGGCATACGGGATCTCCACGACCTTGCCGCCCTTCGTCTTCCTTTCTTTCTTCCGGCCCAGCCTCACCTTGCCTAACCGCTGGGGTCGATAGCGTCCATCTAGATCGCTAATCGGCATCCCCTTCTACCTCCTTTAGTGGCTGTAGCGCCTCGCCTATCTCTCTTAACCTACGCAGGACAGACGCTCGGGTGTCCTGCAATTTCTCAAGGCGCTCTATCTCGTCCTCTGTCTCCGCCTTGGTCTTCCGCAGATTCTCCAGGTCAAGCCTAGTATGGTTGAGCTTGTCGCCCAGAGAAACAATCTCGGCCCTAAGAGCCATCTTCCTCCTCCTCTACTTGACCTTCACCCTGAGATACGGGTTGGTCGGCTTCTCGCTCCGCAAATGGCCGATCAGCCGGTTGGTCTCATCACTCGATAGCCTGAGCGTTTCTAGCCCCTTGGTATCGTAGGAGATGCGGTTCTTGGGCCTGACGATCTGGGCAGATCCCGCCTCGCCCTTGTACTTCCAGTCCTCGTCTGCGAAGTAATTGTTCAGGCACTCCTCTATGATAGCCCTGAGCCTGCGCCCCTGTGCTTCTACGATAGCCACGGCCCCCGCCATCTTCTCTTCCTCATCCTTGATGACGGCCTTAAAGGGGGCGGCCCTCGCCTCTGCCTCCTCCTGGGTTTGCCCTAGCGCAACTAGAAGGTGGTGCATCCTTGCGCTGGGGACTATCCTGTCGTCAGCCATGAGCTCGTCCACGCTTCGGTTACTCATCCTCTCCTCCTTCTGCTCCTCGTTCGGGAGTGTTTCGTGGAAATGCAGCCTGTCATCAAAGCCTCCATCACCCCTTGGTGGCTCCATAAGAAGCCCCATCTTAGCCCCCCCTCCTTCTTATTGTCCATTTCGGATCGACCCATGCGCGGAACCCGCCCCCGTAGATCTGGGCGAAGCCAATGTCAGCCCTATCCTCTGTATCGAGAGACCTAAGCACCTTCATCATTCTGCGGGTGCTTGCCGGGGTGGGCTTGAAGAACTTGATCTTGCCCGACTTAGTGGTTATCACAACCTGGTCCAACTCCCTGTACAGACTCACCGCCCTGGGTTCCGGCATCTTCTCCCCCTTTCTATAGGCGGTGATCGCCTCTTCGTCGGCTAGCTTCTCCAGCTCCCACGTCGAAAGCGGCTTGCCCAGCCCTCCATAGAATCGTATGATGTCGGTTAGTCCCTCAAAGTTCATTTGCCCACCGGGTTCTTTGGCCCACCGTCCAGATAAAGACGGATGGCCACTTCTGCCAGGTCTCTAATGCTCCTCCTGGTTTCAGCGGCCCTCATCTTTAGCTCGCGGTGCAGTTCAGCGTTGATCCATAGTGACTTGGTTCGCTCCACTCCTGCTGCCAGACCTAGTACGCTGCTCTTCCCGCCGTTCATTCTTGCCTCCCTTCTCTACATCTCTAATTATACCAGATTAGAGAGAGAAGTCAAGGGTTTCAACCTTAAAGTTTAGACGTAGAATAAGGAAATCTGTTTGCCCTATGGTAAACATAGCACTTTTAGTGAACAGGGGGGCAGAAGAAGTCATCCCACTTCTCCTGCCCCCCTGGGGGGTGGTGGTGGTCATGTAGTTGGCTTGCCAAACGCTCGTAGGTTCTTGATAGCCTCATATCCGAAGCACTCAAGCGATGTCCCGAATAGCCCGACCAAGAAGGTCATATACAACTGCGCCGCTGTTGGTCTGCCGTAGAGGATGAAGGTCCCCACAATGGCGAAGACCTCACAGATCACCAGCGCGATGATGTTGGTATAGAACTTCTGGTCCTTGGGAACATACTGGTTGAGCCACAGGATAACGATGGTTGCTAGTACGGCCATCCCAGGAATCGTAAGAACTGCCCTGATGTCAAGTGGAAAGTCCATCTCTTCTCACCTCCTTTCTATTGGCTACATTTTGTATACAGTTGTCGACCTCTCCGCTAGAAAGTGGGCAATGCCCCCGAATCAATTACCTCCACCAGCTTCGTTGCGGGCTTTATCCTGATGACTGGGCAACCCAGGGGCACGGGGTAAAAGCCCCGCTTCTCCGCCCAGCTAGTCGCACTTGCTTTATGAGCATCCACGTAAGTCCCGCACATCATGGTGAAGCGGGGCATCTTGATCGGCCTTTCTCCGTGATCGCCACCATGCCTAGCGCTTAGATAGGTTAGCGGGAGGATGTGTTTCTTGTGGCCGTGCGCAACGCAGTAGATGTCTGCATCATAGTTCATCGTTAGGCGTTGTAGGTTGAGGGCAACATGGCCAGCCAACCGGCCAGTAAACCAGCCGTGGTGAAGCCAGAAATGTATGACACTCCCTACCTCTCTTTGTGCTCCTCCCTTTCCCATGATGCGCCGGAAAATGACGTTCAGAAACGCCATGCTCTCAAAACGCTTCAGGCGGTCTTCCTTGAGTTCATCTGGCAGATCCTCCCCCAGCCGGCGCAGGAGTTCAGAGTATACATCGCGGTTGATGTTCTTCCTCATGCTATCGGTATGAGTGTCAAGCATCATCCCCCAGCACTTGTCCGCGATAGGCTTGAGAATGTCCAGCGCCCGTACCACCTGGGACTCTGCTACGTCCAACTGGTCAACCCACGGCGCCACGTGGGCAGGGTCCCATCGCTTATCCCCGGGCACAATCAGGTCGCACACTTCCCCCATGCTGATCCACCGCGCATTGGGGCTGCGCTTTATCTTGGCCACGTCCTTGCGTAGCAGCTCCTCATCGAGTCCAACAAGCCCGATGTGGAGATCCGCCAGGGGATAGATAGTGAAGACGGTGCGCCGACTAGGGTGTTTCTCAATGATCTCGCAGAACTCCATGCTTTGCGCCTCCTCTTAAATGTGAATCCTCTTGTTGAGTTCGTTTACCGCCGCTATCATCGCTGTCCTATCCCTCACACGCTCCTCTATCAAGGCTACCTGCCTGGTCTCTAACTCTGCAATCCTGACAAGTAGTATTTTTGTCTCGGGAGCTACGCCGGTTGCCAGATCCACGCCCCAGAAGAGCTTGTAGGTAGAGCAGAAGCGATTGAGCCAGATTTCACTAAGCCACCGGCCCTTAGGCTCCCAGGCAGGGCCCCCGGTGTAGAGGTAGTAGGCTTCTCTCAAGTTCCCCTGGACTCCGTGCAGCTTGCCCTCTAATATGCGAAGCCCCATCTTGATGTTGACGAAAGGATCTTTCAACTCCTCAATAGTGTATGCGGTGTGCTCTGCCACCACCCCGCAGAGGCCGACAGCGTGGAGCATCCGGCCAGTGGGCTTCCCATCCTTGTCTTTCTCCTCGAACTCATTGACGAAGCTGGGGTCGCAGGGGTTCTTCTCGTTGGCGATGACGACCGTTAGCACCTTCGCCGGGGACACGGGTTGTCCCTGGTAATCGGGGATTGGTACGTGGTGTTCTTTCGTTGCCCCTCCTATCTCATAGGCGAACACTGCCACGTCCGGCCTATGGTTGTTCACCTGTTCCCACACTCCCATTGAGTCACCTCCTGGCTCATATGATCCATCCCAATGCGATACGCCTAATGCTCTGATCCGATCGGCATAGTGGCGCAGCATCTGCGGGTCCATGTTAAATGAGGCCCAACCTAGTCCACCACCCCCACCACAATCGAACGCAGCAGAGCCCACCACAAACCAATCCTTCATCATCTCCTCGTCATACCATTCCCATTGCGCCATGTACTGCCAGGGCGTAATCCCAAACTTCCTCCAGCCCTCTCTCGGGCGCCCAACCACTCCGCCGTCTATGCCACACTCAGAGATGATGAGGGGAAGTTGGGGAAGGCCATGCTCCTTGAGGTATCTATACACCGCCCTATACTTGAGACAATGCCAGTTCTCCGCATCCCACATGGCCGGCGCGGAGTATTCGTGGAGATGTAGAAAGTCTCCCTCTTCCAGTGCCGGCCTAAAGACCTCGAACCAGTGCTCCGGGGGAGTGCCAACCGAGCAGCCACCTACCACGGATAGCAAGCCCTCTCTATGGAGTATTCGGCTACGCTCCGCCTCGAAGTCTGCGTACCTCTCGAAGACCTCCTTGCCCCCCGGCCTGCCATCGCAATACATCAGGTCGCCATCCCACTCGTTATAGCCAGTCGCGCCATCGAAGTCGCAGCCGTCCATATAGAGTAGTAGGAGATCGGTAAAGTCCTGGGCGTTCTTGATGGGGTTGTCTAGCTTCTGCTCGGGGACCCATAACCGAGCAATCAAGAGACTCTTGGGTTGTGCCCTCTTCACCTCGTTTACCATCATCTCGTTGTGGTCGAGTATGATGTGAACTGCGCCCCCCACCGTCTTACAGTAGACAAAGATCGCGTGGTTCCAAGAGTGGATATGGAGACCCAGTTTGCTCACTTCCTCATCCCCAACCAAGCGGCTATACTAGCCAAGGCCGCGCTCAAAATGGTCTGGATTCCGGCAAAGATCGAGACTTTGGTATCGAGCACCTTGATGTTCCCCGCATTCTCGTTGATGGCCTTCCATTGCTTATCTTGGGAATCGTTCAAGTTGCCTAGTCGTTCAAGGATGGCGCCCGTGCGTTCATCTATCCTGGCTATCTGCTCGCCATATTTACTCATCGTTCATTCCTCTTCGATGTCTTTCTTGAAAGTCATGCCCCTACGATCCCTAATCAACCCTAAATGTAATTCCCGCAAGAGAAAACCAAGAGGTACTGCCCACTATAGCCTTCACTTCGCCTGCGACAGTCACGCTGCAAAACCCAAAGGCGTTGTTGCTTGCTACTGCGAAGAAATGCTCCTCTGCGGGCCGATACGCAGCGGGTAACGTGAATATCACGGTGCCCATGCCAGTTCCATCCTTGACCAGTCCCTTGAGATGCACAATGCGAAAATTGTCTTTGAAATATCTTGCGGGTGGATACCCACCGCCAAAATCAGCCCAGCTGTTTAGCAGCGATGGCGTTATCCACGCCTCTTGTTCTTCAACATGTCTTGTGCCCGCCGAGAAGAACACTGACCCGGCAAATTCATTTCCATGCTCCATGTGCTTTGTGCAAGTATCCATATACAAAGAGTAGGTAGGAGTGGTGGAAAGGCACTTGTTGTAAAGGATTCTAGCATTGGCATTGTTAGCATATTCTATATCGTACTTTTGGAATCCATCTATGTGGTTGTGTTCAGTATGCGTGTTGTCCTGATTGCCAAGAATCCTTATCCCCACCGAGTCGGCGTGGGGGCTGTCATAAGCAAAGATCTTCATGTGTGAAATCAGAGCGATGCCATCTTGCGAAGAGCCAAGAGTAATGCCATAGATGCCATACAGAGCGCTGGCTCCGCGAATGGAAACCCACCCGTCCCGAATTGTTAGGCCCCCGTCGCTCTGCATGAAGTGAATACCATATTTGGTGCAATCATCTAAAGTGGGGCGGATAATTTGGCCAAGATTGCACTGCCACCAATATGCCCCACTCTCGAAACCAAAGATGAGAGGATCCTTAAACGTAATTGATTCAGAGCGTCTCAGCCCTTCATCGTAAGTGAATCCATCTACGCTGATTCCCCTAGAACCCGCATTTGCATAGCTTCCCTGGGCAAAGAAGAGATTATTGAAGCGCACATCCACACACATCCCCGCTATATCGATGCCCCTTTTGACATCATAGGCGACTATGTGATCGAAGGTGGCATGCCGTAATGTCCTCAGATGCACCGCCGTCTCGAAGTTGTTGATGTATATGTTATCCCACTTTGGCCCCTGCAAGATATATGCCGTTGTGTTCGTACCTGGTACATTAAGCCCAATAATGCTCGCCGTGCCATCTCCTAAGATCGCAAAATCCTTATAGAAGGTTCCGGGAACGGAGCCATTACCATCGAAGGAAATTCCATCGCAACCAGTGGCATTTATCCCTGTGTGGCGACCAAGGCCTTGAATACTTGCTCCCACGGCCACGGTCGGCACAACAGTAACGTTGTATAACTGTGAGAATATTACAATCTTGGCTAAAGCGGCTGCATCAAAGGCTTTTTCGAGCTCCAGATGGTCGTTAGTCCCATCGATGCCCCACCATTCAGGGCATATTCTTGCAACAGAACCGTCACCAAACACTACTGTCCCAGTGCCAACACAATTAAACCGTTGACTTAGGGGGTCCTCCGGCATTGTGCCGTTGATGGTAAGGGTCACGCCTGTAGCGATAGTGAAGATAGCACCCCTGCCAAAGCAGAGGTGGATATTAGAGGGTATAGTGTAATTGGAGTCGAACGGATATGCCTTCGGAGAGGCATAAAGCACTCCCTCCGCACCCTCGAACTCAGTTATCGCCTCCGCAACACCCCCCGTAGCCGAGCCATCAGCATAAGCAGATGCGTTTTTGGCCCCCATGGCCATCGCAAGATTTTCAAAGATCCAACGACCTGTAATCAATTCTGCCTGGGATTTCCTGCCATACTCTCTTTGAGTAGGCATGGCATAGGGCTGGGGAATCGGTATAGGCGGTTCCAGTCGCGGTCTCGGATAACCGCTGGGGGGAGAGTTCCTTTTAACTTCCCCTACCATCCTTATCATCCTTGCCATTGCCGTCTCCGTCCCAGAGCGTAGCCTACTTTCCGCATGATCGCACCTTCCACATCGGCTTCTACTTCCCACCACCAGAGGATTACAGGAGTGATGCCCCTGGCCCTCAAGGCAATCTCGTTTAGCAGATCCCTCGCTCTACTGTAAAGCGATGAGTGCCAGTAGGGTCCGTGATAGTAGACCACCATATCTCTATCCAGTAAGCGAAAATCCACCCGGGTCCCCCCGGGGTAGCCCATCCCCCCTTCGTAGTTGACCTGTGTAATAAAGGGTATCCGCATCCTTGTCAACGCCCAATAGACAACAATCTCCCCCTTGGATGCCAGTTCTAAGCCCGGGGGTATCCTGATATATTCCTTGCCCCTTGGTGGCCCTTTGGCCCGCAAGCGAAACTCTGGCATCTTAGACCTCTCTCATGGTGACGATCATCACATCTTCTTGCCTTTCCTCGCCGCCTAAGCCAACTGGGTATCTAAAGGAGCGTAGTTCCTCTGTTCGGCTGATAAATACATCCCAAGTTGCTCCATACCGGTCTGTGTATTCGACGGGTAATGGGTATGCTTCGCACACTCTAAGGAACGCCTTGAGTGTGGTTATGTCGCCAGCACTTAATGTCTTGCGGCCCCCGGTGGCTTGATGCGTCTGAATCCCCTCTTGCAAGCGAACGACTACCTGCTGGGCATAGACGGGATCGGGACGCACGATATAGGAAACCACCAGTGGCAACAACAACGTAGGCGTCACGCCACTATCTTCGGGGTCTCTTGAAAGCTCAATCTTCAGTCGCCATTTCCTAGCCGAATTGGCTACGTTGTTGGGATCGAAGAAGAACTCATTTTGCCCGCCGGACGTTAGTGTCTCTATCAAGACCCAGGCTCCGCTGTAATCTTTCTCGTAGTACGGCTTGATCGTCTCTGTGGCAGACAAATCCCGTGCCAGCGCCAGCATCTTCCTAAATATCTTCTGACTCCACACATCCCCGGCATCGAACCAAGAGGTGATAATAGAAGCCGTTTGCACATAGTCAGGGTATGGTGCATCGCTTTGGGGCTGGAACCGTTGGCTCCTCGTAGTCCCGTCGTTGATGAACAGCCGATCAGCGACGTCGCTAAACCAGCAACCTCTTGTTATGAGATCCGATGGGGCTTCATAGGCTACCCGCCACCCGCCAACGTCTATAGTGGTTATCTCAAGCACCGCAGGATAAGTACCCCCTACGTGCTTAGTTCCTGCGAAGGCTACGTAGAGATGCCCCTGGCGGCCTTGCCCTCCCACCGGCACGCCAAAGCCATAAAGTTCTTTATACTTATCTCCGCTTATAGAGGGCGTGATGTCAAACTCTGCTCCTCGAAGATCTGCCTTTTTCACCCGATCTCCGATGTTGTAATAGAGAAAGCCGTCCACCACGGTAAAGAGTTTGCAGTTCCCCGACCAGTCCATGTTCTCAAAGTCTATGATTGGACCCTCAGCCCTATCACCACTACCCTCGTAGATATAGATTCCGTCCGTTCGGCCTATGGCGATAAAGCCACCCAGGACAGCCATGTTAATTATCCCCGTTCCGTACGTGACATCCCCAACGGCTATTGCCGGTTTCCAATTACCAGGAGGCGCATCGCTAAATATGATGCTGGCTACCGTGCCTATCCATAGGAACTCCCGGTAGCCCAGTATGGCAGTTAGGTATTCCTCTGCGTCACCGTCTTGAGTCCAGGCCGCCCCATCAGATGTGTACCAGAGCCTAGAACCCCAAGTAGAAGCCCACAACTTCTGCCCCCATACGCATAGCCCCCTCACCTCAACCCCAAAGTCCTTAGATAGATTCCAGCTACCCGTTATGGTTACAGAGGCTCCGACAGCCTCAAGAAATGTCTCCTGTGTAGTCCTGAGCGTCCCAGCAACACCACCCGTGCTCACATCATAAGTGCCATCATTGTTCGCAGAGCCAGTAATGATGATCTTGTCGCCGGTCACGAATTTGGCCAAGTCGTTTCCGGCATGAGTTATTGTCCCTGGGGTTGTGGCTGCAAAGGCTATATTGGAGGCTGTAAGAATCGCCGTGGTTCGCTTCCTCACCGTATTAACAGAGATAGCATAGTGATCCCCAGCAAAGTCTACGCCTTTGCTCACGACAACGCCGGCATCCTCATCGTGGAATTGGGTATCCAGGGTGATCCTGTTCTTGTATATCCGCAACCCCGCCGTCATAATGTCAAACCGGGTGGGATCATCCCATTCTTCTTGCCCTAGCCCTCCCCGGAAGTCCCCCATCGTCCAGGGTCGCCAGATGTCCTCGGCGTACTCAAGCTGTGCTCCTGGCACGCCAATTACGGGAGCGAAGTCGTTGGCCCGCCTGCGAAATTCAGCGGAGGTGGGCACGATCATAAACCCATGACCATGAGCGGCGATGGTTATTGAAATCTCGGCCCCCTCACCTTCCGGCGTAAGGTTCTCTGCCACCTGAATCCAAGTGACCTCGCTGTCTACGACTGTAAAGTCCCCATCATTGGAATCAGAACCCGCTACGGTGATGGTCGTGCCCGCGGGTATAATGGGTAGGTTGCGATTTAGGTCGTGGATGAACTCGCCATAGGTGTCGAACCAGATCATGGAGGACGTATGAACGCCGCCCTTTTTGAACGCAACATCATATAGGTGGCCACCTTCTACGACACCCATGTTATGCCCCCAGCCTTTCTTGTCTGTAAGTCTCTTGCGGTAACTTGTTTCCCTTGCGGTGATTGACCGTTGCGGGGATGAAATGAATATTTGCCCTTGTGGTTCCCCCACCCCTGCTTATAGGCACGATGTGGTCGAGGTGCAGTTTCTCGCCTGGATACATGGCTTGGCCAATTGTAAGAAGTCGCTCGGATTGCTCTGTTGTTAGTGTATCAGGGACCCTCTTTTCTCTGGCCCTGCGGCGTGCCTTAATGGCCGCGGCCCTTTCGGGGTTCTCCTTGACCCAGCGCTTACTATTGGTAGCATATATCCCTCGATGTTTTTGGTAGTGGCGGCGATTGCTAGCCGCCACCTTCTCGCCATTCTCTTGCCGATATTGACGCTGATAGGCCAAACTTTCCTCTCTATGCTCCTCGTAGTAGCGCTTATTGTATGCCGCTATGTGATCTTTGTGTTTCTCTCGCCAGCCGCAGTCCCGGGCCTTCTTTTTATCTGGGTTAGCCCTATCCCACTGGCGGTTATAGCACACTTTGCATAGCCCCTTGGCATAGTATTGCCCTTCCTCGCCACACCCCGGGCAAATAAACATAGTCTACCTCCTTCTCAGCCCGATATGGCAGGCCATCGAGAGAACCAGGTTGTCCTTCTTCATTTGCAACCAAAGGGCCCTGTATTCTGCGATCTGTTCTCTCCACATCCCAATATCCGATGAGCCTGCCCTTTGGAGCATCATGGTGCAGAGTGCCATCTGGGCGTAGTAGAGAACGGGGAGATAGGGTAGGTCCTGTTCGGTGACGGTCCCGACTCCTATGGTTATAGTATCTCCGGCTGCCTCAAGAGTCGTAGCCTCCGTAGTCCTAATCGTTCCGGCCACATTACCCGTGCTCACAACGTAAGTGCCCTCATTATCTGCCGATCCAGAGACTATGATGGTATCCCCGGTTTGCACAAAGGCCAGCCCGTTACCCGTATCTGTTATTGTCCCTGGCGTTGTGGCGGCAAAGGCAATACCGGAACCCACGATTTGATCCCCGGTGAAATGGTCAAACGGGCCGTGGTAGCGAAGCAAGATCGTCTTGCCCACGTCATTGTTGTCAACGACATCCTTGGGGATATCCACCACCCACTTGAGGATGCCAGAAACAAGCTCCCGCGTCTGCATCACCCTGCGCAATAGTAGATACTCCTCATCGCTGTCTTGCTCTAAGAAAGCCTGCGAATAGCCCAGCTCCGTAGGTTGGCCAGTGGGGGTATAAAGGTAGGTATCAGCAACTAAGACTTTGGACTCGTCTTTCTTGGAAGCCTTACACTCAGGCCAGAGGGCATCTATCGCCTGGTTGATAGCAGAGTTTTTCTGAGCTGCTGTCCAGGTCGTGTTCCCAGTATCAACATAGATGGCATCCAGGTCATCCCTAAAGTCCTTACGCGTGTACCCCATATCAATCCTCCTTAACTGGCTCCTCGGCCTCCCCGGGCTCCTCCGCGTCCTCTCCTGCGTGCGTCTTCATGTGGCCATGCAGGCCAAACGCCGACTTACATATTTTACCACATTTCGGGCATTTTGCAATCTCGGTGATCTTAATGCCTAGATCTTTGAACACCCGGATGACCTCTGGGAGGTCTCTATCGCCCCCGGCTACGGCCTCCTCGTTTACTATGGCCTTGCCCTCCTTGAACTTGATGCGGGCGACCATCCCTGCATAGGCCGGATTAACCGTTTCGGCCAGATATTCCTTGCTCATCCTGCCTCCTCCTAAGCTCTAAAACCCCAAGGCAACATTCGTTTCTCAGAGAATAGTGGTTGGCTCGATGGTACAATCCGACTCCCTTTTCGCCAAGCTCTATCATCTTAGATGGGAGTACATAGTTCTGTGCATCGTTCGAGAGCGACAAGAAGATGTCATCCTCCCCATAGGAACTTTCTATTCCTTGCCTCGTTGCAAAGGCGCTTATCAGCTTACTGGTCTTGCAGAAGTGTACCCTGCCCAAAACTATATCTACTGATGTTGGCACGGCAACATTGTGAACTCTGTGGCCAGAAGTGTAAGGAGCGTTCTTGTCTGAGCCCAACTTTCTTCCTTCAAAGCCTAGTATGGCTTCGGGGAAGATGTCGTGCGCCGTGAGTAGATACTCTAAGCCATCGCGCCGTAGCGTGACATCATCGTCCACGAACAGGCAGAGCTCAGTACCGGCTATTAGCCCTATTGCGTGTCTTACAGGGCAGTGAAAGTTGTGGGTCGAGTTCACGACCGCCACCCCAGGCATTGCGGGCAGGACAATCTTTTTGTTGTTGTTGAAGACAATGATCTTATCTGGCACAACACTCCCCTGGTGTAAATCGCGTACAATCCTAGCGATGTGGCTAGTCCTCTCCAGCCAGTAGTGTACGATTATTGCGGTTGTTGTTGCCATCGAATGACCTCTATTCCTTCTCTTCTGCAGCCCTCCATGATCGCCTGCGTACCCCCTTCGGCATACCGACACCAGTTCTTTTCTGAGTGGGCGATTTGCTCGGGGGTCATGGGTCTCCCCCCTAGTTCTGGAGGCTTCCAGTGATCGCCTATAACCCGATGGCTGCAACAGACAATGTTGATCGGGTCGCACCCCATGATGATTGCCACATAGAGAGCACAATGCAGGCAGGTTCCGAACCCTCCATAGGGGCCGGCCTCGCCCCGGTGCGCGGCTCCGACCAACGCAATCATCGCATCGCGTCCCACGTCCGTCAGTGCGTCCGGCCTATGTCCGCGTGGCGGGTAGGGCTTGTAGTCCAGATACCACGCCTCTACTGGCTGCAACCTTTCAATGAGCGCCCTGGACTGGTCCTCATCCTTACCGTAGAACGGAAACGCCCAGAGCTGTGCCTTCGCTAGATAATCGGGTATGAGCTTCGCGTGTGGCAAGATAGTCCTAGACTCGTTGTTGTAGTTGTAGGTTCCGTTCTGGAAGATGCGTTGTGCGCTTCCTATGACGATTGATAACTTGTCGCTTAGGAAGTCCTTGGGATACGTGACCACCGTGGGATCAGCACCCATAACCCACACGGGGTCGCCTTTGTGCTTGTTTCTCAGAGCTTCGTTCACAAATTTCATTCCGGAGCCCCCAGCTTGATGCCCTGCAAAAAATACTTCTGGCCGAAGGCGAAGAGCGCCAGCATTGGAGCAGATTGTAGTATGGCCGCCACCGCCTGCATACCCTCCAAGGATACGCCTTGCCGAAGCAAGGCCGTGAACTCTGGCGACAGACTCGAACCCGAAGGACCCGCAGAGCCCATCATAAACAGTCCCAGTCCCACGGTCATCGTTTGAATCTCCCGATTCCTAGCCACGATGTACTGCCACATGAAGTCTCCCCAGCCGGCGCTAAACCCCCCAAGCACCGCGAGAACGATCAATGGCTTGACTAGGGGGAGTACGATGTAGCGGAAGATCTGGGCCTCCGATGCACCGTCCACCCGCGCCGCATCCAGTAGATCGTCGCTGATAGATAATAGGTATTGCCGGGAAAGGAAGACCAACGCCGGGCTAAGGATCAGCGGCAGTATCATCGCTAGATGGGTGTTCAAAATCCCCATATCCCTTGTGATGAGATACCTCGGCAAGAATAGCAGGGAGCCAGGAACTATCATCGCTAAAAGAAAGAGCCAGAATAGCGGTTCCCTCATCGGGAAGTCGAACTTTGCGAAGCCGTATCCTGCCGCGACGCAAACCAGCAACGTGAGTACAGAAAGTGATCCACAAACGACCAGGCTGTTTCTCAGCCAGCCCATTAGCAAGCCCCACGGCATCATCTTCCAATTCCCCAAGGAGCTGTGCCGCCACGCAGTAAGGGGATTGACAAGAGCGAACTTCGTCATAAACGATGTCTGCAACGTGAAGTACGCGGGAAAGACAAACCACGTCCCCAGCAGAACGATCATGGCCATCAAGACAATTTTCTTACCCAAGGTAACTCCTAACCCTTCGCATTGACACAGCCCCGATCCCCAGAGCTATGCCCATCATCACCATCGTCAAGGCTGAAGCCAGTCCAAACCTATGTTTGACAAAGGCAGTATAGTAGATCTCAAACATCATCGTCCGAGTGGAGCCAAAGGGCCCACCTCCAGTGAAGAAGAATGGATGCTCCCAGACATTCATCGCCCCTATTAAGTTCGCTATCAAAATGTATATCCTCACCGGCTGGGTTAGCGGAGTAAGGATGTACCAGATCACCTGCCACTCATTCGCTCCGTCTAGCCGGGCAGCGGCAAGCAACTCCTTGTTGACCTGGCCTATGGTCGCTGCATAGAGAACCGTGGAACTGCCCACCATGCCACCCATCATCACGAAGCAAATTGCCCAAACGGCGATTCTTGGATTCCCCAGGAACATGATTGTCGGCAGGTGTAGGGCCTCAAGGATTTCATTGAGGCCTCCTCCCGGGTATCTGTAGAGCCACCGCCAGACCGCGATACTCGAAATCGCGGAGATCAGGCAGGGTATGTGGTAGTAGGTCAGCATCACCCCGCAGAATCGTGGGCTTAGTTTGCTCAACCCAATGGCTAGTAGGTATGCGACGACGATGTTAAAGAACAGATATGCGGTTAGGAACTTCGCGGAGACCCTGATGCCATTCCATAACTGATCTTGCTCTCCCAGCGCCAAGTAATTGTCAAGTCCAACCCAGGATCTCCCAGTAAGCTCAACTTTATAGAAGCTCAGGTTCCCACTGTAAATTATAGGCAGTAGGAAGTAGACGAATAAGGCCAGGAGGGCGGGGGCCACAAAGAGTAGCCCCCACCAACCTCGTCGTTTACTCATTCTTCCATCAACGCCTCACCAATCTGCTCAAGCGTGAACATCGCCTCCACCGGAGCCTTCACCCCGGCTGTCATAGCGGCGACCAGATCAGCGAAGAGAGAACGGATCTCGTTGTAATGCGGGTTGTAAACACCCACGTCTGCTAGGCCATGCTCTGCAATGTATTCATAGGCCGGCCCGAGATCTCCCGTCCTCAGTTTCTCTTGACTAGGGACCGTCGCAGGGAGTGTGCCCGGATTTACCCACCGCACCCAATTCAGCATCATGGTGAAGTGGGCAAAGTCAACGGCTGCCTTCCGGTGTTCTTCCGGGGTCGCTGCCGTGACTATGCTGGCACTTGTGAAGTGGGAGCCCGACATGAGAGGTTGAATGTCCTCGTCAAACTGGATGCCAAGAATCGGCACGATCTCCCAAGGCTCCTCAAGCTCACCCGACTCAACGAGTGCTACCATCGTACCCGCGTGACGGGGCAGACCCCAAGGAGCGAAGGCAATCTTACCAGGTCCCCAGTAGACCAGATAGTCGTCGTCGCATAGACCTGGCGCTCCCGGCATGAACTGGCCATCGTTGTATAGGTCGATCAGCTCCCTCATCACGGCGCGAGTCTCAGGGCTATTGAGCCCTGTAAAGACGCCGCCCTCGAAGGCCTGTACTCCAACCTGGGCAAACCAAAGCCACTGAAGATGCTGGCTCGATGGGTTCATTCCGAAGAGCAATCCGAGGTAGGAGCCGTCGTCTAGGGCCTTGATAGCCCTGCCAATCTCTAGAAACTCGTCATGGGCGACAAGAGACCACGGCTCAGGGACGCTGCACTCAAATTCCTCCTGGGCGCACGCCCTTCCAACAAGAGTAGCGTTCACGGTGAAATAAGCAAAGTTACCCGAAGCCTCAATCATCGGCATCGTGTCACCGAAGAACATACCCTCGTAGTTGAGAAAGGCGGCCTTCTGGTCGTCGTCTAGGTAGTCATCGAAGTTAAGCCCGATCTCTGCATACCGACCAATGCGGCCACCATAGCCGTCTATGATACTAGGCGTCTCGCCGGCAGCAATGAGCGTGTCGAGATCAGGTGGTAGCATCCCTCCGACTTCCGTCTGGTAGATGTACTCGATGGTGACGTGATCGTACTGTGGGTATGCGGCGTGGAAATGCTCGATCTGCCAATCCCCGAGACATCCAGGCCCCTCACACTCTGGCACACAATAATCCTGGTTTACACAACCCGCTGCGTAGCCGGTGTACCAGACGAGCGTAAAGGGCTCGGGGGCAGCTTCCTCCTCTTCAGCCTCCTCCACGGGAACCGCGGCCACCACCTCAGGCGGTGGTGGGGAGGGTGTGGCCTTCGCACACGACATGACTAGCATAGAGAAAATCAACAACAGAGTTAGTAGCTTTCGCACCGCGTACCTCCTTCGGGGCTTTGATCTTCGTCCGACGCGCCCAGATTACATAGGCCCTCCTTCCCATCCCACTTGACGATTATTGAGTCGGTCACGTTCAGAGCCTCTTGTATATCATACCCATGCGCTCCGTGAGGCATGATGCCCCCGGCGTTAGTGATTACGTCGGGATCGACGAGATGGGCCAGAAACGGCCTCTCCTCAAATAGCGCAGGCAAGTCGAAGATGTCGATGGGTCTGCCCTTGTAGAGCAGTTCGTAAATCCCCTTAATCTGTAGGGCCTGCAAGGGAATGTCTATGAATAAGGGGTTCCAGGACCAAGGCTCCTGATACTTCGCGGGAAACTCGACAAACGCCTGGGGTAAGGGATGAACATTGAAGCCCGTAGCCCCATCCTTCCACGTGGTTCGCCATCCCAGCGGTACTAGCTTCCGATAGTGCCCCACATGGCATACAGTACTCGCGTGTACCGCCTTCGCAAGAGTCCCGTTGCGTAGCACTGGCCGGGTGTCAAGCCCCGTTTCCTCGACCACCTTCTTGCAGAAAGGCAGATGATCACAAATTACGAAAGGCGTGTCTGAGGAAACTGGAATGTAGATATCCTCATCCTTGAGTCCCAGGTGATCGAACAACGCCAACTGGCGTATCGGGGTAGACGCAGCCGAGTGACGAAAGACCTCGTAGCCATACGCCCGTGCCAAAAGCACTAGGGGGTCGTCCACGATCTCGACGGTAGTGGCAACAAAGTAGTAGTCAGCATCGGGTATGAATTGCTGCGCTCTCTCAAGCAACTGGACGAAGGAGGGCTTGCCCCCCAGATCATAGGCAACCTTGCCCGGGCATCGAGACGATGACATTCTGGCTGTCGTAAAGACCAATAGCTTAGTCATCTCGCATATCCTCTGAGACGATGTAATCCCACCATTCGACCTTCAACTTTGGATCTGAAAAGATCTCGTTGATGAAGTAGAAGTCGCCAGAGCTAGGGCGATGAAAGGCCCCAATGTGCTCTTGCCATATCTCGTTCCTCACTACAAAGTTGGCCGTGTCTACCGAGCCATTCTGGGGATGCGATCCCCACTTCCGGGGAAGAAGGCCATGTACCCTCTTGCGCGCCTTGACCATGACGACATCGGGAGTCGATGCCTCAACGATTGCGCGAATCCCCGCTACGAAGTCGGGCACGATTAGCCTATGGTCGTCGTCCAGAATGTAAACGTACTGCCCCTTGACCTGCTCTTTATTGGCGACGAGCATACCATTGGCGTACTCGATCCCACGCGCCCCATCGTCCACCAAGATAATCTGCTCCCAATCACTGTCTGTCTGGTCAATCAAGGAGTCCTTGCCCCTCTGTAGCATGACAGGCCGGTTACAACTCCTAGTCACGAAGGTCAATAGGCTCATATCCCCTCTCCTGCCCCTCCTAGCCTTCCCTGAACGCCCGGGGGCATTATAAAGAGTTCGTCCACCGTCTTCTCTCCCCATTTCTCAACCAGAAGGGCTCTAGTGCGGGCTTCTTCTTTTGCAATCCCCTCCCGCCCATCAAACACATCTTTCTGAAGCAAAGTCCTAGATCCATAGTGATACACAAAGGCTTTCCGGTTGACCAGTAGCTTGTAGCCCAGGTTGCGAATCCTGATAGACAAGTCAAGGTCATCATTTCCACCCAGTCCAAAGCGCTCGTCTAAGAAGTTGCCGAAATTTAATTGGCTGACTTCCCTTGCAACCTTCGCCTTCATCGCCACGAATAACCCGATAAGGTACTTGACTTCGTGAATCGGTGGCATTTGTGCGTTGAACTCATACTTCTGCAAGCCCATCACGAAGTTACTCGTAGGCCCCACGGCCCCTATCCCCTCCTCCTCCAAGGGTTTGATGTACCTGTCAAGCCACCAGGGTTCGCCAGGGATCACTATATCGCTGTTGCCGAACACGATGAAGTCTGGGTCTAGTCCCGAGTACAATGCACAAGCCAGCCCGTTATTGACTCCCTTGACCCAGCCCAGATTCTCCTTTTCTGTAAACCACGCAACGGCATCTCCTAGACTCTCTAAATACTCCACTGTCCCATCCGTTGATCCGTTGTCCACCACTATCAAGCGGTATGGTATGCTAAGAGGGTAATGAGAATGGACCAGGATACTCTCTATGCACCGCCTGGTGTGGAAAAGCGTGTTGTAACTCACGATGACGATGGGCACTGCCTTCGTGGGCGGTGTCCTCAGTGTCCTCATCGCACCGGCCTCATAAGGGCAAAGATGGCCTCTGTATCTGCCTCCGCAAATAGGGGGGAGATAAATTGCACATTCACCTCCACGGCCCATGCCTTTCGGTCTGGGGGGCAAAACTCCTTTTCAAGGCAATGGAATGTCTTTTGCACGAAATAGCGAACATGGTCTGGTGGAGCTATTGCCCCATCGGACGGGAAGGCAGGAACAGTAACCATCATGAACCCATCATCCTTCAAGACTCGCCAGCACTCGTTCATCAGGGGTATAAAGTTCCGGATATGCTCGAAGATGTGGGAAGCATTGAGGACGTCTATGCTACGATCTGGAAACGGTAGCCCTTCCTCCAGGTCTGCTATGACGTTGGCCCTCACTCCTCCCCACTCGGGCTGCTTGTCGAGTTTCAGATAGCCAGGAATGTCGATGTAACCACCGCCCAAGTTAATCTTCATGCTTCCTCGCTGCCTCGTAAGTCTTTTCCTTTTCCTCTGCCGTTGCTGTTCTTGTAACTCCCATAAACGCTCTGAAGGTAAGCGGCCCCAAGACAAATCTCGGCTGGTGACTAACGATCACTGACCGGTCAACGAACACCTTGAACCCTGCCGCCCTTGCCTTCCGGCAGAAATAGAAGTCTTCCCCAAAGCCATTCACATCCCCTTCAAACCAGGGCGGCTCTATGGCCTCCAAGACCCTTCGTTTTATCATTATAAAAGCGCCCCCCGTTGCATCGACTTTTACCAAGTCGTTGTCTGAGGGGGGCAAAACTACTGGATCATTGCTAACGAAATTGTGATCGTGGTCGATCATCCATTGTAGGGTTTCAAAGGCAGCCGGTGTATAGAAGTATGTCCCATCAACTTCTCGCTCATCCTGCCAAATGGTAGGGCAGGGCGGGACGGCGTTAGTCCAGGTCAGCGCGGCAACTACGTCCAAATCTCTCTCGTAAAGCCTGCCTACGCTATCCGGGTCCCAGATCATATCGTCGTCCACCATCCAGAGCCGATCAGTTTTCACCTCCTGATCTAAGAAGCTGTGGACGATGTTATTGCGGGCCTTGTCAATCGCAAGGGCGTGGCTGTACTCTTTCCAGATAACCTCCACGCCAGAAGGCATCTTCGTTGCGATCATATAGCGTGCCAAGCGAACCGCGTGTAGATCTAACGACGGGACCGCTATGCTTATACCCACACCACCGGCTCCTTTGTGGGGAAAGGGGGGCTTAACGCCCCCCTAACCTTATGAGCCCGCATACTTGGCGAATCTATCCGTGAGCCTGATGTCCACCTTGCCAAAGTCCAGCGTGGTGCTGCCGGTGGAAACGGAGACGATGGTCACATCAACCTTCACATAGTCCTTGTCAGTGTAGAACCGATCCCAGTACACCCCGGGCTCGTAGTACACACCATCTGTACTATCGGTCCCTGGCATCGTCTTGATGAGCCTATACTGTGAATCGTCATCCGACTCAAAGATCTCAATGTACAGCCCGCAATCGGCAAGATCTACGGTTGTAGATGCGATTGACGGGATGACCACGTTGATCCCCAACCCAGCAACAGGCGTCTCGTAAATCCTGATGCTGTCGGTTGTGAGGTCCGTTGACTGGATAGATCCCGAAAGTGCCCCCTCACGAAAGTACAGTTCATCGTCAAAAGCCATGTTATCCTCCTGTGTTGGTCTAGGCTTAGGCGTAGACCATCCCGAAGTTGTAGAGACGGGCGATGCTGTAGTCCGACCAGTTGGCCAGACCCACCATCCAGTCAACCCTCAAAAGGGTCTGAGGGCCGGCTTCCTTCTCACCACCCTTCAGGGGATCATAGATGTCGATGTTGCCAATCTTGATCCCGTGACAACCCCGGCCAACTTCCATGTTGACGGCGTAGATAGACGTGCTATCCGCGCCAGCGTCGGCAGCGACTTCGGTGTTCGTGATGATCTCGGTGGACTGGTCTGCTTGGATGCCCACATCCACGATCAGAGCTCCCATGAAGGTGTTGAACTCTCTCTCAAAGGCGTCTGTCGTGGTCTTCAGGAGCCCAGACCTGCGAAGGCAGGCTTCAAAGCCCCACTTCGTCTTCTTGTTCATGAAGAGGTGCGTTGCCCCGCCCTCGACCAGGCTTACCAGCCTGTGCATATCGTCAATGAAGCGATTGGCGGTAACGGCGGTGGCTAGAACGGTGGCCACAGTCGCCCCCGCTGCGGTAGCGAGAATGGTCTGGCGTGCGCCCATGCCGGCGAGTCTCTTCTTGATCCCCTCGAACTGCTTGGGGTCCACGGCGAGATCGCCATTGATGAAGGTGTCGTTGTACTCGTACGCCATTGCAGCCATCTTCATCTTCCGCTGCGTCTTCTCAACGGGCTCAAGTAGGTTCTTGACCTTCTTGAGAGCGCTGTCTATCTCGATATCGCCACCTAGCAAGTAGATGGTCTCCGTGACCTGCTCAGTCGTTCCCTTGGTCGCGGTATATCCCTCGTTAAGGTTGCGCCAAGCAACGGTGGGTAGATCCTTCCACCGGACCAAGATGCTATCGAAGCTCTTCGCTTCCTCAAAGGGGATCACCCCTATAAGGTCTGACTGTCGCAGGAGCTCAGCCATGATGACCTTGCGCAGAGGTTCCTTTTCTTGTGCGGCTAAATCCGCAAGTGTTACAACGGCCATAGTTCACCTTCCTTTTATCCTATGCCTCCTCTCTCTTGGGCATAGGTCTTCCTTGTCTCACCCATTCGTCATGTATCTCGTCGGGGTCTGTCATGCCGGCGAGAGGATTGGTTGCGGTTCCTGTGCCTCCGCCCAGAGATCCTATCGCTCCCCTTTTCGCTGCCTCTGTTAGGGACTCCTGATCTTCGTCCTTGCCCTTCCCTTCTACTAACTTCTTGGCCAGGACCTTCACGGAGTCTTTGAAGTCCTCGGGGCTATCCTCGAAACCCCTCTTTATGTCCGGGTGGTGGGGGTCGATCTCTATACCAACCACCTCTGCGAGCTCGGCGATGAAAGTGTCCTGGT
>Ga0114921_10000057_pt1 | contig 45142 bp, 39 predicted proteins | sample BentaG_FD_87016 | JGI IMG/M metagenome (GOLD analysis project Ga0114921, IMG submission 87016) | Deep subsurface microbial communities from South Atlantic Ocean to uncover new lineages of life (NeLLi) - Benguela_00093 metaG | ecosystem: Environmental > Aquatic > Marine > Oceanic > Sediment ... | reverse complement strand
GCAGATCCGCGGGTATCGGAATTGTTCGACCGGCTCGAAAAAGGTGTCGCCGAGCGCCTGGCGGCCGCACCGGAGCCGATGCAGATCCCGATGGCGCATGTCGTCTTGGTGAAACACCTCTAGAGAGCCGCTGGCCCAGGCTGCCGAAGCGGCCCCGATCAGTCGTCGTGGTTTGCCAAGCGGACGATTCCCACCTCGCTATCGAGCAAGACGCGGTCGCCCGTCTGGAACACCCGGGTTCCGACGCGAGTGTTCACGATTGCGGGAAGCCCGTATTCGCGGGCAACCACCGCGCCGTGGGAGACCGCACTCCCGATGTCGGTGACCAGGCCCGAAATGAGGCTGAAGTAGGGGGTCCAACCGACGTCGGTAATCGGTGCGATAAGAATCTCACCACGCTCGAGTTGCTCGGCATCTTCGAGGCTGCGTACGACGCGCGCCACCCCGACGACGCGCCCACGACTTACCGAGGCTCCGCGGACCAGTCCATCGGAGTCAGCGGCATCGCGGTCGAGGTCGATTCTGGGTGGTTCGCCCTCGAAGACGTCGGGAAAATCGTAGGTCAGTTGTTGCGCAAATGCTTCGCGGCGTGCCAGGGCTGTCGCCGCGAGTCCCGTTTCTGCGTTCCCGGCGAGCCGTCCCAGCTCCTCGTGGGTGAGGAAGAAGACCGCGTCACGATCCGGGAGAAGTCCTTCTGTCACAAGGATTTCCGCCAGATTGCGGTACGCCGCCTTGAAGCGCGTCACAACGGTGACGAGTCCGGACTTGGTCTCTTCGCGGGAGCGGACCGCCTGGCGCGCCATCCGAGCCAGCAGCGCGACCGACCGACCGACCTTCGGGGCCGGAGCATGGTCGGGGCGGTTGAGCGCAGCGCCTCCCGATCCGCTCTGGCGCAGCGGAACTTGCAGCGACCTGATCAGCGGCAGGGGATCTTCTCGCCATTCGGGCTGACGTAACTCGAGTTCCTTGATCGCGCGGTGCCCGTGCCGGACCAGAAAACGCTCGAATTCCTGGCGTGCCTCACCCGCTGAGCGAGACTGGATCCAGTTCAGCGCTTCTTCCGGGTGCGCATGGGTGAAAGACGCGTCGGCATCGGGATGGGCGGCGATACATTCCTGAATGCGCTCGGCGCCGGCGATGATGTCGGCGCTTTCGACATCATCGGCTCCGGCCAGCAGCGCCGCTGCGGTGGCGTGGTCCTGCTCGGATACTTCGCGGCTCCCGGCGATCACGCCGAGCAGGGTTGGCGTGAGGACACCCGAACCGGCCGAGGAAATCAGGTGGTAATGCATGGCATCGTAGATGAACTGAAAGCGGCGATCGATCTCCAGCCAGGCCGCCGCGGCAGTCTCGGACGCGGGGAACCGCAACTCCGAAACCAGGCGACGCATGTCGCGACGCGCCCTGGGCTGACCGAAGAGGTAGCCGAGGTAGCGCATCCCGTTGGCGATGCGGCGCGGGCGCGACGGAGGGTCGCTGCCGCGGATGGTGAACTCGTTGATGGGGCGCCCGCAGACCGAGAGCGCCAACTGCTCGGCGCTGGAGCCCAGCGCATGGGTCGCCGTGTCGCTCATAGTGCTCAGATTGAGAAAGAGATGCCCCGAATTCATGATGAGGAAGCGCATACTCGGCAGCACCGCATCTTGAATGCCCACCTTTACATGCATCATCTGCATACCGACATCGATGCTGCGCGCGGTGAAGGAGTAGGACAGCGGGGTGCAAGCGCCGGGGAACATCTCGCCGACGTTGCAGCGGGTGTAGACGTGGGTCGGGTCGACGATCGGTGTGTCGAGTTCATTGGGGTCCGGCGGAAGATGGGTGATGGGCCGAGCCTGCAGCCAGTGGATTTCGTCCTGCGCGTCGACGGCCCACTCGAGGTCAAGGGGGCAGCCTTGAGCCGCTTCGGCCGACAGCGCCCCGGCCAACAGATTGCGCCGCACTGCTTCGCTGAGAATCGTTGTTTCGCCCTCGAGTTCAGCCTCGCGGGTGATCCCACTTCGATCAAGCAGATAGTGGTCCGGCGAGGCGTGCCCGCCGACGAGCGCCTCACCTAGGCCCTCCACCGCGTCGATCACGATGCGGTCGCGACGTCCGGTGACCGGGTCGGCGGTGAACAGCACCCCGGCGCTCACCGCAGGGGCCATGTTCTGAACCACTATGGACATGGCGTGTTTGCCGTCGTCGCCCGCACTCTGCTGCCGGTACAGCGCCGCCCGACTATTGTCCAACGATGCTAGGCATACATTGATGGCCGCGCGCAGGGCCTCGATTCCGGTGACGTTCAGGATCGTCTCGTATTGACCGGCGAAGCTGGCGTCTGCCGAGTCTTCGCCCAACGCGGAAGAGCGCACCGCAACCGCCGCCCCGCCGATTTCTGCGTAGCGGGCCTCGAGGTCTTCGGGCAACTGCCCGGGAGTCGCGCCCACCACCACAAAGGCCTTGGGAACCCGCAGTCCGAGGCCTACGAGTCTGGCCAGGCCTTCGGCCTTGCCGCCCACGGGCGCATCGCCGAGCGCGTCGAGTTTCAGAATGGTCGGCTTCATCAACGTATTGCTCGTCCTTCTGCCCTGGGCATCGTCGTTGGGCCGCCAGGTAAAGACAGCCGGCGCAAGGAATCCCGTTCAATGTGAACGCCATGGCGCTACCGGCCGAGACGAACTCGGAGTCCTCTCAACTCCCGGACACTTCCCTTGCGTTACAACCGTCAGCCCCAGTGACCCTCAGCGTAAGGAGTGTTCCAGCAGTGCGCGAGCCTGCCGTTTTCCACCGTGAAGACCTCAATTCCGCACATTTTTGCGTCGCCATGTTTCGTCATCGTCATGTTCCACACGGAGGTGACGGTGGTGTCATCCGCGTGAGTGATGACCCGGGAGATCTGGACGCCCAACTGCTCGATGCCCACTCGGACCCGCTCGATCTGCTCGTCGTGGCTCAACCGCGTGACACTTCCCGGGTCATGGCGGGTGATCGGGTCGCTGCACAGCTCACGAATCAACTCGAGCTTCCCGTGGTTGTTGACCTCGTCCCAATAGCGCTCCAGAAGCACCTGGGCCGCCGGCTTAGGCATCGCGGCCCTCCCCCTTTCTCCGCGAAACCGGGGTCGCGAGTAAACATGATTGACATATAAAAATATACTAAGGTACATTTTTCCGGCGGGCGAATCGCTGGGATTCACCGGCGAATCGCTGGGATTCATTGGTTCACTGATTCATTGGGGACGGAAATGGCTTCTCTGGAGACGCAGCCGGCCGGATCGACGCGTCGGGAGCGGCGGCGCCTTGAGGTCTCCGGTCGCGTTCTGGATGCAGCCGAGGCTCTGTTCGTCGCCAAGGGATTCGACGAGACGTCCGTGGCGGAAATCTGCGAAGCCGCCGACGTGGCATACGGCACTTTTTTCAACCACTTCCCGGCCAAGTCGGATTTGTTGCTCGCCCTGGGCGCGCGCGCGTTGTCAGACATTTCCGGGCAACTGGCTGCCTTGTCCCGTCGCCCGGTCCCAATCGGCGACGCTGTGAGGGATCTTTTCGAGGGATTCGCGGAGCGCCTGCAATCGGTGTCGCCGGGCGAGCGTGCACTTGCCGCGCGGGTCCAATCGCTCGCGTTTACCGAAGTCCACGAAGATCGCGACCACGGGTTTCATGCCGCCTTCGTCGCCTTCATCCACGAATCGGTGGCCACCGACCGGGTGCGCGCGGACATCCCGGCCGAAACACTGGCCGATCTGCTCGCCAGCGCCTACGCGACGATGGCGCTCAGCTGGGTGCATATTCCGGATTTTCCGGTCCGTAGTCGCGCGCGCGCCCTGGCCGACGTCCTCGCCGAAACCCTCGCGCCGGACGCCCCGTCGCCGAACGCTGCCCCCTCCAAAAAAGCGGTTCGGGGGTCGACGTGATTCGTGATCTCGAAGGCAAAGTGGCCGTGGTAACCGGCGCGGCACATGGAATCGGTCGGGCTCTCGCAATCGGTCTCGCGGCCGAAGGAATGCAGGTCGTGGCCGCGGACATCGACAAGGCCGCCGCAGCGGCGACCGTTGCTCGAATCGGCGCCGGCGCAGTCGCCCGGCGGGTGGACGTTTCCGACTCCGAATCAGTGGCGGCGCTGGCCGATGGCTGTTTCGCCGATTTCGGTCACGTGGACTTGTTGCTCAACAATGCAGGGGTCTTTCAGGGCGGGCTCTGCTGGGAACGGAGCAACGAAGACTGGGCGTGGACCTTCGGCGTGAACGTCTACGGGATCATCCATGGCATTCGCAGTTTCGTGCCGCGCATGATCGCGCAAGGGACCGAAGGGCATGTACTCAATACCGCATCCGTGGCCGCATTCGTCTCAGCCCCCGTGTCGGGGCCCTACGTCGTTTCTAAATGCGCGGCCCTGTCCTTGACCGAGTGTCTGGCGCATGATCTCGCTGCTGTTGGCTCGAAGATCGGCGCATCGGTGCTCACCCCGAGTGCCTTCGATACGGGGATCGCGGATGCGGCCGGCGTGAGACCCGAACGCTTCGGAGTCGACGACACCGAAGACGGCAAGGGGACCGCTGCGGCCCTCGCAGCGATTCTGTCAGAAGGATTGGCTCCCGACGATGTAGTGGCTCCCGTGATCGAGGGCATTCGCTCCGGTGAGTTTCTGATTGCCACCCGGCCGAGCTATGCCGAGCAACTCCGCAACCGCTACGAATCATTGCTCGCGCGAAGGCTGCCCCCGACGATCGAGGTGGACTAGCTGCCCATCGGACCACCGAGTGGCCGCATCGCAGAAGGGAAAGGCAAGCATGGGACGACTCGACGGCAAGGTTGCTCTCATCAGCGGCGGAGCTCGCGGCATGGGCAACGCCGAGGCGCGACTCTTCGCCCGGAAGGGCGCGCGGGTGGTGATCGGAGATGTGGAGGAATCGGACGGGGAGGCTCTCGTACGTCAGATCGGAGATAGGGCCCGATTCGTCAACCTGGATGTCACTCAGCCCCAGCAGTGGGAATCCGCTGTCGCCGAGACACTCTCGGCCTTTGGTCGGCTCGATGTCTTGGTCAACAACGCGGGCATCGTCATCCCGTCACCAATGCGCGATCTCTCGCTTGAGGACTACCAGAAGGTGATCGACGTCAATCAGACTGGGGTGTTCCTGGGCATGAAGGCGGCGACTCCGGCCATGGAGAAATCCGGGGCGGGATCGATCGTCAATATCTCCTCGATCGACGGAATGATCGGGATGAACCTGGTGTTCTCCTACGTTGCCAGTAAGTTCGCGGTGCGCGGCATGACCCGGGTTGCCGCCCTCGAGCTTGCGCCGATCGGAATCCGGGTGAACTCGGTGCACCCCGGCTTTGTTCACACCCAACTCGGCAACCCGGATGGCCATCCGGAGTTACGTGAGCTTCTCGACGGTTACAGCAAGCGCCGGGTGCCCCTCGGCCGGACCGGGGAGCCAGAGGACATCGCCAACCTTGTGCTGTTCCTGGCCTCCGACGAGGCTGGCTTCATCACCGGTTCCGAATTCGTGGCTGACGGCGGGTTGCTCGCCGGAGAGTCCCTGCCGGGGACAGCGTGACAGGGCAAGCCCAGCCTGGAATCGGGGCCATGCAATGAAGGATCTGAACGGCCGGGTCGCTGTGGTGACGGGCGCGTCGAGTGGAATTGGTCGCGCAACGGCGGCACGGTTGGCCGACGAGGGCTGCGCACTCGCCCTCGTGGACATCGACAGGCCGCGCCTAGAAGAGACGGCGCACCTGATCGAGACTGCCGGCGTCCGCGCCAGCCTTCATCTAGCCGATGTTTCCGACGCCGCACGAATGGAAGCGTTGCCCAGTGAGATCCTCGGGGAACACGGGCGGGTCAACATTCTGGTCAACAATGCCGGTGTTTCTGTGTTGAAGACCTTCGAAGACCACAGTCTTGAAGACTTCCAGTGGCTCATCGGGATCAACTTCTGGGGGGTCGTCCACGGTTGCAAGTTCTTTCTACCCGCGCTCCGGGAGGCCAGTGAGGCTCATATCGTCAATGTGTCGAGCATGTTCGGCTTCATCGGCGCGCCTGGTCAAAGTAGCTACTGCGCAAGCAAGTTCGCCGTTCGAGGGTTCACCGAATCGCTCTGGGCAGAGCTCCGCCACACTCAGGTGGGGGTGACCAGTGTCCATCCTGGCGGCGTAGCGACCGGTATCGCACGGGGCGTGCGCGTCAGCCATGAAGCGCAGCGCGCTCAATTGCAGACGGGGATCAAGAAATACGGGCATCCGCCCGAAGACGTGGCCTCTGCCATTGTCCGTGGAATCCGCAGCAACAGGCTCCGGGTGCGCTCAGGCGCGGAGTCCTTCGCCGTGGATTGGCTGAAACGTCTGGTGCCGATTGGTTTCCACAAGGCATTCGCCGAAAGGATCCGAGTGCCCGGCAGTTGAACAACTCGAGAAGCGATCCTCGAAGAGGATTCCCGATTCATCAACGAGAGGTAAGAGATCGACATGGCCGTCCATTCCCTGCTCCGGATCGCAGTGATCGGCGCGGGCCCCGCGGGCCTGGCGGCCGGCCACGAACTTCTTGCACACGGCTTCACCAACTTTACGATCTTCGAGAAGTCTGACGCAGTCGGGGGCACCTGGCACTTGCACACCTACCCGGGCCTGGCCTGCGATGTCTGGGCCCACGCCTACACGTTCTCGTATCGACCGAACCCGGACTGGACCGCGAACTTCGTCGAGCAGCCCGAGATCGAGTCCTACCTGCAGCAGTGCGCGACGGAGTTCGGCCTGGACAGCCATATTCGATTGAACACCCGGATTACCGCCGCGCAGTACTCCCACACCGGCGTCTGGCAGCTCAAGAGCGAGGCCGGCGAGTCACTCGAGTTCGATGTCGTGATCAACGCGATGGGCAACCAACACACGCCCCGCTACCCCAGCGTCCCCGGTATCGACGATTTCGAGGGTGAGAGTTTTCACGGCACCCGCTGGGATCACAGCGTCGAACTGGAGGGCAAGCGCGTCGTCGTTGTCGGCTCTGCCGCGAGTGCCGTGCAGATCGTGCCCGAGGTGGCCAAAGTCGCAGGGGAACTCACCGTCCTGCAGCGATCGCCCAACTGGATCATGCCCCGGCGCCGCAAGTTCTACACCGACGCGCAGCGCAGCCGGTGGCGCCGGTTTCCGGTCATCATGAAACTGATTCGGCGCGTGCAGCAATTCTTGATGAGCCTTGTCCACGACGCCGCAACTCTCGGCCACAATCGGGCGAGGCAGTTCGAGAAAGTGGCCAGGAAGTTCATCACCGACGCGATCCCCGATCCAGAGCTTCGTGCGGCCCTGACGCCCGCGGACCCATACGGCTGCAAGCGCGGTTTGGTCTCCGATGACTTCTACCCCGCCCTGCTACGCGGAAACGTCGAGCTGATTCCCGAAGGCCTCAGTGCCGTGCGGCCGACCGGCATCACCACCGATAAGGGCCGCGAGATCCAGGCCGACGTCATCATCTTCTGCACCGGTTACCGCATCCTCGACTTCGATCGGATCGCCGTCTTCGGCGAAGCGGGCCAGAGTCTGGCCGACACGATGGAGAAATCGCCAGCGGCCTTCAAAGGGATCGCCGCGCCGCACTTCCCGAACTACTTCTTTGCCGTCGGTCCCAACGGACTACCGCTTGACGCAAGCTACTTCCTGACCGCGGAGAGAAACATCGAGACGATTGTCGCCCTGTTGCGCGAGAAGCAGGCGGCCGGCGTGAAGTCGCTGTCGGTCAAGCCGCACATCAGCCGCGCCTACAACGAGTGGTTGGCACAACGGTTTCCGCGCTACTCCTGGGCATCGCCGTCCTGCCAAAGCTACTACCAGGACGAACACGGGCGCGCCCCGTTCCTCTTTCCCGGGCGCTTCAAGGAATACCGCGAACTGCACGCCAAGTCGGGGCTGCACGAATTCGATCTGCGATACACCTGCGAAAAGTTCGGCGCGAGGACCGGCACGCGCTCGCCCGAGCCAACCACTTAGATCGGCTCGGCCGCCATCGTGATGTCGACGGTGCCCTGGCAGGCTCCACTGGAGATATCGGTGTGCCAGCGGCCCGACAGGGAGCCATCCGCCTGCTGCGTATATGCCACCTGCGCGTACGCGGGATTCCACTCGATCGAACCGTCCGGCATCAGACAGTTCCACTGAAAGCTCGTATCCGAAGACCATGCTGAACCATCCCAGGTGAAGGTCACCGGGACCGGGATGGTGGAGTTGCGCGGAGCGGGTCCCCCGACGATCGTGACGACGCAGGAACCGCCTGAGCAGCTGGTGTCGAACGTGTAGTTTTCGGAGTACCGGTTCTCGGTCTGGGTTGCCGCGACGCTGGTGCCGCTCTTCTGGTCGACGAAGAAGGTCACCGCGTAGGTCCCGTCCCATATGGGGACACCTCCGGCGGAGGCGGCGGGCGCGAGCCCCAGGGCGGCCACTGCGCCCATTGATGCTGCACCGGCCATCCAGTGATACCGCGACATCTCAACTCCCAGGTTGCGTGGTGTTTTCCCATCTATCTGCCGGGGTAATGCAAGTGTTACAGGAGTTACCTCCGGTGACAGTCGTTCTTTCGCCTAAGCAAGTTGACTCGGCCGGTACTCCTCGACCACTCTGAACGCGTGACAATCCGAGATGGGCGCCTGGGCGCTGCATTGTTCGACGACCGGTACATCCAGAATCCGTATCCGCTCTACGCCCACATGCTTGCCGCGGCGCCCCTTCACCGAATCGGTGCCTCAGGATTCCATGCGGTCTGCAGCTGGGACGCCGTCACCGAAGCGGTGGCGCGAACCGACGACTTCTCCTCCAACCTGACCGGAACGATGACCTATCGGCCCGACGGCACCGTCGGGTTGTTCCCGATGGATGAGCTCGGCGGACCCACGCAGGTGCTGGCCATCGCCGACGACCCGGCTCATGCCGTGCACCGCAAGAAACTGGTGCCCCAGTTGTCCGCCAAGCGTATCCGCGCCCTGGAGTCCTTCGTGGTCGACAAGACCGAGCGACTGTGGCGCGAGGAACTGCGGGACGGTCGCATCGAGTGGATGTCCGCGATGGCCAACCGCCTTCCCATGATGGTGGTCTGTCGGCTCATCGGCGTCCCCGATCACCACGCCGAACAGCTCGCCGCCTGGGCCTATGCCAGCACCCAACTGCTCGAAGGGCTGGTCAGCGAGGAACAGCTCGCCGCGGCCGGGACAGCTGCCGTGGAACTGATGGGCTACGTCGCCGAGCGGCTGCGGCTGGCGGTGGCGGATCCGCAGGAAAACCTGCTCGGTGACCTCGCCAACGCTTGCACCGCAGGCGAACTGGACACCGTGACCGCACAGTTCATGATCGTGACACTGTTCGGCGCCGGCGGCGAGTCGACCGCATCGCTCATCGGCTCGGCGACCAACATTTGCGCCACCCACCCCGAGATCCAGGATCGTCTGCGCGAGAACCCCGATCTCATCCCGGCATTCCTCGAAGAGGTGTTGAGATTCGAGTCGCCGTTTCGCGGACACTACCGCCACGTGCGCAACGACTGCATGCTGGCCGGGCATGAGCTGCCCGCCGGTTCACGATTGATCCTGCTGTGGGGAGCGGCCAACCGGGACCCGGCGCACTTCGAGGCGCCCGACGAGTTCCGGCTGGACCGCGCCGGCAGGGCCAGGCACATCTCGTTCGGCAGAGGCGCGCACTTCTGCGTCGGTGCCACGCTCGCGAGACTGGAGGGCCAGATCGTGCTCAACCACCTCCTGCGGCACACCACGCGGGTCGAAAAGGTCGGGTCCCTCCGGTGGCTGCCGAGCCTGCTGGTGCGCCGGCTCGAAAACCTCGTCCTCGCTGCCCGATAGCCCGCCGGCCGGAAAGCGTTCGCGAACCTCGAGGTCGCCCGCCGGGGCCTGACCAATGCGCTGGACGCCCACCTACACACGCCGGGTTGACCCAGCCACCGGTTGCCCAGCACCATCATTGACAGCGGAGGCCGGCGCCAGCCAGGGCTCGACGCACCGCTGAGAATCGACCAGGCTTCCGAAAGGGGTGACCAGTGGACATCTTCGAAGACTGGCTTCAGGGTGGAACATACTTCCCATGGGCATCGACGACAGCTGCCAACGCGGGGGCAGAGGTCGAGGTGTTCACTCGACGCTGCGGCACCCCAGGCGCGCCGGCCCTGGTGTGCGTGCACGGATTCCCGACCTCGAGCATCGACTACCACGGCTTGGTCGGCGAGCTGGGCGCCGAGTTCGACATCTTCACTCTCGACTTCCCCGGGTATGGGCTGTCGGGCAAGCCGCCCCATCCCCACGTCTACTCGCTGTACGACGACGCACGCCTGCTCGTTCACGCGATCAATGAGATCTGGCAACTCAGCGAGTACCGAATGATCACTCACGATCGCGGCAGCAGCGTCGGCATGATCGCTCTCGCGATGCTGGCGAATCACGACACCAATTCTTTACCGGTCGATGTATTCATGACGAACGCGAACATTTTCCTGCCGCTGGCAAATCTGACCGCGTTCCAGGTAGCGCTGCTGGATGACGCCACCGGTCGCGCGACCGCGGCGGCCACGACGCCGGACATGCTGGCGGCGGGCCTGGGGATGACGACCTTCATGCCGCGGCGTGGCCCGCAGGATCCCGAGATCATGGCGTTGGCAAAAAGTTTCGCGCACAATGACGGGATTTCCGTGCTGCCCGACACCGTGAAGTATCTGCACGAGCGGGCCGCCGACGAGACCGGCTGGCTCGAAAGGCTCTCCGGCATCGACGTCAACACCACCTTGATCTGGGGCCTGCACGACGCAGTCGCGCCCCTGCGCGTCGCCAACCACGTCTGGCAGACCTATCTGAAGAACAAGCCCGGTCAGAGCCGCTACTGGGTGGTGCCCGGTGCCGATCACTACCTGCAGTGCGACGCGCCGAGCGAGGTCGCCCAGATCATCCGGATCACCAGCGAGTCAACGTCGGCGAATGCCGGACGGGAACCTTCGATCGCCCTGCAGACGATCGGCGACCGGCCAAACGGCTCGGTGCTCATCGATCACTCGGGCCGCGACAGCCGATGACGCTGCGGGTCCAAGAGTCCCGACAGAGTCGAACGCGTCGTCGATTGCGCCGAGTTGTCCGGCAGTGAATCCCAGAACAGTGGCTGCGCTCAGTTACCGTCGTCGGCCCTGTCCGGCGGCCAGTACGGTGGGGCTATGCAATATCTGGACGTCGACGGAGTCGGACGCGTCAGCAAAATCGGGCTTGGCACCTGGCAATTCGGGTCCCGCGAATGGGGATACGGGGACGACTACGCCGCAGACACCGCCCGCGACATCGTGGCGCGCGCCCGGGCGCTGGGAGTGACGCTTTTCGACACGGCCGAAATCTACGGCTTCGGCAGGAGCGAGCGCATTCTCGGCGAGGCCCTCGGCGAGGAACGCACCGAGATGGCTGTGGCCAGCAAAGTGTTCCCGGTGGCCCCGTTTCCGCCGGTGATAAAACGACGCGCGCGGGCCAGTGCGCGCCGCCTGCAACTCGACCGTATCCCGCTCTATCAGGTGCACCAGCCGAATCCGGTGGTGCCCGATTCGGTGATCATGCCGGGCATGCGGGAGTTGTTGGACACCGGAGTGATCGGGGCTGCCGGGGTCTCGAACTATTCGCTGGAGCGTTGGCGCAAGGCAGATGCCGCGCTGGGCCGGCCGGTGGTAAGCAACCAGGTGCACTTCTCACTCGCCCATCCCGGCGCGCTGGACGACCTCGTCCCCTTCGCTGAGCGCGAGAATCGCCTGGTGATCGCCTACAGTCCGCTGGCGCAGGGGCTGCTGGGGGGCAAATACGGCTTGGACAACCGGCCCGGCGGTGTGCGCGCGATGAACACGCTGTTCGCGACCGAGAATCTGAGGCGGGTGGAGCCACTACTGCAGACGCTGCGCGAAGTCGCGGCCGAAGTCGGAGCCGAACCGGCTCAGGTGGCCCTGGCCTGGCTGATCGCCCTGCCCGGGACCGTCGCCATCCCAGGCGCATCCAGCGTCGAGCAGCTTGAGTTCAATGTCGCGGCGGCCGACATCGAGTTGGGCGAGCCGGCCCGTCACGCGCTGACCGCCGCCGCCCGGACGTTCACTCCGGCGCCCACCGGCCGTGTCCTGACCGACGTGTTCAAGGAGAAGCTCGGCCGCGGATGACTCGGCGTGCTGTGCTGAAACCCGTTGCCGGGCATATGTAATTCTTTGTTCAGGAATGGTGCGCACCCACCGGTCCGAGACGGTCGACGACGCTGATGCGCTGCTGGAGTTCTCTAAGAATGCCACCCCGCGATGGACTGAATGGACACGACCAATCTGACCAATTCCACCGTCGCCGGCGTCCGGTTGGGCACCCACGTACCTCCGCCCCTGGACACGCTTGGCCGGAGTTCCCCTGTTCGCCAAGCTGATCCATGCCGCGTAGGCGCTGCCGGGTCGGAGAAGCGATACCTGTTCACCCTGGTTCGCACCGGCATCGGGATCACAGGGTTGGGGTGCTCGAACGCCGCAGCGATATCTCCCACGCAACATCCGGCGACCAATCGAGCGAAGAAGTGGACGCCTGAAACACCGCTCTCAACCGGTCTCGAGAAGGTTGCTACGGTATGCATCGGGGCGTTGCCCTTCGACGCTGCTCGTTCGGTGTTACGTTGGACTTAGATTCATTGACGAGAGGACTGCAATGCCCAATACCCGTTTGGTTTCGGTGATCTTGGCAGCGGGTGTCATCGGTGCAGGGCTCTCGACGGGCACCGCGTGGGCGGGTGGGCCGGGTGGAGTGGTCGAGAACGTCGATCACATGTCCGCAGCGGTCGGCAGCGGAGTATTCGCAGATGGCCTGATGGGCTTCCTGGCCACCGGCGCCACCAACGAGGAGGCCTCGGCGAACGTGATCGCCAAATGTGAGGCCGCTGGCGGTATGGAGTGCACCCGCGACGAGGTGACCAACGACGACAACTGCATCGGGTCGTTTGCCGATCCCGTCAACATGGTCGTAGGCGGCGGATCCGGGGCAACCGTCGAGGAAGCCCGTCAGAATGCGATCGGTAAGGCAGATGCCATTAACATGCCGGTCTCTGAGCCCGACGTGTTCGTTGTCATCGCAGACTGCTGGGAACCGTGAGCCGATGTCACGACGTGCGATTCCTGACCAGCGTGACATCAGGGCCATGGCCCGAAAGGTGATGAGAATATGAAGAACCGAGGAAAGTCAGCACTGTTGATGACGGGTTTGGCGGCGGCCACCCTGTTCACGGCTCCTGGCGCCCAAGCCCGACCGTACTGCGACCAATCGGGTTCCACGACGACCTGCCAAACCAACGGCAGTGTATCGATCAAGGCCGAGCCCGGAATAAGGGGCGCCCCCGCTGGGGGATACCTCATTCCGTGGCAACAGGGTAATCGTCGAACTTATGGCGGTCGTCGTCGATAGCAGCGGTTCGCGCTGATCGCTCGACATTGCGGCGCGGCGCTGATGGCTGCCATCCCGAGCGTCAGTGCACGCCCTCCATTTGGCGGCTGATCCAGGGGGCGATGAAGAACACAATCACCCCGGCAGCGACCGCCACCCCGCCGAGGATGCCGAAGTAGGCCGGCTCGCGGGCGGGATCGTAGTAGCCGGCCAGCACGCCGGACATGGCCGTCCCGAGGCCGACCGAAAAGAAATACAGGGCCATCATCTGCGCGCGGAACGCGTCCGGCGCCAACTTGGTGGTCACCGACAGCCCGATCGGTGAAAGCAGCAGTTCCGAGACCGCGAACACCCCGAGGATCATCATGACCAACAGCGCGAGCACCGCGCTGATACCGGCCAGCGGGATGAAACACAGAAACGCCAGCCCCATCCCGATCACGCCATAGGCGAATTTGCGCGGCGTGGTCGGCGCCCGCTTACCCAGCCGCGTCCACATCAGCGCGAACACCGGCGAGAGCACGATGATCCACACCGGTTCGATCGAACCGATCCAACTCGACGGCGCCGTCCAACCGAAGATCGACCAGTCCATCCGCTCATCGGAGTAGATCGCCAGCACGGTGAAGATCTGTTGGAACAGCGACCAGAAAACAGCGTTCGCGATGAACAGTGGGATAAATGCCCGTAGCCGCTCCCGCTCCGGCCCAGTGACCTTGGAGCTGGTCAGCATGATCACGAAATAGACGATCGCCGCGACAACGATGACACCTGTGGTGACGTGCGACAGGTTCGCCAAGGTCACCAGCTTCAGCGCAATCGCCACCCCGGCCACTACCAGCGCGGCCACGAATACACCGACCGTCTTCCCGAAGTCGCTGCGCGGCAGCGGATTCGGCACATTGCGACCGTGAGTCCCGAGATTGCGCCGGAACATCACATACTGGATCAACCCCAGCGCCATACCGATGGCAGCTGCGCCGAAGCCGTAGTGGAAGCCGATATGGGTCTGTAGCAAGCCAGTGATCAGCGGCCCGGTAAAGGCACCCAGATTGATACCGAGGTAGAACAGCGTGAATCCACCGTCGGCGCGGGGATCATTCTTGCCGTAGAGCGTGCCGAGCAGCGAGGATGCGTTGGCTTTCAACGCGCCCGAGCCGAGGGCCACGAGCGCCAGGCCGACACCGACTCCGCTCAACCCGGGCAGCACGGCCAATGCGATGTGGCCGAGCATGACCACTACGCCACCGTAGAAAACCGTGCGCTCCATACCGAGCAGGCGGTCGGCGATCCAGCCGCCGAGCACCGTGGACAGGTAGACCAAGCCGCCGTAGGCGCCAACGATGCCGGTCGCAGTGCTCTGCGGCAACCCTAGCCCGCCGTCGGTGACCGAGTAGTACAGGTAGTAGCCGAGGATGGTGAGCATCCCGTAGAAGGAGAATCGCTCCCACAACTCGACACCGAAGAGGTTGGTCAGCCCGATCGGGTGACCGAAGAACGTGCGCGAATCGTCCTGCTCGCGGATTGCCATGACGATACTGTGCCCTCTTTCCCCGGCCCACGCGGGGTTTAGCGACCGAAGACTTGAAACCTATTTCAGCGCATATTGTTTCGCAGATAAACGCCGATAGATGGCGACACTTTTTCGGCAGTTTCGGTGGAGTGCGATCTGTTAGGTTGAGTGCTCCACCCGCTGGGGCGATCAGACGACTGTGAAAGGTCGGGATCGCTGGTGCGCTGATCACCGCCGGGTGTCTTGCCGTGATCGGCTTCGCCACCGGATTCGGCCCGGTTCTAGCGCTCCAGATCATGGCGGGGTTGGGTGCCGGATTGTGCTACGCCTGCGCCAACTCGGCGCTGGCCTATGCACGCTTCCCGGAACGCGCATTCAGCATCGTCACCGTCACCTGGATGCTCGTCGGCGCCGTGATGCTGACGCTGGGACCACTACTGCACGACCTGGTACACCGCGACGTTTTTGGGTTTGTCCCAGCTCATCGGATTGGTCGGCGCCGGCATCACCCTGGCATTCGGCGCCAAGGTTCCCAAGATGGCCCTCATCGTTCCGGCAGCGGCGACCATGGGGGTGGGTGGTCTGCTCGTCGGCACCGCGGTCAGCCCGGCCCCATTCACCCGTGAGGACGTTCGGGCGGCGCACCGACCCACCGATTGCGTGGCGTCGTTTGACCAGCACAAATTTAAATGGGGCAAATGAGCATGCCGACTGCTGCCCTGTGGGCCCTCGTCGTCTGCAACCATGGGTACTGGTGCAGAGGAGACGCCGCACATGACCGAAATGAAGTTCTTGGAGTTGCACGGCCATCGCGTCGCCTACCGGGACGCCGGCAGCGGTAGCGAAACGATACTGCTGATTCACGGAATGGCGGGCAGTTCTGAGACGTGGCGCGCGGTGATCCCGCAGTTGTCGAAGAAGTACCGGGTGATCGCGCCAGACCTCATGGGACACGGCCAGTCCGACAAACCCAGGAGTGACTACTCACTCGGTGCATTCGCAGTGTCGCTTCGCGACCTTCTGGACGAGTTGGGCGTCTCCGGAGCAACGGTCATCGGTCAATCGCTCGGTGGCGGCGTGGCAATGCAATTCGCCTATCAACATCGCGATTACTGCCAGCGACTGGTGTTGATCAGCAGCGGCGGCCTGGGCCCCGACGTGGGCTGGACTCTTCGCCTGCTTTCGGCTCCGGGAGCCGAGCTGATACTGCCGATCATCGCACCGACACCGGTGTTGACGGCGGGCAACAAACTGCGGTCCTGGTTCTCGGCCAGCGGTATCCACTCACCGCGCGGGGCCGAAATGTGGAGTGCCTACTCGTCGTTGGCCGACTCTCAGACGCGCCAGGCATTCCTCAAGACGTTGCGTTCGGTGGTCGACTACCGCGGGCAATCGGTGAGCGCCTTGAATCGACTGCACCTGACATCGGATGTTCCGACCATGATCATCTGGGGCGATCACGATCGGATCATCCCGATCGAGCACGGCTACGCCCTGCAGGATTCCCAGCCAGGATGCCGACTCGAGGTGCTGACCGGCGTAGGCCACTTCCCGCACGTTGAACGACCCTACGAAGTAACCGAACTCATCGACGAGTTCATCGACGCGAATGGCCACCCCAACCCGGGGGCCGAATCGCCCATGACCGACCAACCGACTGAACCGTGAGCGCGGCCCAAGACATGCCTGTTCCCGATAAACCACGTGCTGGACAAGAGTCGGTATGGAGCTATCCGCGGCCGCCTCGGCTGGAGGAATTCGCCGGCTCGATCACCGTCGAACTGGGCGGCCAGACGATCGCCATGACGGACCGGGCCTGGCGGGTACTCGAGACCAGTCACCCGCCAACGTATTACCTGCCGCAGGCCTGCTTCGGCGACGGCGTCCTGCGGCAGGCAGCAGGATCATCGTGGTGTGAGTGGAAGGGACAGGCGAGTTATTTCGACCTGGTGACTCCCTCCCTCGTCGCACCACGAGCGGCGTGGACATACCTGAAACCAACGCGCGCATTCACCGCCATCGCCGGCGCTGTCGCCGTCATGGCCCCGCTGGTAGATCGGTGCACCGTCAACGGGGAAGAGGTCGTACCGCAGCCAGGGGGCTTCTACGGCGGATGGATCAGCAGTTGGGTCGCCGGGCCGTTCAAGGGAGTGCCGGGCTCAATGGGTTGGTGACCCTCCGCCGAGGGTGTCCGGGAATCCTCGTGGCGGTGTATCCGCAAGGTGACCACCAATATCCGCGATGTACCCCATCGTGACTGCGTGATAATGGGCTGGTGGTGGGAATGCGCGACCGGTGAGCGCGCTCGATGCGTTCTACGCGGCGTGGACCGACGCGCGGCGCACTTTCGGCGACAGCACTCCGCAGGACGGTATGCCATTCGATGCCAGCGCAAAACTCCGGCAATTGGGCAACGACGTTGCCGGAGCCGCGCCCGAATCGGTGTGGTCGGGCGCAGCGGCCACCGCATACCAAGCAATCAATGCCGGCCACCGCACGGCTATCGATCGCATCGCCGAACTCGATCAACGCCTGGGTAGATCTGTCGACCACTGCGCCCGAATCGTCAGCGGTGGCCGCCGGGATCTGGACGCGCTTCGCCAGTGGGTGACCGATTCCGCGGGCAGTTTTCCGCCCGGTAAGCCGCACTCCATGGTGTTCACCCAGGTCGCGGCCAAGGGCCTGACCAGACTCGACGATATTGTGCACGGCGCTCATGGCGAGTTGGACAACGTCGTGCGGGACATACGCCGGATAAAAGAGGAGTACGACGCCCTTACTTTCAGGGAGGCACCCGCTCCCCCTGACCAGCAAGAGCCCGTCGATGCCGCCGGAAACGACGCAACGGACATGGCCACGGGCGACATCGGCCAGATAGACCAGGCAAACCGTGAACTGCTCCAGGAGATACTCCAGGATTGCCGGCAGCTTCCCGAGGGCCAAGTGAAGGCGGACCGACTCGCCGACGTCGCGGCCATCAGAGAAGCGCTCGCAGTGCCCGATTCGCACCTGCTGTACCTCGACAAGCCCGAAGACCCGTCGCAGATGATTGCCGCGGCCACGTCGGTGGGCGACCCGTTCACCGCCGACCACGTGTCGGTGACGGTGCCCGGGGTGTCTGGAAGCACTCGCGGGACCGTAGCCGCCATGACCGCCGAGGCCGCCGAACTGCGCAGCGAGGCAAAAGATGTCGCCGAGCGAGCGGGAACCAGCCAGAACATCGCGACCGTCGCGTGGGTGGGCTATCAACCGCCGCCCAACCTCGGCGATTCCTCAGTGCTCAGCGATGACCTTGCCCAATCCGGAGCCCCGAAACTCACTTCCATGCTGCACGACCTCGACGCCGCCTCAAGGAATCCGGGCCAGACCACCGCGCTGTTCGGACACTCCTATGGCTCACTGACGTCCGGCATCGCCCTGCACGACGGCGCCAGCCAGTACATCGACAACGCCGTGCTGTACGGGTCGCCAGGATTCCAGGCCGACACTCCAGCAGAACTCGGCATGAACGATGACAACTTCTTCGTCATGTCGGTGCGCGACGACCCGATCAACACACTGGGCGCCCTGGCGCCCTACCACGGGTGGGGATCCGACCCCAACGACATCATCAACGACGACGGCCGGCTGCGATTCCGATTCCAGCATCTGGAAACCGACGCGGGAACCACGCCGATCGCAGGATATGAATCCAAGACCGGGGCTTCCGGACACTCGGACTATGACCGCAAAGCAGGACAACGAATGACCGGCTACAACCTGGCAGCGATCTTGCTGAACCGCCCGGATCTCGCGGTGCGGGAAACCCCCCTCTCGTGGTGATCCGGCAGCGCAGCGAAGGGATCCGGCGCCGCCGGGCAGCGCGGGCGTTTCTCGTGTGTAGTGCAACGCTGATATGTATCTCACTGCTGATAGGCGGATGCTCGGTGAACCAGAACCCGCACGAGTCCGACACCATCAAAGGCGACGAGGCGATCATGGCCATCGACGCCCTGCGGCCGAAGGGCTCCTTTGAAGACGCCCGCCGAGGTCTCGATGCCACCGCCGGGACCGCCGCCGAACGTGTCGTCGCCGCCGTTCCGGGCCAGACCTGGCAGTTCAACCCGGACCCGCACGGCCGGAACATCAACCGGCAGGGGCTGCCATGCAAAGGGCTGACCGGCGACATCGCCCGGCGCCCCAGGGCCGACTCGGTGCAGTTCGGCCGAAGATTCAGCGCCGAGGAGTTCGCGATCGCCATCGGCATCGTCCGCCGAGAGGCAGGCCAGTACGGGGCTACCGAGGAATCGTCACTGTTCAACGAGCAGGACAGGCGCGACTTCAACGTCGAGGGCAATGGCTACGAATTCAATCTCGGCCAGCTTGATGTCGCAACGCTCACCATCACCGGTGGCTGCTTCCTGATGCAGAGCGTGGTGAACCTGCCGCCCGGGCAACTGCCCCCCGAACCGCCGATCGTGCCTGTCTCGCCCACACCGCCTCCCTGAAGCGGTCCGAGGGGATTGTCCTGATCCGTCCTACCGAACTACCAGTTACTCGGCGAGTAGTCCTTCAGAAAACACCCGTGCAGATCCTCTCCGGCCTCGCCGCGCACGATCGGGTCATAAACTCGGGCGGCGCCGTCGACGAGATCGAGCGGGGCGTGGAAACCCTCTTCCGCCAGCCGCAGTTTGGTGGGGTGAGGGCGCTCATCGGTAATCCATCCGGTGTCGACGGCGGTCATCAGGATGTTGTCGCGCTCCAACATCTCGGCCGCGCTCGTGCGGGTGAGCATGTTCAACGCGGCCTTGGCCATGTTGGTGTGCGGGTGGCCTGGGCCTTTGTATCCGCGACTGAACTGGCCCTCCATGGCCGAAACGTTCACGACGTACTTGCGGTGGGCCGGTGACGCGGCCAATGCCGGGCGTAGTCGGCTCACCAGGATGAACGGGGCTGTCTGATTGCAGAGCTGCACCTCGAGCAACTCCATCGGGTCGACCTCATGCACACACTGAGTCCAGCTGTTCACCGCACTGGTGTCGGGCAGCAGTCCACCGGCATCGACAGCGGTACCGGCGGCGATACGTTCCGGCGAGGCACTGCGCGCAGCCAGCGCCGACTCAGTCACCGCATGCGGTCTCTGGTGCTCGGCGAAGCTCGCGGACAGCGCAGCTGGATGGGCATCGCTGACATGGTCGAACGTGATGACATCCACCAACTCGTTGGGCGGGGTGCGCTCCGCCTCGACGAGCGCTGAATACGAGCCCGGGGGGCGGCGCACCGTCTGGGCCGCGTTGTTGATCAGGATGTCCAACGAGCCCTGCGCCGCCATCGTTTCGGCCAGCGCCACCACTTGAGCGGGATCTCGTAGGTCGATTCCCACGACCCGCAGTCGGTGCAGCCAATCCACACTGTCGGGCATGGCGGCAAACCTGCGCACGGCGTCATTCGGAAACCGGGTAGTGATGGTCGTGTGGGCCCCGTCGCGCAGCAGCCGCAACGCGATATACATGCCAATCTTGGCGCGACCACCCGTGAGCAGGGCGGTTCGCCCGGAAAGATCCGTTCGGGCAGTGCGCTTGGCGCGGTTGAAGGTGGCACAGTCGGGGCAAAGCTGGTGGTAGAACGCGTCGACCACCGTGTAACGGCGCTTGCACATGTAGCAGGCCCGCGAGCGCAGCAGGGTGCCCGCACTGGCTCCCACGGCGGTGGACACCAAGGGCAGACCCTCGGTCTCGTCATCGATGCGGCCGGGAGCGCCGGTGGCGGTAGCCGCGGTGACGGCGCGGTCAGCAGCGGCCACCCCGTCCCGCTTTGCCTTGCGGCGCGCCAGCTTCACCGACTTGTAGATTCCCGCCGTCGCCCTGCGTACTGCCACGGCATCGGGGTGCTCGGGAGCCAACGCCTCAATCTGGGACAGCACCCGCAGACATGTTCTGAGCTGCTCGGGATCGATCGCGGTCACCGTCGCAGGGTACGGGCGCCACGGGTTGTTCGGCGAAACAGCCACAATGACCCAGATGGCGTCCACACCCGTGTCCAACGGCGAAATACGGTAAACGGGCCATCCAACGCGTAAATTGAATGCAGGCGGGTGCAGTCGACAGCAGGGGGGATTCAGATGAGGGCTTCTACTCGTGCGGTGCTCACGAGCGGAGCAGCCGCGCTGAGCGTCGGAGCGCTCGCGGTAACCGTTGCGGCGCCGCCGGAATTCATACGAGCCGTCGAGGTCCAGCGACCGGTGAACTTCGCCGCCGATGCCCTTCCGATCGACGCAGGCGTGCAGGTAGAGCCGCCCTCCGACGAGGACCTGGACGCCGCTCTGGCACTGATCGAACAGCTCGCCCCGATGAGCGACGGTCGCATGATCACGGTCAGGTTGAACGGTGAGGATCACCCGCAAACCGCGACCGTCGCACCGGCAGAGCGCAACGCCGACGCCGCGCCCGCCGACGAATCTTCAGACGACCTCCCCGGCATCGCCGCAATCGACGAGCCGGTCGCTCAGAACGCGGCGTCGGACATCATCGATGACGTCTATTCGATTTCTCGATACTGGGCTAATTACGTGTCCCTGGAGCTGGGCCCCTGGCTGATCAATTGGGTGCCGTTCGGGTACCTGGTCTCCGACCAGATCTACATTTGGTACCCCGACTTCGTCCTTCCCACGGTCGACAGCTTCGTCTACGACTTCCTTGATCCGGTGGTCAACGATCCGTTCAATCTCGAAGTGTGGATTGGCGGAATCAGCGACATCATCAGCACCGCGGCAACCGGGGTGGCCGAAGGGGTACGGAACGAGATCGACTACATCGTGAGCTTCGGCTGGTTCCCGATTCCGTTGCCGCCGTTGCCCGACTTCCCGCTGCCCGGGATCGGCTCCGCATCGACGTCTGCTGCGCTCGCCCTGACCGCGACCGAGGCCGGCGAATCGGCGATCGACGCTACCGAGGACCCCGCCTCGAACGGAACCGGCGAGGTGGCTACTGAATCGGTCGATACCGCCACCCCCGACCAGTCCGCTGATGCTCCCTCTCCGGAAGGGACCGAAGATGATGCCGGCAATGGAACCCTGGCTCCGGAGGAGGGTCAGCCCGAGGACTCTGAGACACCAGCAGTAGAGGGTGCCGGGGCGAGCGCCGAGGAGTCGTCGAGCGAGAGCTGCACCCAGACGCAGGACCCGGTGCAGGACACAACCGGGGACGAAGCTGACTCCACATACGCTCCAGCCGACGCCGACCTGCCCGGTGACGCCGATGAACCCAGTGACGCCGACCTGCCCAGTGACGCCGGTGACGCCGGTGACGCCGGTGACGCCGATGACGCCGATGATGCCGGTGACGCCGATGCTGCCCAGGACGCCGGTTCCGGCTCCAGCGACACTTCCGGTGACAGCGACAGCACCGGCGCATCCGACACCGAGGGCTGATCAACTCCGCAGTACCGCACTGTCGAGCGGTCGGGGCTCGTCGGTGTAACCGTCGGGACTTCTGCCCGAGACCCCCGGCAGAATGGTTTACTCGGCACGTGCGCCCGAGGCCCCGATGATCCGCAGCGTGGGACGCGTCGGACCCCCTCAAAGTTGTTGGGCTGGTGCTGTGGCAGCTGAAATACGACCTGCTGGTGATGCTCGTGGTTGCGGCCATCCTGGTCCCGATCCCCGACAACATCCAGATGAAGAACTCCGTGGCCGCGCTGTCCGTTCTGGGCATCGCGGCGTCGATCTTCATAGGTTTCCGCAATACGAACGCCTACAACCGTTGGTGGGAAGCACGCACCCTGTGGGTCGCCGTCATCAATGACTCACGGGCACTGCACAACAGCCTGGCTGCCGTGGACACCGGGACCACGGCCATGTCTGCTGTCCTGGACCGTATGCGTCGCCGGCAGGTCCGCTACACCTGGACTTTGGCCGCCTAAATGCGCGGTGTCGCCCCGGTGCCGGAGGTTGTCGAGCTCACCGACGAGGACCCGCCCCAGGCAACATCGGCTGGGTGTAAGCGGTATCGGAATGGGAGCCGCACAGCATCCGCCGAAACCACCCCTGGCCAGGGACAGCGCGCCTACCATTTGACGATGAATACCACCCGCATCCAGTACCTAATAGCCGGTGGCACCCTCGCGGCATCGGCCATCCTCGGCGGTCCGACCGCCCTGGCTCAACCCGCAGAACCGGGCAACCCCCCAGGCCCTGGCAATCCTGGCCTCAACCCCAACGATGCGAGATGTCTTGCGGAGCCCCAAGCACTCCAATGCCAGGGCGGCGAGTATGGCCAGGTGCCCGGTGCGTTTGACCCGCAAGCACCCGCCGCTCCCGCAGCACCTGCAGCACCTGCAGCACCCATGCCCGGAGAGCCCGGGGACCCCGGTATGCCCGGCTCACCCGGTATGCCCGGCGCACCCGGCTTGCCAGGCGGCATAGCAGATCCCGGCGGTGGCATGGGTGGCATGGGCGGCATGGGCGGCATGGGCGGCATCTGACCCCCGAAAAACAGCTAGCCCGCAGGCCCCCGCCCTCACCCGGCGGCGGGGCCGTTGAACAACGAGCAACCTACCGCGAGCCGCGGCCCGTACACCGTCGCCCCGCACTCCCGGCACCACCAACTTGTATGCCCACCGCGATGGCTGCAATGCGCGAAACCCACCAGACATTCACGCGGCCCGAGTCGGTGACCGTTCGGGCACTTCGTCGGCGACCGGATCACCCACGCGCCCTCGGTGGAGCGCACCAGATCGCCGACAGCGGGCATGGTTATCAACCATAGAGCCGCAGTCGGACACACAGCAGGGAGCGGGCCGGGTGCACGCCAACGGCGCCACCACCACACTGCCGTCCCGGCGATCCCAACTGAACGCGCCAGCCGCGCCAATAGGGCGCTGGCTCCTGATATCGCCAGGCGAAACGTGCGTCTACCAGAGCGAACGAAGTGGGGCTGTTCAGTGGGGCGGGCGGGGCTCGAACCCGCGACCAATGGATTATGAGTCCACGGCTCTAACCAACTGAGCTACCGCCCCGACGCGACCTGCGCGGCCACCATGGTCGCATATAAGCGATCGGAAGAAGATCCGGATTACTGCGCCGGACTTACCGAGGACATATGGAAGTCGGGGATCCGCAACGACGGCATCTGCGCGCGCGTCGCCCAGTCTCCCCACTCCCGGGGCAGGGTGATCTCGCTGGCGCCGGCTTGGGTGGCACGACGCAACAGGTCCAGGGGGCTCTCGTTGAATCGGAAGTTGTTCACCGCCGCGGTCACTTCGCCGTCTTCGACCAGGTACACGCCGTCCCGGGTCAGGCCGGTCAGCAGCAGCACCGAAGGATCCACCTCCCGGATGTACCACAGCGTGGTCAGCAATAGGCCCCGCTCGGTTCCCGCGATCATGTCCGGCAGGCTCTCCGTGCTCTTCAGCCCTGCGTCCATCAGGAGGTTGTCCGCACCAACGGCCACCGGCGTATCGAACTCCGCGGCGGCGGCCCGCGGATAGGCCAGCGCGTTGATGACGCCCTCGCGGATCCAGTCCACCCGGTCGATGGTCATCCCGTTGTCGAATACCGAAGCCTGCTCCGAAGAAGTCGAGGTCGCCACGAAGGGCCCGCACTCCAACCCGGCGGCGGCAGGGTCGGAGTACAGCGTCAAGGGCAGCGACGCCAGCTTCTCCCCCACCCGGGTTCCGCCACCGGGCGCCGCCAGCGCTGTACGGCCCTCCTGTGCCCCACGGCCGCCCATCGTCCACGCCAGGTAGATCATCATGTCCGCCACCGTGGAGGGCGGCATGATCGTCTCGTAGCGGCCCGCGGGGAGTTCGATCGTCCGCTGCGACCACGCCAATCTGACGCCGAGCTGATCGAGCATCGAATCCATTGGCACACAGCCGAAATCCGGCGTGCTGATGCCTACCCAAGCGCTGGCGCCGTCGCGCTTGGCATTGATCTCCACCGAACCTGTGGGCTGCGTCAACCGCCGGCGCAGCCCGCCCGAGGTAGCGACGAATGTCGTCTCCACAACGTGCCGGGCATATCCGAACAGACTGGCTCTACCACCGGACAGGCCACCGAAGCCCCGCGCCAACCCCGCCGCCACTCCGAGGAATGCCTCGGCCCCGGTGCCGGGGATCGGCGCGTCCCAGTCCGTCGGAGCATCGCCCCCTGGCAGGGGCGGGGCGGCGTCCCTGGCCTGCGGCGCCGCTGCTGCGGCCAGCTGGGAGGCTGCCACCTGGTCAGCGATGACTGACGGGCTCGCCGAGCTCGAGCGGACCACGCCGACGCGCGCTGTGTCGCCCTGTCGCACAATCGAAATGACTGTGACTGTGCGACTCGTCGATTCTCCGTTAGTGGTCATGGTGTTGTTTGCCCATCGCAGCGCCGAGTCGGCACGATCGGTGACCAACACGATCGTCTCGTCGGCACCATCCAGTCGCCGGGCTTCAGCCAGCGCGAGATCAATTACCTGCTGTGCGCCGAACACGTCTATCTTCCGCCTTCTTCACGTGTGTTGAGCACGGCGATGCCCCGAAACAGCGCCGAGGGGCAGCCATGACTCACCGCGGCGACCTGACCGGGCTGCGCCTTGCCGCAATTGAATGCTCCACCCAATCGCCATGTCGATGGTCCGCCAACAGCGTCCAGCGCACCCCAGAAGTCCGTTGTCGTCGCCTGGTAGGCCACGTCGCGTACCTGCCCGTCGAGCTTGCCCTCGCGAATCCGGAAGAAACGCTGCCCGGTGAATTGAAAGTTGTAGCGCTGCATGTCGATCGACCACGACTTGTCGCCGACGATGTAGATGCCGTCGGCCACCTTTTCGATCAGGTCTTCAGTGGTCAGATCATCGGCTCCCGGTTGCAGCGAAACGTTGGCCATCCGCTGGATGGGCACGTGATGGGCGGAGTCGGCGTAGGAGCAACCGTTTGAACGCGACACCCCCAGCCGCGGCGCGAACACCCGGTCGAGCTGATAGCCGACGAAGACACCGTCTCTAACCAGATCCCAGCTCTGCGCACGCACGCCTTCGTCGTCGAAACCTACAGTGGCCAAGCCGTACTCAATCGTGCGGTCCGCAGTCACGTTCATCAGCGGCGACCCATACCGCATCGAGCCGAGCTTGTCCGGTGTGGCGAACGACGTGCCGGCGTAGGCCGCTTCGTATCCGATCGCCCGGTCATACTCGGTGGCGTGGCCGATCGACTCGTGAATCGTCAGCCACAGGTTGCTCGGGTCGATCACCAGATCAGTAGGCCCGGCAGTCACGCTGGGCGCCTTGGCCTTCTCGGCCAGCAGCGTGGGCAGCTTCGCCAGCTCCCCGGTCCAGTCCCACACCACATCGCCCTCGACGGCTTCCCAACCGCGCGCCGTCGGCGGTGCCAGGGTGCTCATGGTGTCGAATGTCCCTGCTGCCGCGTCGACGCTGATCGCTTCCAGCTTCGGCAGTACGCGCACCCGCTGCTGGGTGATCGACGATCCGAAGGTATCGGCGTAGAACGTCTGTTCCTTGGCGCTGTGCAGCGAGGCCGACACGTGGTCGACACCCTGCGCTGCCAGGAGCCGGCCCGAGTAGTCCGCGAGCACAGCGACTTTTTCATGTGGGGCAACGTTGAACGGGTCCCGCCGGTACTCCGAGACCCAGGCCGCATCGCGGTACACGGGTTCGGGCGCAAGTTCGATGCGTTCGGCGTTCAAAGCGGCCAGCGTGGTCGCCATCTTCACCGCGCGACGAGCCGCTTCTGCGGCAGCCGCGGTACCGAGTTCGGTGTGGGAGGCAAAGCCCCAGGTGCCCTCGACGATGACTCGCACCGCCAGCCCGATCTGGTGATCGACGACCGCGGTTTCCAGCGCCCCGTCGCGCAACTGCATCGTCTCGGTGGCCACCGCGTGAATGCGCATGTCGGCGTAGCTCGCTCCGGCCTGCACCGCCGCGGACAGCGCCGCATCAGCCAGTTCCAGGCGGGGCAGCGCAAGGAAGTCGGCATCGATTCGTCGGGACCCCGTCACGTATTCACCGTAACGGCATCGGTGGGCAGCGCGTCGATACAGCGTGGCGGTGCGGAAATTCGCCGGGAGGCTGCCTGATTGCAGTCTGAGCGGCTGTTGGCGGCCTGGCCCCGGCCGCACCGGCGCCGGCCGGTGTCAGCGGTTGCGCATACCACTGGTGCCCAGAACGGTCAGCTCGAGCGCCAGGGCGATTCCACATACCGTGACAACGACGGCCAGCACCAGCCAGTCGCGGCGCTTGGGCCGCGTCGGAGCGGCCGAGATCTGCCCCGCACCACCACGTGCGGTGATCGCGTCACCCATCTCATCGGCGCGGCGCAACGCCACGGTGATCGCCGCGGCCAGCAAGTCGATCAACTCGGAGGCCCATCGGCGCCGGCGCGCCCGTCGTGTGTCGTCGACGTCCTTGGGTCGCAGCTGTCGCGCCGCGTAGAGCACCCTGAACTCGTCGATCAGCATCGGAAATGCTCTCAGCGCCAGGGCAAGTGTCACTGCCCAATCGTCGACCGGGATGCGCAATGGACGCAGCGGGCGACCCAGCGTCGCCACCGCGGGCGCGACCTCGGCGACATTCGTGGTCCAGGAAATCATGGCGCCGAGACCGAGGAGCACGATCGAGAGCGCAGTGATGCGCAGGAAGTTGAGCAGGCCGCCCAGACCGACCTCGAGCGAGCCGAGCGCGAACTCCGGACTACCGCCGGCGAATGTCGCGGTCAGTGCCCCCAGACCCAACAACCACCACAGCAACTTCGGCACTGTGGGCAGCACCCCGCGGGGGATGCGCGCCAGCGCGGCCGCCGCGACCACCAGGAGTGCGACGGCACCGATAGGTACCCAGCCGGGGTAAAACGTCAGCAGCACACCGATTCCGGCGACGATGAGCAGCTTCGAACCGGCCCAGAGGTCGTGGATGACGGTCTGGCCGGGAACCGGCCGCAGCAGCACCACCTGCCTGCGCTGCTTACGTTTGGGCGCGGTCATGGGAGTTCTCCGGCGGCCGCCGGCGCTGCGGCCAATACCCCGTTGTGCAGGTGCAGCGTGCGCGGGCAGAGTTCCTCGAGCCCCGCGAAATCATGGGAGATCACCACCACCGTAAGCCCTTTGCGGCATCGGAGTTCGACCAGCAGCCGCAGCAGACCGCGCTGCGAGTCGGCGTCCAGGCCCGCCAGCGGCTCGTCGAGGATGAGCGCGCGCGGCGAACGGGCCAGTAGCCCGGCCAGGACGACGCGCCGCATCTGTCCGCCGCTGAGCTCATCGACGCGCCGAGCGGCCAGGGTGGGTTCAAGGCCCACGGTCTGCAGCGCTTCGGTCACCTTCGCCTGGTCGTATATCGAGAACCCGGCCGACGATGCGATCTCCAGCGCCACATGGCTGCGCATCAACTGCAGGCGCGCTGCCTGAAATGAGATCGCAACGGCCCCGACCTGGTCGGACACCGGAGCGCCGTCGAGCAGACAGGTGCCCGACGTCGGGAGCGTCAGACCGGCCATAATCCAGGCCAGGGTGGACTTGCCGGACCCGTTGAGGCCGTGGATCAGCACGCCATCGCCTTCGTGCACCGCGAAGTCGATCTCTCTCAATGCCGCTTTCGCCCAAGGTGTTCCGCTGCCGTACTCGTGGCTGACACCGTGCAGTTCGAGCAGTGGCGCGCCGCGGGGCCGACCGGTTACGGCAGCGGCTCTCGGCGCCTCGGCGGTCTCGACCATTACCCGGGTGCCCGCGGGATCGGCAACCGGGGAGCCGTTGCCGGCCAGGTTGACTGCGCGGTCGGCGGCGTCGGCCTCGTCGTTGTAGTGGGTGATGTGCACCAGCGCTGTGCGGTGGCGCCGGGTCAGCCCGGACAGCACTGACATCAACCCTTCGCGCCCCTCCTGGTCGACCATGCTGGTGACCTCGTCGGCGATCAGCAGCGAGGGCTCGCGAGCCAGCGCCGCAGCCACCGCCAGCCGTTGCAACTCACCGCCCGAGAGCCCGCCGGTGTCCTGCTCGGCCAATCCCTCCAGGCCCACCTCGGAGAGCAGCTGACCAACATCTGTCGCCGTACCGGGCGGCAGGCCCCAGACGACGTCGTCGGCGACCCGGGTACCCAGCACCTGACTCTCTGGGTGCTGCATCACCACGGCGGTGCCGCCCAGCTTGCCCAGGCCCACCGCGCCCGGGCGTTCTACGATGCCCGCGGTGGGTTCACGCCCCGACAGCAGCAGCATCAGCGTCGTCTTGCCTGAACCGTTGGCGCCCGTGACCGCCAGGTGCTGACCGGGTTGCACCGACAGCGATACCGGGCTCAGCGCGTCGTGATCCGAGGTGGGATAGCGGAACCGCACGTCGCGCAGCCGCAGGGGAACCGGGGCGATCGGACCCGCGTCAGCCGACGACTCCAATTTGTGTACGTCGGGCACGCCGAGCAGACGCGACAGCACGCGCGACAACGCCCACCAACCGACCAGGCTGACGAACATGATGCTGGACACGCCGGTGAAGAAGAACAGATACGGCCAATGATCGAGCACGATCGCAAAGTCCTGTTTCATCCGCCCGGCGATCGCCTCCATCCCCGGAATGCGGGCCAGCAGGGCCGCCGCCCCGGTGACGTTGGCGGTCACCGACTCGAAGATGAGATTGCGCAGGCGACTCAGGACCGCCAGCGCGGCGACGGTGGCTGCGCCGAACAGAGCACCCGCGACGAGCGCGGCTGCGATGACCGTGGGGGTGCCCCGCCCGCGGCGTTTGACGATGCCGGTCAGCCCCCCGATATAGGCGCAGTTGAACACCGTCATGAACCCGCCCACGCCGGCGATGAGGAAGGCGACCAGACCGCCGGCGACCGTCGCGGCGATCAGCACCCGCAGGCGATACCGGTAGGCGAGCAGCCCCATCGGGACGGTGCCGAGCAGTGAGAGCCCCGCCGCGAACGGGACCACGACGGCGATGATCGCGATGGCCGCGCACAGGGCCGCCATCACGGCGGCTTGGGCAAGCTCGACCGGCTGAAGCGAACCGGTCCGTCGAGGAGCGCCCTGCGGGCCGGCCGAGGTCATTCCATGATTCTGCCAGTCGCGGGATCGCGGACTCGTCCGCCGGGTGTGACCGGTGCCACTGCCGACAGCATTGATATGCATCATAATCCTATGTAATTGATATGCATAGTAATCCTATGTAATAGTGTTGACATGCCCTCCACACTCGGCGCAGACCTGCTCTCGGTGGTGGCCCGGATCAATCGGCTGGCCAACCAGCGCGTCCGGATGCCGATCCCCTTCGCACAGGCCCGCCTGCTGTCCACCATCGAGGACCAGGGCGAAACGCGGATCTCCGAGCTGGCCGCACTCGACCATTGTTCCCAGCCCACGATGACCACTCAGGTGCGTCGGCTTGAGGACGCCGGGCTGGTGGCCCGCACCCCTGACCCGCAGGACGCGCGCGCCGTGCTGATCCGGATCACGCCGGCCGGCGTCGCGGCGTTACGGCAAGTTCGGCTGGATCGCGGTGCCGCCGTTGACCCCTACTTGGAGCGGCTCTGTGACACCGAGCGACAGCGCCTCAGCGAGGCTGTCATCGTGCTGCGCCGACTAGTCGAGGACGCCGCCGCGCCCAGCGCCACCGCGCGGGGACCAGCGGCCGTGACAGCTGGCAACCCTCAGACGACCCCGCCGATAAGGTAACCGACGAAGTAGGTCGCGCCGATGGCTACCGCACCCAGGGCGAGTTGCCGAACCGAGCCCAGCCAGAGCGGCTTTCGCGTGACACGTGCTGCGCCGGCACCTGCCAAGAGCAGGCCGACGCCACCGAAGGCCAGCCCGGCCCACAGTGACTCGAACCCCAGCAGATAAGGAATGAGCGGGATCACCGCGCCGACCGCGAACAGAAAGAAGGACGCGACCGCTGCCACCCACGGCGACGGCCTCTCCCTGGGATCCACCCCGAGTTCCTGCGTCAGGTGAAAATTCAGCGCCGTGTTCTCGTCCTGATGAATTTCCTCGGTCGCGGCCGCGGCGGTCTGCTGCGACATCCCCATCTGGACGAGCATCGCAACCAGTTCGGCACGTTCTGCGTTCGGAGAGGTGTGGAAGGACTTGCACTCCACCAGCACTTCCGAGTCGATCTGCTCGTTGGCGGTGTTCACCGAGGTGTATTCACCCAGCGCCATCGAGAACGCGCCGGCAAGCAGGCCGGCAACTCCGCTGATCACCACGGTGTGCGCTGAAGCGGTTGCCGCGACGCCGGCGATCAATGCGGTGTTGCTCACCAGACCGTCCATCGCGCCGAAGGTCGCGGCCCGCAGCCACCCTCCGGTGACGTCTGCGTGTCGGTGGCCAACGACGTGCGGCATCCCCGTCGGCGACATCGGCGCGTCGGATGGCTCAGTCATGGTGTTGATTGAACCCCAGCGGAACTGCGCGCGAGAAGTCAGGATCGCCTTTGTTTGTCACATTTGTTTGTCACATCACGGTTTACGTCTGCTTCCAGCGGGTTACCGTCGTGTTATGACCACTACTGCCGATCACCTACGCAACGCCCTGGACGGCCGTTGGCGCGACGCGAAGAACGACGTTCGCGAGAAGCTGTCGAGTCCGATCTTCACGCCGCACTACACGCCGAACACCGACATCGCCCGTAGCAAGGTAGATGAGCAGCTGCGGATCATGGCCGCCCATGGCGCCGCCGAGGACGGCTTCAAGAAGGAACACGGCGGCAACGGCGACGTCGGTGCCACCGTGACCCGCATCGAGATGCTGGCGATGAGTGACCTGTCACTGATGGTCAAGGCCGGCGTGCAGTGGGGCCTGTTCGGCGGCGCGATCGAAAACCTCGGTACCGAGCGCCACCATGAGGCCTATGTGCGGCGCATCATCGACCTCGACCTGCTGGGCTGCTTCGCGATGACCGAGACCGGACATGGCAGCGACGTTCAGGCACTGGAGACCACAGCCACCTACGACCCCGCCACCGAGGAGTTCGTGGTCGACTCCCCCACGGTGACGTCCCGCAAGGATTACATCGGTGGTGCTGCCCGAACCGCTCGCGTGGCAGCTGTTTTCGCACAGTTGATCACCCCCGATGGCGAGAACCACGGCGTGCATTGCCTGGTGGTGCCAATGCGCGACGACCAGGGCAAGGACCTTCCGGGGGTGACCACATCTGACTGCAATTACAAGGGTGGACTGCCGGGTGTGGACAACGGACGCATCCAGTTCGACCACGTACGTGTGCCGCGGGAGAACCTGCTCAACAAGTACGCCGACGTCGCACCGGACGGAACCTACAGCTCACCGATCGAGAACGTCGACCGTCGCTTCTTCACCATGCTGGGCACCCTGGTCCGCGGGCGTGTCACCGTCGGCGGCAGCGCCGGCGCCGCGGCTCGGGTGGGGCTGGACATCGCGACGCGATACGCGTTGCAACGCAGGCAGTTCGAAGCGCCCGGCGCAGACAAAGAAGTGCTCATCATGGATTACCTGGTGCATCAGCGTCGGCTCTTCCCGTTGATCGCGAAGTCCTATGCGCTGCAGTTCGCCCAGAACGAGCTGGTGGGCACCTGCCACGAACTCCAGACCGCCGACGACCCCGACGCCGAGGAACAACGGGAACTCGAATCGCGCGCGGCCGGCCTCAAGGCAGCCAACACCTGGCATGCGACCCGGGCCATTCAGGAAGCGCGCGAAGCCTGTGGAGGCGCAGGCTATATGGCCGAGAACCGGTTGATCGCGCTCAAGGCCGACACCGACGTCTTCACCACCTTCGAGGGTGACAACCACGTGCTCACCCAGTTGGTCGCCAAGTCGCTGCTGACCGCCTACGCCGACGACATCAAGGGCATGAGCCCGGTCGAATGGGTGCGGTTCGCTGCCAACTTCGCCGGTAAGCGGGTGATGAAGCGCACCTCGGCGCAAACCGTCATACAGACCGTCCTGGACAGCCGACAGGACAACGAGGAGGAGGGCAGCCTGTTCAACCGCGGCACCCAGGTGAAGATGTTCGAGGACCGCGAGGAATACATGTTGGCCTCGGTCGCCCGGCGGATACAGGGCAAGTCCAAAGAGATGAGCGCGTTCGAGGCGTTCAACTCAGTGCAGGACCATGTGCTGCATGTCGCCAGCGCACACATTGACCGCATCATTCTGGAGGCGTTCGTCGCCGGCATCGAGAACTGCGAAGACGAGGAGGCCCGTGAAATCCTCGGAATGGTGTGTGATCTGTATGCGCTGTCGGTGATCGAAAACGACAAAGCGTGGTTCGTCGAACAACGGCTGCTGTCCACCGAACGCTCCAAGGCGGTGACCCGGGGCATCAACGACCGTTGCAGGCGGCTGCGGCCCCACGCCGAGACGCTCGTCGACGGGTTCGGTATCCCCGAGCAGCTGCGCTACGCCGAAATGCTGCACCCGGAGAACATCCCCGACGCGTGAGGACGCCCGGCAGGTCGCCTGCCGCCGCGGCGCGTCCTCCGAACCCGGGTGACGGGCACTCAGAGGAATCGCACGGTGCTCGTCTTGATGTCCTAGACGGCTCCCGCGATCGTGATCTCGCCGGCCTTTTCGGCATCGTCGAGTAGCGGGCTGTCTTTTCGCACGGTGTCGATCGTCGCGCGCACGTTTCGCTCGATGGCATCGTCGAGGTCGGATGCTCCCACGATCCCGGGTTTGATGATGTCCACGGTCGCCTGAATGTTGCCGCCAGGCATCGCGTTGGTAAAGGCAGCGTTCACCGCACCACAATCCGCATGTCGAATACCACCAGCGCCTTCGACTTCAGGACCGCCTGACCGAACTCCAGGCTGCCGAGGTTGGTCGGCGATGCGGCGATGTTGCCTGCCTCCCGGACGACGAAGATGTCGCCCACGAACTGGTCGAATATCACCTGCGGCGCCAGTCGGCTGTCAGCGCACCCGAGGACCGAGGCGAACGGAGCCTGGCCGTCGGTGATGTCGCTCCAGATGGCGTCGATCTGGGCGGTGCTACGGATCTGAGGCTCTCGCGCCTTGAAGCGCTCGTTGCCGTCCTTCAGCAACTGAATCGCCGCTGCGGGCGTCGCGGGACTCGGCTTAGCAGGCACGTCCTGCATGTCGGCGTCGTCGGACTTCTCCGACCCGCATGCGGCCGCCGCCAGCGCCACCGCCGGAATCGCACCGAGTAGGTAGCGCCGGGACTTGCTGACTCCGCCACGGCGGTTGAATTATGCTCACCGCCAACAATTTTAGGGATCGGCGCACCCGGCACTTGACCACCGGTGAAGCTGAGTTCTGTGGGGTCTGAGCGAAGCCTCAGACCCCCCGGAACCTACAGTGGATCAGGCGGGCGGGGCGAGCAAGGAGGGATCTTCGGCCGGGAATGTCGGGCATTTATCCGCAATCTCTTCGGCGTTCGCTTCCGAGGTCGCGAACAGCGGCACGAATTGCGGGAAAATCACCGCCAACTCGTCGACCTCAGCCTGCCGATCTGCGGGACTCTTTTCCAACAGCAGATTCAGATGATTGATAATCGCGGGCTGCAGAAACGAGGGCTCAGAGTTGTACCGCTCGATCAATGCGTCGTAAGTCATGGGTTCCACAGCCTTCGTCGCGGCCAGGAGTTGATCGAGTGAGCAGTTGGTGTCGAGCAGAGCGGCAGGTACCGCGTCCGGATTGATCGGGGGCGCCGGAGGCGGCGGAGGCTGGGCAGCCGCGACTCCGGAGAATCCGACGGCGGCAATGGACATGCCCGCGGAGGCGACTGCCGCACGGGTAAGAAAAACGTTGAAGGAATTCATGATTGCAGACCGTAACTCAGCCGGAAGAATCCGTCTGGAAAACGTGGATTCCCGCCATTTCCACCTTCCGTCGCCGCAGCGAACGGAAATCCAATCCGGATCAACGGCTGCGTGGTCGGCAGGGCGCTACAGTTATCCACGCGCTGCACAAAACGCACATCAGATTACTAAATAGAACGCGATCCGACTGACAGCTGCCGCTGTCGAGACAAGGGAGTCGAGGTTGGGATCCCCGAAGCTCGCTATCCGCAACGCCAATGTGTTCGACAGTGTCCACGGCCGGGTCACCGGACCGATGGACATTGCCGTCCAGGACGGGCGGATAACGTCGCTAACACCCTCAGGCTCAACCGAATTCGCGGGCGATGTCGACATCGACGGCACCGGCAAGACGCTGATGCCGGGGCTGATCGACGCGCACTGGCATGCGGCGTTCGCCACCATTCCCACTGATGTGGCTCTGCTCGGCGAGGTCGGCTACCTGTTCGCCAAGGCGGTGGTCGGTGCCCGGGAGACGCTACTGCGGGGATTCACCACGGTCCGCGATGTCGGCGGGCCGGTCTTCGGTATCAAACAGGCCATCGACGAGGACGTGATCCCCGGCCCCCGGATCTTCCCGGCGGGCGCCTTCATCTCCCAGTCCGGCGGGCACGGCGACTTCCGGCTGCCGAATGAAACGCCTCGAGGGGTGGCCGGGCACCTGAGCTACACAGAAATCATCGGTGCCGCAGTCATCGCCGACGGGGAAGCCGAGGTACTGCGAGGCGCACGCGAGGTACTGCGCCGCGGCGCATCGCAGCTCAAGCTCATGGCCGGCGGCGGCTGCGCGTCAAACTACGACCCGCTCGACGTCACCCAGTACACCGAAGCAGAAATGCGGGCCGCGGTACAGGTGGCCGAGAACTGGGGCACCTACGTCACGGTGCACGCCTACACCCCCCGCGCGATCCGGACGGCCGTCGCCGCCGGTGTCCGCTGCATCGAACACGGACAACTCATCGACGAAGAGACCGCCGCACTGCTTGCCGAGAAAGACATCTGGTGGTGCCTGCAGCCGTTTCTTGACGACGAGGACGCAATGCCGCTGCCCCCGGCGAACCGTTCCAAGTTCGTGCAGATGGTTGCCGGTACCGACAACGCATACGGGCTGGCGAAGAAACACCAAGTCAAGCTGGCATTCGGAACGGACACCCTGTTCGACGCCAAACTGGCCGGCCGCCAAGGTGCCCAACTGGAGAAACTCACTCGCTGGTTCACACCCGCCGAGGTGCTACAGCAAGCCACGATCCGCAACGCCGAACTGTTGGCGATGTCTGGACCACGCAACCCCTACCCCGGACAGCTCGGTGTGGTTGCCGAGGGCGCGTTCGCCGACCTGATTCTGGTCGACGGCGACCCCGTCGCCGACATTTCGCTGATCACCCGACCTGAGGAGACCTTCACCGCGATCATCAAGGACGGTCGCCTCGCCAAAGGATGAACGGGCGGTTGACGTGTGAAAATGTTGACCTGTGCGAATACTGGCTCCCCCGGCTGGACTCGAACCAGCAACCCTTCGGTTAACAGCCGAATGCTCTGCCAATTGAGCTACAGGGGATTGCACTGCCGCAGTAGGTGCGCCGCGGATCAGAGAGCACTTTAGCTTACCGTTCCTGCGAGGTGCCAATAAGCTCCCGGCCGGGCGCGCAGTGCCCGCGGTGCGGCGGGGTAGGGCAGGATGGGACCGGAACGAACTCGAAAGAGGACTGTCACCTAGTCCACGAATATCGCATTGTCCACCAATATCGCTTGAGGAGGAGCCCTGTGATCGGGTATGTCGCTGTCTTGGCCGTGGGCTATGTGCTGGGCACCAAGGCAGGTAAGCAGCGCTACGAACAGATCGCCGGGACGTACAAAGCCGTTACCGGCAGCCCGGCCGCCAAGGCGGTGATCGACGCGGGGCGGCGCAGAATTGCCGATCGAGTATCACCCGACCCGGCGATGGCGAAGCTCACACAGATCGATCCCGGCACCGAAGTATTCGAGCCGCACCAGCCGGTAGAGAAAACCCGCTAGCCGAAGTCGCGCGAGAAGGAGCCTCCGGGGAGCAGGGGCCCGGTGTAGACGCCGAGCCCGTACGGACCGAACCCGACGTTCGGGGTGCCGATCATGAAACCGTCGCCGTTGGAGTAACCCATGCAATTGCCGTCTTCTTGATTGCCGAACCAGGCCAGGCAAGCCGGACCAGCGGTCACCTGCGGTGGGGCATCAGTGCTGGCCAGGGCTGTGTAGAGCGGAACGGCCACGGCGGCGGCGGCAAAGGCCCCCGCAATCAACCGGGTGCCCCCGTTTCGGATCGCGTTCACGAACATCACCAGCTCACCTTCTCGACTATGCCTGACAGCACACCCAACATACCCTTCTTGTCGGTTCATGCAGTCAGGTCGTTACCGCTGGCCTGTTCGAGCAGCCCACGCCGATAGCCCTCCATAGCCACCAGGTCGCCGAACAGCGCGTGATACTCGTCCCCCTGTTCGACCGGCGACATGCGCTGCAGTTTCGACTTCACCTCGGCGATCTGGCGGCCGATCCACACTTCCTGCAGTCGGGCCAGCACACCGCCGATATACCGCGGCAACTTCTCGTCATCGGCGTTGATCGCCTCGACGCCCAGTTCATTGACCAGACCGGCCGCCATGGGTGAGGCAGCCTGATCCCGCACCGCCTCGATCCACTGCGCGCCGGTCACCCCGGCCGCGGTGCCGCCGGCGGCTTCAATCGATACCCGAACAGCCGCGTAACCGGCGTGGGTGAAGCTCTCCGCTGCCAGCGAGTCGAAGACCGGCCCGGCCAGGGCGGGATACTGCAACGCCGACTTGAGCGCCTCGCGCTGCGGCCACAGCCCGGGGTCGGCAGGGTCCGGCCGGGCCGCGCCGGGCTCTCCTGCAGGGCCCTCTCCTGCTGGGCGAGGCCCCGGCGACTGGGCCGCCTCGGCCTGAGCGTCGCGACGGCGGGTCCGTAGCGGCATACCGCGCTTGTTCGCCTCTTCACGCACCCGGTTGAGCACCTGGCCTTCATCGCGCCATCCGGTCCATCCCGCGAGCCTGCGTGCATACTCGTCGCGCAGCGCGTAATCCCGAATCCTGGCGACCAACGGCACGCACCGGCGCAGCGCGTCAACTTGCGCCTGCGGGTCGTTGTCCAGGACATCGCCGTCGGGGATGAGACTGCGAATCGCGAACTCGAACATCGGAATCCGGCGAGCCACCAGATCCCGAAGCGCGCCGTCGCCGGACTTCAGCCGCAGATCGCACGGATCCATGCCATCGGAAGCGATTGCCACGAAGGACTTTCCGGCGACCTGCTGGTCTCCGTCGAATGCCTTCAGCGCCGCTGCCTGGCCGGCCGCATCGCCATCGAACACGAAGATCAACTCGCCGCGGTACCAGTTGTCGTCCATCATCAGTCGCCGCAGCAGCGCCAGGTGCCCGTCCCCGTAAGCGGTCCCGCAGGATGCGACGGCTGTCGTCTCGCCGGCCAGGTGCATGGCCATCACGTCGGTATAGCCCTCGACGACCACGGCGCGGTGCGACTTTGCGATGTCGCGTCTGGCCAGATCGAGGCCGAACATCACATTGGATTTCTTGTACAACACGGTCTCGGGGGTGTTGACGTACTTCGCTTCCATCTGGTCATCGTCGAAGATCCGTCGGGCACCGAACCCTATGACTTCCCCGCCGCCGGCCCGGATCGGCCACAGCAACCGGCGGTGAAAACGATCCATGGGGCCGCGGCGCCCCTCCCTGGACAACCCCGCCGCCTCGAGCTCCTTGAACTCGAAACCCTTGCGCAACAGATGCTTTGTCAGCGTCTCCCAGCCTGATGGCGCGAATCCGCAGCCGAACTTTGCGGCGGCGTCGGCATTGAAGTCACGCTCGATCAGGTACTGCCGCGCCTGGGCGGCCTCGTCGGACTGCAGCGCCGCGGCGTAGAACTCCTGCGCTGCGGCGTTGGCGGCCAGCAGCCTGCTGCGGCTGCCCCGGTCGCGCTGCACGTTTGTGGTCGAGCCGCCGGTGTAGGTGACGGTGTAGCCCACACGGTCGGCGAGCAGTTCGACCGCTTCGATGAAGCTGACGTGTTCGATCTTCTGCAGGAAGGCGTAGGCGTCACCGCCTTCACCGCAGCCGAAACAGTGGAAGTGCCCGTGGTTGGGCCGAACGTGGAACGAGGGCGACTTCTCGTCGTGGAAGGGGCAAAGGCCCTTCATCGAATCCGCGCCCGCGCGCCGCAGCTGAACGTATTCGCCGACGAGATCCGCGATGTTGAGCTGTTCCCGAATGGCGGCGATATCGCGATCGGGGACCCTGCCCCGTCCCCGCGTCCCGTCGCCTGCCACCCGGCCAGTCTAGAGCCCGCGACGGGAGCGCCTACGCGGGTTCGAGCCGCTCCAGACGACCTTCGGTGATCGAGGCCACCTGGTCGATAACCACCCGCATCCGCGCCCCGTCATCGGCGGCGGCCATGAAGTCCGGGACGAACAGTGGATCCAGCGTCTCCGGCGCTCCGGCCAGCACGAACTGGACCACCGCCTCGATTCGCTCGCGCTGCCGCGCCTGCACATCCAGATGCCGAGGGTCGGACATAATGAACTGCAGCGCGAGAATCTTCAGCACCGCCACCTCTGCGCGCACCAGCGTGGGCACTTCCAGATCGGTGGAATAGCGCACCAATCGACCCGGACCGCAGGCGTTGCGGGTGGCGGCAATGGCCGATGACGCGAATCGGCCGACCAGTCCGCTGGTCATCGTCTTGAGCGCCACCGCCGACGACAGCGTGGCGTCGTACTTGCCGACCCCGGCCACCGCGGGCAGCAACGACAGCCGACCGGCCGCCTCGACCAGGTCCGCCGCCGCCAACCCGCCACCCATGCCGTGCGACTGCCCCAACCGACCCAATGCGTTCACCGCGCCGTCATCGGCAAGAACCCGCAGATCGATACGCCCGGAGGTCACGCCGTCCTCGACATCGTGTACCGAGTAGGCGACGTCGTCGGCCCAGTCCATGATTTGCGCTTCCAGGCAGGGCCTGCGATCGGGCGCGTCGCCGCGGACCCAATCTGCCGCTGCGGCGTCGTCTGCGTAGAAGCCGAACTTGCCGCCCGTCGATGATCGGCACCACGGATACTTCGTCACCGCGTCCAGCGCGGCACGGGTCAGGTTGAGTCCCGCGCTGCGGGGCCGAGCTCCCGGATTGTCAAGAACTTTGGGTTCCAGCCGGGTAAGGATGCGAAAGTTCTGCGCGTTGCCCTCGAACCCGCCGCACTCTTCCGCGAGCTGGTTGAGCGCCCGTTCCCCGTTATGCCCGTAGGGCGGGTGGCCGATGTCGTGCGCCAGTCCGGCCAGGTCGACGAGATCGGGGTCGGCGCCCAGCCCTACTGCCATGCCCCGGCCGATCTGAGCCACCTCTAGTGAGTGCGTCAGCCGGGTCCGCGGCGTTTCACTCTGCCGCGGGCCGACCACCTGGGTCTTGTCGGCCAACCGGCGGAACGCCGCGGAGTGCAACACTCGCGCGCGGTCGCGAGCGAAGCCGGTGCGGTGCTCGGTGGCCGTGCCCGGCAACGCGGCACCCTTGGGGGGTTTGACCACCAGACGCTGACGGTCGAACTCGCTGTATGGATCGCATTGCGTGAGATCAGTGGGCACCGACGCACAGTCTGCCAGGCCGATCACCCGGTAATAGCTGCCGCGCAGGTGCGCGGCACTAGATTGGCCTCATGCACGTCCCCCGCCTGCTGAGCATGCTGCTCGCTGTCCTGATCTCAGGGTTTCTCTGCGCGCCGGTCGCAACCGCGGAGCCGCCCTTTCGCATCCCGGATTACGTCACGGACGACTCGGGCGCGCTGTCCCCGGTGCAGCGCGCGCAAGTAGAAGACGCGGTGTCCCGACTGTACGACGAAGAACGCATTCGCCTCTGGGTGGTGTACGTCGACACCTTCGGGCAGTCGGCGCAGGCCTGGGCGCAAACCACGATGCGGCTCAGCGACTTCGGGGACCGCGACGCCCTGCTGGCGGTGGCCACGATGGAACGCGCCTACGCCTTCCAGGTACCCCTGGCGATCATGTCCCAGACCAAGGCCAACAAGCTGCAGCGGGATGTGATCGAGCCGGCGCTGCGAGACGACGACCTGGCCGGCGCGGCGGTAGCCGCCGCCGACGGCATGGGAACCGCAGCCGCGTCGGGCTCTTCCACGGGCACTGGTTCAGGTATTTCGTGGCCCGCGTTCTTGACCGTGATGGCGGTCCTGGGCGTCGCGGTGCTCGTACTGTGGCTGTGGATGCGGCGCCGGCGAGTCAAGCGCCGTGCGGCCGAGTTCGCCGCGGCCCGGCGAGTGGATCCCGCCGATCCCAGCGCGCTGGCGGCGGTGCCCATCGATGCGCTCGACGACCTGAGCAAAGCCATCGTCGTCGATGTCGACAACGCGGTGCGCACCAGTGAAAGCGAACTGGCTCTGGCTGTCCAAGAATTCGGCGAAGCCAGGACGGAGCCGTTCAGTCGGGCGGTCGGCACTGCCCGAAAGACACTGGCCCAGGCGTTCAATGTGCGTCAGATCCTCGATGACACGGTGCCCGAGACACCCCAGCAACGCCGTGACCTCTTGACCAGGGTGATCGTCGCCGCCGCGAAGGCCGACCAGGAGCTCGACGCCCAGAGCGACGCCTTCGAGAAGTTGCGCGACCTGGTCATCCACGCACCCAGCCGGCTCGACGGACTGACCCGGGACATGGTCGATCTCACCGCCCGCATGGCGCCGTCCGAGCAGGCCCTCGCGGCGCTGCGCAACCAGTTCGACCCCGCCGCGCTGACGTCGGTCGCCGACAACCCAGCGACCGCCAAAGAACGGCTGGCCTTCGCCGACCGCAGTATCAGCAGCGCCAGGGACCTCGTCGCTCGGCCGACCGGTCAGCAGACCGGACTCGTCGATGCGATTCACGCGGCCGAATCATCGTTGGGCCAGGCACGTTCGCTGCTCGACGCGATCGACTCCGTGGGCACCGACATCAACCGGGCCGTGGGCGCCCTACCTTCGGCGATCACCGACATCCAGAACGGCATCGCCGAGGCCGCAGTACAATTGGGGCGGGGCAACGGTACGCAGCGAGCGGAGTTGGTGGCAGCCCGCAACGCGGCGACCGAGGCCGTCGATGACGCCCAGCGAAATGGCGGCACCGATCCCCTGGGCGTGTTCACCCGGCTGACCAAGGCCGATGCCGATCTCGACCGGCTACTGGCCAGCATCGCCGAGGAACGCGCCGCGGTCGAACGGCTGAACCGCGCCTACGACCAAGCACTGCTGACCGCCCAGTCCCGGGTCCGAGGGGTTTCGGATTTCATCGACACCAGGCGCGGCAGCATCGGTCCTGAGGCCCGCACGCGACTGGCCGAAGCGGTCCGCCAGCTGCAGGCAGCCCGGGACAAGAAGGCGACCAACCTCAGCGAGGCCGTCGCACACGCCAATGGTGCATCGATGCTCGCCGCGCAGGCACAGTCGCTGGCCAACGCAGACGTGCGATCGGCCCAACGCTCCTACACGTCGGGCTGGGGTGGGGGCGGTGGGCGCCGCGGCGGCGGCTCGGATATCGGCGCGGTCATCGGCGGCATCCTGATCGGCAACATCCTCGGCGGCGCCATGCGTGGTGGCCGCGGCGGTCTCGGTCGCGGCTTCGGCGGGGGCTTCGGGGGCTTCGGCGGCGGTTTCGGAGGCGGACGCAGCTCCGGGCGCTCAACGTCCTACGGCGGATCGTCTCGGTCATCGGGCCGCAGCTACGGCGGTGGCGGCGGCCGGTTCTGAGCGCAGACGCGATAGTTTCCGGGACCAACAATTCTCCGGGACCAACGGCGCCCGATGATGTGACCTAGTACTCCAGACTTGCGGCGCCCGTTGCCCAAGCATTGACTTGCGGCGACCGTTCGCCAAGCATTGGAGTCAAGACACGAGGTGTTGAGTCTCGGGGCGGAGCACCGTCCTGCGGCAGGCACCCGAATGCCCGCGGAGGTGCGAGATGACAGGGACCGCAGATAGTTCCGGAATTCTGGTCGGTGTCGACGGTTCCCCGTACTCCGATGCCGCCGTGCGGTGGGCAGTTCGGGAAGCCATGATGCATGGCGAAGCCCTGACGGTATTGGCGGTCGCCGAGCACCAGGACTCGCGCAGCTCCCAAACCAAGGTGCTGGTGGAGCAACGCCGCGCGCAGCGCGACGAAGGCGACCAGATTCTCGCCGCCACACAGCAGCTCATCGACGAAGAGCTCGGCGACCGCACGCTGCGCGAGGTGCACCTGGAGTTCATGTTCGGCCATCCGCTGGCCACCCTGATCGACTCATCACAGGACAAACGGATGGTGGTGGTGGGCTGCCGCGGCAGAGGATCACTGGGCCGGATGACGCTCGGCTCGGTCAGCAGCGGACTGGTACGTCACGCCCACCGTCCGGTTGCGGTGATTCCCCAGGAGCGTGCTGAGCCCGACGTTTATGCACCGATCCTGCTCGGCGTCGACGGTTCGCCGACCTCGGAGCTCGCCACCGCGATCGCGTTCGACGAGGCTACGCATCGGCACGCTCCGTTGATCGCCATGCACGCGTGGGCCGATCGTCTCACTTCGGGCACACACCTCAATTGGACGATCGACGAGCAGGAAGGCGCAGAAGCACTAAGCGAGCGCCTCGCGGGCTGGCAGGACCGGTACCCGGACGTCCACGTGATACCCACGCTGATCCGGCAAGGGGCGGGCAGTTGGCTGGTCGACCAATCCGACCGGGCACAGCTCATCGTCGTGGGAAGCCACGGCCGCGGTGGATTCGCCAGAATGATGCTCGGTTCAGTGAGCGCATCGGTGGTCGAGGCGGCCGAAGCTCCGGTGATCGTGGCACGGCAGCCGTCCTGACCTCACCAGTCACACCCCCCTGAGCCGGACTGCCAAGTAGTCCGCGACTGCATCGATCGCCACCCGTTCCTGGGTCATCGCGTCACGTTCGCGAACCGTCACGGCGTGGTCGTCGAGCGAGTCGAAGTCCAGAGTGACGCAGTAGGGCGTGCCGATCTCGTCCTGGCGCCGGTAGCGGCGGCCGATGGCGCCGGCATCGTCGAACTCGATATTCCAGGACTTTCGCAACTCTGCGGCCAGGTCGCGCGCCTTCGGCGACAGGTCGGCATGGCGCGACAGCGGCAGCACCGCCGCCTTGACCGGCGCCAGCCGCGGATCCAACCGCAGCACGGTGCGCTTGTCGACACCGCCCTTGGCATTCGGGGCCTCGTCCTCGTGGTGTGCATCGACCAGGAATGCCATCAACGAACGGGTCAATCCAGCGGCCGGTTCGATCACATAGGGCACGTATCTGGTGTCGGCGGCCTGATCGTAGAAGGACAGGTCGGCACCAGAATGCTTTGAGTGCGTGGATAAGTCGAAGTTGGTGCGATTCGCTACACCTTCGAGCTCCCCCCACGGGCTGCCCGCGAAGCCGAACTTGTACTCGATGTCGACGGTGCGGTCGGAGTAGTGCGACAACTTCTCCTCAGGGTGCTCGTAGAGCCGAAGGTTGTCCCGGTCGATGCCGAGGTCGACATACCAGGCCAACCGGGTGTCGATCCAATACTGGTGCCATTGCGCTGCAGTGTCCGGCTCGACGAAGAACTCCATCTCCATTTGCTCGAACTCACGGGTGCGGAAGATGAAGTTGCCCGGTGTGATCTCATTCCGGAAGCTCTTGCCGATTTGGCCGATGCCGAACGGCGGCTTCTTCCGTGCCGTCGTGACCACGTTGGCGAAATTGACGAAGATGCCCTGTGCAGTCTCGGGCCGCAGATAATGCAGTCCATCCTCGGACTCGATCGGGCCGAGGTAGGTCTTGAGCATCATGTTGAAGTCTCGCGGCTCGGTCCACTGTCCCCTGGTGCCGCAGTCCGGGCAGACGATGTCCGACATGGGCACCGCGCCCGGGTCGACAGGTGCTTCCGCCTTGGCCGCCTTCTTCTCCGCGTACGCCTCCTGCATGTGATCTTGGCGGTGCCGCTTGTGACAGTTAAGGCACTCAACCAGCGGATCGTTGAACACCTCCACGTGACCCGAGGCCACCCACACCTCGCGTGGCAGGACGATGGCACTGTCGAGGCCGACGACGTCGTCGCGACCGGTCACCACCGATCGCCACCACTGCCGCTTGATGTTCTCCTTCAGCTCGACGCCCAGCGGACCATAGTCCCAAGCAGACTTGGTTCCGCCATAGATCTCGCCGGACTGGAATACCAGGCCACGGCGTTTGGCCAGGTTTGCAACGGTGTCGATGATCGAGGAAGACGGAGCCACGGCTCAACAGCGTAGCGAGGTCCACCGCCAGTGGAGGCGACCCCACGATTGACATGCGCGGTCACGCATGTATCGTGGAGTCTAATGAAAATCGTTTCCACCATGGCTGATCCGGCGGCCGGCCATGACCCACAACTACAAGCCGGCGCGCCTGCGCCCGAGGTGCCACCTCGGGCGGTCCT
>Ga0114921_10000054_pt1 | contig 45886 bp, 43 predicted proteins | sample BentaG_FD_87016 | JGI IMG/M metagenome (GOLD analysis project Ga0114921, IMG submission 87016) | Deep subsurface microbial communities from South Atlantic Ocean to uncover new lineages of life (NeLLi) - Benguela_00093 metaG | ecosystem: Environmental > Aquatic > Marine > Oceanic > Sediment ... | reverse complement strand
CTTACCGTCCTTCCACAACGACTGGTGGGCATGCATGCCGGAGCCGTAGACGCCAAACAGCGGCTTGGGCATGAACGTGACGGTCTTGCCGTTGGCCCATGCCGTGTTCTTGATGATGTATTTGAACAGCAACACATCGTCTGCGGCGTGCAGCAGGGTATTGAACTTGTAGTTGATCTCAGCCTGGCCTGCCGTGCCGACCTCGTGGTGGCCGCGCTCCAGGCTGAATCCAGCGTTGGTCAGGTTGGTCGACATCTCGTCGCGCAGGTCCACGTAGTGGTCGTACGGCGCCACGGGAAAGTAGCCGCCCTTGGGACGGACCTTGTATCCGAGGTTGGGGGAGCCGTCGGCTTCGAACGGTTCACCGGTGTTCCACCAGCCCGACTCGGAGTCGACCTCATAGAAGGTGCCGTTGATCTTCGAGTCGAAAGACACCGAGTCGAAGATGTAGAACTCAGCCTCGGCGCCGAAAAAGCAGGTATCTGCGATGCCGGTGCTGGCCAGGTAGTTCTCCGCTTTGCGGGCGACGTTGCGCGGGTCGCGCGAGTACGCCTCGCGGGTGAACGGATCGTGCACGAAGAAGTTGAGGTTGAGCGTCTTGGCGGCCCGGAACGGGTCTATGCGTGCGGTCTCGGGATCGGGCAGCAACATCATGTCCGACTCGTGGATGGACTGGAACCCACGCACTGACGATCCGTCGAAAGCGAGGCCGTCGTCGAACACGCTCGCGTCGAACGCCGACGCCGGGATCGAGAAGTGCTGGACGACGCCAGGGAGGTCGCAGAATCGAATATCGACGTACTCGACGTTCTCGTCCTTGATCTGCTTGATGATGTCGTCGGCAGTCTTTTCAGCCACTGAATTGGTCTCCTTATATCTGGTCGGCCCGCGTTGACGCTAGGGACACGATGTTGCAACGTCGTCAACCATATGTTGCGCCGAGGTTACGCGTGGGCTGCCATCGACCCCTTGCGGCAGCATCGCGGCGGGGACCTATCCTTGCTGCATGGCCCGTGCGATTGGGTCCTGGCTCTCGGGACCGGAACCGTCTGACTCCGGCGACCCCACGCCGTACCCCAGCGCTTACCCGGGTGAACGGCTCGGGCTCCCGCAAAGCGGTCCAGGCTCGATCGCCCGCTTCGGCCGTCGTGTCGCTGCCCTCTGCGTGGACTGGCTGCTGGCCTATGGGCTGGCAGCGTTGGCGATGACGTTGGGGGTGGTGAGCCTGGCGTCCCTGTCGACCGCCGTCCTGGTCATCTGGCTGGTGCTCGGCGTCATCTCGGTGCCGTTGTTCGGCTTTACCCCCGGCCAGCTGGTGCTGGACCTCAAGGTGGTACCGGTCGGCGACCGCGCACGTGTGGGTTTTGGGCGGGCACTGGCTCGTGGCCTGCTGATCACCCTCGTCATCCCGGCCCTGTTCACCGACTCGGACCTGCGCGCTCTGCACGACCTGGCGACCAAGACCGCCGTCGTCAGGCGCTAGCAGTTTCATGCCTGGTGCAGAACCTGGCCGTTCATCATCGTCATCGTCACGGCGGCGTTGTGAATATCGCGGGGGTCGATCTCGAATATTTTCTTGTCCAGCACGATCAGGTCGGCGAGCTTTCCGACCTCCACCGACCCGACTGAGGTGTCGAGCCGGATCTGGTAGGCCGCGCCCATAGTGTTGGCGTACACCGCCTGCTCAACGGATAGTCGCTGATCGGCCGGGGCCAGCACGGCGGCTGAACCTCCCTGGTCGTCCTCGATCAGCTGGCGGGTCACACCGATCTGGATCGCATCCAGCGGCTTGTAGGTAGAGAAGTATCCGGCCGCAGGCCAGTCGGTGCCCAGCGTTTTACGCCCGCCGGACCGGAGGACGGCCTGCGGCCGGTAGAACAGTTCCTGTCGCGGCCAACCGTAACGTGCTGCCATGTTCTCCAGCGAGGACGGATCGGCCGAAAGCCAGTTTGCGGAGAACTGGGCGATGACACCGAGCTCGCCGAAGCGCTGATTGTCGGGGTCCTCGACGTACACGAGGTGAGCCACGGTATGGCGCCGGTCTCGAGGTGGATTCGCCGCGATCGCCTGCTCTATGGAATCCAGCGCGGTGCGCGTGGTCCGTTCCCCGCACGCATGGATGTGCACGTCGAACCCCGCGGCGTCAACCTCGCCCACGATTTGGTGCCACTGCTGCACGGTGAACGGCGACCCGCCGGTTGAATCGGGTTTGTCCGCATAAGGCTCGATAAGCCAGGCGGTATGGCCCTCCGGGGTGCCGTCGCCGAGGATCTTGACGACGCCCACCTGCACCAGGTCGGTCGAGATCTGGTTGCGGATGTCGATCAGCTTGGCCATGGCATCATCGACGGGCGGCGACGTCACCATGCAGGAGGCGACGACGCGGAACGGTAGTGCGCCCCTTTCCTCGATATCGGCGTAAAGGCTGATCAGCTCGCTCTGGCCGGCGCCGATGGGCGGTACGCCGGCATCGAAGAGTGAGGTGATCCCCGCGGCGGAAGCTTGCGGTAACCACGACTCCAGCAGTGTCCCCATGGCCTCTGCCGAAATTGGCTCGACGGCGTTGACGACAGCGAGGAGCGCGTCCACCTCGAGCACGTGGCCGGTCGGGTCGCCATTGCGGTCCCGGACGTAGTAGCTGAAGCCTGGAATGGGGTCCGGGGTCTCGCGGGTGACCCCGGCGACCTCAAGCGCTTTGCTGTTTGCCCACAGGCTGTGTCCGTCGATGGCGAAGAAGAAGGCGGGCCGGTCGGGCAGCACCCGGTCGAGCTCGGCGCGGGTGGGCCCGTCGGGGCCGAACATATCTACCCGCCAGCCGAATCCACGCACCGGACCGGTCGGATTGTTCTTTGCGTGCCGTTCGATGGCGGCTACCGCGTCGGCTCCCGTCGGCACCTGGAGGTCGACTCCGCAGGTCAGGAACGCCCCGAGGAAGGGATGGATATGGGCCTCGACGAAGCCCGGCATGAGCAGCTGAGCGTTGAGGTCGATGACGTGGGTTGCGGGGCCGGCCAGCGCCATGGCCTCCGCCTCGTCACCGACGCAGGTGATCGTGTTGCCCGTCACCGCGACCGCTTGCGCCCACGGGGCAGGCCCGGCGACCGTATAGACGTGGCCGTTGCGAAACACGAAGTCGGCGGCGGTGACCGGTGTCCCCGAACGAGTTTGGGCCGAACATGAACTTCCCGCGCTGCCCGCTGCCGCGCTGCCCGCTGCCTCGCTGCCCGCTGCGGCCAGCAGCGGCGGCCGGCGCGTGAGGTAGCCGCGGCTACCGCCCCCGAAGGCTGCGAAGTGCGGTGCCCATCGGCATGCAGTACACATCTGGCCCCCGTTGCAGTCGGTCAGGACTCGCCCGCCATCACCGGCTGCCGGACTATTTTCGACGCACCGTCCGCTGCACCCCGCGCAGCTTGGCGCCGGTGGGCAGTGGGCCCTTCGGCATCGCCGCCGGGCCGACTTTGGTGCCCAGTGCCGCCAGCCGAGACTCGAGTGAGTCCATCTGCTTGACGGTGATGTTGGCCGGCAGCTTGGTGATGTGCCGCTCCAGCTTGGCTAGTGGCACTTCGCCCTCGCTGTTGCCGATGACGATGTTGTAGATCGGTACCTCGCCCACCAGACGGGCGGTGCGTTTCTTCTCCTGAGCCAGCAGCGGCCGCACTCGTGCGGGCGAACCCTCGCCGACGAAGATGACTCCTGGCCGTCCGATCACCCGGTGCACGGCATCGAAATGGCCGGTTGCCGCTACGCCCGGGGTGACTCGCCACTTGCCGCGCAAGTTCTCCAGCGCCCAAGCTGCGGCCCCCGTCTGACCTTCGGCCTTGCGATACACCGACTTCTGGGCGCGGCGGCCGAAGATGATGAACGCCACCAGCGCGCCCAGCACCACGCCCAGCGGGATCATCATGAACGTTGTGAAACCGCCGGCAAAGATCCCGACAGCCACCGACGCGCCCACGATCAGCACAAACGCGCCGATCATGTACGGCAGCAGGCGCTTGTCCTCCTTGCGTTGCATCTTGAAGGCCTGCCACAGCTGGCTGCGGCGCTGCTTGGCAGCCGCTTTGCGGGTGGCCTTCGCCTCAGCCTTAGCTGCCTTGACTGCCGCGGGGTTGCGCGATTTCGCCATTAGTTCAGGATACGGAGTCTGATGTCGCCGCCGTCGCGACTCCGCCGGTTCGGGACGCGACGGTTTGGGTGTACAACCTGCCTGCCCGATACGAGGAGCGGACCAGTGGTCCGGCCAGCACGCCGGCGTAACCCAGCGACGCCGCGTAACGCTCGTGCTCGACGAACTCGTCGGGATGCACCCACCGCTCGACCGGGTGGTGGCGCGTCGACGGGCGCAGGTACTGGGTGATGGTGACGATGTCGCAACCGGCCTCGTGGAGATCCCGCAGCGCGGTGCGCACTTCTTCGGGCGTCTCGCCCATTCCGAGGATCAGGTTGCTCTTGGTCACCAATCCAGAATTACGGGCCATCGTGATCACCGAGAGGCTGCGTTCGTAGCGGAAACCGGGGCGTATCCGTTTGAAGATGCGCGGTACTGTCTCGATGTTGTGCGCCAACACTTCCGGGCGCGACTCGAAGACTTGGTCGAGCATCTCGGGTTCGGCGTTGAAGTCGGGTATTAGCAACTCCACGCCGGTGCTCGGGTTGACTGCCTTGATCTGACGGACCGTCTCGGCGTACAGCCAGGCGCCGCCGTCGGCTAGATCGTCCCGGGCCACACCCGTGACAGTGGCGTAGCGCAACTCCATTGCCTGCACACTCTCGGCCACCCGCCGCGGCTCGTCACGGTCCAGTTCGGCCGGCTTGCCGGTGTCGATCTGGCAGAAGTCGCAGCGCCGGGTGCACTGTTCGCCGCCGATCAGGAACGTGGCTTCGCGGTCTTCCCAGCACTCGAAGATGTTGGGACAGCTGGCTTCCTCGCACACGGTATGGAGACCCTCGCGGCGCACCAGCGATTTCAGTGCGGTGTATTCGGGGCCCATCTTGGCTCGAGTCTTGATCCACGGCGGCTTGCGCTCGATCGGTGTCTGCGCGTTGCGGACCTCGAGTCGCAGCAGTTTGCGGTTACCGGGGTCGACGCTCACTTCAACGACTCTACTGCGTGTGCGCTGAGGTGGCCGTGGGGATACCGACACCGGGTAGTCGACCATCGAGCGCGTCACACACTGTGTCGGCGACCCGGTCGACCACGTCCTCGACACCCACGCGGCGGCCCAGTTCTGCGCTCAGCGACGTCACCCCGGCATCGGCGATGCCGCACGGCACGATAGATCCGAACGCGCTGAGGTCGCAGTCGCAGTTCAGCGCGAATCCGTGCAATGTGGTGGCCCGGGCTACTCTGACGCCGATCGCGCAGATCTTGCGCGCGGGTCGGCCGGTATCGCCGGCGACCCACACCCCGGACCGGCTCTCGACCCGCCCCGTCGGAAGGCCCAGATCGGCACATACCGCGATCAACGAATCCTCAAGTCGTCGGACGAATTGCACGACGTCGAGCGGTTCGGCAAGTCTGACTATCGGATATCCGACCAGTTGCCCGGGGCCGTGCCAGGTGATCTTGCCGCCGCGGTCGGTTTCGATGACCGGCGTGCCGTCTGCGGGACGTTCATGAATCAGGGTGCGCCGACCCGCGGTGTACACCGGTGGATGCTGGAGCAGCAGCAAGGTATCGGGACCGCCCGCGGCGCGGGCATCGGCAAGTTCGCGCTGCAGATCCCAAGCCGCCTGATAGCCGAGGGTGCCGAGTCGTCGGACCTGAATGGGTGCGCTTCCCGACCGGATCGACGCCGCCATGTAGACGACGCTACTCGTCGACTACGTCAATCGCCTGTGCGGGCGGTGGCGAAAGTGAGCGCCTCGCCGATGGTGTTGTGGTGGAACTGGAAACCTGCGCGCTCCAGCGCCGCGGGAATCGCACGCTGGCCGCCCAGCAGGCCCTCGTCAGCGAACTCGCCGAGCACCGTGCTCAGTGCGAAGCCAGGGACCATCAACGGAGTCGGGCGATTCACGGTGCGCCCGAGTGCGGTGGTGAACTCGGCGTTGGTGACCGGCGCAGGCCCGGTGAAGTTAACCGGTCCGGCCAGGTCATCGTGGGTGATCGCGAACAGCACTGCGCGAACTTGGTCTTCGAGGCTGATCCAGGGCAGGTATTGGCGACCGTTGCCCAGTCGTGCGCCCAGGCCCAGCGAGAACAGCGGTTTGAGTTTGCTCAGGACGCCACCTGACGGTGCCATCACCAGGCCGGTGCGGGTCAACACCACCCGTACGCCGGCCTGCACCGCCCGCGCGGTCGCAGCCTCCCAGTCCACCGTGAGCTTGGCGAGGAAGTTCTGTCCGGGAGCGGCGCTCTCGTCGACCGGATGGCTGCCGGTATCGCCGTAGTAGCCGACAGCGCTCGCGTTGATCAGGACGGGCACCCCCGCGTCGACGACCGCGCTGGACAGCACCTCGGTGGGGCCGATACGGCTGTCGCGCAGGCTCTGTTTGAACGCGCCGGACCATCGCTTCTGGCCGACGTTCACCCCGCACAGATTGACTACGGCGTCCACGCCGTGCAGCGCGCTCGGATCGAACTCGCCACTATCTGGATTCCAGTACACATCATCGGCGTTCGACGGTGCCCGTCGCACGATGCGCAGTACCCGGCGATCGGTGGCGCGCAGCGCGTATACCAGCGCGGTACCGATCAGACCGGAAGACCCCGCAACAGCGATGACTGGATCTGATGGCGTCGACACAGTTGCCTAAAGACCCAGATCTGCCTCGAACGCGCCTTCTTCGAGTCGACGTTTAATCGTGGTGACGAAGCGACCGGCATCGGCGCCGTCGATCAGGCGGTGGTCATAGGTCAGCGGCAGGTAGCACACCGACCGCACACCGATCGACTCATTGCCGAACTCGTCGACGATCACCCGCGGCCGCTTGACGATGGCACCGGTTCCCAGCATTGCCGCCTGCGGCGGAACCAGGATCGGGGTGTCGAACAGCGCGCCCTGGCTGCCGATGTTGGTGATGGTGAAGGTACCGCCGGACAGCTCGTCGGGCTTGAGGTCGCCGGAGCGGGCCCTGGCCGCGATGTCCCCGATGGCTCGCGCCAGCCCCCCCAGAGACAGGTCCCCGGCGTTCTTGATCACCGGTGAAAGCAAACCCTGCTCAGTGTCGACGGCGAAGCCGAGGTGCTCAGAGTCGTAGTAGGTGATCTCCTTGGCGTCCTCGTTGTAGCTGGCATTGACGTTCGGATGGATCTTCAAAGCGTCGATCACGGCCCTGGCGATGAACGGCAGGTAGGTGAGGTTCACGCCCTCGCGCTCGGCGAACTTCGCCTTCGCCTTCGCCCGCAGGGACACGATCTTGGTCATGTCGACTTCGTGGGTCTGCGTCAATTGCGCTGTTGTCTGCAGCGATTCGCGCGTCTTCTTCGCGGTGATCTGACGAATCCGATTGGCCTTCTGGGTGGTTCCGCGCAGATGGGCCAGCGCTGCTTCTGGAGCCGGTGCCGCCTTGGCGGGCTCCGACGGCGCGGCGGGAGCTTGGGCGGCGGGCGCGGGCGTCTTCTCGGCGGCTGCGAGCACATCTTGTTTGCGGATGCGTCCGCCGACTCCGGTGCCCTTGACTTTGGCGAGGTCCACGCTGTTCTCGGTGGCCAACTTGCGCACCAGTGGGGTGACGTACGGGCTGCCGTCGCCACCCAAAGTCACCTCGGCCGCGGCCGGCGTGGGTTCGGGTTTGGGTTCCGGCTTGGGCGCCGCTGCGGGTTTTGGCTCGGGTTTTGGCTCGGGCTTGGGTGCCGGCTTGGGTGCCGCTTGGGGCTCGGGCGCCGGTTCCGACTCCGGTGCGGGTGCGCCGGCGGTGGCGGCTTCGCCGATCTTGGCCATCTCGCCGCCCACCTCGACGGTGTCGTCCTCCTCTGCGGTGATGGACAGCAGCGTGCCGGCGACCGGTGATGGGATCTCGGTGTCTACCTTGTCGGTCGATACCTCGACCAGCGGTTCATCGACCGCGACGCTGTCACCGACTTTTTTCAGCCAGCGGGTCACGGTTCCCTCGGTGACGGACTCGCCCAATTCTGGCATCAGCACCGGAGTGGACGAACCCGCTGAACTCACAGACTCCGGTGGGTTGGCAGCGGCCTTCGGTTCGGGTTCGGGTTCCGGCTCGGGTTCGGCCTGCGCTTCGGGCTCCGTGGCGGCGGCCCCGCCGCCACTGTCGCGGTCGCCGTCGTCACCGGCGTCGCCGATGACCGCCAACTCGCCGCCGACCTCCACGGTGTCGTCCTCCTGGGCGACGATCTTCGTCAGCACACCGGCGGCCGGGGAGGGGATCTCGGTGTCCACCTTGTCGGTCGAGACCTCCAGTAAGGGCTCATCCTCCTCGACTGTGTCACCCTCTTGCTTGAGCCAACGGGTGACGGTCCCCTCGGTAACGCTCTCGCCGAGTGCGGGCATCTGAACGGAGATGGCCATATGTCGTGGCTCCCTTGCACGGTCAGTCGCAGGTGGTTGAAGTGTCGCCGCCCATCCTGTCATGACTACCGTCGCGTTTCCTCGTAGACGCGGGTACTCGCCGCTCTGGCACTATCGAAAGAAGCAAAAACCAGCGAACGTAGGCCGGAAGGAGCAAGCCCAGGTGGGACTGTTCGACAAGCTTCGTCGCCGGCGCCGCGGCGGTGGTACCGGCACCAGCGACCCGGCAGCAGACCTTCGTTACCTACGGCAGTGGGTGGCCGAGCACCGTGGCGTGGAGGCCTTTATCGAGCCGAAGACGACGGTCACCGAGGTCACCGTCGTCCTGGTCGCGGCTGACGGCGAGTGGACGCGGCGCAGGGCTGGAGGAGACTCCGGGGCTCGGCGCCTGTCCGACCGCCTCAAGATTCCGGTGTACGACGTCCAGAAGATCGGCTATCCGAAGCGCATGCGTGACTACGACGCACGCCAGCGGATTGAGCGTAAGCGCGCCCAGCGTGAGGAGTTCGACGGCCGATAAGTTCGGCGGCCGATAGGTTCGATGGCCGATAGTTAGCGTCCGCTCGCGGCGCTGTCATGCGGGCCGCAACGTTGGTCATGCGGGCCGCAACGTTGGTCTTGCGGGGCGGGGGTCTTGCGGGCCGCAACGTTGGTCTTGCGGGGCGGGGGTCTTGCCCTCACCCTGAACTCAGGTGCTCCGTCGGAAGCGATATCGCATGCGATATCGCTTTCGGAGTTTGACCACCGGCCTGCTCCGGTGTCGCCTGTGCTGGATGTGAATGTCGAGGCTATGAGCGCGATTGGTGATCCATGCGGGCCTCGGATCGAGTTAGCGTTGAGGTGTGCCAGCTCCGGGGCCAGCAGAGGCCATCCGCTACACCTATCGCGTCGAATGGTCGTCCAGAAGCGGGCAGTACGTCGCCCGCTGCCTGGAGTTACCGCGTGTGTCAGGCTCGGCGCCCACCGCGCCTGAGGCTATGGCCTGCGCCGAGAAGGCAGTGAGCGAAGACCTTGTGCAGATGGACGAGTTGTTCGGCGGCGAGCCGCCAACACCGCTCACCGAGCACAACTTCAGCGGGACCTTCCTCGTTCGCACGTCACAGGAATTGCATGCGCGGTTGACGATCGAGGCTGCCGAGCAGCACGTGTCGCTCAACCAGTGGATCGTTCAAAAGCTTGCCAACCGGCCTCCATCACTGGATTGGTGAGCCTGAGCAACTCCAGATCGGACGCGCTAGCCGTTCTCGCTGATGTCTTCCAGTACTGCGAACATGGTGCGCGTCGGTACCCCGGTGCCGCCTTTCGGCGTGTAGCCCCATGGCCCGCCCGAGTTGTACGCGGGGGTCGCGACGTCAATATGCGCCCACTGGACGCCTTCGGCGACGAACTCCCGCAGGTAGGTGCCGGCAACCAGCATGCCCGCGAAGCGGGAACCGCTCACATTGGCCAGGTCAGCCACCGTGGACTTGAGGTCGTCCTTCAACTCCTCGGGAAGCGGCATCGCCCAGGCGTTCTCGCCGATTCCCTGGGAGATCTCGGCGACACGGTCACGGAACTCGTCGCTGCCCATCACGCCGGGGGTGCGAGAACCCAGCGCCACCATCTGGGCGCCCGTCAGGGTCGAAGTCTCGATCAAGTAGTCGGGGCCGTCTTCGCAGGCCCGCACAATCGCGTCAGCCAAGATCAGTCGTCCCTCGGCGTCGGTGTTGAGCACCTCTACGGTGATTCCACCGTATTGAGTCAACACATCGCCGGGCCGCTGCGCGGTGGACGACGGCATGTTCTCGGCCATCGGCACGGTCGCAACCACGTCGATCGGCAGCCGTCGTCGGGCCGCCAGCACCACCGTTGCGATGACGGCGGCAGCACCGCCCATGTCTGAGGTCATGTGGTGCATGTTGGCGGCTGGCTTGATCGAGATGCCGCCGGTGTCGAAGGTGACTCCCTTGCCGACCAGCGCCACCTTCCTTGCGCTCTTGCTCTTGGCCCCCTTGTACTTCAGCCGTACGAGTCGGGGCGGCCGGGACGACCCCTTGCCCACGCCGATGATCCCGCCGTAACCCTGCTTGGCGAGGGTCTTGTCATCGAGTACCTCGACCTCCAATCCAGCGCTATCTCCCAACGCTTTTGCGCGCTTGGCGAATTCGACCGGATGTAGGTGGCTGGGCGGGGTGTTCACGAAGTCTCGAGCAGTCGCGACGGCAGTTCCTATCGCCTCGGCCCGAGCCGCCGCCTCCTTGGTTGGCGACCTCGTGTCGGGTGTGAGCGCGGTGATCTTGCGCAATCCCGGGTCCTTCGGAGCAGTTTTGGCGCTGCGAAACTCGGTGAACCGGTAGGCGCCCAGAATCAGCCCCTCGATGGCCGCCTCCAAGTCGATATCCGACAGCGTGGTGAACGCGGTCTCGACCCCGCTCAGCGAGCGCGCGGCCGCACCGGCCGCCCGGCGGATCATCTCGGCCGGACATTCGTCGCGACGCTTGCCGAGTCCCACGGCCAGCACGCTGTCGAACGGAAGCGACGGCGCCACCACCCGGGTCAACTGCTCGGCGCCGCCCTTGGCGTCGAGCGCCTCCAGGGCGACCTCGATCTCCCCGACGGCCTCGGCGTCCAGATACGGATTGGCGACCACGGTGGCTCTGGCGTCAGCGCTATCGACGTCGTCGGCGGCCGCCACAACGGGCACGATCAGTACCGAGGAGGCAACCCTGCGCTTGGGTAGCGTGCTCGCGACGGTGACGGCGGGGGACTGGTAACCGGCTGGTGTGCTCACGAGGAATCACCCTAATGGGCCACTAGTGTGGTGTGCCGTGAGTGACAACCCAAAGCAGGGCCCATTGGAGCACCGTCATCGCGAACTCGGTGCGAGCTTCGCCGAGTTCGGCGGCTGGCTCATGCCGGTGTCCTATGCCGGTACCGTCTCCGAGCACACCGCCACCCGCACGACGGTCGGTCTTTTCGACGTGAGCCATCTCGGGAAGGCGCTGGTGCAGGGTCGGGGGGCGGCAGAGTTCGTGAACTCCGCTTTCACCAACGACCTGGGTCGCATCGGTCCGGGAAAGGCGCAGTACACGCTGTGCTGCACCGACTCGGGCGGCGTGATCGACGACCTGATCGCCTACTACGTCTCCGACGACGAGATCTTCCTGGTCCCCAACGCGGCGAACACGGCCGCGGTCGTCGCTGCGCTGCAGGGGCGCGCGCCTGCAGGCCTGACCATCACCGACGAGCACCGCTCACGCGCCGTGCTGGCAGTGCAGGGCCCGAAGTCAGCCGAGGTCATCGGAAGCCTGGGTCTGCCCACCGAGATGGACTACATGGCCTACGCCGACGCGGCGTTCGGCGGCGTTGACGTGCGGGTATGCCGTACCGGCTACACCGGGGAGCACGGCTACGAGTTGCTGCCACTGTGGGATCAGGCAGTGCCGCTGTTCGACGCACTGGTCGAGGCGGTCGCCGCGGCCGGCGGCGAACCGGCCGGACTCGGCGCGCGTGACACCCTGCGCACCGAGATGGGCTATCCGCTGCACGGACACGAGTTGTCCCCGGACATCTCACCGCTGCAGGCGCGGTGCGGCTGGGCGGTCGGATGGCGCAAGGATAGGTTCTGGGGTCGCGCGGCGCTGCTCGCCGAGAAGGAAGCCGGACCCCGGCGGACGCTGCGCGGATTGCGGGCGACCGGACGCGGCGTCTTGCGCGAGGGTCTCACCGTTCTCGGCAGCGCTCAAGGCAGCGAGGGAGCCCAAGACGATCCCACACCGATCGGGATCACCACATCGGGAACGTTCTCTCCGACATTGAAAGCCGGTATCGCGCTGGCCCTGCTCGACAGCGCGGCCGAGGTCGCCGACGGGCAACAGGTAGTCGTCGACGTGCGCGGCCGCATGGTCGGCTGCGAAGTGGTCAAGCCCCCGTTCATCGACCCGCGGACTCGATGAGCAGCCACGTCGGAGGCTGTCGGGCAGCCAATGATCACCGGGCTTGGCGGCTATACAATCTCGGTCATGACTGAAGGCCTCGAGTTCACCGTCGAGCGCAACGCTAATCCGGCGAGCGACGAGGTGCGGACCGAGATCCTGTCGAATCCAGGATTCGGCATGTTCCACACCGACCACATGGTCTCGATCGACTACACCGTCGATCAGGGGTGGCACGACGCGAAAGTCCTTCCCTACGGCCCGATAGAACTCGATCCGTCGGCGATCGTTCTGCACTACGCCCAGGAAGTCTTCGAAGGATTGAAGGCTTATCGCTGGACCGACGGCGCCATTGTGTCTTTCCGGCCCGAAGCCAACGCTGCTCGACTGCGGACGTCGGCGCGGCGACTGGCCATTCCAGAGTTGCCGCCGGAGTTGTTCATCGAGTCGCTGCGAAGATTGATCGCCGTAGACGAGTCGTGGGTGCCACCTCCCGGAGGCGAGGAATCGTTGTATCTGCGGCCGTTCATCTTCGGCACCGAGCCCGGCCTGGGTGTTCGTCCGGCCAACGAGTATCGCTACCTCGTGATCGGGTCACCAGCGGGTGCCTACTTCCCCCGCGGCATCAAGCCTGTCAGCGTGTGGTTGTCCACTGAGTACGTGCGGGCCAGCCCCGGCGGTACCGGAGCGGCCAAGTTCGGCGGGAACTACGCCGCCTCGCTGCTGGCGCAGGCCGAGGCCGCCGACCAAGGCTGTGATCAGGTGGTGTGGCTGGACGCGATCGAACGCAGATATGTCGAGGAAATGGGCGGCATGAACCTGTTCTTCGTGTTTGGCAGCGGGGGCACCGCCCGTCTGGTGACACCCGAGCTATCTGGCTCACTCCTGCCGGGCATCACCCGGGATTCGTTGCTGCAGTTGGCTTCTGATGCAGGCTTCATGGTCGAAGAACGCAAGATCGATGTCGACGAATGGCAGAAGAAGGCTGCTGCAGGTGAGATCACCGAGGTATTCGCCTGTGGTACCGCGGCGGTCATCACCCCGGTGTCCCACGTCAAGCACGGCCTCGGGGATTCGGCTGGCGAATTCACCATCGCTGATGGTGAGCCTGGCGAGATCACCATGGCGCTGCGCGACACGCTCACCGGCATCCAGCGTGGCACCTTTGCCGACACGCATGGGTGGATGGCTCGGCTCAGTTGAGCCGTTTCTAGCCGATCGCCATCCCGACCGCGGCGACCGTGGTCGTCACCTCGACCGCGGCGCCCAGTACATCGCCGGTGATGCCGCCGAATCTGCGCACGCAGTGTGCAACCAGTGCGACGCTGCAGGTGAGCGCGATGAGCACCACCAGCGGACCCTGCCAGCGGTGCGCACACGCGGGGATTGCCATGGCGGTCACCGCGAGCGTCCAGGCGCCGACTATCCAGAGGGGCTGGGTGCCCGCGACTCGCCCGCCCAAGACGCTGCCGACGGCCGCCGGAACCGATCGGCGGCACGCGGCCACAGCGGCCACCCGGCCGGCGGCAACCGCGACAAGCACCGCCAGCCAGTTGGTGTGCGCGAAGGCGAGGGCCTGCAGCAGGATCGTCACGACCACGGCGGCGGCACCGAACGGCCCCGCCGAGCCATCGCGCATCACGGCCAACGCCCGCTCCGGCGGGCCATAGCAACCGAGCGCGTCGGCAGTGTCCGACAGGCCGTCGATGTGCAGGCCGCGGGTAGTCGCAATCAGCGCTGCCACCGCCAGCACCCCCGCCAGTGCGCTGCCGTCACCGAACGCCTGCGTGCCGATCCACAGCACCGCGGCGGTCAGTGCGCCCAGCGCCACTCCGGCGACCGGAAGCGCGGTCAACACGCCTCGGCCAACGCTCGTTTTGACCGCTGCCGGGGTGGGCAAAACCGTCGCTAGCGCGAAAGCGCCTGCGAAAGAACGGATCATGTATCGATACCAGCTTCTTCGAAAGTTGCCATCGATGCAAGAGTGCCGACAGCGGCGCGCAGGACCGGTAGCGCAACCAACGCTCCGGTCCCTTCGCCCAGGCGCATGCCGAGGTCGACAATGGGATCCAATTCCAGGTCGCGCAGCGCCAGCGAATGCGCAGGCTCGGTCGAGCGGTGCCCGGCACGCCACCAGTGTTTCGCGCCGGGCGCAAGTCGTTCGGCCGCCAGCGCTGCGGCCGTCACCACGACGCCGTCCAGCAGCACGGGAGTGCGCCGCACCGCAGACTGCGCGCAGAATCCGGTGATTGCCGCCAGGTCCGCACCGCCGCAAATCCTCAGCAACGCAATAGGATCGGCGGAGAGCCCGCGTGCCCGGTACAGGGCGTCGCGAACCGCGGCGGTCTTGCGCGCCCAACCGGCGTCATCGATTCCGGTGCCTCTGCCGACCGCGGCGACCGGCTCAGTTTCGGTGAGTGCAGCGACGAGCGCGGTCGCGGGCGTGGTGTTCGCGATCCCCATGTCGCCGGCGATCAGCAGATCGGCCCCGGCGTCCACCTCCTCGTCGGCGACCTGTCGCCCGGCATTGACCGCTTCGATCACCTCATCGGCCGTCAAGGCGTCGGTGTTGGCGATGTTTCCGCTGGCGCGCCGTACCTTGTGGGAGCCGATCGAGGGGGTCAGCGGTTCGGCGGTGTCGACTGCGATATCGACGACTCGGACTCCGGCGCCCGCTAAGGCGGCGAGCACGTTGACCGCAGCGCCATCGGCGCCGAAGTTCGCCACCATCGCGGCGGTGATTTCGGCGGGGTAAGCGGACACACCTGCGGCGGACACACCGTGATCCCCGGCGAACACCACCACCCGTGCCCGCTCGAATTGCTTTGGGGGGCAGGTGCCCTGACATGCCGCCACCCAGACGGAGAGTTCTTCAAGGCGGTCCAGCGCACCGGGGGGCTTGGTCAACGTAGCCTGCCGATCCCGGGCGGCGGCCGCGGCGGGCGCATCAGTCGGGGGGATCGCGGGAAAGTGCGTCACTGACGGCGTCACACGACGCGGGTGCCGCGTTCGACCTGAGGCCGGGGTGCGCGCATCCGGCGCAGCTGCGAGGCACGGCTGGCGGCGTAGAAGCCAAGCTTCCAACCGGACTCGCTGTCTTCTCCGAACTTCTCGTCCGCCAGCCGGTTGACCTTGCGACCCAGCACGAAGCCGTCGATGATCATGATCAACACCAGCACGAGCATTGCCGGTGATAACAGCTGCTGCACCTGTACCGAGGGCACCGCCAGCATGACAAAGACCAGGCCGAGTGCCGACGGCATGAACAGGCCGAGCAGATTGCGCCGCGAATCCACCACGTCGCGCACATAGCGGCGCACCGGTCCCTGGTCCCGGGGCAGCAGGTAGGCGGCCTCACCGGACATCATCCGCTCCCGGCGCTCCGACATGGTCGTGCGACGCTCCGCGCGCTGCGCCTTCTTCTCCTCGCGGGACAGCTTCGGGCCGCCCAGTGCCTTGCGGCGTCGCCGTGCCGCTGCGCTAGTCAACGGGGCGGGCGCGACCGGGCCGCGCTTGCGGCTCGCCGCACTGCGCTTCGGCGTCGGCTTGCCCTTGGGGGCCGTGGTCGCGCGTTGGTTGGACGAGCGGGCAGGCGTGCCATCGGCGGGGTCGGTGGGCATTTGGTGCCCTTCGTCCCCAGCACCCCCGTCATCCCGTGAACCCTCGGAATCGTCTTTCTTGCGGCCCAGCAATTTCACACTGCCAGGTTACTTCGCCGGCCCTGTCGGCGGACCGGCGAGGCCAACCCGTCCCCGCATGCGGTTCGGCGCCGGAGGCCCTAGTCTGCGGGAATGAAGTCTGCCGCGATGGCGGGCAGCGACACCGACGCCGACCGGGGCGCCGCCCGCACCGTGCTGATAGCTCCGGACTGCTTCGGCGACAGCCTCACCGCCGTGCAGGCAGCCCAGTCGATCGCCCGGGGCTGGCGCAGTTCGCGCAGCTTGGACCGACTCATTCTCGCCCCGCAGTCCGACGGGGGACCCGGGTTCGTGGAGGTGCTGGCGAGTCGGCTTGGCGAAGTGCACACCGTGCATGTCAGCGGACCGTTGGCTGACGACGTGGCGGCACGGTGGGTGCTCGTCCCGGACCCACCGGTTACCGCCTACATCGAGTGCGCGCAGGCTTGCGGTCTCGCGCTCCTGGGCGGCCCGCCGACGGTGCGCACCGCGCTCGACGCGCACAGCAGGGGAGTCGGTCAGATCATCGCCGCCGCCCGAGAAGCCGGCGCTGCCCGAATCGTCGTCGGTCTCGGAGGCAGCAGCTGCACGGACGGCGGCCGGGGCATGGTCGAGGCGATGGGCGGTCTGTCCGCCGCGCGGAAGCTGCTCGCCGGGGTCGAGCTCATCGCTGCCAGCGACGTCGAGCATCCGCTTCTGGGCCCGATGGGTGCTGCGGCGGTGTTTGGGCCGCAAAAAGGCGCCGACCCGGGCTCGGTCGCGATCCTCGTGGGCCGCCTGCAGGCGTGGGCCAAGGAACTTCAGCTATTCGCCGGCCGCCGAGTCAGCGACGACCGCGGGGCGGGTGCCGCCGGAGGCATCGGCGCGGCCCTGATCGCACTGGGCGGGCGCCGGGAATCCGGGGCGGCGATCATCGCCGAGCACACCGGACTTCCCGCCGATGTCGCCTCGGCAGACATGATCATCACCGGAGAAGGACGCCTCGACGATCAATCTCTGCACGGCAAGGTGGTCAGCGCGCTGGCCGCCGGGGCGCGCTCGCGGCAGGTTCCACTGTTGGTACTGGCAGGCCAGGTGACTTTGGACGCATCCGCGGTGGCGGCGGCCGGTATCGCCGCGGCGTTCTCCGTCACCGACCACGCCGGGTCGGTGCAACGCGCAATCGAGGATGCGGCCAACCAGCTCACCGGTCTGGCATCCTCAGTGGCCTCGGCCTGGTGAGCGATGGCCTGGTGAGCGATGGCCTGGTGAGCGATGGGGAATACGGGTGCAACAGGGTACCGTTGACCATGTGGAGCTCATCTGCAGCTGTCCGTTCCATCCGATCGATGGGTAGGGGCGCTTCCACCCACATACGTCCACACAGGAGATTCCATGACTCTTCAGGAAGAATCGGCAGCGCAGGCTGACCAGGCTACCGAGGCGCACGGTGTGCTCCTGACCGATGCCGCGGCGGCCAAGGCCAAGGCACTGCTGGATCAAGAGGGCCGTGATGATCTGGCGCTGCGGATGGCAGTGCAGCCCGGCGGGTGTGCTGGGCTGCGATACAACCTGTTCTTCGACGACCGCACTCTCGATGGAGACTTGACCGTGGAGTTCGGTGGTGTGGCGCTCACGGTGGATCGGATGAGCGCCCCCTATGTACAGGGCGCCAGCATCGATTTCGTCGACTCCATCGAGAAGCAGGGCTTCACGATCGACAACCCGAACGCCAGCGGCTCATGCGCCTGTGGCGACTCCTTCAACTGAGTGCCCTGGGCCCGCTGACGCTGCCTGGTCAGAACCGACCCGTGGTTCGCGGCAGGTAAGAGCACACCAGAATCTCATCGTCGATCGACAACAATTGGGCGATGGCCTGCTCTTCCTCCTCCTGCGGCTGGTTCCCCCGGGCGCCGCGCCCTGGCTCTACCCGCATTGTGAACAGCACCTGTGCCTGCGTGGGTGACCAGGCAACCAACTTGTCGATCGAGGTCACCTCGGCGACGCTGTACTGCCTGCGGAACGCCTCACTGGACAGATCGGCGAGCGCGAGATCGGCCCGGCGCTCCTTGGCGGCGTCAAACAGTCCGCAGAGGGTGTTGCGGGCCACGGTCTCGTCATCGCCGTTGGACAACGCGTCGAGATAGCTCTGAATGGCGACTTGCGCCGAGGCCTCGGTCAACAACGCGTCGGAGCGCTGCTCGTCCCGGCCGCCGGTGAGCGCTACCGCGGCGATCACGCCGACTACCGTGACGACGGCCAGCGCGACGATTGCCGCGATGATCCACCTGCGGCGATTGCGGTGCGGATATGGAACTGGCGGCGGAAGCATTCCCGGGTATGTCGCGTTGATGCCGCCGTCCGGGTAGGGCTGCGCCGAGGGGGCCGAGGGATATGACTGGACGAAGGAATCCGGATACCCCGGTTGTGGTTGTGGTTGCGGTTGTGGTTGCGGGCCGACCGGTCCAGCGCCGTATTGGGGCGGGTACGGACCAGTCATAAAGTTGCTCCCAGGGAGGTCGGTCGGATTCTCTGGCATTCAGATTGGCCGCGTGGGTACTTGTAGGCAGGTTAGCGCAACTGACGGGGGTGCCCGCCGGGTCGGCGGGACGATCCGGGGGGCCGACACGGGATCAGCGAAGTGGCCGACAGTAGAGTGAACGGCGTTCTCCGTGCGATTCGTCGAGCACAGGAGGGTGAAACCAGGACGGGTATCGACGACACATGAAGGGCGGGCTCCTGTGGCCTTTGCGGTGACCGGATCGATCGCAACCGACCATTTGATGCGGTTTCCGGGTCGGTTCTCCGAGCAACTCCTCGCTGATCACCTACAGAAGGTGTCGCTGAGCTTTCTCGTCGATGACCTGGTGGTGCATCGCGGCGGCGTCGCGGGAAACATGGCCTTTGCCATGGGTGTGCTGGGTGGCCGTCCGACGCTGGTTGGGGCGGTCGGCAGAGATTTCGACGAATATCGGCAATGGCTCACCTCGCACGGCGTGAACTGCGACAGCGTGCTGGTATCGAAGTCGGCCTACACGGCCAGATTCGTGTGCACCACCGACGTGGACATGGCCCAGATCGCCTCGTTCTATCCAGGGGCAATGTCGGAGGCCCGCGATATCAAGTTGGCCGATGTCGTATCTGCCACTGGTGCAGCGGATCTCGTGATTATTGGCGCGAACGACCCGGAAGCCATGTTCCTCCATACCGAGGAATGCCGGTCACTGGGCCTGGCCTTTGCCGCCGACCCGAGCCAGCAGTTGGCCCGGCTGTCCGGTGAGGAAATCCGCCGGCTGATCGATGGCGCCACGTACCTGTTCACCAACGACTACGAATGGGATCTGTTACTGCAGAAGTCCGGGTGGTCGGAGGCGGAGGTGATGACGCAGATCGAGATGCGCATCACCACGCTGGGCGAGAATGGCGTGGACCTCGTCGGTCGCGATGGGACGTTCATCCACGTCGACGTGGTGCCCGAGACGCACAAGGAGGATCCGACCGGTATCGGCGACGCGTTCCGCGCCGGGTTCCTCACCGGGCGCGACGCTGGTTTGTCGCTGGAGCGGGCAGCGCAACTGGCATCACTGGTGGCGACCCTGGTGCTGGAGGCGCCGGGCCCCCAGGAGTGGGCCTGGGACCGCGATTCTGCCGTGCAGCGACTGAGCGACGCGTACGGCGCTGAGGCGGGCAGGGAGATTGCCGAGGCGCTTGGCGCCGACAGATAGCCGACTCCCAACGACTCACCAGAGCTCTCAACGCGCGTCAGAGTTGTACGGGGTAGCTCGGTTCGCTGATCTCGGGCGTCACACTTCCCTCGACGAAGATCGCATGCCACAGCATGAAGATCAGCATGGTCCAGAGTCGGCGGCTGTGGTCGGTTGCTCCGCTTCGGTGGGCGTCCAACATCGACCGAACTGCGCCCAGGTCGATCAGGTCGCCGGCCGCGGAAGCGCCGATCATCGAGTACGACCAGTCCAACAGCTCCCCGGCGCGCAGCCAGTGCCGGATCGGCACGGGGAAGCCCAGCTTGGGTCGATTGAGTACATGCGCGGGCACGATGGGCGCCAGTGCCCGCCGCAACGCATATTTCGTGGTGGCCCGGGTGATCTTCTGGTCGTAGGGCAGTCGTGAAGCCACCGCGAACACTTCGGGGTCCAGGAACGGGACCCGCAATTCCAGTGAATTGGCCATCGTCATCTTGTCGGCCTTGACGAGGATATCGCCGCGCAACCAGGTGAACAGGTCGATGTGCTGCATGCGAGCGACGGGATCCCAGCCTTTCGACTGTGCGTATACCTGCGCGGTGACGTCGGTGTGGATCCAGTCGTCGCGGAATCGTGGCAACACCGCGCGCAGTTGTTCGTCGGAGAAGCTCCTCGCATTGCCGTAGTAACGCTCTTCCAGGGTGAGCGAACCGCGGTGCAGCAAGCCTTTGCCCCGCATTCCCTCCGGCAGCGGCCCGGCCATCTTGGCAACGGACTTGCGAAGCCCACGGGGCAAGTAGTCAAACGGTTTCAGCGACAAAGGCTCCCGATAGATCGTGTAGCCGCCGAACAATTCGTCGGCGCCTTCCCCCGACAAGACGACCTTGACGTGTTTACGTGCCTCGCGGGCCACGAAGAACAGCGGTACCAGAGCGGGGTCGGCGACGGGTTCATCCAGGTACCAGACGATTTCGGGAAGCGCGGCGACGAACTCCGCCTGACTGACGACCTTGGTGACATGTCGGGCGCCGATGGCTTCGGCGGATGCGACGGCGACGTCGACCTCAGAGAACCCTTCGCGTTCGAAGCCAGTGGTAAACGTGATCAACCTCGGGTTGTGTCGCATCGCCAGTGCCGCGATGGCCGTCGAGTCGATTCCGCCGGAGAGAAACGCCCCTACCGTCACGTCGGCGCGCATGTGTTTGGCGACCGAGTCCTCGAGCACCGCGGTGATCTCGTCATAGCGGCGCTGCTCGTTGGGTCGTGACGATCCCGGCGCGGAGCCCGCGGCGAAGGGCACGGCATCGAAGTGCGGCGTGAAGTAGCGGGTCACCTTCGGCTGCCCGCCGGGCCGCAAGCGCGCATAACTGCCCGACTCCAGCCTGCGGATACCCCGGTGCAGGGTCTCTGGCTCTGGCACGTACTGCAGCACTGTGTAGTGCTGGACGGCGCGTTCGTCGATGGCCAGATCTAGGGCCAGTAGATCGGCCACCTCCAGAAGGCACTTCTTCTCGCTGCCCACCACGGTGCCACCAGGCCCGGTAGCCATGAACAGCGGTTTGATGCCGAAGGGATCCCGCGCGCAGAACAATTCCTGCTCGACGCTGTCCCACAACGCGAAAGCGAACATGCCGCGTAGCCGCCGCAGCGCCTCGGTGCCCCAATAGTGGTAGGCGGCCAGGATCGTCTCGCCGTCGCCGTCGGTGTGGAAGACCGCGCCGAATTCGGACCGCAGCGCTTCACGTAATTCCAAGTAGTTGTAGATCTCCCCGTTGAACACGAGAACGTAGCGGTCCGGTGCATCGCCCGGTCCCCAGCGCAGCGGTTGGTGACTGTGGGCGATGTCGATGATCGCGAGGCGGTTGAAGCCGAGTACGACCTGGCCTTCGGCCGGCGAACCTTCAGCCCCTACGGTGTCACTCCAGGTCCCGGGCTCATCGGGGCCGCGGTGGCGCATCAGGGCGGTGGCGCCGGAGACCGCGTCGACGATGGCCCCGTGCTCCTGCCCTCCATGAGAGGGGTTCGTAACCAGCGCCAGCAATCCGCACACCGCGCCAGTATGCCTAATCGGACCGACGTTCCCGGACCGGCCCGGCGCCCGACTCGGAGATCCGCGGCCGACACATTCTCCGGTCGCTTCGCTCCGCACCCACAAGGTGGTCTACGCTGCGTAGTATTCAGTGCAGCCGTCCGCCCGCCCGCCGGTCGAACGACCGCCCGTTGACTTCAAGGAGGCGCCAACGTGTCCGCTCGCGGCCTGAAGTTGGTGGCATTGTCGGTGCTCTTGGGTGGGACTGCGGTCCTGCTCAGCGGATGTAGCTGGTCCGAGGCGCTCGGACTGGGCTGGCCCAGAGGCATTACTCCCGAGGCCCAACTCAACCGTGAATTATGGATCGGCTCGGTGATCGCGGCATTCGTTGTCGGCGCCCTGGTCTACTTCCTGCTCTTCTGGACGGTGGTTTTCGACCGCAAGAAGAAGGACGACAAAGAGCTGCCCCGTCAGTTCGGCTACAACATGCCGCTCGAGTTGGGCCTCACCGTGGCGCCGTTCGTGATCATCTCGGTGCTGTTCTACTTCACGATCGTGGTGCAGGAGAAGATGCTGTACAAGGATCCCAACCCAGAGGTCGTGATCGACGTCACCGCCTTCCAGTGGAACTGGAAGTTCGGCTATCAGAGTATCGACTTCGCCGACGGCAGCTTCACCTACGACGGCGACGACAACGAGCGCAAGGAGACGATGGTCTCCAAGCCCGAGGGTGTCGACAGCGAAGGTGAGGAGATTGTCGGGCCGATCCGCGGTCTCAACCCAGAGGACCGCACATACCTGAACTTCAACAAGATCGAGACGCTCGGCTCATCGTCGGAAATCCCGGTGCTGGTGCTGCCGGTCGGTAAGCGGATCGAATTCGAAATGGCGGCGGCCGACGTGATCCATGGTTTCTGGGTGCCAGAGTTTCTGTTCAAGCGCGACGTGCTGCCCAACCCGGCGGAGAACAACTCCGACAATGTCTTCCAGGTCAGTGAGATCAACCAGACCGGCGCCTTCGTCGGCCGGTGCACGGAGATGTGCGGCACCTATCACTCGATGATGAACTTCGAGCTGCGCGTGGTCGAGCCCAACGACTTCAAGGCGTACATCGACCAGCGCAGCGCGGGGAAGACGAACGCCGAGGCGCTCCAGGCGATCAACCAGCCACCGCTGGCGATCACCACTGAACCGTTCGACACCCGCCGCGGAGAGCAGGCGCCGCAGGTCCCACAGGCGAGCAGGTAGGACAGCACATGCACATCGAAGCGAGGGTCTTCGAGTTTCTGACCGCGTTCTTCGCACTGGCCTCCGTCGTGTACGGCGTTCTGACGGCGATGTACGCCCAGGGTGGCATCGAATGGGCCGGCACCACAGCCCTTGTGCTGACCACCGGTCTGACGATGATCATCGGTACGTTCTTCCGCTTCGTCGCACGGCGCCTGGACACCCGACCCGAGGATTACGAGGACGCCGAGATCGCCGATGGCGCCGGTGAGCTGGGCTTTTACCCCCCGCATAGCTGGTGGCCGGTGTTCATCGCATTGTCGGCCTCCATCACAGCCGTAGGCGTGGCGCTGTGGCTTTCGTGGCTGATCGTCGCCGGCGTCTGCTTCGTGCTGACCACGGTGGCCGGGCTGGTTTTCGAGTACCACACAGGAGCCGAGAAGCACTGATTCCGAGAAGCACTGCGCAGCCGCCGGTGCCCTCCCTTGGCGCCCGCGTCGCGGACAAGGTCACAATCAGGAGATGAGTTCGCCCGCAACCCGCGCTGTGCGTCCTGTTCGGTTGGCTCCTTTGGGTACTGTTGCGCAGGCGTTGTGGGCCTCTTGCGGCACCACCGCCGTCAGACAAGCAGTCGAGAAGGATAGACGTAGATGAGCGGGCCGAATCCCCCCGGGCGGGACTCTGGCGGAGCGGATCGCCGAGGAGGTGAGGAGCCGGGTGGCCCCTCCTCGAATGAACCCACGCGAGATGGCGTCGGCGCCTCACCCGACCGGAGCACCCGACCCGATCAGAGCGACACCGATCATTACTCCCAGGCTTATTCCGCGCCCGAATCAGAGCAGATCGGCAGCAGCCCGTATTTGCCCGCCGATGCATCGCTCTACGACTACGACAGCTACGACCCCGAAAACGATGTCGGCGAGCCGCCGGTCCCGCCGCGCTGGCCGTGGGTGGTCGGCGTCGTCGCGATCGTCGCAGCGGTCGCTCTGGTCGTCTCGGTCTCGGTACTGGTGACCCGCACCGACACCGACAGCCTGGCGACGCCTCAGACCAGCACCAGTTCTCCTCCGCCGGTCCAGGACGAATTCACCACGACGAGGCCGCCGCCTCCACCGCCGCCGCCCACGACCGAGGAGCCGCCACCCCCGCCTCCGCCCGAGACGGTAACGGTCACCCAGCCGCCGCCGCCTGTCGTCGAGGAGGCGCCGCCGCCGCCGGTCGTCGAAGAGGCGCCGCCACCGCCGCCGCCACCGACGACACGGGCGGGCCCACGGCAGGTGACCTACTCGGTCACCGGAACCAAGGCGCCCGGCGACATCATCTCTGTGACCTACGTCGATGCGTCCGGCCGAAGCCGTACCCAGCGCAACGTCTATATCCCGTGGTCGCTGACCGTGACGCCCATCTCGCAATCCGAGGTCGGTTCTGTGCAGGCGTCCAGCCTGTTCTTGGTGAGCCGACTGAACTGCTCCATCACTACGAGCGACGGCGCAGTACTGTCGTCGAACACGAACAACGCCGCACAGACTAGTTGCTAGGCAGATAACACGCTGATGACATACCTCACTGATACCGCAGACCGCTCGCGACCGAGCCTGAGCTTCGACCTCGCCGCGCTGGATCGGATAGACCGGATCCTGCTCGGCAGCTGTGCGGCTGTCTGGCTGGCAGCCCTGGGGGCAGGCGTCGCCGCGACGGTGGCCCTTGTCGACCTTTCCCGGGGACACACCGCCTCCAGTAGCGATTCGGGCACCCCCTGGATTCTCTATACGGTCATCGCGGTCTCCGCCGCGGTGATCCTGGCGGCGGTGCCGCTGCTGCTTCGTGCACGTCGCGCTGCACTGGAGGAACCCGACCCCGAGTCACGGCCTCAGGCAGCGGCGACACCACCGCAGGCCCCGGCGCGCGGCGCTGGAGCCGACGCGCCGACGGAGAAATTCCAGGTGGTGGCACCAGGTGCAGCCTCCGAGTCCGGCGGCCGCCCGACGAGTGAGCCGCAAGGGGCTGCGGCGGACGCTGACGAGCCGCAAGGGGCTGCGGGCGTTGATGAGCCGGCCACGGCCAACGCGCAGGCCATCGATCAGCTGTGGCTGCGGTGCGCGGCGGGACTCGCCTGCGCGGCGGGTGTTGCGACGCTGTTGACCGCAATATCGACGTACCTGGTCGCCGTCGACAACAACACCTTGGCCTGGGTCTTCTACGGTATCGCCGGTGCGATCACGCTCGGGATGGCAGCCATCCCGTGGTATGCACTGCGTGAGCTGCGAACCCTGATCGACGATCGCTGACGACCGATTCGGGCGCGTCTGCTCCGAGTTCGCGATGAGCCGGACCAACAGAACTGCTGCGGATCAAGCGGATTGGGGTCACGATGAGCGAGCTGCCGCGCCGGAGGCTGTTCCACGCGGGGGCGAGCGCCTTACTCGGCGGCGCGGGCCTGCTGTCCTGCTCGTCAACCAAGGAGGACGCCGTGCTTTCGCCGGCTACGGATTCGTTTGCCGCCGAGTCAGCCCGGCGGTGGCGCATGCCTGCCGAGTCGGCCCGGCATGCCCGCACGTTCATGTCCTGGCCGCCGCTCGGCTCGGTCTGGAAGGGCAAGGACGGCCCCGCGGTGCAGAGCGACATCGCCGCCATTGCGCGCGCTGTCGCCGAATTCGAGCCAGTAGTGCTACTCGCCGCGCCTGCGGAAACTCGGGCGGCTCAACGAGCCTGCGGATCCGGAGTCGAGGTGATCCCGATCGCCACGGACGATCTGTGGATGCGGGACAGCGGACCGACTTTCGTGATCGGGACCAGCGGACTGGCGGGCATCGATTTCCATTTCAACGGTTGGGGCGGCAAGCAAGAGCACGCACGAGACGAGATGGTCGCCGCGTCACTTCTTTCTCGTATCGGCGTTACCAGGATCGACGCTCCGATCACCGCGGAGGGCGGGTCGTTGGAAGTCGACGGGGAGGGCACTCTGATGGCCACCCAGAGTTCGTTGGTCAACCCGAACCGCAATCCCGGCGTGTCCCGCGAGGCGATCGAAACTGCGCTCAAAGACCTGACCGGGGTGTCCAAGGTGATCTGGTTCGACGGCGTGCGGGGCCAGGACATCACCGACTACCACGTTGATTCCCTTGCCCGGTTTGCCGAGCCGGGCACCGTGCTGATCAGCCGGCCGGCCCCGGCCGACGACGTGTGGACACGCGCGTATCGACAGGCCCTCACAGTGCTGCAACAGGCGACCGACGCCCGTGGACGCCAATTCGAAATCGTCGAACTACCCGAGCCGGACCCCGCAACGCTCGCCGACCGTGGCGAGGCGTTCCTTGGGTCGTACGCGAACTACTACGTGGTCAACGGCGGCGTGCTGGTTCCGCGGTTCGGTGACCGCCGTGCCGACGCCGATGCAAAGTCGATCGTCGCAGAACTCCACCCGGGCCGCGAAGTTGTGCAGATGAGGATCGATACCGTCGCCGAGGGCGGCGGCGGAATTCACTGCGCGACCCAACAGGAACCCGCTGTCTGACCGTAGCGGTGGCCCCGGTCAGCTGAGACGGATCGGAGCTGAGACGGATCGGATGTGGCGGGTGCTGTGTCCCTACCGGTGGCCGTTGGACGAGCCGTTGGACGAGCCGTTGGACGAGCCGTTGGACTCGCTGGTGGAATCCTGGTGCTCTTTCAACGCGGTGAGGGCTCGGTGTTCCGCGGCGTGCGCGGCCGCATCGAGCGCGTCGTTCTCTTCCATCGGATCGGCATAAAGGAAGCTGCCGGAACCGGGCGAGCCGCTCGATCCCAGCTTGTTCATCCGCTTCGGCAGTGCCGCACCCTGGTATTCCAGCGGGATGGCGTGGCCGTGCTCGTCCACGGGACCCAGCGGTTGATGAAGTTCGACGTAGGCGCCGTGCGGCAGCCGCTTGATGATGCCGGTCTCGATGCCGTGCTCGAGCACCTCGCGGTCGCTGCGCTGCAGGCCGACGGCCCACCGGTAGGCGACGAGGTACACGATGGTCGGCAACATGACCATGCCGATGCGACCGATCCACGTCGTCGCGTTGAGCGAGATGTCGAATTTCAGCGCGATGATGTCGTTCATGCACGCGAAGGTCAGCAGAATGTAGAACGAGATCGCCGCGGCGCCCACCGCGGTGCGCGTCGGAGCGTCCCGCGGGCGCTGCAGCAGGTTGTGGTGGGCGTCGTCCTTGGAGAACTTCTTTTCCAAGAATGGGTAGGCGATCAACAGGGTGAAGATCAAACCCATTCCGGCCGCGACCCAGTTGCCCTGGGGAATGGTGTGACCGAACGGGTAAAACTCCCAGGCCGGCCAGAGACGTATCAGCCCGTCGGTCCACATCATGTAGAAGTCGGGCTGGCTGCCCGCCGAAATCTGGGATGGTTTGTACGGGCCGAGCGCCCAGATCGGATTGATCTGAAGAAGCCCGCCCATCAGGCCGAGGATGCCGAGGGTGACCGCGAAGAACGCGCCGGACTTCACCGCGAACACCGGCATCACCCGCACGCCGACCACATTTTTTTCGGTGCGTCCGGGGCCGGGGAACTGGGTGTGCTTCTGGAACCACACCAGTGCCAGGTGCACCCCGATGAGCGCCAGGATTATGCCCGGAATCACCAAGATATGCAGGGCATACAGTCGCGGAATGATGATCTCACCGGGGAAGTCGCCGCCGAACAGCGCCCAGTGCATCCACGTGCCGATGAGCGGTATTCCCAAGGTGATGCCCGAGAACGCGGCGCGGAGGCCGGTACCCGAGAGCAGATCGTCGGGGAGCGAGTAGCCGAAGAAGCCCTCGAACATCGCCAGGATCAGCAGCAGCGAGCCGATCACCCAGTTGGCTTCGCGGGGCCGACGGAACGCGCCGGTGAAAAAGATACGGGCGAGGTGGACCATGATCGACGCAGCGAACAGCAGCGCGGCCCAGTGGTGAACCTGGCGCACGAACAAACCGCCGCGGACCTCAAAGCTGATTTCCAGGGTTGTCTCGTAGGCGCGCGACATCTGCACGCCGCGCAACGGCTGGTAGACCCCGTCGTAGATGACGTGAGCCATCGATGGATCGTAGAACAACGTCAGCCAAATGCCGGTGATGAGCAGCACGACGAAGCTGTACAGCGCGATCTCGCCGAGCAAGAAGGACCAGTGGGTCGGGAACACCTTGTTGAGCTGCCGGCGAACCGCTGCCGAAGGGTGGTACCGGGAATCGATCGCCTCGCCTTGCTTGGCGGCGATCTCGGCCGTGGTGGGTCGTGGGCTCATGACTTTCGCTCCCAGAATGCCGGTCCGACAGGTTCGATAAAGTCGCCGTTGGCGACCAGGTATCCATCCTGGTCAATGCTGATCGGCAGCTGAGCCAATGCGCGTGCCGCCGGACCGAAAATGGGCTTGGCGAAATGCAACGCGTCGAACTGCGATTGATGGCAGGGGCAGAGGATGCGGTAGGTCTGCTGCTCGTAGAGCGAGGATGGGCAGCCCAGGTGCGAACACACCTTGGTGTAGGCGAAAAGCTCGCCGAAGTTGAAGCTCTCCTGGCCCTGCCGCTTGACCACCCGTGACATATCGCCGGGTTTGATGCGGATGAGCATGACGGGGTTGCGGACGCCGTAGGAGATCTCGGTCAGGTGGTGCTCGGACTCCACAGTCGTTCCGTCGCCATCGGACTCCCGCCAGGGGAACACCGTCTCCATGCCGCCCGCATCGATGTCCTCCGGGCGCATCTTGACGAACGGTGAATTGCTTGAGTTACCAGTGGCCCGGGCTAGGTAGATGGTCTCGCCGGCGAAGCGCGGGGTCCACCCCGAGGTCCACAGCACCGCCTTGAGGCCGTCGGCCGTAGGTACCACGGGCTTCCACGGATTCTTGATCAAACCGCCCATGAAAGCCACGAGCGTGCCCAGGCCGAACGCCCCGAAACCGATACCGAGACTGAGGCCGATCATTTTGCGGCGCTTCAGAGTCGAGCTATCCAGCGCGTTGCCCAGGTTGGCGGCGACGGTCTTGCGCTGCAGTTCGGAGGAGCGGCCGTCGTGGCGTTCCTGGATGGAGATTTCTTCGGGGATGAATTTCTTCTGAAACAGCACCGCGCCGACGCCGATCGCCAGGATCGACAATCCGAACGTGAGGCCGTACAGCGGAGTCGTGAGTGTGTATAGGAACTCACCCTCGCCTTTGTACGGCACGTACTCCCAGGGCCAAAACAGGAAGATCAGCAGCAGCGCCAGACCCGAAAACCCGGCGAGCAGCAACCAGTAGGCCACCGTCCGCTCGGCGCGCTTCTCCGCCTTGGTGTTGGGAACCGGCCACCGATCTTGCCTGTGGACGATCTCGACGCCGTCGAGCTTGCCGCCGAGTTCGAGCAGCTCTTCCTGCGACATCTCGGCCAGCTCGGCATCGGTGGGCTGACTGCGGTCCTCACTCATGCCCGTGCTCCGATCCAGAGGGCGGCTGCGATGGCCGCCACCATTCCGATGATCCAGATCACCATGCCTTCAGAGGTGGGGCCGAAGCCGCCCAGCCCGAGGCCGCCGGGGGTCGGTGTCGCGGCTGCTTCCCGCACGTAGGCCACGATGTCGCGCTTCTCTTCCGGCGACAGTTGCCGTTCAGAGAACTTCGGCATGTTCTGCGGACCCGTCAACATCGCCGTGTAAATCTGAGCCTCGGTCGCGTTCCCGAGGTCGGGGGCGTATTTGCCCGACGACAGCGCGCCGCCTTTGCCGGTGAAGTTGTGGCATGAGGCGCAATTTAGCCGGAACAGGTCACCGCCGCGGGCTACGTTGTCGCCGATAAGGGACTGCTGGACGATCTGGCTGTTGGCGTCGCGGGGGACCACCGGCCCACCACCGTTGGCCTGGATGTAGGCGCCGAGTGCATCGGTCTGCACCTCGTCGAACTGGGCCGGCTTCTGCGGCGCCTGCGCCTCGCCGCGCATCGCGGGCATCCGGCCGGTCGACACCTGGAAGTACACCGCAGCTTCGCCGACCCCGATCAGGCTGGGCCCACGATCGGCGACGCCCTGCAGGTTGACACCATGGCAGGTGACGCAGGACAACTCGTAGAGCTGTTGCCCCTGGCGCAGCAAGGCCGAGGCCGACTCGTCGGCGACGGCCACCTGGGGCGCCGGCGTGAGAGTGGCCGCCAAGCCCCCGGCGACCGTGAGCCCGGTAATCAAAAGTACTGCAGCCGACAGCCGCCGGCGCAGCCGACGTCTGGACTTGCTGGTCATCGAACCCCTTCTCATCGGCCTTTTTTGAGAGGCGCCTGCCGTCTTTGGAGTCATCGAACGAAGTAGATGACGGCGAACAAGGCGATCCACACGATGTCGACGAAATGCCAGTAGTACGACACGACGATCGCCGCCGTGGCCTGTGCGGGGGTGAACTTGCTCATCCGGGTGCGTAAGAGCAGCAGCACGAACGCGATGAGACCGCCGATGACGTGCAGACCGTGGAAACCGGTCGCGAGGTAGAAGACTGAGCCGTAGGCGCTGCCGGGGATGGTGGTCCCGTGCTGGACGAGATGCAGGTATTCGTAGGCCTGACCGAGGACGAAGAAAGTACCCATGGCCAGGGTCAGGGTGTACCAGCGACGGAGTCCGAAGACGTCACCGCGCTCGGCGGCGAAGACGCCCATCTGGCAGGTGAACGAGGACGCGATCAACACCAGCGTCACCGGCACCGCGAGGCTGAGGTTCAACTCAGTGGGTGCGGGTGGCCAGTCACCGCCGGCCTGCGAGCGCGCGGTGAAGTACATCGCGAACAGGCCGGCAAAGAACATCAGCTCGCTGGAAAGCCACACGATGGTGCCGACACTGACCATGTTCGGTCGATTCAGCGAATGAACCCGCGACGTGATAGCCGTTCCCGAGGTCCCTACAGCGCTCGTCACAGGTGCAAGTATGACGCTTTGTAGTTGTTGAACTCCACCCGGGTGGAGTAATTCGTCATAATCTTTCTATGATTCCTACCTCCGGGCAGCACGCGTCGCACGACGAATCGGTCGCGATCCACACCTGGCCAGTGATTCTCGGCAGGTTGACCACGGATCAGGCGCTTGCGCCCGGGCAGGCGGCCTGGGCGATGGACCAGATCATGACGGGCGCCGCGACCCCGGCGCAGATCGCCGCCTTCGGCGTGTCGCTGAAGATGAAGGGCCCCAATTCGGCTGAAGTCACCGAATTGGCCGACATAATGCTACGGCATGCGCGGCGGGTGCCGACCGACACGATCGGCACCGAGACGGTGGACGTGGTCGGTACCGGTGGTGACGGGGTCAACACGGTCAACCTGTCAACGATGGCATCGATCATGGCGGCCGCAGCCGGCGTGCCCGTGGTCAAACACGGCAACCGTGCCGCCTCATCGTTGGCCGGTGGAGCGGACACACTCGAAGCGCTGGGGGTGCGTGTCGATCTCGGCCCCGATGAGGTCGCCCGCAGCGTGGCCGAAGTCGGCATCGGTTTCGCGTTCGCCCCGCAATTTCATCCGTCCTATCGGCACGCGGGTGCGGTACGGCGAGAGATCGGTGTGCCGACGGTGTTCAACTTGCTCGGCCCGCTGACGAATCCGGCTACTCCGCGCGCCGGTCTGATCGGCTGCGCGTGGGGTGATCTGGCGGAGGTGATGGCGGGCGTGTTCGCCGGCCGCGGGTCGAGTGTTCTGGTTGTGCACGGAGACGATGGGCTCGATGAATTGACGACCACCACGACGAGCACGATTTGGCGGGTACACAACGGCACGGTCGAACGTTTGACGTTCGACCCGGCCGATTTCGGCTTCCGGCGCGCTGAGATTTCCGAGTTGGTTGGCGGCGACGCCGAATCGAACGCGGCGGCGGCCAGGGCCGTTCTGGGCGGCGCGAGGGGGCCGGTTCGCGACGCGGTCGTTCTCAACGCCGCAGGTGCGCTGGTGGCCCACACCGGCCTATCCGGCGACTCCGAGTGGGTTCCGGCCTGGGAGTCCGGTCTGGCCCGCGCGACCGAGGCGATCGACTCCGGGGGAGCCGAACAGCTGCTCGCGCGTTGGGTGCGGTTCACCCAGCAACTGTGAATCGGTGACGTTCGCGAGCTGTTGGTCGGCAAGGCGTGCCGAGCGGGCCGACGCCGCCCAGGGCGACCAGCGCCCGGCCGCGCCCATCGGCGAGCAGTAGCCCGTATCGGCGCGCACGATCCGGACTCCGGATTGGGCGAGCCAACGGGTGAGTAGCGCCGTCTCCTCGACCAGTGCGCCCCCTAGGGGTTCAGCCGTGGGCAAGATCGCCTGCGCGCCGGCGATGAGGGCGTCCACGACGGGTATCGGCGGCACTCCGCGGGGCGCCACGCCGGCGGCCGCCAGCTGGCCACGGCGAATCACAGCGAGGTGCCAGCCGTGGTCGCCGTCGGGTTTGGCAGCCACCATCTCGGAGACGGAGGCCAGCGCCCGAAGCCGCTGACTGCGCCACAGCACGTCGATGGTGGCCGCGGCCTGGTCGCGCAACCGCGCGGCAGTCTCGTAGCGCCGGCGCTCGGCCAACTCGGCGATGTGCGACAGCGCCGCCGCCAGCGGTTGGCTGCTGCGCCCGTCGATCAGCGCGAGCGCATCTTGTGGCGCGGGGGCATACTCGGCGGCGCTCACGCCGCGAGCGGCCGGGCACCCGGAGACCTCCAGTTCCGGACAGGCCGGCCCGTGCACTGCCGAGCGGCCCAATCGGATGGTACAGGTGCGCACGCCGGTGAACCGCGCGATGAACGTGGCGGCCGCCCGAGCGTCGGCGCGGGATCGGAAGGGCCCGACGGTGCTGGCGCCGCGTGACGCCCGCGCCACGGTGAAACGCGGGAAGGCTTCGTCGGTCAGGGCCAGCCACCACCAGCGCCGGGGGAACTTCGACCGACGGTTGTACTGGGGTGCGTGAGCGGCCAGCAGGCGTAGTTCCCGGACTCCGGCTTCCAGATCGTGGGCACATTCGACGTGGTCGACCGCAGCGGCCAGCGAGGCCATTTCCTTGATCCTGGTCCGGGGATCGGCACCGTTGAAATACTGCGACACCCGCCGGCGCAGGTTGACGGCCGTACCGACGTAGAGCACCTCGCCTGAGGGCCCGCGGAACAGGTATACCCCGGGGCCGCTCGGCAGGCCTCGGGCGAGGTGGCGCTTGGCGCGCTGCGCCGGTGTCACATCGGACAGATAGGAGCGCAACTCGGTGTAGGTGTGCACACCCTGGTTGCCGATCCGTTCGATGAGGGCGTGCAGCACGTCGACGGTCGCCCGCGCGTCGTCGAGGGCCCGGTGGGTGGGCGTTGTCGAGGCGCCGAACAGTCGCGCCAGCGCCGACAGTCGAACGGTGGGCGCCTCGTCCCGGGTGAGCGCGCGGCGCGCTAGTCGAACGGTGCACAACACCGGAGGTTTGGGCCAGGTCAGGTGATGGCGTTCGGCCGCGGCGCGCAGGAACCCGATGTCGAAGCCGGCGTTGTGAGCGACCAGGACCGCGCCCCGGGAGAACTCGAGAAAAGAGGGCAGAACGAGATCAATCTTCGGGGCGTCGAACACCATCGCCGAGGTGATGCCCGTCAGCGCGACGATCTGGGGCGGGATGTCCCGGCCAGGGTCGACCAAGGTGGCGAACTCGCCGAGCACCTCGCCGCCACGGATCTTCACCGCACCGATCTCGGTGATCGAGTCGTGCCCGTCTCCCGAAGAGCGGCCGCCGGTGGTTTCCAGATCGACGACGACGAACGTGGTTTCCCGCAAGGTCGGCTCAGCAAACGGATCGACGTCCGCAAAGCTCAGTTGGCCCATGTGCTGAACCTAGGCGCCGCATCTGACAACCAAGGCCAACCCCGCCGTATCTCGGTCGGGAACGTCGCAGACTCAGACACGGGGGATGTGTCGGTACCCGCCGATAAGGTGAGCCTGAACACCGATCGAGAGGACGAGTGCGATGGCACAGGATCAGCGGCTACCGGGTGCACTGCCGGATCCCGAAGATGAGACCGGAACGGTGAAGATCGACTGCGACGACTGCGCCGTCCGCGGAGCGGGATGTCAGGATTGCGTCGTCAGTGTTTTGCTCGGCGTGCCCGAAAAATTGCTCGTGGACGAGCGATTAGCGCTAGAAGCGCTCGCTGACGTGGGGCTGGCTCCGCGATTGCGGCTCGTGCCGATCCATCGGCATGGCGGTACGGGCGTTGCCTGACGACACGCGTCGGCACCGACGGCGCGCCCATCACAGGACCGACTGCTAAATTTGCGGCTTCCGTTGGACAAGGCCGTTGCCGTTTCGTAACCTTACTGAGACCTAAATGCAGTTTGAGACGATTCTTTACGGCAGTTGAAGGACACAAAACCTTGAGGCTCAATCGCGCGCACCGGAGCAGTTGGCTCCCTTGGGGACCCGTCATCACCGCGATAGCCGGTGTGACTATTTTCGTTTCGGCGGTGGCCGGCCAGGCGCTGGCCGATCCCGCCGACGACGCTCTGGCAAAGCTCACTGACCTTTCTCGGCAGGCCGAGCAGACCACCGAGGCCATGCACTCGGCCCAGCTGGATCTGGACAACAAACTGGTGGTTCAGCAGGAGGCAGAAGCCAAACACGCCGCCGATACTGCTGCGCTGGAATCAGCCAGGGCGAAGCTCGCCACGTTCCAGAATTCGGTCAACACTCTGGCCGCCGCCCAGTACATGGGTGGGCGCACCTCCGGATTCGACGCGATGCTGACCGCCAAATCGCCGCAGGGATTGATCGACCAGCTCTCCGTGCAGCGCGTGATGGCTCACGAGATGCGGGCCCAGATGATCGGCTATCGCGAACTGGGCGTCCAGACTCAGCTCGCCGAACAGGCATCGGCCGCATCGGCCAACGAGGCCAAGACGGCCGCCGAGCAGGCCGCGGCCGTGCGTGCCGATCTGCAGTCAAAGCAGAGCCAGCTGCAAGTGCAGATCGCCATCGTCAAGGCTCAATACGAGGCGCTCACCCCGATCCAGCGCGAAGTACTGGCCGCGATTCCGCCGCCTCCTCCGGCCCCGCCCGCCGAGGCGCCGCCAGGGCAGGATCCAGCCATCCTGGCTGCACCCCCGGCCCCCGAACCGCTACCGGGCCTGCCCGAGGCGATTCCCCCGGGCGATATCGCGCCTCCCGGAGCGCCCCACTCGAACACGGTGATCCAGGCTGCGTTGAGCCGGATCGGCTCCCCATATTCATGGGGTGGGTCCGGCCCGGGTGCCTTCGATTGCTCAGGCCTGGTGATGTGGTCCTTCCAGCAGGCGGGGATCTCGCTTCCGCATTCCAGCCAAGCCCTGGCCAATGGCGGGCAGGCGGTCTCGACAGATCAGATGCAGCCCGGTGACCTTGTTATTCAATACTCGGACGCGTCGCATGTCGGCATCTACATCGGCGACGGAATGATGGTGCATGCGTCCACCTACGGCATCCCGGTGCGAGTCGAAAACGTGTACAACGCGCCGATCTACAACGTGCGGCGTTACTGAGGTTCGGCGTTACTGAGGCGGCCCGCGGGGTAAACCGGCGCGCGGTGATTCGGCGGCGACTCAGCGCGGTGTTCGGCGCCGAGCTGATCTGTGCGGCATTCCTGGTGGGCGGACCGCAGATTGTTCCCGCCGGTCCCGCGTCCGCATCGCGAGTTCTCGCGACCTCCGTTCCATCGGGCGTCGCGACCGCCGTTCCATCGGGTGTGGCGACCGCCCCGTCCTCTCGCACCGTGACCACGCCCGACGGCCGGACCGCGAAACTGATCGATCTGGGTGCCCCCGACGGCGCCGCGTTGCTCGATGTCATCTCCACCGAGTTGCCCGGTGCGACCGATGCGGTCAGCGCCCTCTGGGGTCCGCAGTGGCGCCGCGATCTCGTCATCGTCGTCGCCGGGTCACCGGAGCAGTTCGCCACCCTGGCAGGCGGTGGCGCTGACGTCGCGGCGACCGCGACTGCCGACCGCATCATGTTCTCGCCCGGTGCCGCCGCGATCGACACGGCCGACCTCCGGATAGTCCTGCGCCATGAGCTTTTCCATTACGCGGCACGCGCTGACACTGCCGCCGACGCGCCGACGTGGCTCACCGAGGGGGTCGCCGATTTTGTCGGCCGACCGGTTATTGCGCAACCGCCGGCGTCGGTACCGTCGGCCGTTTCAGGGCGACTGCCGACCGACGCCGAGTTGGCTACCGCGGGCCCCGGCCGCTCGGCGGCCTACGACCGGGCCTGGTCGTTCGCCTCGTACATCGCCGACGCGTACGGTACTGACGGGCTGCGGGCGCTATATCTGGAGGCCGGCAGGCCGGGCCATCCCGATGTCGCGACCGCGGTCCGGAGTGCACTCGGTGTCGAGCTGCCGGTGGTGCTCACCGGATGGCGACAGTGGGGTAACCCATGATCGGGACGCGATGAGCCGGGTTCTGCTGGTCACCAACGACTTTCCCCCTCGCCGGGGCGGCATCTAGTCCTACCTCGAGGCACTGGTCGCCCACCTCACCGGCTCTGCGGCCGCCGCCTCGGGGTCCGCCGGGGTCTCAGGGTCTCCGGGGTTCATAGGGTCTGCCGGGGCCTCAGGGGACCACACCGTGACCGTCTACGCGCCGAAGTGGAAGGGCGCGCCCGAATATGACAGATCAGCCGCGGCAGCCGGGTACGACATCGTGCGTCACCCCGGAACCCTGATGGTGCCCGAGCCGACGGTCGCGCTGCGCATGCGACGGCTCATCGCCGAACGCGACGTGGACACGGTGTGGTTCGGCGCCGCGGCTCCGCTGGCGTTGATGAGCCCGATAGCGCGCGCCGCCGGGGCCGACCGCATCATCGCGAGCACGCATGGACACGAAGTGGGCTGGTCGATGTTGCCGCTGGCACGAACGGCGCTGCGCCGCATCGGCAACGACGCCGACGTGGTCACCTACATCAGCTCCTACACCCGCGGGCGGATCGCCTCGGCATTCGGGCCGCACGCAGCGCTGGAGCTGGTACCCCCCGGGGTGGATACCGACAGGTTCGCCCCCGACGAGGTCGCACGGGCCGAGCTGCGGGCCCGATACCGCCTCGGCGGGCGCCCGGTGGTGGTCTGCGTGTCACGACTGGTTCCTCGCAAGGGCCAGGACATGCTGATCCGAGCTCTGCCGGCGATCCGGGAACGGGTGCCCGGTACCGCGCTGGTGATCGTCGGTGGTGGCCCTTACCGGACGTCGCTGCATCGCCTCGCCCATACGTTCGGGGTGACCGAGCATGTGGTGTTCACCGAAGGGGTGCCCGCCCACGAGTTGCCCGCCCACCATGCCATGGCCGACGTTTTCGCGATGCCCTGCCGGACCCGCGGTGCCGGCCTGGACGTCGAGGGGCTGGGCATCGTCTATCTCGAGGCGTCGGCCTGTGGAGTGCCGGTGGTGGCCGGCAGGTCGGGCGGGGCGCCGGAAACGGTGCTCGACGGGGAGACCGGCGCCGTCGTCGACGGCGGGGACCTCGACGCCATCGCCGGGTCCATCACCGACCTGCTCGCCGACCCCCGTCGTGCCGCGGCGATGGGCGCGGCCGGCCGACGCTGGGTGGTCGAGCAGTGGCAGTGGCACCTGCAGGCCCAGCGCTTGGAACGGCTGCTCTAAAGAGGTTCGCTCAGGAGGTTCAGGCCTTGGTGTCGTTGCTGTAGAGCGCATCGATGTCGGCAGCGAATTTCTCGGCTACGATCTTGCGCTTGACCTTCAGCGTCGGCGTCAGCTCGCCGGTCTCCTCGGTGAAGTCGACCGGCAGGATGCGGAACTTGCGGATCTGCTCGGCCTTCGAGACGGCCTGATTGGCCTCCTTGACCGCCAACTCGACCTCCACGCAGAGGTCGGGGTCGGTGGTCAGGTCGGCGACCGATGCCTCGGCGTTCTTACCGTGGCGTTCTTTCCAGCCCGGAAAGGCCTCCGGGTCGATGGTGATCAGCGTGGCGATGAACGGCTGGTTGTCACCCACGGCCATCGCCTGGCTGATCAGGGGATGTGCCCGCAGCCGGTCCTCCAGTAGTGCCGGTGCCACGTTCTTGCCGCCGGCGGTGACGATGATCTCCTTCTTGCGGCCCACGATCGAAAGGAAGCCGTCGTCGTCGATTGCCCCCAGATCGCCGGTGTGGAACCAGTCGCCGGAGAACACCGCGTCGGTCTCGGTCTCGTTGCCCCAGTAACCGCTGAACACCACTCCGCCCTTGACTAGAAGCTCCCCGTCCTCGCCCAGCTGCATGCTGTTTCCGGGAAGCAGCTTGCCGACCGAACCGACGCGCAACTCGCCGACCCGGTTCACGGTGATCGCCGCGCTGGTTTCGGTGAGCCCGTAGCCTTCATAGATGCTCAGACCGGCACCACGGTAGAAGTGGCCCAGTCGGGCACCCAGCGGCGCGCCGCCGGAGATCGCGGCATGGCACTCGCCGCCGAGCGCGGCCCGCAGCTTGCTGTAGACGAGCTTGTCGAAGACCGTGTGCTTGAGTTTGAGCAGGAGTCCGGCGCCGCCGGTGTCCTGGGCCTTGCTCCATTCGATCGCAACGTCGGCGGCGGCCGCGAAGATCTTGCCCTTGCCGCCGCTCTGGGCGTTCTGCTCGGCGGTGTTGTACACCTTCTCGAACACCCGAGGCACCGAAACCACCAGCGTCGGCTTGAACACTGCGAGCATCGGCACCAGATTCTTGATGTCACTGGTGAAGCCCAGCGTCACCCCGTTGGCGAAGGCGCTGATGGTCAGCGCGCGGGCAAGTACGTGCGCCAGCGGCAGGAAGACGAGCAGCTTCTCCCCTTTGGCCAAGTGATCGGGGAAGCACGCCTTGGCGCCCCGGATCTCGTGCAGCAGGTTGGAGTGGGTGAGCTGGCAGCCCTTGGGCCGTCCGGTCGTGCCCGATGTGTAGATCAGTGTTGCCGGGTCGGCGGACTTGATCGCCGCGAACCGCTCGTCGACCGCGCCGGCGTCGACCTGCCGACCCGCCTCGGCCAGTTCCTCGAGTGCTGAGGTGCCCGTGCCCTCGATGCAGTAGACCTTCCGCAGCTGCGGCAAGGTGTCCTGCAGCGCCTCGATCCGGGTGACGTGGGCGTCGGTCTCGGCGAACACTGCCACCGCGCCGGAATCGGCGAGGACGAACTGCACCTGATCGTCGGAGCTGGTCTCGTAGATCGGCACCGTCACGGCACCGACCGACAGGATGGCGAAGTCCAGGATCGGCCACTCGTACCGTGTCGCCGACAGGACCGCGACCCGGTCGCCGGCCTCAACCCCTTGGGCGATCAAACCCTGCGCTGCTGAACGGATCTGACCGGCAACCTGGCCGCACGTCACGTCCACCCAATTGCCGTCCACGAGACGCTGAAAGATGGGATGCTCGGGATTGTCGCGTTCGTGGGAGTAGACAGAGCTGACGATGCTGTCGTGCTCACCGACGGTGAATATTGCGGGAACGCTGAAATCGCGCAAGGTGGAACCCTCTCATAGTTCTCGGGCGGCTCCACGGGCTGCGCCGTGTCCAACTGAGTCGTCCACGTCAGCCGTCTCGAGTCGGTGGTCCGCCATATGTGAAGCTAGTCTTTCATGAACAGCATCCAGATCGCCGACGAGACCTTCATCGCGGCGGACCCGGTTGCGGTTGGCAACGCGGTCGCCGACCCGGCGAACTGGCTCCGGTGGTGGCCCGATCTGCGTCTCACGGTGGTCGAGGACCGTGGCGAGGCCGGTCAGCGTTGGACGGTGACCGGCGCGGTGACGGGGACCATGGAGGTTTGGCTGGAAAAAGTGGACCATGGACCCGATGGTGTCGTTCTGCACTATTTCCTGCACGCCGAGCCCGCCGGTGCCGCGGCGTGGGAACTGGCGAAGATGAACCTCGCCCAGCGGACCCATCGGCGCCGGGTGGCGGGCAAGGAGATGGCTTTCGAGGTGAAACGAACGCTGGAGGCCGGGCGTCCGGTGGGGGTCTCGCGACACGCCTGAGGCCGCAGACCCGGGAAGCCGCCAATCGTGGGACCTCGGGGCCATACCCACAATCGGGGGAGTAGATTTCTGGCCAGCGACCAGACCTAGCGGGGATTGATTTCAGTGGCGGACAAAACGGCGCAGACCATATACATCGATGCCGACCCTTCGACGGTTCTGGATGTCATCGCCGACATCGGCTCGTATCCGGACTGGGTCGCCGAATACCGCGAGACCGAGGTCCTGGAGACCGACGAGGCCGGCTACCCGAAGGTAGCCCGGCTGGTTCTGGACGCCGCAGTCCTCAAGGACAGCATGGTTTTGGCCTACGACTGGCCCGCAGACCGCAACTCGGTCACGTGGTCGCTGGTGTCAAGCGCGTTGCTGAAGTCTCTGGACGGTGCATATCGGCTGGCTCCCAAGGGGTCTGGCACCGACGTCACCTATGAGCTGTCGGTTGACTTGATGATCCCCATGATCGGCCTGCTGAAAAGAAAGGCTGAACGGCGTCTGACGGACACCGCCCTGAAGGACCTCAAGAAACGAGTAGAGGCTGATTGAGCGCAGGCACGCCGCCGACGCGGGCCGGGAGTCCCGGCAAACCCGGATCAACTTGTTCGTCGGCAAGGGCGGCGTGGGTAAGTCGACGCTGGCGACCGCCACTGCTGTGCGTGCCGCACGGTCCGGGATGCGGGTCCTGATCGTGTCCACCGATCAGGCGCACTCGACCGGCGATGTGCTGGGAATGGGAATCGCCCCGACCGGCCGGCGCGAGCCCACCCGGGTATCAGCTGACCTCGAAACGGTGGATGCCGGCGGCGGGTCCCTGGACGCGCTCGCACTCGACACGCTGGCGCTGCTGGCGGACCGGTGGCGGCACAGCGCCGCGCTGCTGGCCGAGAGATTTCCCGAATCGGATATCGGAGACATTGCACCAGAGGAGCTTTCGGCGTTGCCGGGGGTTCAAGAGGTGCTTGGCCTGCACGAAGTCGGTGAGCTGGCGGACTCGGGACAGTGGGATCTTGTCGTCGTCGACTGCGCGTCTACCGCCGACGCTATGCGGATGCTCACGTTGCCCGCCACCTTCGCTCTGTATCTTGAGCGTGCCTGGCCCAGGCACCGCCGGCTGTCCGGCGCCGAGGACGCACGTTCGGCCGCGCTGATCGGCTTGCTCGAGCGGGTCGGCGCGGGTACCGATCAGCTCAGCACCATGCTGACCGACGGATCACGGGTTACTGCCCACGTGATGATGACAGCTGAGCGGGTGGTCGCCGCCGAAGCGGTGCGCACGCTGGGCTCGCTGGCGTTGATGGGCGTGCGGGTATCCGAGCTCATCGTCAACCAACTTCTCGTCGAGGACGATTCGTTCGAATACTCCAGGCTTCCGCAGCATCCGGCATTCGACTGGTACGCAGAACGGATCTCTGAGCAGCGGGCGGTGCTGGTGGACCTCAATCGTGTCGTCGGAGACGTTCAACTGGTCATGGTGCCTCATCTCGCGGGCGAGCCGATCGGAGCCAAGGCGCTCGGCGAGCTGATCGACCGCGCCCGCAGACGGGATGGTGCGCCACCTGCCGGCCCGTTGCGACCTATCGTCGACCGGGAATCCGGGAGCGGACTGGACGCGGTGTATCGGCTCCGGCTGGAGCTACCGCAGGTGGACTCCACTGCGCTGGCATTGGGTAGGGTCGACGACGATCTGATCATCGGCGTCGGCGGGATGCGGCGCCGCGTGCGGCTGGCATCGGTGTTGCGGCGATGCATTGTCATCGACGCTGGTCTCCGCGGCAGCGAGTTGACTGTACGATTTCGACCGAATCCGGAGGTGTGGCCGGCTTGAGTGAGTTTCACACCGACGCCGGCGCAGCCGGGTCCCAATATTCCGACATTGCCCCCGAACTGCGGCAACTTGCGTATTCGATCCTCGATAGGCTCGACCCCGCGGTACGAGGGCTTGCGGCCCGGGCGCAGGCCGGCGGTGCCGGCAAATGCGAGCAGGTCTGGTGCCCGGTGTGCGCGCTCGCCGCGCTGATCTCGGGCGAGGGACACCCATTGCTCAACGTGGTCGCCGAGCACAGTGTTGCGCTGCTGGCGCTGGTAGAGGCGATGTTGCACAACCTCGATGACAAGCCGCCGCAGGCTGGCGACCCGCCTGCGGACAGCGCGTCGGATCCGCCCCCGAACGTCGCGCCGGAGCCCGGGCGCTATGAGAACATCACGGTGACGGTCCAGGAGTCGGCGGAGCCAGCTGAGCCGGCGGATTGAGTGGAGTAAGCGCATCTATAGTCGTGTGCGCACGCCGTGGGTAAGGTTGTCCCAGAGCGCCGTGCCGGCGGTAGGCCATTTTGACCGCCCCGCGGTCGGGTGATGCGGAGGGTCCATGTGGTACTGGTTGTTCAAGTTCATTTTCATGGGGCCGGTGCTGAGCATGCTCGGGCGTCCGAAAATTGAAGGACTGGAGCATGTTCCGCAGTCCGGAGCAGTGATTCTGGCCAGCAACCATTTGGCGGTGGCGGACAGCTTCTATCTACCGCTGGTGGTCAATCGGCGGATCACCTTCCTGGCCAAAGCCGAGTATTTCGCCGGCACTGGACTCAAGGGATGGTTCACCCGCTGGTTCTACACGGTTGCCGGCCAGGTTCCCATCGACCGCGCTGATGCCGGCAGCGCCCAGAGCGCGCTGACCACCGCGCAGCGAATCGTCGGAGAAGGCAAACTCCTCGGGATGTACCCGGAAGGCACCCGCTCGCCCGACGGCCGGCTGTACAAGGGCAAGACCGGGTTGGCCCGACTGGCGCTTCAGACGCAGGTGCCGGTGATTCCGGTCGCGATGATCGGAACCGACACCGTGAACCCTCCGGGCAGCAAGATGTGGCGATTCGGCCGGGTGCAGGTCAAGTTCGGGGCGCCGATGGACTTCAGCCGATTCGAAGGGCTTGCGGGAAATCGCTTCATCGAACGGGCCGTCATCGACGAGGTGATGTACGAGCTGATGCAGTTGTCCGGCCAGGAGTACGTGGACCTCTACGCAGCCGACATCAAAGAGGGAAAAGGTGAGGGAGTGGTGAAACCGCCGACACGGCTCCCCGAGGCAGCCGCCGGCTGAGCCGGCTCAGCCCACCATCACGGCGGGCCCGCCGGGGTCTTCACGTGGCCGGTACGACCGGCGCAGCGTCAACTGAGGGTACGTCCTGGCCGGCGTCGCGGACCGCGACAACGCCGGTGACGATGATCACCGCGAGTGCCCACCACAGATACGAGCTTCCGACGACCTGTCTCCACAGGGACGCCGCGGTTTCCCGGTGCTCCGGTAACAGGACGATCGGGGTCCACACCATCAACGCCAGCCCGGCTATCGACACCGCACCGAGTGCGATGTTGCGCAGCCGCATCGCGAGCACGGCTGTCACCAGCACGGTGGGTAGCGCCCAGACCCAGTGATGCGACCACGACACCGGGGAGACCACCAGGCCGAACATCGCCACGCAGATCAACGTCAGCACGGGTTGCTCGGCGCGCAGCGCCCGGCGTCCGGCCCAGATAGTGAGGCCGAGCACCGCGAAGCACGCGACCACCCACAGCGTGAACTGCACGCCTTCACCCAGGCCCAGCCGGGCCAGCGCGCCTGCGATGTTCTGGTTGGTGTTCAGCGTCGCGGCTCCGATGCGGTCGGTGTTGCGCACCGTCTCAGTCCAGTACTCCCAGGAGTCCCGCCATGCGAACGCGAAGCCGACCACTGTCGCTACGGCCGTCGAGGCGGCGGTGACCAGCAAGGCGCGGGTGTCTCGCTTCAACAGGAAGTACAACAGGAAAACAGCCGGCGTCAATTTGAGTGCGATGGCGATGCCGAGCAGCAGGCCGCGCGGCCACGGCGTCCTGCGCGGCACGCAGTCGGCGATGACCAGCGTCATCAGCACGACGTTGATCTGACCGAAGTCGAAGTTCGACCGGATCGGCTCCACGAATATCACCGCGGGCGCGACGATCGCGGCGGCCAGCCAGCACCGCCTGGCCCACGCCGGTTCGCCCGTGACGCGGGTCGTGGGCCACACATCCAGCCGGGTCAGCAGGATGACCGTCGATATCACCAGCAGAATCAGCGTGGTCAGCGTGATGGCCGCGCTCGCGCCCTCCAGCGACAACAGCGCGAACGGGGAGAACAGGACGGCAGCCAGCGGAGGGTAGGTGAAGGGCAGTTCCAGGCCACCCTGGGTCTGGAAGGTCGCACTGTCGGCGTACAGCGGCCGATTGTCGAGCCAGGCCCGTCCGCCCATCCGGTAGACATCGACGTCAATCCGGTACGGGGTGTGCCCCAGGAGCCGCCAAGCCGCCCAGGCCATCGCCGCTGCGGTAAGCAGTTGAAACAGCCGCCATGCGAGGGTTGGCCCCCAACCAGCCCCACCGGGCGAGCGCCGAGTACTCATGTCGCAGAACAGACTATCTGTGCCCGCCGGCACCTCAGCGGATATCCCGCACTAGACACACGCAGGTCGGCGTAAGTTTTGTCCGGTGCATCCATCCTTGGAACTAGACGTATGCTTCGCGGTCCCGCACTCTGGGCTCGCAACGGTGCGTTGCGCTCTTGCGTTCATCGCTGATCGCGACCCCGTCCGGCAGGAAGTCAAATAACTGTGCGTTACTTCTATGACACAGAGTTCATCGACAACGGTCGTACCATCGAGTTGATCTCGATTGGTGTCGCCGCCGAAGACGGCCGCGAATATTACGCTATATCAACAGAATTCGATCCCGAGCGGGCGGGTCGGTGGGTACGCAAAAATGTGCTGCCCAAACTACCGTCGCCGGCATCGCCGCTGTGGCGCTTGCGCCGGGAAATCAGGGCGGAGCTCGAGGATTTCTTGGGAGTCGACGGCGACGAATCGATCGAGCTGTGGGCTTGGGTCGGTGCCTACGACCACGTGGTGCTCTGCCAGCTGTGGGGGCCCATGACCGATTTGCCGCCGGCGATACCACGCTTCACCCGCGAGTTACGTCAGTTCTGGGAGGAGCGCGGGTGCCCCCGGATGCCGCCGAGACCCCGCGATGCCCATGACGCCCTCGTCGACGCCGTGCACAACCTGCATCGATTCCGTCTGATGACCCATGGCGCAGGGGCGGGGGAAGTGCCCGCGCGCAGGTAAGAACCACGTGCTCGAGCCCGTTACCATGAATGGGTGAATTGGACCGTCGACGTACCCATCGACCAGCTGCCGGACCTTCCGCCGCTGCCCGAGGAGCTGCGGCAACGGCTGGACGCGGCGCTCGCCCGGCCTGCTCTGCAGCAGCCCAGCTGGCCCGCCGATCAGGCGAAGGCGATGCGGACGGTGTTGGAGAGCGTCCCGCCGGTCACCGTGCCCTCGGAGATCGAGCGGTTGAAATCCCGTCTGGCCGACGTGGCACGCGGTGAGGCGTTCCTGTTGCAGGGCGGGGATTGCGCCGAGACGTTCGTCGACAACACCGAACCCCATATTCGCGGCAACATCCGCACGCTGCTGCAGATGGCGGTGGTGCTGACCTATGGCGCGAGCATGCCGGTGGTCAAGGTGGCCCGGATCGCCGGGCAGTACGCCAAGCCGCGTTCGGCCGATGTCGACGCGCTGGGCCTGAGGTCCTACCGGGGCGACATGGTGAACGGCTTCGCTCCCGATCCGGCGGTGCGTGAGCACGACGCGTCACGACTGGTACGTGCCTACGCCAACGCCAGCGCCGCGATGAACCTGGTACGCGCGTTGGCCTCGTCGGGCCTGGCATCGCTGCACCAGGTGCACGATTGGAACCGGGAGTTCGTGCGCACGTCGCCGGCCGGTGCCCGGTACGAGGCACTGGCGGGGGAGATCGACCGCGGGCTGCGCTTCATCAGCGCCTGCGGGGTCAACGACCGCAATCTCGACACCGCCGAGATCTACGCCAGCCATGAGGCGCTGGTGCTCGACTACGAGCGGGCCATGCTCCGCCTGGGCGGTGGCGACGTCGACGTCGACGGCT
>Ga0114921_10000053_pt1 | contig 46228 bp, 39 predicted proteins | sample BentaG_FD_87016 | JGI IMG/M metagenome (GOLD analysis project Ga0114921, IMG submission 87016) | Deep subsurface microbial communities from South Atlantic Ocean to uncover new lineages of life (NeLLi) - Benguela_00093 metaG | ecosystem: Environmental > Aquatic > Marine > Oceanic > Sediment ... | reverse complement strand
GGCCGGATTTATCGCGTAGCCGGCGTTGGCTCCCCACCCCAGCCCGATTCCGACGACCAGCAGCCCGATGAACAGCGGAGCGGTGTTGCCCAGTGGGGGATTGTTGACCGCACTGGTCAACGCGAAGATCACCATCACCAGTATCGCAGTGCCGATGACCTGATCGAGAAACGCAGCGGGGATCGAAACACCCACGTCCGGGGACGTGGAAAAAATACCCTGGGTGGCCTTGGAATGCCCCGGATCGACCCGGTTGATGGCCGACGAATACGACCACCGGACCAAGAGTGCCCCGACGAACGCGCCTGCCATCTGTGCTCCGATGTAGGGCAGGACCTTGCGGCGGCTGAAACCCTTGAACGCCGCCAGCGCGATGGTCACTGCCGGGTTCAGGTGGGCGCCACTGAGCCTTCCGGCGACGTAGATCGCCATCGTTACGCCCAAGCCCCAGCCCCACGCGATCGAGTTGTAGTCGCCGGTGGCTCCGGTGGTCGCCGGGAATCCGCCAGTGACCACCTGGGCCACGACCCCCACGCCGAACAATATGAGGATCATGGTTCCGAAGAACTCCCCGGAGCATTCACCCAGTAACGGATTGCGCCTCATAATTGACCCCATTCCCGGGTAAGTGGCCTCTGACGGCCGGTGCTGACGATTGCAAGGTCATCGGTGCCCGCTCACGAAGAGGCGAGCTTCGGTCATCAGCGCCGCCCATCTGGTCGCATCACGGTCTTCGACCAGGACCCACTCCCGAAAGGTCCGTCCGGCGGGGGCAAAAGGTTTACCGAGGCCGCTGTCAATGAGTTCTTCGACGCGATCACGCGGCAGCTTGACGATGAGGTCGCCGGTGCGGTGATCACAGGAGGCGAAGAACTCCCCGTCGATGCGCAGGCATGGGAAACCCATCATGGTGCCCGGCGACACCCCGGGTTGGGCCAGCAAGGTGACTGCCACATCGTCGAAGAAGACGGATGGCTGATCGGTCATCGGTGCGTGGCCCTTCAGGCTAGAAGTGGTATTCGGTTGCCGGCCTGACCGCCGACCGTCACCTGGTCTCGACGGTCAGGTCACTCAGCTGCAGCGATACCAGGGTGGGGAACGGTAGGGGTCGGTTTCCAGGGCCTATCGGACGGACCCATCTGCGGGTGGCGAAAGTGAATCCGCCGGCCTCAACCGGATCGGCGCAGTAATGAGCAGCCTTGGCCCACTGGCCGACCACCAGCGCGACATAGTCGTGGCGACGCAGCAGACCGTCTGCATCGAAGTAGAAGGTCTGACGGGGCGAGTGAGTATCGATTTCCGGTGAGAACTCAGCGTGCAGTCGGCGCCATGTGTGTCCATCCTCCTGCTAGGGATCGCCCTCTTCGACCCGCACGCCGTTGCGGGTGAGCAGATAGGGCGTGGTGAGATAGCACCACATTGCGTAGCCACCGAAATAGACGGAATCCAGTGCATCCCAACGAATGTTGCGTCGCACGCCAGCTGTTCCAAAGAACAGTGAACGCGGATGGGTACGGGAACTGATGATGTCGCTCCGGCCGTTCTCGATGCGTACCGACCCGTGGTCGAAGACCCCGCGCAGTCCGTCACGCGGGAACGGATCTATGACCGTCCGGGGTTCCTGGGTGTCTACGGTGACTCGATAGTCGCTGAATCGATTGCCCGGCACGCGGGTACGGACCAGCAGGCCACCGCTGCGCACACGTGCCCGAATTGTCGTGGCCTGCTGCCAGCGGTCTCTGCCCCCGCTGGCAGCCATCACCTGATTCAGCAATGTGTTCACGCCGGCACCCTGCCAAAGAGGCTGCCGCCCAGGGGAGTTGACCGAGAGCGGCTCACCGTCGAGTGCCCGATTACGTCATCCGCTATCGCCCATCTGCACTGGCGTGCACCGCCATAGATCCCCGTGCGCTGGACACCCAGCACAGCGTTGATCCCGCGAAACCACTGGACCGCGGTGCTGCCCCAGGTGTCGGAGCCGATGTCCTCGTCGACGCTGAAGAATATGGGGGCCAGATCAGGGCCGCCGGCGGCGTCGAGCAACCGCAGGCCCTCGGCGGACGCTCTCGGCGCAGCAGCTGCTGTCGCCGCGGTGGCGCCGGCCGCGAGAACCGGGGTGGCCGCCAGGGCGTATTTGAGCATGTCGCGTCGGCTCACAGGCGGGTTCACGCGGACCAGGGTATTCCCGTATTCGATACCGTTGCGCTAATAGCGCCCAAAGCTCCGTATCGTTACCGTCATGGGCGCATCCCCGCCGGACGGACCCGGCGAGCTGTTGAGCCGCCGCCGACTGTTTCAGGTGGCCGGCGCCGCTGGTGTGGCGGTCGCCGCTGTGGCCTGCACGACCCGGTCCGTGGCCACACCCACCGCCGGTTCGGGGTCGGCCTCGGTACCGAGCCCCGGCGCGCCGGCCAAGCCGCTACCGGAGCAGGTGCCCGTGGTCGCGCCAACGCCGGCCCCGACCACCACATCGGCGGGTCTGGTGTGCCGAGATGGCTGGGGCGCGCGCCCAGCCCGTCCCGGCGGCACCCCGCACACCATCTCCCGGATGACGCTTCATCACACCGCCGTGGTGCTGGGCGACAACAGCAACATCACTTCACGGCTCCGCCAGCATCAGGCCTACCATCAGGACCAGCAGGGCTGGATCGACATCGCCTATCACCTCGGCGTGGACCGCGACGGCAACATCTTCGAACTGCGCACGCCCGACCTCGCCGGTGACACCGCCACGAGCTACGACCCGAGGGGTCATTTCCTGGTGGTCTGCGAAGGAGACTTCGACCAAGAGGCCGTGAGCGAGGCCCAGTTGCAGGGCGCTGCGGTTGCGTTCGCTTGGGCGGCACAGAACTTCGGGGTCGCGACCGCATCGTTGGCGGGCCATCAGGATTACGCCTCCACCTCGTGCCCGGGCGCCAACCTGAACGCCCACATTGCCTCAGGCGACCTCAAACGACGCGTCGATGATCTGGTGCTGGCCGGACCGGTGGATCTACAGCCGATGTGTGGACCCGAAGCCGCCGCAGTTGTGGCGGCCATTGAAGCCGGTTAAGCCGTTGTCAGGTCGGCCCACATCACCCATGGCAGGCAGCCGCCGGCGTGTGCTCCGGGCGTCCAGATCGCGCGCTGGTGTCCTGGCTGCCGCGGTGGCGGCGGCAGCCACGATGCTGCTGAACGTGCCCCTGCACTCGGCGTCGGCGCAGCCGTGCCCCGATGTGGAAGTGGTGTTCGCTCGGGGTACCGGCGAGCCACCGGGGGTCGGGAATGTCGGTCAAGCGTTCGTCGATGCCCTGCGCTGGCAGTTGTACGGCAGGTCGGTTGGGGTGTATCCGGTTAACTATCCCGCCAGCAGCGACTTCGGTGGCGGCCCGGCGTTCACCAGAACCGTCGTCGATGGAGTCAGAGACGCCGGCGTGCGCGTGGAGTTCATGGCGGCCGCCTGCCCGACCACCAAGATCGTGCTCGGCGGGTATTCCCAGGGCGCGGTCGTGGCCGGCTTCGCCACCTCCGCGGTCGCACCCGCGGGGCTACCCGCGGAGTCGGTTCCGGCCCCGCTGCCGCCGGAGGCCGCCGACCATGTCGCCGCGGTCGCGTTGTTCGGAACACCTTCTGGTCCATCCGCGCTCAAGTACGGCGCCCCGGCTGTGGTCGTGGGCCCGGTGTTCGCGGCCAAGACCATCCGGTTGTGTGCGCCCGGCGACTCGGTGTGTATGAGTCCACCCGCTACCGGGGCCATCGATGGGCACGGTCAGTATCCGTTCAACGGAATGACCGGTGAGGCAGCCGCTTTCGCAGTGTCACGCCTGATCTAGCGCTGTGGGAGATCAGCGGGGGTGCTGCCCGAATCAGTCGGTGCTGTCGCGATCTGGGACGTCGCGCAGTCGGGCGGAGGCCGGTCGGATCCGGCGCTGGAATCGTTCGGTGGTGCCACGCGGATCGATTGCGATAAGCGTGATCAAGCCCATCAGCGCGATAAGCGCCGCGCAGAGCAGCATGGTGGCGTCGAAGCCCTGGGTGTAAGCCTTCCCGGCAGCTTCCACGGCTGCTTTTCCGGCGGCTGTGGTGGGCTCCACGCGGTCGTTGGTGAACGCCCGCACATCGTCGATCCCGGCCGCTACCTGTGACGGCGTGGCAAGCCCCGCCTCCTCGAGAGCCCCGGCGAAACGCGCGTGGCCAAAACCCTCGACGAGGACCACGCTCAGCGTCAGACCGATCGCATAGCCGATCTGCCCGACGGTCGTGCGGAAGGATGTCACCGGGCCGATGAATTTCGCCGGGGCCTGTGAAACGAACATCGCCGACTGCGGCACCGAAACAAGCGCGAGGCCGATGCCGACGACGGCGATCCCCGGGACGACTACCCACGCCGGTGAGCTTTGTTTGGCGGCGGCCATCAATATCAGTCCGAGCACGCAGGCGGTGAAGCCCACTCCCAGAATCTGGCGCAGCCTATCGGCGTGATTCGACAGGTACCTGCCGACCAGCAGCGATGTTGCGAGCAGAACGAGCAGCAGCGGGGCCTGCAGGAGGGTCACCTCCAGCGGTGAGGCCGCCTTCGTGTACTGCCACAGGTTGCTCGTCGAGAGCATGACGACCGCTTCAGTGAAGTTGAACGCCACGCCTGCGATAACCGCTGCCACGAAAATCCCGTTGGCGAACAACTTGATCGGGAATGCCGCGGATTGACTCCGGATCTCGACCAGGACGAAAGCGGCGTAACCGATGATCCCCGCGCCGACGGGACCGTAGAACTGTGGCGAAGCGAACGAGGTCGCCGCCTCACTGAGTCCGTACAGCAGCGACGCCGTCGACGCTCCGATCAGAACTAGTCCGGCATAATCAATCGGCCCGTCGCCAGACCGGGGCATCACGGGCAGAACCCGCGGGATGAAACCGACCAGACCGATGAGGGCCGCCGGCACCAGGAGCATCGCAGCGCGCCAGGATTCGGCGGCGAGCGCGCCGCCGATCGGCAACCCGACTATGACCACGCTGATCATGACGGCAGCCCAGAGGCCAAGGCCAACACTCAATTTCGGGCCGGGTGTGACAAAGCGGACGTAGGCGAAGGTCGCCGCGAGTGTCGCCCCGAGGCCAATTCCGGCGATGCCGCGACCCGCCAGGTAGACCTCGGCCGCCGGTGCTGCTGCGACGGTCATGTTGCCGATGATTGCCAGGACGGCGGCGCCGATCAGGACACGGCGCCGGCCGAGTCGGTCCGCAGCCAGGCCGGAGGCAAGAACAGTGGCTGCCACCGCAAGTGTGGAGATGCTGGCGCCAAGCGCCCGATCGGCGGCGGTGAAGCTCAGCGCCCTGCCCGCGTCGACGATGGCCGTGTTCGCGACGGTGGGATCGAGCATCTGCATCCCGCCCAACAGGCCCAGCAGAAAGATCCTGCCCCTGGGAACGGCCTCGTCAATGCCGCTTTCTTTTGGTTCCATCGGGTCTACGCTCACGCCCTCTCCAGCGAGGAGGTGAGGTTCCCGGCCTTGCAGGGCATTATCACAGGACCACCCCTTGTGCGGGGACGCCGGCCCCGAACTGCTCCCGGAAATCGGGGTGGGCGTCGGGGTGGGCGATAGTCACGCCTGCGGCGGCCACCTGCCCGGCGATCGAAACCATGCGACACCTCATTAGTAGACGGTGCTTGATGGGCGGTGCTTGATGGGCGGTGCCGTCACAAGGGGCCGACCTCACAGGCCGACGAATCTCTCACCCGGTAGCAGCGCCACACCAGGGCCACGGAAAGCAGGCCGATGGTGAGCGGGTACAAGACCGGCCGCACCATGAGCACCACCGGAAGCAGCGCCGCGCCCATGCCGGCGCCGAGCGCAACCAGCAGGGTGGGCGCGCAGCAGGCGAATCCGATTCCGAGCGTGGGCAATACCCCTACAAGCGGTCCAATCGCGCTCCGGCGACACGCCGCGCGCTGTGTTTCCTGCATGGCGAGCGCGACGTTGGCTGCGGCCAGTCCCGCGACGGCGGCGCCCAGCGCCAGGTTTACCGGGCTGAGGAACAGCGTCAAGTGGCCGTTGGCCCGGATGGCGAGCACCGGCTCGAAAAGATACGCCGCCTTGGCTCGGAAGACATTGTCGAACGCGAACTGCACGGGCGGGCCGAAGCCTGCTTCCCCGGAAGCGGATATGGCGATGTCGCCGATGGCCAGCAGATAGAGCAGCAGGACGGCGAGTGCGGCTCCGGTGGCGAACCGGCGCGGACGCCGTTGGGTGATGGCCTGACCTACCTGCCTCGGTGTGCTGCGCAGCGCGGCGAACATATGTTCCACCGCCGCGCCGAGCATTCCCAGGCCGGTCAGCAGGCTCCTCATACCAGCAATCGCGTCTGCGGGTAGTAGGCGAACCAGGCGAACCACATCGCGTCCAGAAAATCGGCCGGCTCCCCGGTGCCGGAGTGGACTACCGTCGCCGCAGCCAGGTCGTCGTCCCATTGCGCACGCCAGGCAATTCCCCCCACCTCCACCTGCACCTGGCGATCCTCGAAGATGCGGCGTTTGCGGATCGCGAGATAATCTGGGCCGGAACGGATTCCGACCACAACATCCTTGTCGCCGAGGCGGTCGTCACTGTGCCGGACCGGAAAATATGTGCCCGGTTCGACGTAGTAGCCCGACGGGGGAGTGTAGGAACCGTAGGGGTCGCGGCCGTAACTACGGAGTGCACCGGTTTCCGGGGACAGTACCGGTGAGTCGGGATGGGCCGCCCGCCATGCCCGCCAGGTGGTCCAGACCAGGGGTACGGGTTGCAGCGCGGTGCCTTTGCGGGGGCCGCTGATCGCCGTGCCGAGGATCTGAGGCCACTCGGACTCGGTTTGGCGGTCGTACATGAGCAGATTCGAATTGACCAGCATTCCGGTGGTGCCGAACGTCCAGGACTCACCGGGCGGGCTCGCGAAGCCGACGGCGGTGCCGGTCAGCGGACAGTAGGTAACGGTGAGAGGAACACCGGCGACCGTGTCGTTGACGATTTCATGCCAGACCAATATCGACTGGGGATAGGCCTTGAATTCGCCCCGGTGATCCAGTGCGAATACGGGCGCATCGTTCTCGAGGTAGTCGACATCGCGTGCCGGCACGAAGCGAGGTCGATCGATGGGTGGAATGCCGTCCTTGCCCGGCCCACCCGACATCACCGCGCCCGCGAGCGCGTCCAACTCCGCATCTGCTCTGCCCGGCACCGCGCTGGGAGCTTCCGGCGCAGCCCCAGATCCGTTGCCGGCGCGCCAACGCAGCAGACCCGCCGCGCCCAGCGACCCAGCGCCTATGACGGCGCCCGCTCCGATGAGGAGCTGTCGCCGAGTTGGCGTGCGTTGACTGCTCACCGGCGACACCTCTCAAGGCCTGCGGGGACGGCCGTCGCGATCTGGCCGTGGGCTAAGCCTAGTGTCTGGGACCGGTTTCAGCTCCGATCGCAGACAATCCCGCTCATCCCGCCGGCCCGGGCCGACGCAGGTCAACAGCCTGGCCATCGGTCGCCCAAGCAGGTCGGGCGATAGGGCATACTCACGTTCACCTGATTCTGATTGTCGAATGCAATCAAGACGGGACCAGTTGCGTCCCTACCTGGCAGGGGCGCAAAGTGCGCACCGGTCTCGATTGAAGGGAACCCGCTTTGAACCGCACCACGATTGCCGTTCTTGCCGCCACCGCCATCGTCGCCACCGCGTGTAGTTCCAGCAGCGAGAACGACTCGACCGCGGCGCCGGCCCCGTCGGCAGCTACCACCACGTCGGCGGCAGCTGCGACCACCGCGCCAGCCGATAGTCAGCCCGCGGTTCCGGCCCAGTTGCAGTTCACCAGCACAACCCTCAGCGGTGAGCCGTTCTCCGGGGAGACGCTGGCCGGCAAGCCGGCCGTGTTGTGGTTTTGGGCGCCCTGGTGCCCGACCTGCCAACGAGAAGCCCCCATGGTGGGTCAGGTCTCCGCCGCGAACCCCGACGTCACCTTCCTGGGTGTGGCAGGACTCGACGAGGTCCCGGCCATGAAGGAGTTCGCCGATAAGTACGCGGTCGACAAGTTCACACAAATCGCTGACACCGACGGCGACGTTTGGATGAAATTCGGCGTCACCAAACAACCCGCTTTCGCCTTCGTCGCCGCCGACGGCACCGTGGACGTGGTCAAGGGCACGCTGCCCGAGTCGGAGTTGACAGAGCGGGTGCAGGCCCTGGCCAACCCATGATTGACGGCGCGGCCCTGGGTTTCGCCCTGGGCGCGGGCCTGGTCGCCGCGCTCAATCCGTGCGGATTCGCCTTCCTGCCAGGCTATCTCGGTTTGGTGATCGTCGGCGAGGGGCAGCCCAGCACGCGGTCGGCGGCACTGGCCCGTGCCGGAGCCGCCACCGTGGCCATGGCCGCCGGCTTCGTCACGGTGTTCGGGCTCTTCGGCTTGGTGGTCTCGCCGCTGATCGCCTCTGCACAGCGCTATCTGCCGTTCGCCACGGTGGTCATCGGCGTGCTGCTCATCGCGCTCGGGTTGTGGTTGCTCTCCGGCCGGGACATCGCCGTGATCATGCCCAAGATCTCCGGGGGCACACCGACGGCTCGGCTGCGCTCGATGTATGGCTACGGAGTCGCCTACGCGGTGGCGTCGCTGTCGTGCACGATCGCTCCGTTTCTTGCGATGATCAGCACCACATTTCGACGGGGTGAGGTACTCACCGGCATCCTGGCCTTCCTGGCCTATGCGGTGGGCATGGCGTTGACGGTGGGTGTCGCCGCCCTGGCGGTGGCACTGCTGGGATCCTCGGCTACCGGCACGATCCGTCGCATCCTTCCTTACATCAACCGGATCGGTGGCACCCTCGTGCTGCTCACCGGGCTATACGTGGTCTATTACGGCTACTACGAAATCCGGCTGCTCTTTGCAGGCGGCAGCGCCGACGATCCGATTATCGAAGCTGCGGGTGCGATCCAGGGCTGGCTATCCGGCCGCGTCGACGACCTGGGGGCGTGGCCGCTGGTGGGAATCGTCGCGATTCTGGTCGCCGGAGCCCTCCTGTGGCGCGTTCGCACTCAGCGCCGCTCCGGAACGGCGGTCGAGGAAACCTCCACCCCGGCCTAGCACCCCGGGGGGGGAGTCCGCGGCCTCGGGAAACCGCGCAGGCAACACATCCGCAGGAGTTCCGGCGTCCAGGTGGCACGAGCCGGTTTTACTCGGCGTCGCGGCGAACCCGTGCGTCGTATGCGGCGCGGGCATCGGTGTCGAGGGCTTGTAGAACGCGGTTGCGGGTGAGCCGGCCGCGGATAGCGCCGAGCAGCCGGTCAGGAACCAACGCGGCGGCGGTTTCATAGCTGCGCATCCAACCCGGCACAGCGACGACCGCGGGGCGGCTCTTGCAGGACGCGACAACGGCGTCCGCGATCTCCTTGGGATCCACGGTAGGCAGCACTCCGCCGAGTTTGACACCGGATACCAGGTCCGTCCGCACCGCCGACGGCAGTACCACGGTAACCGTCACGCCGGTGCCGGCGAGCTCGTCGCGTAGCGACTCGCTGAAACCGACCACCGCATGTTTGGTTGCGCAGTAGGTGGCCAGCCCCGCGGCGGGCACCACCCCCAGATAGGACGCCACGTTCACGATGTGGCCGGAACCGTGCTCGAGCATGCCGGGCAGTGCCAGCTTCGTCCCGCGCAACACACCGTTGAGGTTGACATCGACTATCGAGTCGGTGACCGCATCCAACTCTTCGACGTAGCGGCCCGCCGGCATGATGCCGGCGTTGTTCACGAGCACGTGGAGCGGGCCATCGACGGCTGCCAGGAACTCGGCGAAGGATTCTCGCGACCGGACGTCCAAACCGACCCCGCGGCAACCCAGTTCATCGGCAGCGGTCTTGGCGAGCTCAGCATCGAGGTCACCGATGAAGACTTGGGCGCCTTCATCGATGAATGCCTTCGCTGTCGCGTACCCGATGCCCCGGGCGCCTCCGGTGATTGCCACAGCGGCACCGGTCAACGCTAGGGCGTTCATCGCGACCCCGAACTTTTCTTCCGCATGGCGGAGAACAGTAGTCCCGCGGCGGGGTGAGGCGCCATTTCGCCGGGGAGGTGTCGGCCCGCGCCCGCTGTACCATCGCTGTGGCAACTGATCAGGGCCAGCCAGCTACGCTTTGCCTCACGAGGAGGATCCGTGCACCGTCACACCCGTGTGGGCGCCGCTCTCGCGTTGGCGTGCCTGCCGGGGGCGGGCGTAGTGGCATGACCTGCTGCACCAATGTCGAGTTTGCCGGCGCGCCTGCGATGCCTGGCGCGAAACTGGGTAAAACTTCTGCGAAAGCGGCAACTTTGTCGATTTTTGATCGCATACTAAATGATTACTGGGAGTCCTGTTGAAGACTTGCTGGGAGTCCTGTCGGCGAGCCGGTGAGGGGCCCGAGATGAGTCCGAGGTACGCGGCGCGGAGCACTTCCGCCAATGGTCATGCAGAGAAGTCGGGTCGCCGGCGTTCGGTGACTACCGATGGGGTCGGGCTTCTTCCGATCCAGTGCGGCGCTCGGGCGGTGCCCACGGGACCGCCGTCGGCGCACTCCAGCTATGTGGGACGGGTGGCCGCGCTCGCGGTCGCCCTGGGCGTGGGCGTTGCGATAGCGTCGGTGTCGGCGGTAGCGTCCGCCGACACGACCGGTTCAGGCGGTTCGGCAGGTTCGAGTTCGTCATCACAGGCGGGAGCGTCGCCGGACGGTTCAGGTGATTCCGCGGCGTCGGATTCATCGGCTTCGCCAGTTGACTCGTCCTCTACCCAGGACAGCGACGCCGAATCAGACGCCAGCCCGGATGCCGACGTAGCCCCAGACATCGACGACGCAGACATCGACGCAGAGTTCGACGACGCAGACATCGACGACGCGGACATCGACGACGCAGACTTCGACGATGATCTGGCCGACGATGATCTGGCCGACGATGATCTGGCCGACACGAATCCTGATACCGGGGCTTCGGACAGTTCGGGCTTGGATGGCGCCGTTCCGCTAGCCGACTCCGCGCCGTCGGCCGTGTCAGACCCCGGCTCAACCGGGGGGTCGGAGGATCAGATTTCCGATGATGGTTCCGGAACTACGACGGCGGATTCTCTACGCAGCCACGCCCAGGCCCACGATGTTGGCGAGCCCTCTGCGGTCGGCACAACGGGTGCGGCACCAAGAAGTGAGCCGGTGCCTGCTGGTTCGGCGACTTCGGATGCGGAGAGCGCCGGCGGCGTTCACCTTCACGACGTTCACCGGGCGCACCACACGGCGCCTCCGGCGGAATCGCCCGTGGCGGGTGCGGCCGCCAGCGCCGAGGCTGATGCGTTTCGGCTGTTTGGAAACGGCACCGCCGCGCAACCCAACGGCGGGGTGCTGTTCGGCAGTGGGTTTAGTTGGGATGCGAGCTCATGCACCGGCAGCAGCGCCTGCCATGGAGGCAGCGCCGGGCTCTGGGGGGGCAATGGCGGTGACGGCTATAACGGCGGCAACGGCGGTTCGGCCGGCTGGTTCGGCAACGGCGGCGACGGCGGGGCGGGTGTTCCCGGCGGCAATGGTGGCAATGGTGGCAATGGCGGCCTGATCTTCGGCTCAGGTGGCGACGGGGGCGTCGGTGGAGCGGCGCTGGGTCCGGCGGATGCTCCCGGCCAGGGTGGTAGCGGCGGCAGTGGTGGATTGTTCGGAACCGACGGTCGGGCCGGTAACGTCGGAGCTCCCTTCTCGAATCAGCCGCCGGCACCGGTGCTTCCCACTCTGGCCTTCGATTTCATCTATGGGACCGGTGCGCAGCACTGGTCGAGCGCAGCACGAAATGCTCTGGAGGCGGCGGCGGAGTCACTTTCCTCTTATTTCGTCGTCACATCCCCAGTGACCCTCACCTATAACGTCAGCGGGGAGAATTCGCCGTTCAGTTCGACGTTGGCCTGGGCCTCGAGCGCCCTCTCCGGTACTGGCTCCGGCTTTTCCAATACCGTGGTCCAAGAGAAAATTCAGTCGGGAGTCGACGCCAATGGCGCGGTCGCCGACGGCGAGATCAACTTCAACTTCGGGCGCTCCTGGGGCCTGGGTAACTCGGTAGGCTTCTTCCAGTACGACTTCCAAGCCACGGCCATACACGAGTTGCTCCATACCTTCGGCCTCATTTCCAACGTGGATAGCGCCGGATCGAACACCGCTCGAGACTGGACCGCATACGACAGCTTCCTCGTGAACAGCGGCAATGTGAATGTGATCGGCCCCGATTTCAGATGGAACAGTGCCTACGACGCGAATCTGTCCGGAGGCAACGGGGGCCTGTACTTCGGAGGGGCCAACGCCGTCGCCGAATACGGCGGACCCGTTCCGCTCTACACACCGAGCCCCTGGAAGTCCGGCAGTTCGGTCACACACCTGGACGACTCGACCTTCAGCGGAGCGAATACCCTCTTGATGAACGCCATCAGCAGCACAGGGCTGGGGGTCAGGACTCTCAGCCCGCTCGAACTGAGCATCTTTGAGGACCTCGGCTACATGGTGACGTCCCCACAGCAGACCTCCGCGGCCCTGTTCATCACGATCCTTCTCGTCCGTCGCAGAAGGACCAAGTGATCACCCGTTTTGATCATGGGCTGCAGTCGGTCGGTGGTGCACCCAAGAGCTCGTAGGCAGATGTAGGGCAGAGATGGCAGACGACGCGTTTCACCCCGATCTGACCGATGCTGCTCAGACGCCCACCCGGGTTCATCACGTGCGCGCCGCCGAACTCGACGCCGGCACCGCGCAGACCGAAGGCATGCGCCGGTTTGCCGCCATCAGTGGCAGCACCGTCGGGTCCGGCAAGCTCTGGATGGGCGAGACGCACGTCGGCCCGGCCATGGCCTCCGATAATCACCACCATGGCGAGTCCGAGACCGCCATCTTCATCCGCAAAGGTCACCCCCAGTTCGTCTACCACGACGGTGAGCGGGAAATCCGCATCGTTACCGAGCCCGGTGACTACATCTTCGTGCCGCCCTACCTGCCGCACCGCGAGGAGAATCCGGATCCCGGTGAAACTGCTGAAGTGGTGATCGCCCGCACCACGCAGGAGGCAATCGTGGTCAATCTGGAGCACCTCTACCCGTTGCCGTAGACGTACCCGATCGGCCAGGCCCAGGCTCGACGCCGACCGGCGTGCCGAGACCATCAATTCATCGCACGCGAACGGCCTGTCGCGGCGTATAGTGTGACGAACATCATATAACGATGGGATAACGAACCAGCCGCACCTAGACAGTGTGCGTCCCGGATCTGCCGCCATCTCGCCCGAACCTGGACAAGTGACCTCGCCGATACGGACCGTACCTACGTACCGAGAGGACAACACCCAGCCATGAGTAAACGGCATCGTCAACCCAGCGCATCGGCCGGAAAAACACGAAGGTCCGCGTGGGTGTCCTAGCGGTCACACTCGGTGTCGGAGCCGCCGTGGCTACGACGCCTGGTGTGGCGTCGGCCAAGCCAAACGACCGCGGTTCCTCAGATTCGTCGTCGTCCTCTTCGTCGTCGAGGGCGGCATCGGAATCGGAGGCTCGTGGGTCATCACGGAGTTCTCGGCAATCAAGTCGCCAGCCCCAGCGGCGAGCTTCATCGTCGCGTTCGACGGTATCCGGAAGTGCTCAGGATTCGGTTGACTCACAAGCCCATTCGGCCTCTGCGCCGCGTTACTCCACGCAGCCAGGCACCCGGTCTGCGGTTGGGCAGACTTCCAACCGTGCGCGCAGTGACTCCATATCCTCGGGAATCGACACCAGCGCATCAGTTGAGTCGACGCCCGCCCCGGCCAGGGTCGCCCCTGCCGCCGCGATTGCAGCACCCGCCAAGCAGTCGGCGGGTCCGACATCTGAGGCAGAAGTGGCTTCGACGCCGGCGGTGGCAACGGTGGCGAGAGATTCCTCGGGTAGCGCGACACCCAGCCGCTCCGAATTGGCCGGGTCAAGCTCGGCAAACGAGCCCGGCATAAAGACCGTCGACGTCGCAGAGACTTCCTTGTCAGCCACCCGGCCGCACACCGCGCCGGGAGCGGTGAAGTCGCCGAATGCGACCTCGGCTGTGGCGCCTGCTGTTGAGACTGCGACGGTGCGGTCTGTCGCCACCGCCAAAACGGATGTTTCCGAAACGGAAGCGGTTCCGAAAAAACTCAGTGACCCATCGGCGGCCGCCAACCCGGTATCCAATGTCGTGTCAAAGGTTCTTACAGGTATGGGCCTGAGTCCCTTCGTGCCCGACAACCCTGTCGCCCCGGTCGAGTCACCGGCGCTGTTGGTGGCACTAGCCTGGGCGCGCCGACGCGCAGTGGACCCGCAGCCGTCAAACTTCGGGCGGATATTCCCCGTTGCGGCAAATACCGAGACACCGGGGCCCCTGGAGCCCCTCAACGGGCTCACAGATCAGCAATTGGCCGACCTTGCGCAGACCATGCTAGGGGAGGGGCCGACCGAGAATCCCAAGGGAACGGGAGCAGGCCTCACGTTCTTCGGCCAGTTCATCGACCACGACCTGACCCTCGACACCGAGCCGCCGCCGAGCGACACCGTCGACGTGGACGGCCTGGTGAACGGCCGCACATTCGCATTCGACCTGGACTCGGTCTACGGCGGCGGACGAAAGGTAAGCGCGCAATTGTACGACGGCGACAAGTTCGTGATCGGCACGGCGACCGACGGCGTGTCTCCCGACCTGCCGCGCAACGACGATGGATCGGCCATCCTGGTGGAGCCGCGCAACGACGAGAACCTCATCGTCAGCCAGATTCACCTGTCGTTCCTCCAGTTGCATAATTCCCTGGTAGACGATGGGATGTCCTTCGGTAAGGCTCAGCAGACGGTGATCGGTGCGTACCAATACGTCGTGCTGAACGACTACCTGCCCCAGATCGTCGGCCAGGATGCCGTGGATCAGGCTCTGAGCCAGTCTGTTTCGGACGGGATCTACCAGCCGGAGTCCCAGGAATCCCCGATGACCCCGGTGGAGTTCTCGGTGGCCGCGTTCCGCTTCGGACACTCCCAGATTCGGAATGGCTACGCCATCAACGACACCAACGGCGCCCTGGTGTTCTCGCTCGACCCCGAGGTGCCCGATCTGCGCGGCGGCCGTCAGCTGCCGAGCGAGTTCGTCATCGACTTCAATAACTTCTTCAGTGAATTGCCGCGAGAAAGCGACGAGAATCCTGCGCAGATTGGCGAGGCGATTGACACGAAGATCTCGGAGTCGCTCTTCAACTTGCCGATTCCGGGTGCGGCAAGTAGCGGGTCAAACGTGCTCGCATTCCGAAATCTCCTGCGTGGCAACTTCTACGACTTGCCCTCAGGCGAGGCGACCGCTGAGTCGATGGGCCTTCCGATCGTCGGTGAGCCGGTCTTCGCCGAGGGCACACCGCTGTGGTACTACATGCTGCGCGAAGCCGAGTTGGTTTCAGAGGGCGCGGAACTCGGCCCCCTCGGCGGTGCAATTGTCGCGGAGGTCTTCGTCGACCTACTCCGGTTGGACGGTGCGACAAAGCAGGTGCAAGAGCCGCGGTTGCCAGACGTCTCGGGCGGGGACTTCAGGATCGGTGACCTGCTGGTTAGCGCTGAACAGATCGGGGCAGACGACTCTGAGGCCCGGCCACCCAAGGGGGGACACCGCGAAGAAGCTCGCCCCATGCGGGACCCCGCTCCAGAGCGATCCGAGCGGCACCGCCGCCACCGAGACCGTCACGGAGTAGGCAACGCCACTGGCAGACAATCCGTGAATAGGCAGCATGTCTGATCCGGGTTTGCACGAAAAACTGGACGCGATCTTCGGTGCGCACATGGACGCGGAATTGGCCGGCGATCTCGACCAGACATTGGCGACGATGGCACCGAAACCGCATCTGGTCAATGTCCCTACGATGGTGGGCGGTCAAGGGCCACAGGGAGTTCGGGCGTTCTACGCAAATCGTCTCATCGGTCAGTTTTTTCCACCCGATGTCATCTTCGAGACGATATCGCGAACCTACTCCGAGGAACGGCTCATCGATGAGCTCATCATCTCGTTCACGCACACCAGCACAATGGATTGGATGCTGCCCGGAGTCGAGCCGACCGGTAAGCGCGTAGAAGTGGTGTTCGTTGTGATCGTCGGCATCGAAGGTGACAAGGTCGCCTACGAACACATCATGTGGGACCAGGCCAACGTGCTTGTTCAGATAGGTCTTCTCGATCCGACGGGCCTTCCCGTCACCGGCTCGGGCGCGGCGGCCAAACTGCGAAATCCGGCCTTGCCGGACCCGTTCTTCAACGAGGGCTGAGGGCCGCCCGGCCCGAGTTGATCGGCCAACCGCCGATCACCGCCATCCCGGAGACTCGCCGACCGTTGGCGGTGCCGGCGACCCGGGCCGCCATGGCGCGGCCACGAGTCCGCTGACCGTGTCCTACAGTGGCGGCCCGCCTGGGGGCGGCGGCGGTGGCGGCGGCAATCCCGGTGGTGGCGGGGGAGGTGGCGGTGGCGGCAAGCCTGGCGGCGGAGGCGGTGGAGGTGGCGGCAAGCCTGGCGGCGGAGGCGGTGGAGGTGGCGGCAAGCCTGGCGGCGGAGGCGGTGGTGGGGGCGGCGGCATCGGCAATGTTATCGGTGGCAGCCCAGGGATCTCAATCACGTTGAACAGCGGTGGTGGCGGGGCCGCCGGTGGTGGCGGCGGTGCAGGAGCTCCGAAAACCTGAGGTGGCCGGTACACCGGCGCTGGGGCGATTCCGCTGCTCGTGTTGATCGTGATGATCGAGCCCGGCATGGTTTGGCCCTTAGGCGTGGTTCCGGTCACGGCGCCTTTCGACGCGTAGCTATTGACCGGCGAGGGTTGGTCGGCAACTCGGAAACCGGCGTCCTTCAGGAGCTGGCGTGCCGCCTCGAGCTTCAGCCCCTTCACGCTGGGCACCTTGCTACCGGGACCGCCGTCCACGAAGCGCGGGTCGGTGGGCGGCAAAGCCACCGGACCGAAGTATTCGGCGACCGGGTCCATCGCCAGGAACCAGGTGCGGGCCGGCTCATTGCCGCCGAACAGGTTGCCGTTACTGCACTTGCGCAGTGGGTAGGAACAGAGACCGGATGGTTTCGGGGTGTCGTCGAAGATGTAATTCGCGGCGGCGTACTGGTTGGTGAAACCCAGGAATCCCGACGACCTGTGCGACTCAGTGGTGCCCGTCTTTCCGGACATCGGCAGATTCCAGCCCACCGAGCCCGCCGCACCGACCGCGGTTCCGCTGGTGGAGTCCTTGCCCAGTGCGTTGGCCAGCGTGTTGGCCAGCCCTTCGGGAATCACTTGTTCACACGCGGCGGTCTCAACGGCCACCTTGCGGCCGCGGCGGTCGAGGACCTCATCGATGGGCGTCGGTGGGCACCACATGCCGCCCGAAGCCAACGTCGCGCCGACATTGGACAGCTCCAGGGCGTTGATTTCGACGGGCCCCAGCGTGAAGGATCCGAGGTTTTGCCGCTTGATGTAGTCCGCGAGGCTCTCGTTGTTGTCGGGGTCGTAGGCGCGGGCGGTCCCGGGTTCGGCGTAGGACCGCAGCCCGAGTTTGACTGCCATGTCCACCACCGGCGGCACGCCAACTTGAGCAATCAGTTCGGCGAACGCCGTGTTGGGAGACTGCGCCAACGCATCCGGGACGTTCATCGGGCTGCGGAACCCGGCGGCGTTCTTCACACACCAGGTCTTGGGAGGACATCCTGGGGTGTTGCTGCTGCCCAGGCCGGTTCCCCGAAACACTTTCGGGACGTCGAGTTGGGCGTTGGTTCCCATCCCCATCTCGAGAGCGACCGCGGTGGTGAATATCTTGAATATCGATCCGGCACCGTCGCCGAGCAGCGAGAAGGGCTGCGGCTGCACGGTCTCGCCGGCGTCGATGTTGAGGCCATAAGTGCGGTTGTCCGCCATCGCCACGACCTTGTGGGCAGTCTTGCCGGGAGTGATCACGCTCATCACGCTGGCGACACCCTTTGTCGTGGGGTCGGCGACCTCGTCGACGGCCTTTTTCACACTGGCCTGCACTTTGGGGTCGAGCGTGGTGCGGATCAGGTATCCGTTTCGTGCCACGTCTTCTTTGCTGAGACCCGCGCGTGCCAGGTATTGCAGCGCGTATTCGCAGAAGAAGGCGCGATCACCGGCCGCGATGCAGCCCTGCGGCAACTGATCGGGCTTGGCCAAGATACCCAACGGCTGGGCCTTGGCGGCGCGCAGTTCGTCGGCTCTGTCCGGCAGATTCTCGATCATGGTGTCGAGCACGACGTTGCGCCGCGCCAAGGCGCCTTTGGGGTTCTTGTAGGGGTTCAGCGCGCTGGTGGACTGCACCATCCCAGCCAACAGCGCCGCCTGTTGCCAGTTGAGGTCGATGGCATTGATGCCGAAGTAGGTTCGCGCCGCATCCTGCACGCCGTAGGCGCCGTTGCCGAATGCCACCAGATTCAAGTACCTGGCCAGAATCTCCGACTTGGTGAACGCCTTGTCGAGCGCTAACGCCAGGCGTATCTCGCGCAGCTTGCGGGTCGGTGTGGTCTCCACTGCGGCCCGGCGGTCGGCATCGGTCTTCGCCTGAACCAGAAATCGGTAGTTCTTGACGTACTGCTGCTCGATCGTCGACCCGCCCCGGGCGTCTTCGGCCGCGTTGAGATAGCCGAAGAATCCGGTGAGGGTCCCTTGCAGATCCACTCCGTTGTGCTCCCCGAAGCGCTTGTCCTCGACCGAGACGATCGCCAGCTTCATGGTGTCGGCGATCCGATTGCCCGGCAGCGGCCACCGGCGCTGCGTGTACAGCCATGCGATCGGGGTTCCGTCGGCGTCGACCATCGTCGACACTTTCGGAACCTCGCCCTGCGCAAGTTGTGCGGAGTCCTCGTTCACCGAGTCGGAGACCCGCATGGCCAGCACTCCGACGCCACCGGCCAGCGGAAACATCAAAGCCGCGACGAGCACGCCGGCCAACAGGCAGAGCAACGCCAGTTTGCCGGCCGCTGCCACCTTCTGCGGGGGCTGCTCGGACATGTCCTTCAGCCTATAAGCCTTCGGCGGGCAAGCGGTGAGCGGTTGGTGCGCGACTGCGTCGGCCCCGGTCAGTCCGGCCCCAGAAAATCCGGCCCCAGAAAATCCGACGCCAACCGGTCCGACGGCAGCGGCCTACCTACTTGCTTTCAGTCGTTCCGCATGTGCAGTCTTTCCCACACGCGCAATTGGAGCTACAGGTGCAGTTCGGGTTCGTGCAGTCGGAGGCTGTCATCTCTGTTTTCACGACTTGAGTGTATACCCCCCCTAGGTATATGCCCCAGTGTCGCGGCTCACCGCTGATCGCGAAGCGATCGATTCAGTTTCGGCGACGGGGCACCAGCGGAACCTGGCACAGACGATCTGGATCATGCCGTTCGTCACAGCGGACCCAGTTCGGTGCGGACCTCCGAAAGCGTGATCTCATCGCACAGGCGCGCAGCATGGGCCAGTTCCGCAGCGTGTGCTGCGTCGGGCACCAGGTATAACGGAATGCCCTCTGCGCGAAGTGCCGTTGCGTGGTCCCGCAATTCGCGGTTGCGTTCATCTGTGTCGGATCCGACCTGCCGGATGATGATCAGTTTGGCGCGTCCGGGGAACTCGCGGGCCATCTCCTCGTAGGTCAGTGGATCGCGCTGACCGCTGTCGCCGATCAGGACGAATGGCATGTTCGGGTAGGCCTTGAGGAGTCGGCGGATCGCCGTACGTTTGTGTTCAGCACCGCTGCGCCGCAGGTATCGCTCGGTCGGACCCCAGTCGGTGAGAAACATCGGACCCAGCGGGAAGGCGCGCAACTGGGCGAACTCCTGCAGAAGTGGGTAGAAAGACCAGCTTCCGGTCGACACATAGAAGAAGGTCGGCCCCGGCCTGCGATTTCCGGCGCGGTTGGACACGCCACGAGACAGGCCCCGGTAGAACGAGGACATGCCCGGTATGGCGGTGCGCTGGTCGGCTTGGCGCAGCAGCGTCCGTGTCACCATGGACAAACCCTCGGTCAGGCCGGTGAGCAGGATTGTGTCGTCGATGTCGGAGATCACCATGAAGGATGCCCTGAGTGAGGGTTTGATCACCCGCCCGGTGCCGCAAGCCGATTCCCCGTCCTCGATGGGTGTGGTCACCGCGTGGGCATCGTGCCATCCGACCCGCAGGGCCGGAACCGGTAGCGAGAAGTTCGCGAATCCGTGGTTGTCGGTGACCTCCTTGGCGCTGTAATTTCCGATGCGTAACTCGACTTCGACCCCGACTATGCGCAGCGCGGCGTGCCGGCGCAGATTGGTCTGAGCGACTTCCCAGTACGGGATGCGGCTGTCGCCAGGCAGTTCTGGAATCTCGAGCACACGAACTCGGACCTTCGCCACGTCGTCAGCGACGAAGCCGCGATAGACCACGACATGCATGCCTCGAAACGCTCCCGACTGCATCTTCTGGTCGCGCCGCCGCTTGGCGAGGGCGTTCTCGAGTCCTACTGCAGCGGCAGCGGCTTTCGGACTGCGCAGTTTCGCTTCCAGCTCCGCAGCGATCCGGCGGGGAAGTAGAGCCATGTAGCTCAGCATCGCAAACGCCTGCCCCGGCCGTCCGGCTAACCGCCCGGTCTGTTCGCACCGGCCTGCCCATCGGCGGGTGTCGGTGTGCCACCGATGAAGTCGTCCCAGTGCCGGCGGATAGGGGCCCATCTCTTGTCGAATTCGGCGGCCCGTCGGCGGGCGTGCGCGAGTTTGGCCGAACCGTAGCGCCAGCGCGCCCACGGCGATGTCGGGCGCGCGAGCCGGAAGGCGGCAAGCCAGGCGATGGGGGCGACGAACAGGCCGATCAGCGCGGTGGGGTATTTGCCTTTGAGGGCGGTTATCGCGACCAGCGCGAAGTGGACGAGCAATACCCCGACCGCCCCGATGCGGACGGCGGCTATGTCGGCGGGCATTTCGTCCATTTTCATCGGAGACACTCCCACCGCCGCGAGACCGACGCAGGCGGCCGCCAACGTGACCATGTTCACCGAAAGCTGCCCCTCCTGCGTCCAGTAGACGTCTTGGAGCCGGAAGATCATCGCGAACTCGTCCAGCACCAGAGAGGCACCGATTCCGACCAGCAGGCCGGCGATGTAGATCCACACCGACCGCGGTGGTGCACCGACGGCGGCGAATCCGCCGAAGATGAGCAGCAGTACCCCTGGGGTCGAGTGATGCATGTGTACGCCGCCGGTGCTGACGTTGTGAAAAGGGCCTTTGCCCGCACGGATCAGGCGGGTAATCGTTCGGGTAGTCAAGAAGGTCACCACGAACGCGACGAAGCTGAGCATCAGCGGGCCTTTGTCACCCTCGATAACGTCGTTCTGCCACCAAGTGTTCAGCCAGGCCATGACCGCATCGTAGACAGCGCCGGCCTGAGTTGACGCCAAGGCGCTTCGCTGGGGTAATTCGCAAGGCTTCCACTCCGGCGGCCTCCCACGATTCGGTTAAGGTGAATCGCCGTGGCCACTCTTACCCGGCTTGGCGTTCCGGGCGGCGAGCATGCGTGGTCGACGCTCGGATTTGCTGTTGAGGATCGCGCGGTCCAAATCGGTCAGGTGCGCTGTGAGTTCACCAGCGATAGGTCCTGGGGTTTCGACGACATCCGTTCTGACCCGTCGATTCTGGGTGTGCCCACAGGGCGCTGTTCAGCGGCGAAAGGCCCAGCGCACCCCAACGGCGTGACCCACGTCGATCACATTGTGTACACCGTGCGCGACTTGGACACAGCCATCGCTGCTCTCACTGCGGTGCTGGGCATCGAGCCACGCCGCCGCTTTCATCCGCGCGGCCCGAGCGGGCCGGAAATGGCCTTCTTCCGCGTGGGGGAGGCCTTCATCGAGGTGGTTGCCGCCGGTGCGGAGCCGACGCTGATCGGGCTTGCGTTGTGGTCCGCCGACCTAGATCGGACTGTCGCTGCCATCCGTGCGCTCGGTGGCCCGATCTCGGATCCGAAACCAGCGGTCCAGGGCGGGCATATCGCCACCGTCTGGCACGGGCACCTCAATTGGGGGCTGGCCATCATGGGCGGCCGTCCTCCGTCCGGCCCGTCCGTCGCGGCGCCGTAACCGATGGATCACCGCCGTTGCGGTCTTGCCAATACCTGTAGACCTCGATTGCGCCCGCATGAGGTTCATAGCGCATAGGCAGGCGCCGCTGGTCCCATGGTTTGGCCAATTCGCCGTAAAAGGTGTCCAGCTCGAAGTACTTGCGGTCATCAACATAGTAGGGCTCGTAGTTATTGCGCGTGGTCAAGAAGACAACCTCATCGGGCGAGCAGTAGTACAGCGAGCCCAGACACATCGGACACGGGTGCGCCAGGATGTAAATCGTCGCGCCCGTCAGGTGTTCGGTGCCCAGCTTGGTGCAGGCCGCGCGGATAGCCAGAATCTCTGCATGCGCAGTGGGGTCGCTGGTTTGGACCACTCGGTTGGGGCTTTCGGCGAGAATCCCATCGTCCTTGACGATCACAGTGGCGAAGGGGCGACCTCCTTCGGCTACGTTTCGGCGGGCAATGTCGATCGTGCGCTGCGCGAAGTCCATGGCTGTCCCCGGTGGTGTGAATTGCGCGGGCTTGTCGGCTGGGTCGAAGCTAATCCTCGACGGTCACCGCCTGCACGTTCCAGATCTCGTCGCAGTATTCGGTGATCGCTCGATCCGAGGAGAACTTGCCACTGCGCGCCGAATTGAGAATGGACTTGCGGGTCCAGGCGTCGGTGTCTCGCCAGGTGTCGCTCACCTGCTGCTGGCAGGCGATGTAGTCGGCGTAGTCGGCCATCACCAGGAAGGGGTCGCGGTGGCTCAGATTCTCGATCAGTGGAGAGAACACCTCGGTGTCACCATGGGAGAAGCGGCCGTTGGAGATCAGACCGAGAACCTCCGCGAGTTCCCCATTGTCCTGGATGTATCGGCCCGGACGGTAGCCGCCACTCAGCACCTGCTGCACGTCGGGCACCGTCAACCCGAAGAGGAAGAAGTTCTCCTCACCGGCCTCTTCGCGAATCTCGACGTTCGCGCCGTCGAGAGTGCCGATGGTCAGTGCCCCATTGATCATGAACTTCATGTTGCCGGTGCCGGAAGCTTCCTTGCCGGCGGTCGAGATCTGTTCGGACAGATCAGCTGCCGGGTAGATCAGTTGCGCGTTTCCCACATTGAAGTTCGGGACGAAGGCGACCTTGATGCGGCCGTTTACTTCAGGGTCGTTGTTGACCGTCTCGGCGACGGCGTTGATCAACTTGATGATCAGCTTGGCCATCGCGTAGCCGGGGGCGGACTTGCCGCCGAAAACAAAAGCGCGTGGCGGGATGTCAAGATCCGGATTTTGCTTGATCCGGTTGTACAGCGAAATGATGTGCAAGACGTTGAGGTGTTGGCGTTTGTACTCATGAATGCGCTTGACCTGGATGTCGAACATCCAGTCCGGGTCAAGACCTACGCCGGTCGTCGTCAAGACGAAGTCGGCCAGCCGGGCCTTGTTGGCCCGCTTCACTGCGCGCCAACGCCGCTGGAATTCGGGGTCATCGGCGAGAGGGTCCAACGCCCGCAACCGCTCCAGGTCGACCATCCAGCCCCCGCCGATGGTGTCGTCGAGCAAGGTGCGCAGCCCAGGATTCGCGAGGCCGAGGAAGCGGCGCGGCGTCACGCCGTTGGTCTTGTTACTGAACCTTGCCGGCCACATCTCGTAAAAGTCTTTGAGCACAGTGGTTTTCAGCAAATCAGAGTGAAGTGCCGCGACCCCGTTGATGGCATGGCTGCCGACGGTCGCCAGATGCGCCATCCGGATCGACTTTTCACCGTCCTCACCGATCAACGACATGCGCCGTACCCGTTCCTCATCGCCGGGGAACTTGATGCGCACCTCGTCGAGGAAGCGGCGGTTGATCTCGTAGATGATCTCGAGATGTCGCGGTAGAAATCGGGCGAACATGGACAGCGACCAGGTTTCCAGCGCTTCGGGCAGCAGCGTGTGGTTGGTGTAGCCCATCGTCGCCACGGTGATGCGCCAGGCGTCGTCCCAGCCAAAATCGCGCTCGTCGACCAGCAACCGCATCAGCTCGGCGACGGCGATCGAGGGATGCGTGTCATTGAGCTGGATGGCGACCCGGTCTGGGAGTTCCCGGGCCGAGACCCCGGCAAAATCCTCCAGCAGGTGCAGGATGTCCTGCAACGAGCAGCTTACGAAGAAGTACTGCTGGGCCAGCCTGAGCTGCTTGCCGACTTCAGGCTCGTCGTTGGGATAGAGCACCTTGGTGATGTTCTCGGACACGACTTGGTCTTGGACTGCCCGGTAGTAGTCACCGGCGTTGAACGCATCCAGGGCCAGTGCCCTGACGGCGTTGGCGCTCCACAGCGTCAGCGTGTTGCAGGTGTTCACCCCGTAACCCTGGATCGGAGTGCCGTAGTAAACGCCTTTGACCACACGTTTGGGAATCTAGCGCACCCGATCACGGCCGCTTTCGTCGCCGTAGCGTTCGGTGTATCCGGCCCAGCCGACGCGATAGTTCAACTCGGGTTTGACGATCTCCCAGGGATTTCCGCCCGCCAGCCAGTTGTCTGTCGTTTCCACCTGCCAGCCATCGTGGATCTCCTGGTCGAAGATGCCGAACTCGTATCGAATGCCGTAGCCGATGGCGGGGCGCTCCAGGGTGGCCAGCGAATCCAGATAGCAGGCCGCCAGCCGCCCCAGCCCGCCGTTGCCCAGGCCGGGCTCCTGCTCGCAGGCCAACACGGAGTCGAAATCCTGGCCCAGCGCGGTGAGTGCGGCGCGAGCTTCCTGTTCGATCTGCAGGTTGAGCAGGTTACTGCCCAGGTGTGGCCCCATGAGGAACTCGGCCGACAGATAGCAGGTCACTTTTTCGTTGAGGTCGAGGTAGGTCTGGGTGGTCTCAGACCAGCGCAGCTGCATGCGGTCCCGCACGGCTAGCGCGAGAGCGTGGTAGTAGTGCTGTGGTTCCAGCAAGGCTGCCGGGCGCCCAAGGGAATACCGCAGGTGATCCTCGACCGCCTTACGCAACGCTTCCGCGGTCATCGAGGTCCGAATATCCTCGCATGTGAGGATTCCCGGAGAATCGCGGGAATCGGATTCGCTCATCCGCCTGACGTCTTCTGCCGGCCGGCGATAGCGGAAATCCCTTCTGTCATCTCTCCAGCTCCATTTGGCGCATCTTCTTTCGGTCAGGCTTGCCGATGGGAGTGACCGGGAGCTCGGTCATGAAGACGACATCGGTGGGCACCTTGTACCCCGAGAGATTCTTCTTGCAGAAATCCCGTACCTCGGCCGCGGTCATCTCCTGGTCGGGTTTGAGAACGACCGCTAGCTTGAGCGCTTCTCCCCGCTTTGCATCGGGGACACCGAAAGCACAAGCCTGCAGCACCTTGGGGTGGGTGTACATGAGCTCATCGACCTCTCGCGGGTAGACGTTGAACCCGCTCGAGAGCACCATGTCTTTCTTTCGGTCGACGATGAAGAGGTGACCGTCAGTGTCCATGTAGCCGATATCGCCGGTAGTCAGCCACCCGTCATGCAGGACCTTCGCCGTCTCAGCCGGATTGTTCCAGTACCCGCTCATCACAGTCGGACCCTTGACGATGATTTCTCCGGGCTCGCCGAGCGGAATGTCTTTGGTCCCGGTGTCGATATCGACGATGCGGACATCGTTGTCCGGGAACGGTAAACCGACCCCACCGGGTTTGCGCACCGTCTTAGTGGGGTTGCCAGTGATGACATTCGAGGTCTCTGACATTCCATAGCCCTCGGTGATGACCGCCCCGGAGAGCTCCTCGAAGGTACGCATCGCTTCCACCGGCAACGGCGCCGACCCCGAGATGACTCCCTTGATCGCACCGATTTTCGAGCTGCCGATGTCGGGATGCTGATTGAGGCCGATGAGCATGGTGGGCACCGCAGGAAAGAAGTTGGGCTCGTGCCGGTTGACCGCTGCCAGGATATTCTCGGTGCTGGGCTGGGGCACCAGAATGATGGTCCCGCCGTTCACGTAATTGATGTTGATGTTCAGGTTGAAACCGTAGATGTGGTACAGCGGGATAGCTGCCAGGCAGCGAAGATCTTCATCGTGGTCGAGGACGGGTGAGAGCCAGTAGTTTTCCTGATAGGTCATCGCGACCAAGTTGGCGTTGGACAGCACACAACCTTTCGACAGGCCCGTCGTACCGCCGGTGTACTGAAGCATGAGGGTGTCGGTATGGCGAACATCGACGTCGGGCTCCGCCTCAGAACCGCTACCGGCCAACTCGTTGAAGTCGTGGATGCCTGATCCGCTCTCCACATCGACGGGCATGTCCTGAATCTGGAACGTGATCACGTTCTTCAGCGGCGTGCCCCCGGCTTTCAGGATCTCGATGGGACCCTTCGAGAACGCCGCCATCACGATGATGGTTTCTGCTCCGCTGTCCTTGATGTAGTGGCGCACTTCGGGCGTGGCCGCCAGCGGGTTCACCGGCGCCACGATGGCCCCGAGTTTCGCGCATGCCTGGAACGCGATGCAGTACTGCGGCACGTTGGGCGCCATGATGGCGACCCGGTCACCTTTCTTCACCCCGAGGCCAACCAGGCTGTTCGCGGCCTTCCGAGCCATCAGATTCACCAAACCGTAGGACAGCTTGGTGTCGTTGATGATCAGGTAGTCCTTGTCGGGGTGCGCTTCGGCGTTACTGTTGAAAAGCTGCTTGACCGCGACCGGAGGGTAAATAACCGAGTAGGGCACTCCTTTGTCGTAGAGAGCGAACCAAGGCTTGTTCTTGTCGATCATCAGGCACTACCTTCCTTGAGCATCGGCGGCGTCGATCACCGTGCACCCTTGAGAAGAGCTCAGAGGAGATCGCCGCTGGCCGGACACCTGAATTGCGGAACCCCGCGGCGGAAACCACGGCGGTTTCACTATTTCAGTCGGGCCCTCGCTGCGCGCGGAATTGTCAATACCTCCTCGCCCACCTACGTCGTCGCCCGCGAATCACGTCGCCCGCGGACCAGCCGCCGTCGGTAGCCCGGTCGCCCCGGGGCCCGCGCGCCCAGACGGCACAGAACGGCGCGCATTGGTCGATAATCTGCACATGACTCCGGCAAAGCACATCGGGATCGTGTTGTTTCCCGACGTTGAAGAACTCGATGCGGTTGGGCCGTGGGAGGTCCTTGCCGCGTGGACCCGTTCTTTTCCCGAAGACGGCTACGCCGTCTCGTGTCTGTCACGCTCCGGGGGTCTGGTGCAGTGCGCAAAGGGTCTGGCGCTGCAGGCGCACCATTCTTTCGCCGACGCGCCCGATCTCGACGTGCTGATCTATCCAGGCGGTCAAGGCACGCGGCCGCAGTTGCAGGATCCTGAGCAGCTGGATTGGGTTCGTCGCCGACGTGCCGACGTCCCGTTGATGACCAGCGTGTGCACTGGCTCTCTGGTCTACGCGGCTGCCGGCCTGCTCTCCCACCGGCCCGCGACAACCCACTGGGCGTCACTCGACCGGCTGACCGAACTCGATGCCACCATCGCCGTGCGGCGCGATGAGCGCTTTGTCGATGACGGCGACATCATTACCGCTGCGGGGGTTTCAGCCGGAATCGACATGGCGCTGCACCTGGTGGCACGACTTTCCGGCCCTGACCGCGCAAGCGAGGTGCGCACCTACATCCAGTACGACCCCGCACCGCCGCCGGACGTCCGCTGATCCCGCCGAACAACTCTTATTGAATCGCCGGTTGAACCGCCGACTCGCTACAGGCTGAATTCGTCGAACCTGACCGCTCCAGCCTGTGGGTCGCCCATGTCGACGTACCAGCTCGTGACCGTGCCGGTGCCGGTGTGCAGCGCCTGGAATACGACGAAGTTGTCATCGGCGATGAACGGCAATACCTCCCCGTCAGAGTTGTGGAGCGGGGCGATATTCGGTGCGATCGGGTCGAGGGACCCCGGATTACCCAGGGCGAGATAGTTTTCGGCGTTCCACGGTGGCGGCGGGATCGGGCGTTTCCTGCCCGATGGCACGTCGAAGGCACCGTAGCTGTTACCGGTGTTGGAACCCTCGAAGTAATTTACGCCGTTGCTGGAGGCGAACCGGTTCCACAGGTGATTGTGGCCGCTATAGACGAGATCGACCCCGGCGGCCTCGAAGAGCGGCAGTACGTCGCGCAGCAGGATGTTCTCGGCTGCCGGGTACTCGTATCGGATTCCGACGGTCGCACCACGGTTGTCGACATCGGCGATCCGCTCGGGATGTGCGAACGGCGGCATCACGTTCTCGCCAACTCCCTGCGGGCCCTCGTGCAGCATGACCACCGTGTGCTTGGCTTCGCGGAACTCGGCCGAGTCCAGCTCGTCGACCAGCCAGCCATGCTGCTCGGAGCCGACGGCGAGGTCCTCGAAAAGAAACTCCCCGTAGCCCTGGGCGAGCGGATCGGCGAGGTCGGCCCGCGCCTCCTGGTATTTGCTGGTGTCGCCGCGGGCGGCGGGATCAGGATCTGCCTGGTTGGAGCGGAAGATGCGAGTTGCGAACAGCGACACCACACGGAGGTCACCAACGGTGGTGGCGTAGTACCGCTCACCGCCAGGCTCCGAGGCGGGCAGCGAGAAAATTTCCTCGTAGGTAGTGGTGGAGAACGAATTATCCTCTAGCCATTGCGCTTTCACGACCGGGTCATCGGTCGGGTTGACGACCTCGGCTACCTTCCGGTACTCGTTCTCAGCCACCGTGCGGGGCACCGGGTTGGTGAAGGAATCCTGGAGCGAGGCCTTTCCGGCGATGCGGCCCTGCACCTCGTGATTCCCGATAGCTGGATAAATCGTTGCGTTCTGGAGGATTTCGCCATCCCGGTAGATTTTTCCGTCGCTGGCTTTGCGGCCGGCGTTGCCCTGCATCGCCGGGAAGAACGCCGACCCACGCTCGTCATCGAACCACTCCGATGCCCGGTCGGGAACGTTGACAAGGTCTCCGGGCATGAAGACGGCGTCGATCGGACCCAGCTCGTCGGTGATCGTCCGGGCGGCGAAATCGAGGTTGGCCGGAGTGTTGATCTTTAGCTGATGGTCGGAGGTCAGCATGATCACGGCCGGCTCGCCGGGCTCGAGCGCACTGCGCAGGCTGAAGGTTCCCGAGCCCGCGAGCTGGTCGTCGCGGGTGCTGACAACGCGGTAGGGCCGCCGTTCGGCGCCCGGCACGGCGACGACCGCGTGGTGACGAAACACCTCGCGCGCAACGACGCCAGTCGTCGGCTTCTCGTTGCCGGGCAACTTCGACGCGGAATCCTCGGCCACCCGAGAGAGCCGACCGGACTCCGCCGCGAAAACCTCGATGCCAGAGGCGCCGCCCCGCGTGACGGTCGCCCGCAGTTCTGCCTCCGACATCGTTTCGACCGCTGCACCGACCAGCACGTGGTGGGAGTCGCCTGCGAACTCGGTGAACCAGGCCACCTCAACTGAACTGCGCGTTGGCATCTGAAGGAAGGGATCAGTAAGCAACTCGAGCGAACCCACCGGCTCGGTCGATGCCAACGGCACGCCCCGATCCCCGGCACAACCCTGCGTGGAGCTCAGCGTGACGAGGGCGACGACGGACGCGACCGCCCGAGCAGCGCGGCTTGCGCTTGTCGCAGATGAGTGATTCGTGCCCATTGGACTATCCAGTCTGGCAGGAATTGCCGGCCCGCACTGTGCGCAGCGCGCCGGCGCTTCCACGACGGTGCTGCACCTTGTGGCAACACGCCCGTCGTTGTGGCGTTGCCCGGCTGCATGTGACGTGCCCGGCCCGCTGGTCTCAGAGCTTGCCGGAGAGTTTAATGAGAAACGTCACCTGTCATAGGAGGTCGGGGCTGTGGCTGTCGCATGGGGTCCGGGTCACACGGGGCAGCATCACTCCGGGCAGGGTCACTCCGGTCGACGCAGTCGCCGCAACGCCGGCAGTTTGCCGGTGCTGCGCTGGCTGCAGGTCGGTGCGGCCACCGCCGGCCTGGGCGTAGCTCTGGTGGCGGCGCCAGCGGCGCAGGCCGACACGGGCACGGCCTCGTCAGGTACTGCCTCCTCGCAGGGGGCCGGCCCCTCATCGGGTGCCGACAGCTCGCCGGACACCGACAGCGGTGGCGCTGCCGCCGATGCGGACGACGGCTCCGCGGATACTTCGGGGACCCCTGGCCAGGACACCTCGGAGGCTGCAGGGGAGGACGCACCAGAGGCGATTCTGGAGGACCCTGCCGACTCGGACGAATCTGACGAATCTGACGACTCTGCCGAATCCGATGACTATGCCGACTCAGACGACTCTGCCGAATCCGATGACTACGCCGACTATGCCGACTATTCCGACTATGCCGCCTCAGACGACTCTGCCGAGCCAGACGAGCCAGAGGAGCCAGAGGCGATCTCATCGGGTTCAGACCGCGATGCGGATTCGTCGGATTATTTAGCGGAGAATGCGATTGAGTCAGCAGACCTCGCAGCCACCGCCGCCGTCGAGACTCTGGGCGCATCCGAGACCGGCAGCATGGCACCCGACACTTCAGAGCCGCCCGCACCAGAGCCGGCGGACGGCCAGACGACCTCGGTGGACGCCGCGACCACCTCGCCTGTAGCGCCGGTGGCAGCTACCCTGTCTGCCCCCGACTCACCGGCGGCAGCTTCGGACGCCATGAGCCGCCCGGACTATCCCGAATGGGTGAGCGCACCGGTGACCTGGGCCTCGATCCTCACCGAGTCGCTGTCCTGGTTCGGGCTGGGCGCACTTTCGCCGAACCTGCCCGTCCCGCAATTCCCGGTACCTGATCTGATCGCCGGCGTCTGGGTCGGCATGCGCCGACTGCAGTACACCTTCTTCAACTCCGCACCCCGGCTAGAGCTCAGCGGCTACGCCGCTGACCCTTGGTCCGGCGTGATCACCGGCAACCTCGGTGGCCATGACGTCGACGGCGACGTCATTACCTACGCGGTGACCAGCGCGCCGGTCAATGGGAAAGTGCAGATCGCCGAAGACGGTACATACACCTACACTCCGGACAGCGAGTTCGCCGGCGCCGGTGGCACCGACACCTTCACCGTCCTCGCCCAGGACACCAGCGCAGCCAACCGCTGGCATGTCCACCCCAACAGCGGCCTCCTAACCGGCCTGACCAAGCTTCTGACCGGCCTCGGTCTGCCGGAGCCCCCAAATCCTTCTGCCGCGACAGTCAGCCTCACCGTCATTCCGGTCCTCTGCGGCGCCGGCGATGACAGCTGTGGTGCGGCACCCGCCGACCACGCCCCATCGATCACCGTGCACAACAACTCTGATAAGAAAATCTGGGTTTACAACCTGCCGATTTCGGGTGTCTACAGCATCGCCGCTGATTTCGTTCCCATTGCCATCGAGAAAAGCTCCAGCGCAGCGGTGACCCTTGCGGTGGGCACCGGCGCGCCCGGTACGCCTGAAAATCGCATCTACATCGTGGAGGGTGACGCGGGTTTCACGCTTCCCGTCGACTCGGCGAGTGGTGTCGACGCGTTCAATCCAACGGCGGTGACGGCTGGCAATTCGTTCCTGAACTACAATTTTTTGGAATACTTCCTCTACCCGGCGAACGGTGGCTACGAATACACCATCGACACTTCGTATATCGATGAATGGTCGTTGCCTATTCAGTACAAGTTCACTATTCCCCATGGCGAAGAATGGACTGGCGCCAAGAGCGGCACCACATACGGCTTCAACGACTTCGACACAGTCGTAAGTCAACTCACCGCCGCCAAAGGGCCTTATCAAGACTTGGTGTGGAGCGGCGGCACGCCGTGGGCACCCCAGCCCCCACCGACGATCAAGCGAATCATTGGTCCTGACAAGGTGTGGACCGCACAGTCGCAGCAACCGCGGGCAAATATCCACATGAACAAATCGGGGTGGGTACCGACCTCGTATCAGGACTTCGTGCAGTACGGCCCGATCACTTCGGAAGACCCGGAGGCAGGCTCCACGGTCTACCCGTACGCGTACACCGGCCACGAATACTCCTCCACCAAGAATAATTTCGACTTCTGGAGATACGAAGTAGCCGCACCGGGCGGTACTCCGTACCCGATAGCATTGCGAACGGCCGCGCACCTCGATGGCTACCCCGCAGTAAATGGCGTTTGGGGGTTCTTCACCTACCCCAATGACGAGACGGCCGGCCAATTCACCAACATCCCCAATACGGTGTCTCTCGACATCTACGTCCATGGATCCTCCGACGGCGTCAGTGACAGCGTGATCGAAGGGGGCACGTGGCTCTATTCCAGTGCGCCGGCGCAATCCAATACCGGCCTCCTGGGAAAACACCACCGCGATCGGCTGGTTGGGTCTGACGCCACGGATACATTTATTTTGGATTCGCTGTTCAAGAGTCGACACCAGACACCTTTGGTCATAGCCGAAGGGCAGGAAAACGACATCATTGCGATCGATAAGACCGCCTTGCCGGGTGCAACAAGCTTTGGGGTGGAGATCGTCGACAGCTTCTGGTTCCTTGGCGGTGGCCACGCCAATTACGACAGCCAATTCATCTACGATCGTTCGTCGGGCTATCTCTACTACGATCAAGATCCCGACCGGTTCGGCTATACAGGCGTGCTTGCCGATCTGTCGCTGAGCAAGATCGATCCGGCCAGCGCGGTGTTCGTCCTCTGATTCAGCCGCCGGTACCGGAGCGGCGGCACCGGCACCGGTGCTCTACTAACTCGGCGCTCTACAAACTCGGCGATTCGTCCCGACGAATCGCGTCGAGGGCGTAATTTACGGGTCAGCGAGTTCACCCGCGGGAGCGCGACAACCATGCCGTCATCACGACAACAGCATCCGATCACGAGGCCTGTCCGTGTCGTGAGTTGTCGCCGAGGTCGGCTTGTGGTCGCGAGATGGCCGCTCGGCACCGCTAGATCCATCGCCAAATCTTGACTGCCGCCGCGCGACCACCGGGACGCGGCTTATCGAAAGGAACCCCAATGGGTTACGCCAGGCACATCGGTCGGGTAGGAGCGTTAGCCATAACCCTGGGGGTAGGGGTGGCGCTGGCATCCACCCCGGGCGTCGCCTACGCCGAGCCGTCGAGTTCCTCTCCGGCAAGCGATTCGTCGTCGACGACCTCCTCGAAAAGTCGCGACGCGGCGTCCAGCGACGGCGCGGAGGACAGCGGCTCCTCGGGTTCCGGCTCGGAGTCGCCGTCGGAGTCAGCCGCTGAGAGCGCTTCCGACACAGACACCATCAGCGACGCGGACGCCATAGAAGCGGACATCGACGCGGACTTCGATGCGGATTCTGACGAAGCCGACACCGGACTCCCCGCCGTTGACGACATCGAAGTAGAGGGTGATTCAGCCCAGAACTCGCTCAGCGGCGCTGCGGCAGATCGACGCGGGCCGAGTCGGTCGACAACTACCCAGGCCCCGGATCTCTCAGCCGAAGCCGAGGACTCAGACGACGCGGAGTCCGCAGTGGCAGCCGCCGAACTTTCCGCCGAGGCCGAACCGGCCCCGGCGGAGGTGGTCACCATTGCCGCGGTCGACTCGACGGATGTACTCCCGGCCGCGTCCTCCGCTGGCTCGGTATCCACGCCCCCCGTACCGTCACCAACTACCACCCTGGTCAACGTCGAGTCGGCGGTGGTTTCCACGGGGCTGCAGCCACCCGCGGCACCTGGCCCTGAAGTGCCCGGACAGGCACCGGTGATGTTGGCGGCGCTGGCCGCGGCCCGAGATGAGTTGGAGCGTAACGCCCGGCGCGGCAACGCAAATGCGGTCACTCCATCAGTCCTGTCCGTTGCGGTGGACCCATCACCGAATGTTCTGGTGATCGGTGTGGACGGCACAAATCTCAGCAGGGTTCTGGATGATCCGACCAACGCCAATTTCTTCGAGCTGATCCAGGACGGCACCACGGCACCGTCGAGCATCGCCGGGCACACCACCATCTCCGGCCCGTCGTGGTCGTCCATCCTCACCGGCACCTGGGGCGAAACCACCGGCGTGATCAACAATGTCTTCACTCCGTGGACCTACGACACCTGGGCGACGGTGTTCAATCAACTCGAGACGTTCAACCCGGGCATCCAGACGACGTCCATCGCGAACTGGGACGTCATCTCCGCCATCAGCGGCGCCGGCTCGATCCCCGCTGACACCATCGTCAACATCTCCCAGATCCCCGGCGACACCGACTGGTTGCTGACTGACGACGCGGTCGGAGACGCTACCGAGGCAGCCATCACTGCCGCCGACTCCGCGGTCCCGAACTTCCTCTTGAGCTACTTCGTCGGAGTCGATGAGAACGGGCACCTGTACGGCGGGGACTCACCGCAGTACGCCGCGGCGATCAACAATTTCGACAGAAACCTGGGCGAGATCCTGCAAGCGGTTGCCGACTGGGAAGCCCTTACCGGGGAACAGTGGACCATCCTGATGACCACCGATCATGGTCACCAACCGCAGAAGGGTTTCGGTCACGGCTTCCAGTCTCCGGATGAGACATCGACGTTCGTCGTCGCCGAGAACCCGAACCTCTTCGCTGTCGGCGCCATCAATCTGAAGTACCAGATCGTGGATGTCACGCCCACGGTGGTGACCCTCTTCGGGGGCACTCCGGCCGCAGGTTCCGACGGCGTGCCGCTGACAGACCTCAGCGACGGCAATGTATTTCCGGTCAATGACGACGAGGCTCTGCGTGGGTCGCTCCAAGATGCGATCGACATGTACGGCTATCCCGATATCGGCACCCAGCTGTCGCTGGGGCTGCGGACGATCTTCGCCACCGGGCCCTACATCGTGTTCGGGCTCACCAACGATCTGACCGCGGCACTGCAGGAGATTGTCGATCAGGACATCTTCCTGATCAGCCTGCTGGCCAGGCTGGCTATTGCGCCGGTGCAGCTCATCGGTGATCTGGCCTACGTGGCGACCAACACCGGCGCCCAGATCGTCGCTGCGTTGACTGGCGTGACCGGCGCCAGCATCTTCCCGCTGTGGCCACCGGCCCCGCCGTCGTTCCCGTCGACACCGGAGGAAGCAACCGTGCCGGATGCACTCCTGGCCTGCGGGGATGCCGGATCTTCAGACCTGCTGTGGTGCGGCGGGCCCTCTATCGCGGTCTGAGCGTCACTTCTCCATAGATCCGAGGAAGTAGGTTTCATCCCCGGTGGGATATCCGCCGCCGTTGGTGGCGATGTGGACGTGGTCGAAGTGGTTGAGGGTTTCATTTCCGTAATCGGCGGTCCAACTCGGCGCGCCGATGCCCGGGTAGAGGCCCTGCCGCCAGATCACGTGGAGCACTCCCCAACGTCGGGCATTCGCCAGCGCCAGCCCGGCGATCTGGTTACCGAGTTCAATACCTTCGTCGCTGCCGTGGTTCGGGATCATTACGTCGATCGCCAACCCGTTGGGATGCCATGGCAGCGGGTCCTGGCGGAATCCGCCGATGGTGATGACCTCGGGGAACATCATGCTGATGGCGCGTGCCGCCCAGATCGTCTTGACCTGTAACCCGTCCTCCGGCGTGACGCCGGCCGGCAACGGCAGGTCGAATACCCGCGCATCGATGGGCGCACTGGCCGCCAACAATTCGGCCTGAGTCGGGCTGGCCACGCTCGGGTCCCCGGCCGGAGGCGGGGAGCCCTGACTCGGCGGCGCTTCGGCGGTCCCGTCAGCGCCGCGCGACGGCTCCGCGCCCTGGGCGTGCAGCATGGCGGCAGACACGACGATCGAGACGACGACGGCCAGCCATCTCCCTCGGCCGTTGCCCAACATCTTTCTGCCCACGAACTGCACCTTAGTGTCGCGTGGGGCGCGTGGGGGAACCTTCGCCATCTCGCGAGTCGACTATCGCCGTATCAGTCCTGATCAGGCGCTGGTAAGTGCGCAGATAGACCGCCTCAAAATGGTTGGACGCCCTCGATGGAAACCAGCGCGCCGTGACCTGTCTGATCGTTGGTGAAGCGCATCCCCGACGGGCTCGACACGATCGTCCAGCCCTGGGCCCGGTAGGTCTGGTTGGCCAGCCTCGTGGGTGCGGCTGCCCCGAGGTTGCCGTCGACCCACGAGCCCGTCCCGTCCATATTGACGCGGACACCGTGGTAGGGCCCACTGCCATCGACGTGCTGCTGCCACTTGGTGCCGTTCGTCTGGCACCCGATGAATGTGGTCTCCACGATGCACTGGGTGTCGCCGCCGGGGTTCTGCACGACGACGTAGCCGTACTGGTTGGCCGGAAGCGTCACGGCGTCATCGGTATCGGGGACCACCGCAGGTAATTCGTCCGGTCCGCGGGCGAAACCCGCGGACTGGTAGGAAACGACATTGAATCCGAACTTCTCGAGCGGATCAAGGTCGTCGACTTCACCCGAAGGCGTCCAGATCGCCAACGGACGCCCGTCCACAACCGCGTGCGCGACGTGTGCCGACGGAGTCCAGGACAGAACCGAGCCCATCGACGAAGCGGATTCGAAGTGATCGAAGTTGACGATTCCATCCCCGTCCTGCGGCACGCAGGCGCTCCCCGTGACGGTGTGGCGGGTCCCGGAGTGGGTTTCGGTGTCATCGCGGCACACCGCGTCCTGCCACTCCTGGACCGAACCCGATACCTGTGGCGCATCAGCTGCAGCCGCATGTGCCGTCGAGTCGACTGGATCTGGGGCTGAGGTACAGGCGACGGCGGCGAATGCGGCTGACGCGAGCGTGACCCCCAGTGTCGCCGCACCGCGCCACTCGGCGCCGTTCAGCCTGGCCTTTGTCATGGCAGTTCCTCTTCCCGCGGGGACTCCTGTGTTGCCCGGCTGGCGTGAACTTAGCTGCCGGGCACCTCGTGCCCCGGACGACTCGCCGTGGACGCACCTGGCAACTAGCCCGCCACAGAGACCGTCTCGTTGGGTACGCTGCGCCAGAAGGTGCGGTTGGGCGTGATGCTTGCGCGGAGCTCCTTCGAACCTGACCGAAACTGACGCCGGGAGACCAACGAATGAGCGCCGAGCAGCCGACCATCATCTACACGCTGACCGACGAGGCGCCGCTGCTTGCGACCTACGCCTTTCTGCCCATCCTCGGAACGTTCGCCGACGCGGCCGGCATCGATGTCAGGACTAGCGACATCTCGGTGGCGGCGCGAATCCTGGCCGAGTTCAATGACTTCCTGACCGACGACCAGCGCGTGCCCGACAACCTTGTCGAACTCGGCGCTCTGACCCAACTGCCGGACACCAACATCATCAAGCTGCCGAACATCAGTGCCTCGGTGCCCCAACTCCATGCTGCGATCAAGGAATTGCAGTCCAAGGGCTACAACCTGCCGGACTATCCCGGCGAGCCGAAGACCGACGAGGAACAAGCCATCAAGGAGCGCTACGCCAAAACCCTCGGTAGCGCGGTGAACCCGGTACTGCGGGAAGGCAACTCCGACCGCCGGGCGCCCAAGGCGGTCAAGGAGTACGCACGGAAGCACCCGCACAGCATGGCCCCCTGGTCCCAGGCCTCCCGCACCCATGTGGCGACCATGAAGGAGGGCGACTTCTATCACGGAGAGAAGTCGATGACCCTGGACAAGGCGCGCAAGGTCAAGATGGTTCTGAAGACCGGGCCGGCCGATGGACCCGGTGAGACGCTTGTGCTCAAGCCCGAGGTCTCGCTGGATGCCGGAGACATCATCGACAGCATGTTCATGAGCAAGAGAGCCTTGTGCGACTTCTACGAAGCAGAGATGGAAGACGCCTATAAGACCGGTGTGATGTTCTCGCTGCACGTCAAAGCGACGATGATGAAGGTGTCGCACCCGATCGTCTTCGGCCACGCGGTGAAAGTGTTCTACCGGGAGGCCTTCGCCAAGCACCAGGAGCTGTTCGACGAGCTCGACGTCAACGTGAACAACGGGCTGTCCGATCTGTACAGCAAGATCGAGTCGCTGCCGAGATCACAACACGAAGAGATCATTCGCGACCTGCACGCCTGCCACGAGCACCGGCCCGAGCTGGCGATGGTGGATTCCGCACGTGGCATTTCCAACTTCCACTCGCCCAGTGATGTCATCGTGGACGCCTCGATGCCCGCGATGATCCGGCTGGGCGGCAAGATGTATGGAGCCGACGGGCGGACCAAAGACACCAAGGCCCTCAATCCGGAGTCCACGTTTTCGCGTATCTACCAGGAGATCATCAACTTCTGTAAGACCCACGGCCAGTTCGACCCGACGACTATGGGCACCGTCCCCAACGTCGGCCTGATGGCACAGAAGGCCGAGGAGTACGGATCACACGACAAGACTTTCGAGATCCCCGTCGACGGCGTCGCCGACATCGTCGACATCGACACCGGTGAGGTTCTGCTGTCGCAGAACGTCGAGGCGGGCGACATCTGGCGCATGCCGGTCGTCAAGGACGCGCCGATCCGGGACTGGGTGAAGCTGGCCGTCACCCGCGCGCGGCTGTCGGGCATGCCGGTGGTGTTCTGGCTGGATACCGAGCGTCCGCACGAGGCCGAGCTAAGAAAGAAGGTCAAGGCCTACCTGTTGGATCACGACACCGAGGGCCTCACCATCCAGGTCATGCCGCAGGTGTGGGCCATGAGGTACACGATCGAACGGGTCATCCGAGGAGAAGACACCATCGCGGCGACCGGCAACATCCTTCGCGACTACCTCACCGACCTGTTCCCGATCCTGGAGTTGGGCACCAGCGCCAAGATGCTGTCGATCGTTCCGTTGATGGCCGGGGGCGGGTTGTATGAGACCGGGGCCGGGGGTTCGGCGCCCAAGCATGTGCATCAGCTCCAAGAGGAGAATCATCTCCGGTGGGATTCCCTCGGTGAGTTCCTCGCGCTGGGTGCCAGCCTGGAGGATCTGGGCAACAAGACCGGTAACGCGCGAGCCACGCTGCTGGCCGAAACACTGGATACCGCCACCGGGAAACTGCTGGACAACGACAAAGGTCCGTCGCGCAAGACCGGTGAACTCGATAACCGCGGCAGTCAGTACTACCTCGCCATGTATTGGGCACAGGCACTTGCCGAGCAAACCGAGGACAAGGAACTGGCCGACCACTTCGCCCCGCTGGCCAAGACGCTCTCCGAGAACGAAGACATCATCGTGGCTGAACTCAACGAGGCCCAGGGCAAGGCCGCGGACATCGGCGGCTACTACTACCCCGACAGGGACAAGACCGAGTCGGTGATGCGCCCCAGCAAGACGCTCAACGAGGCGCTGGCAGCCAGCCGGGCCTGACCGCTACTGGCCGACGATGCCCCAGGTCGGGAACGCTGTGCCGCACTAGCTCTGTGCCCCATGCGTAACATCTGGCGACGACCCGCCGATAAGTGCAGATACCGGTCGTCGTCGTCTGGGAGTTGCTATGCGCTGGGTTCTTGGTCTGTCACTCACCGAGTCAAGCGCCGTATGGGTGCTGGTCGATACCACCGACGGCAAGATACTGGACGAAGAAATCGTCACGCTCGATTCCCTGCATGAAATTGCCAGGGCAGCGGCGCGCAGCGTTCAAGCCTTTGACATGCGAACCGAGCACGACATCGAGGGCGTTCGGCTGACCTGGAGCGACGACGCTCGCCAGCACGGCATCCGGCTGCGAACCAAGCTGCGGCTGTTCGGATTCGAGACCGTCGAGACGGTGTCTCAAGACGCAGCCCGTGAAGGCCGCAACAAGACCGCCCGCCACCTCGCACCGCACCTGGTGCTCGCTTACGGAGCGGCGCGGTCAGGTGTCGACGCCCACGAGGACGAAGGCATGCTGCGGCGACTGACCGCACGGGTGCCCCTACCAGTGGCCGCACGGGTGCCGCTACGGGCGGCGACGCAGATGCCCCTTCGGATGGCCGCACGGGTGCCGTTGCGGGTGGCCAAGCAGGTGCCGCTGCGGGTGGCAGCCGCCGCGGGTGCTGCCGTGGTCGTGGCGGTGGGGATCGGCCTCTACTCGTTGGTGGGCCCGCCACAGTCTGAGGCGCCCGCGAACTCAGCCGCTGCGAGTGCCCCGTCCCTGTCCGGGCCTGAGGTGGGGTCACTGCCCACCTCAGCTCCGTCCGCACTTCTCGCCACGCCGGACATGGCCCCCACTCAGGCCCCCGCTCCCTCCCGTGCGCCCGAACCGGTGGCGGTGGGACAGTCGGCAGTCATGGAGGTCCGGCCCCAGGCCATCGCGGCGCCGGGCTCGACCATCGAAATCGAGCTGGATTCAACTGTGCCGGAGACGATTCCGGTCCGCGTCGAAGAGCCTACCGCGGCTGTTGCGCACCTGCCTGCCCAGCCGGTCGCGCACCTGCCCGCCACGCCTGGCCCGCCGGTCGCGCACCTGCCCGCCGCGCCTGGCCCGCCGGTCACGCACCTGCCCGCCGCGCCTGAGCCGCCGGCCAGCGTGGGAGTTCAGCCGGCAGCCTGGCCCGCCCCCCAGCTGGCCCTGCCTGCCCCCCAGCTGGCTCTGCCCGCCCCGCAGCAGGCCCTGCCTGCGCCGCTGCCGCCGGTGCTGTCGAGTCTCTTCGACGCCTTGCCCTGAACCCGACCGTTCTGCCGAATGTGGTAGTTCTACTCATCCGCGACCAGTCTGAACCGGGCATGCTTGCCGCATGGCACTAATCCCCGCCGGGCGTGACCGCGCCGTTGATCTCGTCCGACTTGCCGCACTGGTGGTCGTCATGTTCGGGCACTGCGCTCTGCTGCTGGCCACCATCGACAGCGGCGGTGTCCGCATCGGCAACCTGATCGGCGCAGTCCCGGCAGTCGCGCCAGTGACCTGGATGGTCCAGGTGATGCCGTTGTTCTTCCTCGCCGGTGGCGCCGCGGGCGCCTACGGGTACCACGCCGGCACCCCATGGGGCGTGTGGCTGTTCACCCGTGCGCAGCGGTTGTGCCGCCCGGTGTTCTGGTACCTGGCAGCATGGTCGCTCGGCCTGCTGGGCGTGCGGCTGACGTTGGGCGCGAAGTCCGCGGTGGCGCTCGGACGCGAGAGCGTGGCGCTGCTGTGGTTCCTCGGCGTCTACCTCGTCACACTGGCTTTCGTTCCGGCCCTGACCCGGCTTGGCACCGGTCGCGCTGTCGCGATCCTGCTGGCATCCTTGCTCGCCGTCGCCGCGGTGATCGACGCGGCCCGACTAGCCGCCGGAACCGCCGAGGTGGGCGTCCCCAATTTCGTGATCGTCTGGCTGATACCGGTGACCATCGGGGTGGCCTATGCGCGCCGCCTGATCAGCGCCCACATGGCTCTCGCCATCGCGGTATCGGCGTTCTTCGCCCAGGTGGTACTCGTCGCGGCCGGGCCCTACGGGATCCCCCTCGTCGTCACCGGGGCCGAACAGTTTTCCAACGTGTCGCCGCCCACACTGGTGCTCGCATTGCACTGCACCTGGATGTCGTGCGCCTTCGTTCTCGGGGCGGGCACGCTCCGGCGATGGGCCGAGCGGCCGCGGGTCTGGCGCGTCGTCGCGGTCGGCAACGGGGGAGCGATGACGTTGTATCTATGGCACATTCCAGCCATCGCGATCGCGGCGTTCGCATTGCACACGGCCGGTTTGGACGCCTACGACGTACACGCCGCCGACTTCTGGGGTCTGCTGGCGCTTCGGGCTTTGGTGTTCGCCATCGTGATGATGATGCTGTTCGGGTTGCTCTCGCCGCTGGAACACCGTCCGTTGCCGTGGTGGGACGCCCCGGCCGATGCGGCCGGGGCCCGCGCCACCGCTGCCGGTCTCCTCGTCTGCGCCGCCGGTGTCGCGCTGGTACTGATGGCGAAGTTCGGCTTGAGCGGTGCGGCCGGGGCGACAGCCCTTGGCTGCTTCCTCGGGGCCGCGGCGCTTGCGAGGTTCGCTGCGGCGGCGCCGGTCCCACGCCGTGAGCACGCCGAAGTCGTCAGCAGCTTTCGGTAAGGTTGCCGTGCATGCGTGGCGGTGCAGCTGCGGGACACGGGCTCGGGGGGCGGTGATTCCGGTGATACGACACCTGGCGGTCGCAGCATCGGCCGGCGTGGTCCTCGCTCTCGTCAACGGCTGCACGCGCAACGCGGATGACGCGAGGCCGATGCCGGCTGCAGTGGCGGCCCCGATCCAGGTGCTGCAGGTCGTTGATCTGCTCAGCCCCAAAGTCGCGGGTACAGAAGGCAATCTGTTCGTCACCGCCGAACCCGAGCGCTGCAGCGGTCTGGCGCAAGAGGTGGACCCACCGTTCCTCGACGCCAATCGCCCGTTGGCCACCGACGGCGGACACTGGATCACCGAAGACGCCGCGGTGTTTGTCGAGGAGATGGTCGCCGTCTATCGCTTCGACTTCGATCCGGCGGCCGCACTCGATAACGTCCGGCGGGCGGTGGAATCCTGTCGTGACACACCGCTGACGGTTACCACGATGGGGCAGCGCAAGCACGTCTTCGCGGTGCTTCCCGCGACCGGCGACGCCCCGCAGGGCAGCGTCGTGTGGACGCTGCGCTCCGCGGACTGGAACTGTGACAACACCTTCGTCGCCGCGCACAATGCGGCGATCGAGATCACGACGTGCGGGGCCGCCGGCGGGTTCGACGTGGCCGCGCTGGCCGACGACGCGCTGAAACGTATTGACGCGCTGGCCAACACGACTGCTTAGGCGCAGCCCATCGGCAGCACCCGGTATTTCACCCGGGCACAAAGTCTTTACATGGACTTCTTTACATGGACACGGCTTTACCTGGACACGGCACCGCAACTCGCATTGCACCTCAACGCAACTCGTCCTCGGCGGCCGCCAGCGCAGCGAACTCCTCATCGGGGGAGTTGGCCACCAGACGGTGCCGGCTGTACAGCCCGAAGTAGGCCATGAAGGCGGCGAACACGCCCAGACACCAGCCCGCCGCGACGGGATTCACCAGGAACGTTGCAATCACCGCCAGGACCGCGATGACCAAGGCAAACCCGGTGGTGAAGACCCCGCCGGGGGTGCGATAGGGCCGCGGCATGTCCGGTGCGCGCCAACGCAACACGATGTGGCTGACCATCATCAGCACATAACTCAGCGCGGCGCCGAACACTGCCATGTTCAGCAGCAAGTCACCTTGGCCGGTCAGCGACAGCGCGAACCCGATGATGCCGGGCACCACGAGCGCCAGGGTTGGCGCCTTGCGGGAGTTCGTCACCGAGAGTGCCGTCGGCAGGTAGCCGGCCCGTGACAGCGCGAACAGCTGCCGCGAGTAGGCATAGATGATCGAGAAGAAGCTCGCGATCAAGCCAGCCAGACCGATGTAGTTGACCACTTTGGCCATCGTGCCCTCGCCCAGCGCTTCGACGAGCGGATTGCCGGACTCTGACATCGCCGCGGCCCCGCCGGCCCCGGTGGCCAGTATCAGCACAGTCGCACAAGTGACCAGCAGGACCACCATTGCGGCGATGATCCCGCGCGGGACGTTTCGTTCCGGGTTCGCTGCCTCCTCGGCGGCAAGCGGGACGCCCTCGATCGCGAGGAAGAACCAGATCGCGAATGGTATCGCCGCCCAGATACCGAGAAACCCGTACGGCAGCCACGCCGAGGCTCCGGCCGCATCGGTCGCGGCGATGTCAGTGAGGTTCGCCGAGTCGAATTGGCCCACTGCGGAAATCGCGAAGACCACCAGGCCGACGAGGGCGATACCGGTGATGACGAACATCACCCTGAGCGCTTCGCCGACCCCGGCCAGGTGGATGCTGATGAAGACGGCGTACACGACAAGATAGATCCACCAGCCATCGGTGATACCGAACAGATTCAGTGACTCGACGTAGGCCCCGATGAAAGTAGCGATGGCGGCCGGAGCGATCGCGTACTCGATCAAGATCGCGGTGCCGGTCGCGAAGCCGCCCCAGGGGCCGAGCGCACGCCGAGAGAACGTGTATCCGCCGCCGGCCGCCGGTAGTGCCGAGGACAGCTCGGCCATGCCGAGCACCAGGGCCAGATACATGCCGGCTATCACCACCGCCGCGATCGCGAGCCCACCGAACCCGCCCTGGGCCAGGCCGAAGTTCCAGCCGGAGTAGTCGCCGGAGATGACATAGCCGACCCCGAGGCCAGCCAGCAGCATCCACCCCGCCGAACCTGTCTTTAGTTGCCGTTTCTGCAGGTAGGCCTCCGATTCTCGATGCTCCTCGACGCCGCGATTGGTGCGGCTGCCAGGACTATCGCTACTCATGACCCGGGAACCCGTTGGAAGGTGTGCACCAGCTCACTATGCCGCACCGGGTTGCGGCAACGTGGTATTCCGGCCCCAAAATAATTGGGGCACAGGGAAATAACCGGGTGGGCATGCCGAGCGTCCCGGGCGCGGACATCGGCACGCGCGGCGACCGCTGTAACGGCGCAGCCACGGCATCCGATACACCGCACACACCGGTTCAGAGTCGGAAGGGGATGGTGGTGCACGCCGTACTCGGGCTATCACTGAAATCGAATGACGTCGCCTGGGTGCTCCTGCACGCCGACGACGGCACCGTTCTCGACTATGACGCCCTGGAGTTACCCGCAGACGCCGGGATTGCCGGAGTCGCCGCGCGTAGCGCCCAGTCCATCGCGAGGGCCGCTGGATTCGAGGTCGACCGGGTGCACCTCACGTGGGCCGATGATATGACCAAGGATGGCGTGCAACTGCGGCCGCGGCTGCGCAACCTCGGCTTCGGCCAGGTGGAAACCGTTGCGGTGGGACGCGCCACAGCAGCAGCCGCCGCCCCGGCGGCAGCCACCATTACGCCGCGGGTGGCATTGGCCTACGGCGCCGCGCGAGCCGTCGTCACTGCGTCGGCACAGCTGGGTCCCGCGGCGCCGCACACCGCACCTTCGGCGCAGCAGATACCCGTACAGAGCCGGAATCGGCGCGGGCGAATCCTGTCGACTGCGATCGGTGCCGCCGCCGCGGCAGTTGTCGGTGTGCTGAGCCTGTCCGCCGGCGCTGCGCCGCAACCCGAGCCTCCCGCGCCGATGGCGGAAAAGCCCGAATTGTCCGACGCGGGCTGGGCGACGGTTCCCTCGCCATCCAACGCGGCCACCACCTCGGTGCGCAAAGTGGTCGCTGCCCCGTCCCGTTCCGAGCCTCAAGCAGCCGCTGCTCCGGTGCAGACCTATGCCCCCACGCGCGTCGTCGCGACAGCCGCCCCGGAACAGGCTCCGGCCGGCTCACCGCACCTGACCGGAGCTTCACCTGCGGCAGGACCCGTTTCAGGGTTGGCCGATCCCGCCACGGCGCCGGGACCCGACATGGAAGAACTCATGAATGCGCTCAGCGCGTTGCCTTGACCGCGCGCGGTCGACGCGCAGCGCCTCCATCGCAGGTTGCCCACGCCCCCGATTACCTGTTGGGTCTACCCCGTTGGCGGAGAGGACCTTCCGGTCATTCCTTGATGCCTACGGTGATGAGGTCGGACAGCAGTCGCGTCCAGACCGGCCGGCGTACGCGGTGCTGGTCGTGCAGTGCGAAGCCGGCATCGGTGAACAACCTGCGCATCGCAGCGGGCGACGGGCTGTGAACCGGGTTGAACCGACTGGCCGACAACCAATGCAGCGGAAGAGGTTGATAGGGAGAGAATGTCGCTACGGCGGCCACCCCTCCGGGGGCGAGCACGCGGTGAAACTCACGCAGTGCGGCGGGCTGGTTGAAGAAGTGGAACGCCGAGGTCGTCACCACAGCGTCGAGAGTCTCATCCTCGAAGGGCAACTGCTCGGCGGGCGCGGTCAGCCACCGCACCTCATGTGATCGACGTCTCGCCTGAGCCAGCATGCCTTCGGAGAAGTCGACGCCGTAGACCTCGTCGGCATCAACCTCGCGCGCAATGCGGCTTGCGAGAATCCCTGTACCACATGCGATATCGGCTGCACGTCGGGCTCCGTGCGCCTTGAGCAGCGAGATCATCTCATCCTGGGCGGGGCGATACACCCACTGCTGAAGAGTCTCGGCATCGTAGGCCGGCGCGGCCAGGCTCCAGAAGCGCGTGATCGCCGGGTTGAAAGCCCTGCGGGAGTCCATCAGATGACGGTCTCTTGTGAGTTGGCGGCGCGCCCGACCTCGGGCGACTTGCTGTTGTAGTCGATCATCGGGGGTCAACTCTAAGCGGTGGCTGCACTACTGCGTCACGCCATCCAAGATCGGTAGTTCGCCGGGGCAGTACGTGCGCAAGGCAGCGGCCAGAAACTGCCACGCCTGCGCGGTTGTGGAGTCTTTGACCAGGTTGGTATGGATGAAGTTCGCCGACTCAAAGGCGTTGTTGTCGACGTTCTTGTCGAGCCGTTTGCAGGTGATCTTGCCGATCCAGGCGTTGTAGTCCCG
>Ga0114921_10000052_pt1 | contig 46236 bp, 41 predicted proteins | sample BentaG_FD_87016 | JGI IMG/M metagenome (GOLD analysis project Ga0114921, IMG submission 87016) | Deep subsurface microbial communities from South Atlantic Ocean to uncover new lineages of life (NeLLi) - Benguela_00093 metaG | ecosystem: Environmental > Aquatic > Marine > Oceanic > Sediment ... | reverse complement strand
GAGCCGCTTTCAATCCAACCTTGAAGCTCAAGCCTGGTTGTGGAAGGACCATACTGCAAGCGAAGAGGCTCAAAGAATAACCGAGCTGGCTCGAGAACACCGACCTCAGTACTTAAAAAAGTATGGAGGTGCCTATTCTTCTGAATGGTTTTTTTCTAAGATTTGGCATTGTTTCAACATTGACCCCGAGGTTTTTTATGCTGCCCACTCCTGGCTTGAATTTGCAGATTACATTCCCGCTCTCTTAACTGGAATCGACGATTGTCAAAAGGTGAAAAGAAGTATCTGTGCTGCAGGCCATAAGGCTATGTATAATGATTCTTGGGAGGGACTTCCTGATGAAGAATTTCTCAGTCTGCTCCACCCTGATATAGGCTCCCTTCGAAACCGTCTTTTTGACAGAGCCTATACAAGTGATATTCCTGCTGGGACTCTCTCGCCCTATTGGGCGGAGAAGCTTGGCTTACCTGCGGGAATTCCCATCGCAGTCGGGGCTTTAGATGCTCATCTTGGAGCAGTGGGTTCTGGCGTCAGGGAAGGGGTGTTGGTCAAAATTATCGGCACCTCAACCTGCGATATCATGGTCTTTCCCATAAGTAAAAAGTTTGATGATATTCCCGGAGTTTCCGGTGTAGCTGAAGGGTCAGTCCTTCCGGGCTATTATGGGATTGAAGCCGGCCAGTCAGCTGTGGGCGATATTTTCAACTGGTTTGTTTCCAAGGTCTGTCAAGGAGATAGCACTACCCATCGAGAACTTTCTGAGAAAGCTTCGCTCTTGAGGCCAGGTCAATCAGGACTTTTAGCTCTTGATTGGAACAATGGGAACCGGTCAATCCTGGTGGATGCTCAGTTGAGCGGCCTTCTCGTTGGACAAACGATTCACACCACGCAGGAAGAGATATACAGAACTTTAATTGAATCTACGGCTTTTGGGGCTCTGGTTATCATCGAAAGAATTGAGGAGTACGGAATAAAGATGGAAAAGGTTATAAACTGCGGAGGAATTGCAGAAAAAAATCCCCTTGCAATGCAGATATATGCCGATGTTCTTGGCCGTCCTATGGAGATTTCTTCTTCATCCGAGACCTGTGCTCTGGGAGCTGCGATTATGGGGGCTGTTGTTGCTGGAGAGGAGAAATCGGGATTTGCCACCACAGAAGAGGTTCAAGAAAAGGTCTGCCGAGTGAAGGAAGAAAAATACGTTCCCCGCCAGAAAGAGCATGAGATTTATCAGAATCTCTACAAGCTCTATCGGAAACTCCATGATTCTTTTGGTGTTCGGGATTCGAGGGTTGATCTTTACCCTGTGATGAAAGAGCTTCTCAAGATAAGAGCAGAGACAACTCATAAAGACAGTAAACAGTAGGCAGTGAGCAGTAAGAAGCGAGAAAAGCTAGAAACGCTAGAAAGGCTAGAAAAGCTGGACTAGCTCAACTAAATGGAAATCGTGAGACGCGAGATGTAAGAGGTGAGATGGGATAGAGACTCAAAATTCAATTTAGCTTATTTAGTTTTAAACCAGAAAAACGAGATTGACGAGAGTATCTTGACTAATCCATAAGCTCATGTTACCTTCATTGCCAGATGAAGATTGCGGCGTTGCTTCCTCATCTTGAGGTTTTTGGGGGAGTCAGACGGTATCTCGAAATCGGCAACGAACTCCGAAAAAGAGGGTATGCTTTTGTCCTTTTCCATCCTGAAGGAAGCAAACCTGAGTGGTTAGATTTCGAGGGAGAAACAAGACCTTTTGTATCCATGGAAGAAGAGCGCTTTGACATTGGCCTCTGCAGTGAATATTCTCTGCTTCCTTATTTTGAAAAATTAAAGGCTGAAGTGAAATTTTTTTATTTTATCCTGGAAGGACATAGAAAAGAGAAAGAAGTTGTCAGAAAAAATTATATTTTCCTCGGGAATTCAGAGGGAATATGCCGCCGCCTTGAGAGAAAATACCATTTGCTCTGTCTTAATATCCCAGGAGGAGTGAACCCTGAAATTTTTTATCCTTTGGAAAGAAAGAATCAAGGGGATGAATTCAGAATACTATGTTATGGACGCCTCTACAAAAAAAGAAAGGGTGTCCAAAAGGTCATCAAAGCTGTGGAAAGCCTCTATAGAAAATATCCACGGCAAAGACTCATTTTTTTTGACACTTTAGTCGGGAAAGAAAGGCAAGACCCACGTCCTTTGGTCAAAACAAAAGTGCCCCATGATTTTTATCTGGATTTGCCTCAAAGCAAGATGGCCTGGCTTTATTCCCAGGTTGATATTTTTGTCAGTGCTGAACGGAGAGCCGGCTGGTCCAATACTACAGCCGAAGCCATGGCTTGCCAAATTCCTGTCGTCTGCACCAGAAGCGGGACTCAAGATTTTGCCTTTCACGGCAAGACTGCTCTTGTCGTTCCTTTTCCTCATCCTTTACTGTTACGCAAGCAAATAAAAAGAATGATAGAGGACGAGAGATTACGCCTTCGTTTGGCTCGGGCGGGCTACCAGAAAATGAAAGAATTTACCTGGTCTAAGCTTGTGAATAAATTAGAAAAAGTTTTTAAGGAAAAGCTGAAATTGAAATAGAAAATTCAATGTGATATTCTTACCTCAGACGGAGGAAAGGCTTAATGGAAGAAAAAAAGTTAAGAGAACTTCTACTGAGAGAGAATAAAGAGTTCAAAAATCTTTACCGACAACACCAGAAGTATGAGAAGGAACTCGAAAAGCTTAAAGGCAAGAGTTTTCTGACAGATAATGAGAAGCTGAAAGAGAAAGAATTGAAGAAGAAAAAACTTGCTTTAAAAGATAGAATGTATTATTTGATGAGGGAATACCGGAAATCTCAGTGATGAATTAGCCTTTAGAAAAAATGGAAACAAAGAAAAAATTTAAGCTTGCTGTAGTCGGAACGAGATCTCTCCGCGGCAAAGAAATCAGGAATGTCTTGAGCCAGAAAAAAATCCCTCTTGAAAAGATCGATTTTTTTGATGCTGATGTAGAAGAAGAGTACAGTAAGCTGACTGAATTTCGAGGAGAACCTAAGGTCATTCACAGTCTGGACGATAATTCTCTTCAGGATGCGGATTTGGTTTTTTTAGCGGCTGAAAAGAAAGTTAACCGAAAAGTCGGGATTCTGGCGCAAAAAAAGAAGTTCCAAGCCATTGACTTAAGCGAAACCTTTAATGCGGAAGCAGGAATTCCTGTGGTTGTAGCCGGAGTGAATGATGAAATTATAAAAGAGAAAAAGCCGGACCTCATTGCTAACCCTCACCCTGTTACTGTAATCCTTTCCCACCTTTTCCATTTGGTCATGCAAAAATTTGGGCTTTCCAGATCCATTGCTTTTATCCTTCAACCTGTATCAGCCTATGAGATTGCTGGGATTGATGAGTTGATTAAGCAGAGTGTAGCTATGTTGAACAGTTCCGTATTGCCAAAGGAAGTTTTTAAGGAGCAGATTGCCTTTAATATTCTCTCTCACACGGAAAAACCTGAGAAGGATGGTTTTTGTCCTGCAGAAAAACAAATCATGGGTGAAATAAAAAGAGTCCTTAAAAACTTGGAGTTTCCCCTCAGTTTATCCCTCATTCAGGCTCCTGTCTTCCATACTTATTCAATAATGACCTTTTTAGAGCTAGAGAAAAAGACAGATATTCGGGGCTTAGAAGATTTATTCAAGGAGAGTACATTTTTTAAACTTTTTCCTGCGAGTGCTCCCTGTTCTGTTTCTTCAGTTTCTGTAGCCGGAAAGGAAAAAATCTTCATTGGGCAGATAAAAAAAGAAAAATCCTTTCCCAACAGCTTTTGGGTCTGGACAGTGGCAGATAATTTAACCCGAGGTTCTGCTTTAAATGCCTTAGAGATTGCAAAGAAAATCTTCTCCTCTTCTTAGAATTAAGGAATGAAAGAGATATTCCAGCTTTTCAGGCTCACCTTTCGAGAGAAAAAAAGGCTATTTCTCACTTTTTTTTTCACAATCTTTGTTGCCCTCTTCACTTATGCCTTTGTCAATTTGATTCAGCCCATCATGGATAGTATGTTCCAAATAGCTCCTGGAAAAATTCCCCAAAAGACACGTTTAATGGACCTTATCTTTCAATACTTTCATGTTACCCAAGAACAATTGACCACGGTTCTTCCCATAATTCTGGTCGTTGTCATTTTTGGAAAGGGATTTTTTACTTTTCTTTCTTCTTTTTTTATGAGGTCTATTGGTCACAAAATCGTTAAGAAATTAAGGGATGACCTTTATGAGCATCTCATTTATCAGTCTTCTAATTTTTTTGACCATGTTTCCACTGGAGAACTTATGTCCCGTCTAACAAATGATGTCGATAAAATTCAGGAGGCAGTCTCAGGTAGCATGGGAGATTTTATCCGGGAGCTTTTCACTCTTCTTGCCCTTTTCATCGGGATATTCATCATAGATTGGCACCTGGCTTTTGCTTCTTTTATCATAACTCCCATGGCTCTTATTCCCTTGATTGCTTTCAGTCGGCAGCTCAAGAGGAAGGGTTTATTGAGTCAGGTCAAAATGGCAAAAATCTTTAATCTTCTCCATGAAACAATAACTGGAAACAAGATAGTTAAAGCTTTTACAATGGAGAAGTTTGAGATAAAAAAATTCCTTCAGGCTACTCTGAGCTATTTCAAGACTTCCTTAAAGTTGGCCTGGATAGGGAGCTTGACTTCCCCGTTTATGGAATTCATGGGCGGCGTTGTCGGCGCCTTTATCCTTGTGGTCGGAACAAAAAGGATTGCTCAGGGAGCGATCAGCCCGGGCGATTTTGGCGCTTTTGTGATGGCCATTTTTTTCATGTACAGCCCTATTAAGAGACTGAGCAGGGCCAACAACAGGATTCAACAGGGAGTGGCATGTTATGAAAGAATCCAGGAGGTTATGGGGCGTCAACCCCAGATAAAGGACCATCCCCGGGCCTATCCTCTTCCTCCAGTTAAAGGGAGAGTTAAATTCGAAAGTGTCTATTTCAGTTACAACAAAACGAGGCCTGTTCTCTTTGGTGTGAATTTAGAAGTCAAACCCGCAGAGACCGCTGCCCTTGTTGGCTTGAGTGGAGCCGGCAAAACAACCATCATTAACCTTCTTTCCCGATTTTACGAACCTAATTCAGGAAGGATAACCGTCGACGGAATTGATATCCGTGAAATCACTCTTTTTTCCCTCCGCTCCCAGATTGGCCTTGTTACCCAGGATTTAATTCTTTTCAATGACACTGTCCGCAATAACATTTCTTACAGTCATGAGGAAATACCAATGGATGGGGTTATAGAAGCGGCTAAGGCAGCCAAAGCTCATGATTTTATAATGGAGTTTCCTCAAGGATATGAGACTAAGATAGGGGAGAAGGGAAAATTGCTTTCCAATGGACAGAGGCAAAGGCTGGCTATTGCCAGAGCCATACTCAAAGATCCTCCTATTCTTATCCTCGATGAGGCTACTTCAGCTTTAGATTCTGAATCGGAAAGACTAATCCAGATTGCTTTGGCGAACCTTATGAAAAACAGGACGACTTTTGTCATTGCCCACCGTTTATCAACGATAAGGAAGGCTGATAAAATTTTTGTGATTGATAAGGGGCGAATCGTCGAGTGTGGTACTCACCGTGAACTCTGCAGAAAAAACGGAATATACAGGAAGTTGTATGAGCTGCAATTCCCAGAAGAAAAGGAAATAGAGCCTTGATCCAGAGCATGACCGGCTTCGGCGAGAAGAGCTTTAATTCGAAAACTCTTTCCGTTAAAATCAGAATCAAAAGTTTGAACCATCGCTTCTTTGACTGGAACTATAAGGGTCCCCAGATTGGGGAAGTGGAGAACAAGATAAGGACTATTTGTCAGCAAAAGGTTCACAGGGGAAAAATTGAGGTTAATCTTGAATTGAATTTTTTAAATCAATCTAGCTGGGATATTCGCCTCAATGAAGGTCTGCTCGAGAAAATCTTTTTATCTCTGGAAAAAGCTTCTTCCAGAATGGGCAAGACTTTGAACTTTTCAGTTGAGAATCTTTTTAAATTTCCTCAGGTTGTAGAGATTAAAAGAAAAGATTTTGATGAAAAAGAAGTAGCCTTTTTGGAGAGAAGCTTTAAGAGAACTGTGGATGAGGTGATTAAGCAGAGGAAAAGGGAAGGAGTGGAGATGGGGAAGGTTATTCGAGAATATGTCCAAAACATCAGGCAGGCTGTGAAGAAGATTGAGAAGCTGGCCAAGAAGCAGCCTCTTCTCGTTCGGGATAAATTAAGGCAGCGCTTGAAGGAGTTAACTGAAGACGGTCCGCTTTTGGAGGAAAGATTAATTGAAGCGGCCGCTTATTATGCTCAAAAGTATGATTTAGCTGAAGAAATAACGAGACTAAAAAGTCACCTGAATTATGTTCAGGAGCTTTTCTTGTTCCAAAAGCAAGAGCCTGTGGGCAGGAAGCTGGATTTTATTGTCCAGGAGCTTTACCGGGAAACGAATGCCATAAGTTCCAAATCTCAGGATATAGAAATAATTGAAGAAAGCCTGAAGATAAAGGGAGAGGTGGAGAGTATTCGTCAGCAGGCTCAGAATATAGAATAAAGGCAATAAAAATTGCTGTTATTATAAAAAGGGCGAGAGTATGCTTTTTGTAATCAGCGGACCATCAGGTGTTGGCAAGTCTACTCTTGTGAAGCGAGTTCTTGAGGATTTGGATAATATTGAGTTTGCTGTTTCCCATACCACACGAAAGGAAAGAAGAGGAGAAGTAGAGGGCAGGGATTACTATTTTGTTTCAAGAGATGAATTCAAGAAGATGATTAAAGAATATAAGCTGGCAGAATGGGCTGTTGTCCATGGCAATCATTACGGTACTTCTAAAAGAGAAATCGAGAAAAAAGGAGCTAAAGGAGATCTCCTCTTAGATATTGATGTCCAGGGAGCCCATCAGATAAAAGGAAGATTAAAAAAGGCGGTCTTTATTTTTATCATGCCTCCCCATTTCCGGGATCTGAAAAAGAGGCTCAAAATCAGGAGTGAGGAGAGTGAAGCTTCTGTCAGGAAAAGGTTCGAAGTTGCCCGCAAGGAGATCAGATATTATCATCAATTTGATTACATTATTGTTAATGATAAATTAGAGAGAGCGACCTTGGAGCTGGAGTCAATCATTAGATCCACAAGGTGCCGCCTTGATGCTCGCAAAATGGAAATTTTGTCTATCCTGCGGAGTTTTACTGAAAGTTAGGGGAGTTTAAAGTGGCGAAAATTGCTTTAGGATTATCGTCCTCCATTAGTATTTATAAAGCGTGTGAGGTCATCCGTCGCTTCCAGGAAAAAAAATTCCAGGTTCAGGTCATTATGACCAAGAATTCAACTCACCTTATTTCTCCTCTTCTTTTCAGTGCCCTCTCCGGCCAAAAGGCCTTGATCGATTTCTTTGAGGAAGACTCTTCAGCGACCATTCTCCATGTTTCTTTAGCTAAAGAGATATCTCTTTTTCTGGTTGCCCCGGCCACAGCCAACATAATTGGTAAATTTGCTTCTGGAGTAGCAGATGATTTTTTATCGACCTTTTTTCTGGCGGTAAAATGTCCTGTGCTTATTGCTCCAGCCATGAATGAAGCCATGTATCTCCACCCTCAAACTCAGGCTAATATCCAAAGGCTTAAATCCCTGGGAGTGAAGCTCATCGAATCTGAAAAGGGCTATCTTGCTTGCCAGGAAGAAGGTTGGGGGAGGTTGGCCTTACCAGAGAAGATTGTTGAAGAAGGATTGAAGTTGATTAAAAAGAGCAAAAGTTTAAAGGGAAAATCCGTCCTGATTACCGCCGGCCCCACTCAAGAGTATCTGGATCCTGTTCGCTTTATTAGCAACCGTTCCTCTGGAAAGATGGGCTATGAGCTGGCTGAGGAAGCCCTTAGCCGTGGGGCAGAGGTTATTCTCGTTTCTGGGCCAACTCACCTCTTCGCGCCTTCAAATGTAAAATTGAAGGAAGTTCAAACAGCCGAGGAAATGGAGGAGCAAGTTCGAAAAAACTTTCCTCGAGTGGATGTTCTCATCATGGCAGCAGCTGTCTCAGATTTCAGATTTCTTAATGTATCTCCCCAGAAAATCAAGAAGCAAGACTTGGCAAAAAAAGTCAAGCTTATCCAGACGCCGGATATTTTGGGAAAGATTAGCCAGAAAAAAGAAGGCAAGATTCTGGTGGGCTTTGCCGCTGAGACTGAAAATATCGTTGACAATGCCCTCAAAAAGATGAAGGAGAAAAGGCTTGATTTGATTGTGGCTAATGATGTCACCAAGAAGGGAATAGGTTTTGATTCGGACTTTAATCAAGTGAGCCTGGTTGACTCTAAGGGAAAAGTCCTCCAGACTGAAAAGATAAGTAAAAGGGAGATAAGCCAGATTATCTTCGATAGAATAGAGGATATCATTGGGAGAAAAAGCTGAAAAACTCATCATTAATCTTGAAGAGAGACTTAATTTCTTTTCCGAGTTAGGTGTTAATTTCCTCTCTTCTTCTGTCTCTCCTTCATCTACTCCTCCATCTTCTTCAGTTTCAAAAAGTTCTTCTTACCTTTCCCTGAGAGAGAGAATCCTTCATTGCCAGAAATGCCTGCTCTCGCAAGAGCGGAAGAATGCTGTTCCTGGAGAAGGGATATTAGAAGCTGAGCTTATGTTCGTTGGCGAGGCGCCCGGCCATGATGAGGACATCAAGGGGTGTCCCTTTGTGGGAAAAGCAGGTCAGCTTCTAACAAAAATCATTAATGCTATGCACTTTCAAAGGCAGGATGTTTATATCACCAATGTTGTTAAGTGCAGGCCTCCCCAGAACAGAACTCCTTACAGGAAAGAGATTGACCAGTGCAAGCCTTATCTTTTGGAACAAATAGAGATGATTGAACCCAGGGTCATCGTTGCCTTGGGAAAGGTAGCTGCTGATTTTTTTATAGCAAGCGATCTAAGCATGAGTCTTTTAAGGGGAAATTTTTATGAATTTAACAAGATTCGTGTGATGCCAACTTTTCACCCCTCTTTTCTCATAAGGAATGAAGGTAACCGCAAAATCAAAAAGATGGTCTGGGAGGATATGAAAAAAGTTATGGCCTTCCTGGGCAAAGAATGACTTTGTATGCTGAAGTCGCCCTTCCAATTCCTCTTAATCAGACTTTTTCCTATATAGTTCCTGAATTATGGCAGGAGCAAGCAAAAATTGGAGTTAGAGTTCTTGTCCCGCTCGGTGAGAGGATACTCACCGGGTTCGTTGTCAACTTAAGGAAAAAGAGACTAAAAAAAGAGTTAAAACTTAAAGAGATTAAAGAGATATTAGACGAAAAGCCCGTATTTTCCCCTCTTTTCCTCTCCTTTACCCGGAAGTTAAGCGATTATTATTTCACATCTTGGGGAGAACTCCTGCGGGCCTCGCTTCCTCCTTCTTATGTCCTCAAAAGCAAGACAAAGATTTTCCTCTCAGAGAAAGGAAAAGAAGCGCTCGGGAAAGAGAGGCTTACCCAGGAAGAAAAATCAATTTTAGCCATTCTTCAGAAAAAAACATACACTCCCTCTTTCCTGCAGAGGAAGTTTAGAATGAAGAACATATCTTCTTTGCTTTCTCGGATGGCGAAAAAAGGTTTAATCGATCTCCAGAGAGATGTTACCAAGCCAGGGCAAAGGAAGGTGATGTCTGTTCCTGTTCTTCAAAGACAGCTCGAAATAGATTTTAGTTTGGATGAGAACTCGAGGCAGATTTCAGAACAAATCACTCAGAATGTGAAAAAAATAGAATTTTCACCTTTTCTGCTCTTTGGTCCAGAAAGCAAAAGAGAAGCTGTTTACTTTTATTTGATCAAACAGGTTTTAGCGAGGGAGAAAAAAGTATTATTTTTGGTGCCAGAGATTTCCCTTACAAATAGCCTGATAGAGAAGTTTGAGAAGAGACTGGGAAGAAAGGTTGCTATTCTTCATAGCCAGATGTCAGAGAAGAAGAGAGAGCATGAGTGGCAGAAGATAAGAAACGGAGAAGCAGAGGTTGTGGTTGGTCCCCGTTCGGCTCTCTTTTCCCCTCTTCACAATATCGGATTGCTCATTGTCGAAGAGGAACATGATGATTCCTACTATCAACAGGAAAGTCCTTCGTATGATGCTCGAAAGGGAGCCTGGTTAAGGGCCAAGAAAGAAAAAGCTGTCCTTGTCTTTGGTTCAGCTATGCCCACAGTGGAGGCATTTTACCAGGCCAAAAAAAGGGGATTCCTCTTGAGTTTGGAGAAAGAGGAGCAGAGAAGTAAAGTTTTAATAGTAGGGGAAACAGGCAGAGTAGTAGGCAATCGGTTTAAGGAGAAGATAAAGGAAAGATTAAAAGAAGGAGAACAGGTTTTAGTCTTTATCAATCGGAGAGGATATGCCCCTCTGCTCATTTGTTCACAATGTGACTATATTCCCAAATGTACTCGTTGTGATATTGCTCTGACCTTTCATAAGAAAGAGGAAAAATTAATATGCCACTACTGCAATTATTCTCTCCCCAAAATGGAGGTTTGTCCTGAGTGCAAGAGTAAAATTATCAGAATGAGAGGCGTGGGAATAGAAGCTGTCGAGGAAGAATTAAGGAAATTTTTTCCTCAAAGCACAGTGACTTCCTTAGCTTCGGATGAAACCAAGGGCAAAAAAGAGCAGGAGAAAATAATCCGAAGCTTCTCAAAGGGAAAGATTGATATTCTGGTAGGAACCCAGCTTTTAGCTCATCAAGCTGATTTACCATCTGTTTCTTTGATCGGTATTCTCTATCCGGAGACAGTTCTTGCCCTCTCTGACTACAGGGCTAGTCAAAAAACCTTCCAAACCATAAGCCTGATGATGAGTCATCTCCGTGATGATGACCAGGGAGAAGTCATTATCCAGACTGCGCTACCATCTCACTTCAGTATTCGGACGGCTGCCTTTCGGGATTATGTTTCCTTTTTTAACCAAGAGATTAAATTGCGGCGCATTATGGATTATCCTCCTTTTTCTCATGTGATTTGCGTTTTATTCCAGGGAGAAAATTTAAGAACTCTAGCCCACAAATCAAGGGAGTTTTCCGCTCAAGTGAAAAGTAGAGGGAAGGATGTTGAAGTTTTGGGTCCTGCCTTGGCTGGTGTTACGAGGTTGAGGGGAGTAAACAGAGTTCAGATGATTTTAAAATCGAAAAGAAGAAAAAATCTGGATGATGTTCTTAAACAGCTTTTAAAGAAGGCCGGATTGAGAAAGTCAATTTCTGTTTGTTGATTTCAGCTTTATACTATTTGAAATCTAGTTTAAGGCGGATATCGACTTCTTTGTGGATGTAGTCAGGAGTTGATGTTTCTAAATGGGCTTGAATGGTGACAATTTGTTCATATCCTAACTCGCTTCTTGTGGGTCCTTTGTAAATGATAGAAGCAATTCCTTTCTTGTTGGTCTTCTTGACTATTTTTAGCCTGTTGTTGCTGAATTTTCCCGGTCCAGAGAGGATGGTAAAATAGACTTTTCTCTTCACCAGGGGAACGCCGTCAACTTTTTTAGCCACAGCTCTTATTTCTGCTTTGGGACGTTTATCTGTCGCGTTAAGCACATTTGGATCTGCATAGAGTTCGAGTGTAATATCTGTTACGTCTCGAATAATAAGAAGAGGACTATTCGTTTGGACGAAATCAGTTTCAGCTTTTTTTAGAGCCGATCCTTCTTGAGTGTAAGACGCCCAGATATATACTGTTGTGTTAGCCGTAATTTCTGAGGCTAATGGACCTACATAAATCACAGATGCCCTTCCTGAGGCATCAGTCCGTGTCTGCTTGACAGAAGTTTTACCTTTAAAATAGCCAGCATTAGCCTTGCTTCCGGTTTCATCAAGGACTTCAAAGAGTAGCTTCTGGTAGGCAAGAGGAGTTCCGTCAAATTTTTTCAGTATGGCTGTAGCAGTTGCTGTTTCCCTTCTCTCCCCGGCAAAAAGGACATTCGGGATCAGGGAGAGAGAAAGAAAAGCTTCCGGAACATCTCTTATGACCGAAATTGGCGCAGTGTCAACGATGAAATCTTTCCCTTCTGAAGAGAGAGTAACCCAGATGTAGATATCGACGTTCTCTGTGATTTCAGTTGCTAAAGGACCGTGATAGACAACACTGGCAACCCCATTTTCATCTGTTACTAATGTTTTGACTAACTCGTTCCCTTCAAAGTAACCCAATTCAACTTTAGCCCCAGCAGCATTTCCTATCTCGAAATAGAGCGTTTTGTCGGCAAGAGGAATTCCATTATATTTCTTTAAGGCAGCGGTAATTGTGGTAGATTGCCGGTTGTTTCCGGCAAAGATGACATTAGGACTTGCTGAGACTTTCAAGAGAATCGAGATAGTAGAGGGTCCAAAGGGGGAGGGCTCTTCTAAGCTTTTTCTTTTGCAGGCTGAAGAGAATAGGAGAAGGAACCCCAAAGAAAATAAGAGTAAATATTTTATTTTTGTCTTCATTTTTCTTTCCTTATGAGTCTGTGTAGTTGGCAAAGAATATGGCCAGATAGCCCGTGCCTTTGACCTTGTTATTGGCCATGTCATGACCATAGAATTCCACTTTGGCGGTTACCTGTAGAACGCCTTCATCTCGCCCTATGGCCAGACTATAAAGAGGCGGCTCCATTTTTGCGACTTCTCTTATGATGATAAAGGAGATTTCGGTTGACGAACCTATTGGAATTAGAGTAGACAGTGATCCTTCGAAAGAGTAGGGGATATCCACTCCAGGTTGATTATTTCCGTCAGCGCGAGAATAAGAGACGACATAGCGGGTGACCATAATATCGTTGTAGAAAGATGCTTGAGCCTCAGAACTTGGGTCTACAATCTGAGCCTTAAGGGAAACCGTGGCTGAATCAGCCACGACATATACTAGACCTGTGTCAGCATCAACCTTGACCACGTCTGACTGGAGGAACTCCACCGCGTTGTCCTCTATATCAGTGCCAAGTATCTGGAGGACAACAAGGAGAGTATTCGATTGGGAAGTGTTTTCTAAAGGGTTGCAGGAGAAAAAGAAAAAAACAACCGAAATCAAGGCCGTTATTTTCAAAGCAAATTTGGCTTTTTTCATTTTTTTCATCCTCTACTTTAATATTCTGGGAGTGATAAAGATAAGAAGCTCTCTGTTTTGCCTTGTTCGGGACATAGAGCGAAACAGACCTCCCAGGATGGGTATTTTTTGGAGAAAGGGAACTCCTTCTCTCGTCACAGAATCTTCGGTCCTGTAAATACCGCCGATAACAGTCGTTCCTCCGTCATTGACCATAACAGTAGTTCTTGCGCTCTGGGTTGTGATAGGGGGAATACCGTTGACAAGATTAGCGAAATCAGCAGCATTATTTCTGATTTCAATAGTCATGATAACAGTGCCTTCGGCTGTAATTTGAGGCGTTACCTGGAGTTCCAAGGCTGCGTTCACATATCGGGTGGATACCGTGAAGTTAGCCACAGTCTGGACAGGAATTTGTCTCCCCTGGATTATTTCAGCCTGCATGTTATTCTGGGTTGTCACTTTGGGACAGGATATAATTCGGCCCTCACCAGTAGTCTCTAAAGCCGTAAGAGCTAGGTCTATCCTGAAAGTATCCAGAACATTGCCCAGAGAAATACCTAAAACAGTGTTAAAGGAAGGGGCGGGAAGGTTAACGGCATAGCCTCCCAGAGGACCTCCTATTCCTTTCGTAATCATTCCCGTTTTGATGACGGAGCCGTCAGCCAGTATTTTATTCGGAAAGCGAAGGGATGTCTGGTTGCCGTAGAAAGGATCAACTATGCCTCGGAATCCCCACTGGATGCCCAGATTGCGAATAAAGTTGGAATTGGCTTCCACAATTCTAGCTTCAATGGAAACCTGAGGAGTCGGAGTATCAAAAACAGATACTAATTTTTCTAAGAGCTCGATCTTCTCTTTCACATCAGAAATAATTAAAGTGTTTGTCCTATCGTCGACAGTAATTTCTCCTTGAGCAGAGAGTTTAGGAGTGAGAAGGGTTTTCACGTCTCTAGCCTTTGAATAAGAGAGGGTAATTGTTTCGACCTGAACTGGACCGGCCATTTCTTTACTTTGTCTCAATCTTCTTTGTTGTTCTTGTTCTTGAGTTAAAACTTGTAAGGAAGCAATCCGAAGGACGTTTCCTTCAAGAGTTTTTCCCAACTTATTTATTTTTAGAAAGATATCGAGAGCTTGATCCCAGGGAACATCTACTAAATCACAGGTAACTCTTCCGGAAACTTCAGGATCAAAAATAACATTCAGTTCGGCAAACTCACCCAAATAAAGAATGACATCCCTCAAGTCAGCGTCCTTAAACTTAAGGGTCATAATTTCCCCAGAATATTCTTCTTCTTCCTCAGTAATGGTTTTCGGCGTAAATTTTTCCACTTGGAGTGGGGGTTTTTCTTGTTCTTGTACTTCCTTTTGGGGCGTGGGTTCCTTTTTGGCTGGAGGAGGAGGAAGATATTCAGGAGCCTCGGGGTCTAATTCTTTGCCTTTCTCTTCTTTAATAGCTTCCTCTTTGATCTTTTCCTCTTCTGGCTTTTCTTGAGGAGGGGCGCTGATTTGCGGAACAGCTTGATAAACGGCTTCCTTAAGGAAAGAGACCACTAATTTATTATTCACGAAATTGAGCTCATAAAATTTGGGCTGAGCAAGGTCGAAGACAATACGGCTAATCATAGGATCTGCTTCCTGAAACTGACCTGCTCTTATTCTTTTCACTCCCACTTTATTCACTCGATAGGTGGAAGGATCGGGAGTATATTCAGTCTCCAAGAGATCCACAATTAAGCGCAATGGATTATCAAGGGCAAATACATTGGCGATAGCCTTGTTGCTCATCATGGCGATGACATCTATCCTGTCCTCTTTTTCTAATACATCAATTTTTTTCAAAATTATTTTCGGCTTGGCTTCCCTTTCAAGGCTTTTTCTGGCTTCAGGACCGATTACATATTTTCTTAAAGCCCTTTGAATCTTGATCAATTCAATCACTGTGCTCTTTTGATCGGAGATAATTCGGTAGGGTACTTGCTCCTTTAAATGGAGGAGTAAGCGAAGCTGGTTGTTGTCGGTTTTTTCCACCCCTATGTTTTGAATCAATGATGATTCTTCAGGTGTGAATTTGGGCTCTTTAACTTCTTTAACTTTGTCCCATTCAATGATGATTGTCCGAGGGGATTCTCGGGAATAGTATGTTTTCAGGATAGGGAGGACAGAGTCTGCTTCAAGAACAATCCTAACTTCTAGTTCCCTGGGTTGAATAGAGATTTTATTTATACTGACAAAGGATTCTTTGTTTTGAGCATGTCCAATTAAAGTGGCAATTAGGCATAAAGAGAGAATTAGCGGCCAGCAAATTTTGCTTTTCATGTTAACGCTCCTCTATATATAATGATTTTACTATATCTCTGGGTTTTATTAAGGGAACACCTCTTTCTTTTATTTTGCGGAAGATGACTTTGGATTCATCTATTGATAAGACATAACCATCAGAAAGCTTATCTCCTTTTTTGAGGAAGAAAGGAAAATCCTGCGGACCATTTACGATGGCTTTGTATCCTGCTTTACTCTTCGCAATCCCAACGAGCACTACATCATTAATGGCAAGCTGGGGTAATCCTGCAGCCTGTGATTTTTCTTTGACTTCTCTTCCGCCTAATAAATCTTTGAAGGGGTCTCTTCTTCCAGCAGGGTTATAAGTGGGTTTTGTCTTTTGGGGAAGATAGTTTTGCGATTCTTTTTTCAGATTTTTTTCCTCTTCCTGGGAAAAAAGAGGCTGAAGGTAAATGAAGAAGAAGCCAAATAAGATAATAAGAGTTAGAATTTTTTTCATTTTACTTCCCCTTTTTTTCTGGGATTTGTTCAAGGAAAATATAAGTTTTCGCCGTGCACTTAACTTTGATAGTGGATGCCTCGGATTGCTTGGAAAGAGAATTTAGGGAAAAATTCACTACATTGAAGAGTCGAGAGAAACGGCTTAGGCGGTCGAAGAAATATCCCAAATTGTGATAATTTCCGTTCATTTCTATTGATATGGGCCATTCTGAGTAAAATTCCTTAGAAGTTTCTCCTTGAGGAGCAAATCTTTTGATATTGAGTTGAGAATCATCGGCAAGCTGTTGAATTTTTTTGAAGATATCGCTTATTTCTCTTGCTTTAGGGATAATAGCCTCGAGCTCTTTTAAAGTAACATTCATGCTCTTGAGTTCGGTTTCAATTTTATCCACTTCCAGCTTCTTGGATAGAGATTTTCTTACATCATTTTCAATTTTTGTTCTTTCTTTTCTTAATGTTTTTAGCTCTTTACCCTTTGGCTTATAATAGATAAAATAAAAGGCGCCCAAGATAATAAGAGCCAGAGCGACATAAGTAAACAAAGGCCTATCTTTCATTTGTTTTTCCTTGAAGCGTTTTTATTCAATGATTCTTTTAGAGGCGTAGCGCTCTGAGGGTAAATGCATCTTGCAGTCAAAGAAAATTCCTGGATTATGTCATTTTTTATTCTTTTCTGAACAGAAGCGATAAGATTGACCGCGGAAAAATAGGGGCTTTCCTCTAAGTTAGAAATATAATCTGCAATGAGATTATTGGAGAGCGCTTTTCCTTTTAATCGAACCCTTTGTTTTTCATATGTTGCTTGAGTGAGCCAGACCCAATCAGGAAGGTTTTTACTCAACTCATCTATTATTCTTACAGGAACTTCTTGCCGTGATTTTAGCTGCCTGATGAGGGTTATTTTTTTCTCGTAGAGAGCTTTTTGCTCTTCAAGTTGTTCAAGTTTGGAAAAGACATATATAAGTTTGTTTTTCTCTTCCGTGGCATTTTCCAGAAGTCTTTTTTCTTTATTAATGGCATTTCTCTGGGTAAGAAAAAGGAAGGCGACTAAAACAAAAGAAACCAAGACTATCAGTTTGGCTGGGTCAGTCTTCTTTTTTTCTTTGAATTTTTCTTTAGGTAAGGCTGCGGCTTCTTTTGGTAGTTTTACATCTTTTAGCTCTTTTTTACCCGGTTTTAATAGATTTATTCTTATCATATTATCACCTACTTTGCGGCAAGACCTAAGGCCACTCCAAAAAGAGGGGCCATTTCCTGGATAAAGCTTGGGTTGATTTTCTTTTCATTAAAATAAATGTTGCGAAAGGGGTTTAAGATTTGCGTATCTATTTTTAATTTTTGTTCAAAGTTTTTATCCAGATCTTTTAATTTAGCCAAACCACCGCATAGGAAAATATGGTCAATTTTCTTTTCTTCTGTTTTGCCCACTTCATAGAAGGAAAAAGTTTTTTCGATTTCTTCCAGCAGTTCCTGTATATTGGTATTAAGAGCTAGTTCCACCTTTTCAGGCTCAGCAGTTGATACAGGTATTCCTTTGAGTAATTGTTCGGCTTCATTGTAGCTAATATTTAATTCTTTTCTTATGTTCTCCGTGAAAAAGAAGCTTCCTAGCGATATATCTCTGAATAGCTCAGGATTTCCTTTTTTTAAAACTATGATGTTGGTTATGTTTGCGCCAATGTTTATTATGATAATTGTTTTTTCATGAAATAATTCTGGATAATTTATCTCCAGGGCGTTTTGGAGAGCGAATACATCCACTTCTATTCCTATTAAATTTTTCTGAGCTAAATGGATAACATTGCTGTAGTTCTCAATCTTGTCTTTTTTAGCAGCTACGAGGAGAATGTCTATATCTTTTTTCTCTGATTTTTCAGGAGGCTTTAGGATAGCGTAATCGATGCTAATCTCGTCATAAGCATAAGGAATGTTATGCTTGGCTTCCCAGATGATGGATTCGGCCAGTTCTTCAGGATCCATTGCGGGAAGAGATATTCTTTTAATGATTACAGCATTTCCTGAGATAGAAATGACCACATTTTTATTAAAAATCTTGTTTTCAGTGAAAATTATCTTTATAATATCAGCTACAGAATTAGTGTCGACGATGGTTCCTTCTACAATAGCATCATGCGGAAGCGACTCATAGCCTAAGCAGAGCAACTCGAAAGGTTTTTTATCTCCTTTTTTTTTCGGTTTAAGCTCCGCAGCTTTTATGGAATTCGATCCAATATCTAATCCAACCGCTGTCTTTGCTTTGCCAAAACTGACCATTTTTTCCTTCCTTTTAATTATAGTTCAAGGTTTTGTTGCCTTTTATTTTAAATTTTCCCTGGAGTCTTTTTACTACGAGGTCTGGAACCAAGTCTTTAAGGCATCCTCCCAGCATAAAAATTTCTTTAACTAAGTTTGAGCTGAGATAAGAATAGCTGACGTTGGGCATCATAAAAAAGGTCTCGATGTTGGGGTTGAGTTTTCGGTTCATCAAAGCCATTTGAAATTCGTACTCGAAGTCAGAGATTGCTCTCAGACCTCGAATGACAACCTTGGCTTTATTTTTTTCAGCAAATTCAACAAGAAGACTGTGGAAGGCTTTCACCTCGATGTTTTTTTGACCCGCAAAAATTTCTTTGATCATATTCACCCTTTCTTTAGTAGAGAAAAGGAGCTTTTTTTTGGGATTTTCCAATACAGCAATAAGTATTTTGTCGAAAATTTCCAGACTTCTTTTGATGATGTCCTCGTGGCCGTTGGTGATAGGGTCGAATGATCCTGGGTAAACAGCTTTGTTTTCCATTTAATGAATTTTTCCTTTAGCCTTATACAGTAGGTATATTTTCGGAAAATTTATGTATTCGATTTATTAGTCGGAGATTATAAGAAAATTCGCTGCCACAGAATGAGAAAGCAGGATAATCCTCAAAAACTAGCCAATGAGGTGATGTGCTGGAGTCCATTTTTTTAGTTATTCTAGTACCTTATTTTTCGCTTTATGGTGGCAAAACATCATGTTCCAGTCAATCGCCCCTGAGGATGATTTAGGGGGTGATTTTTCTTCCTTTTTTTTCACCTTTAAAGGTCAGTTCATTTCATCAGCTAAAAGTAGCATATTTTTTTTATGGGCAATTTCTTAGACGATGATAACTCATCTTTTATCTCATTCCTTCTTCTTTGAAAGGGAAAGAGTTGATTTTTCCCGGGTTTTAAAAGAAAATAATAAATATCAGATATCAGATTAGTCGTGACCTACTTGGATTCTTTTTGGATTGAAGTATTTGTTTATTTAGCTTCTGGGAAAATTTCTCAGGAGAGGAGATAAGAAAATGAGGATCTCTTTTAGATTAGTCATTCTTCTTGGAATATTTTTTTCACTTCTTTCTTTTTTATATAGCCAGGAAGATGAAGTTTATGCCCAGCGAAGAAGAAGAATGGTTCAAAGGCAGCTTGTTGCAAGAGGCATAACTGATAAGAAAGTCTTAGAGGTCATGGGTAAAGTTCCCCGTCATCTTTTTGTCAGGCCTCGCGACCGGAGGAAGGCCTACGAAGATTATCCTTTGCCAATTGATGAGGGCCAGACAATTTCCCAGCCCTACATAGTGGCCTTAATGACCCAGCACTTAAACCTCAAAGAAGGAGAGAAGGTCTTAGAGATTGGCACGGGTTCCGGCTACCAAGCTGCCGTTCTTGCTCTTCTCACGGATAGAGTTTATTCAATCGAGATAAGAGAGGGTTTGGCCAAAAAAGCCGCTCAGACCTTAAAAAAGTTGAATTATACTCAGGTTCGTGTCAAATGGGGTGATGGCTATTTTGGCTGGGAAGAGCATGCTCCTTTTGATGCTATTATTGTTACTTGTGCTGCCAACCATATTTCTCCTACCCTAATAAATCAGCTTAAAGATGGAGGAAGGTTGATTATTCCCATGACTAATCCCCTTTTATTTCAAAATCTCACTCTTGTTACGAAAAAAGGAGGGAAAACAAAGCAGAGACATATTTTAGATGTTCTTTTTGTTCCAATGATTGGAGAAGCCCAGAAGAGGAAGGGCAAGTAAGTAGCTTACTGCTCCTAAGAAAAGGATAAGGTTGTAACCGCCCCAGAAAGCAACCAATAGAGCAAATACTGAGTTGATAACAGAAGAAAAGGCATTGGTAGCCCACGCCCAGGGAATAAGTCCTTCCTCCTCTATTTCTAAGAGTCGAATTCCTGTGGGAAAGGGAAATCCCATAAAAAAGCCAAGGGGAAAAATAACCAGAAAAGTTAAGATGATTTTTATAAAAAGATTGAAGCCCATGAAATGCTCATAAAAAAGAGGGAGAAGGAGAAGAAGATAAATAGCGATTAAGCTGCTGCAGAGAATAAGGCTTCTTCGAAGCTTCTTTTTTAAATTTTGGCCAAAGAGACTCGTGGAAAAAAAGCTTCCCAATCCTGAGGAGAGGAGGAGAGAAAAAATAATTGTGGAGATAGAGTAGAGAGGATGGCCTAAGAAAAGGATAAACTTCTGGATCAAGGTTATTTCAACAAACATAAAGGCCGCACCTATCAGACTGAAATATAGAAACACTTTAAGGAAAACACCTCCTCTGCCTTTGTTGCTTTTTCTGAATACCAGAAGAGGTAATAGAATCAAAAGGAAAGAGATAATTAAAGATTGAAGAAGTAGAAGGGGGATCAGGAAACTTCCCTGAAGAAGCGGGAGCCACTTTCTACGTAAAGCTTGGTAAGTGGGCTTCAACTTATCCAACTTGTAAAAATTGAAGAAAAAAGGACGGTTATCTGTGGCGGGTTTAAGATGAAAGAGGTAATTTTTGTAGAGTTTCTCTCTTCTTTGGGAAGAGAGAAGCTGAAGGGTGAGGTCGTAGTAAAAAGGTTTGTCGAATTCATTGTAGATGTTGGTTTCCTCTGCTTTTATTCCTGGGTAGTAGACAAGATCAAAGAGGCGCTCCTTGGTGAAAGCTTTTAGCTTAATGATATCCTGTTCAGAGAAAGGATTTTTCTTGATAAAATAGCTGATTGTAGTCAAGCTTCTTATAGCCATGATGTGGGATGAGGGCTTTTTATGAGTTATTTCTAAGGCTTCTACCCACGTTGCTAACAACCTCATTTCTTGTTGCGGAGGAGGAAGGAGATAGAGTGTAGTACTGATGATCCCTTGGGGGGATAATTGCTCCAAAAAATGGACAAAGGATTCGAGAGTGTAGAGATAATTTTCCCTAAACCCGTAGACTCCTGTGGCTGAAGAGCCAAAAACATCGGTCAAAGGAAAGACGATTAAATCATAGGTTTTTTTTTCTTGTTTCAAGGCTGCTCTGCTCTTGGCCAAAACGAGATGAATATTCTTCTTTTGATAGAGAGAGCCGCTGAAGGGAGCTAATTCTTGACTAAGGAGTCTTACAATGAGGGGGTTACTCTCGATGACTTTTATTTGGTGGGCATTAAAGTACAATGCAGCAAGGACATCCAGGCCTCCTTTGGGCTCGATGATGAGGGTTGAGGGCCTTTGAAGCAAAGAATAAGCAAGAGAAGAGGGGAGAAAGGAAAGAAATTCCAAAGCGGGCTCTTCCCTGTTCTTGTAATGAGTGATGGCAGTCAGTTCTCCTCCATCTACTGTAAGACCGATTTGAGGGGGAAGCTCTTTTCCGTAAAGGAGGCTCAATCCAGGGGCATATCTTACAGCAGGACTTTCCAGAACATCAATTCGGGATATAGCATTCCATTTTGTGAGGAGGTGTTTTGCCCGGGGGTATTTTAAAGCTACAGGAAGAGCTTTAAAGGGAGAGATTCTAAAGTTTAACCAGGAGGGAGAGGAGAAAAAAAGAGCTATTTCAGCGGCCAGAAGAATGAGGAGAGAGATTCTGAGAAAAGATGAGACCTTGAAACCAAAGAGAAAGGAGGCTAAAAGAGCTAAAAAGGAAATAAAAATCATTACCCCTTTCTCTCCATTGAGCATGAAAACAAAAGCGGCTAACAAAGAGCCTGTTCCCGCTCCTATTAAGTCTGAAAAATAAATTTTATTAACAGCCTTTGCCAGCTTAGTAATAGCAAAGGATATTATCAGTCCTGCAAAGAAAAAAGGAAGGCTGAGGATAAGATAATAAATAAAGATAAAGAAAATCTGATTTTTATCCCAGTAAAGCTTTATGAAATCGAAGGGGAAGGAATTGCAGATTAAAAAACTGAGGATAATAAAAAGAGAATAGAGGAAGGAGCACAGGCAGAGAAATTTCTCCAGTTTCACCTTTCGAATATTTTTGAAGAGGGTTAAAAAGGAACCACTCGCTCCGTATCCTAAAAAGGCAATGCTGACCACCAGGAAGGCGAAATGGTACCCCTGGGAGATGGAAAAATAACGGGCAAGAGATATCTCCAGGCAAAGAGTGGCTGAAGAGATGAGAAATATTGCCACTAGAAGGCGAATTCTGATTTCATTCATTGCTAATAAATTAAAGAATATTCTGAAGGGTGTCAACGGAAACTCCGGTTAAGTTCCTCGAAAACACGCCTCTTTTGACCCAGCTAGTCAAAAGAGGCTCGGTTTCAGGCTTCACTCTCCTCTCCATTCTGGAGAGGAACCATGCCCGATCAGCCTTCAAACGGTTTTCTCAGCACTTAACCTCCGCCCAATCTCAAGAATTATCAACTCGCAGGGGAAAGTCAGCTCGATTCATCCTTCGCTCTTCTCTCATTCAGAGAGAAAGCATGCCCGCTCAGTCTTCATACGGTTTTCTCCACACTTAGCCTGAGCCATAATATTATCTTCCATAATGGAAAAAGAAATTAATATAGTTTCAATCATCCTGTTGCTTTTCATTTATTCTTGTGCTAATTTTTGAGAAAAGAAACAATGATTAAATTTGGAACTTCTGGCTGGCGGGGTGTAATGGGAGAAGATTTTACTTTTCAGAATGTGAGGATAGTCGTTCAAGCTGTTGCCCACTATTTAAAAAAGAAATTTTCCAACCGGCGTATATCTGTTGTAGTGAATTATGATACCCGCTTTCTTTCAGAAAGGTTTGCCCTTGAAGCAGCCAAGGTTCTTTCCCACAACCAGATTCATGTTTTTCTGACAGAAAGAGACGCTCCTTCTCAAGCTCAAGCCTATCAGGTGATAAAGAGAAAAGCTCAAGGAGGGATAAATTTTACAGGTTCTTTCAATCCTCCTGAATATAATGGCCTTAAGTTCAATACAGAAACAGGGGCGCCCGCCCTACCAGAAGTAACGGATGAGATAGAAAAAGAAGTCAGCGTTTTACAAGGACAATATGCTTTTTGTCCTTATTATCCCAAATCTGAGTTTATAGAAGAGATTGACCTTCAGAGGGAATATTTATCTTTTATCCAGAAAAAGATTGATTTTGAGGCCATCCGAGAATCAGGGATAAAGATTGCAGTAGATTTACTCTACGGGACTAGCCGGGAATACTTAGATGGGATTCTGGAAGAAAACCAGATTCCTTTGGAAGAAATCCACGGCTACATCGACCCCTACTTTGGTGGCGTTATTCCTTCCTGCACAGAGGAAAATCTTGGCGAGTTAAAAAAGCTGGTGAAAGAGACAAATTGTCACTTAGGCATTGCTACTGACGCCGATGGGGATCGTTTTGGAATTGTAGATGAAGGGGGAAAATTTGTCATTCAGAACTTAATTCTTTCCTTAATACTGAATTATCTTATCTCCAAGAAAAAGTGGAAAGGAGGAGTAGCTCGCTCTGTGGCCACAACCCATTTGATAGATCGAATTGCCAGAAAGTATGGCCTTCTTCTGTATAAAACTCCTGTTGGCTTCAAATATATTGCTGACCTCTTCTTGCGGGGAGAAATAATTTTCGGAGGAGAAGAGAGTGCTTGTCTTGCCGTAAAAAAACATCTTCCAGAAAAGGATGGAATTTTTGCTGGCCTCCTGGTAGCAGAAATGATGGCGTCCTCTGGGAAAAGTCTTGTTTCCCAGGTAGATGATTTATTCCGGGAGTATGGAAAAAGAGTGGGAGGACAGAAGATCATTCCTTTAACTTCAGAAAGAGAAAAAAAGATAAAGATGTTAATAAAGAAACCTCCTGCTCAGCTTGGAGGAAGGAAAGTCATCAACGTCGAAACCATTGATGGACTTAAGTTAGATTTTGAAGATGATGATTGGCTCCTCTTTAGATTCTCGGGGACTGAACCGGTTATTCGCTGTTATGCTGAAGCCGGTACAAAGAAAGAATTAAAGCACCTAATGAAACTTGGCCTGGAGAAACTTTCTTTATGAATAAAATAGAAAAAAAGAATATATCTCTCCGGAAAAAGCTCTTATTTGCTGGATTAGCTTTCCTTTTTGTCGTGTTGATGATAACCTCTTTTTTTGGCCAGAAGGGGCTAATTGAAATACGTCGAGTTCAGAAGAAGCATAAGGCTTTGCTTCAAGAGTTTGAAGATTTAGAGAAAGTAAAAATTAGACTGGTGAAGGAAATAGAAGAGCTTGAGAAGAATGCAGAAGCTGTTGAGAGGGAGGCCCGGAAAAAACTCTGGCTCATGAAGCCAGATGAGATCGTTATTATAAAGAAAAAAAAATAGAGCTGTCTTGAGCTCATTCATATGATGCCTCAGTCGTCTCCTTCCAAAAATCTCAGCCACTTATTAGAGGGTCTGAATCCTACCCAGGTGAAGGCAGTTACCTACGGAAAAAGTCCTCTCCTTATTATCGCCGGAGCCGGGACAGGGAAGACAAAGGCCATTACCCAGCGTATTGCCTATCTTATTGCTTCAAAATTAGCTAAGCCTGAGGAAATTCTGGCTGTGACTTTTACTGAAAAAGCGGCCAATGAGATGGAAGAAAGGGTTGATCTTCTGATCCCTTACAGTTATTCCTTTGTCGAGATCAGTACTTTTAATTCCTTCGGCGAAAGAGTGCTGAGGGATTATGGACTCGAGCTGGGCTATTCTCTGGATTTCAAGCTTCTGGATGATGTTGAGCAGGCCATTTTTTTCAGACAGCATCTCTTTCATTTTCCCCTGAAATACTACCGTCCGCTGAGTTCTCCGACAAAGCACATACAAGAACTATTGAGTACTATCAAAAGGTTAAAACAGGAAGACATAAAACCCGATGAATATCTGAGATACGCACAGGAGTTCAACCGGAAGGCCTCAGATGATTCGGAAAGAGAATGCGCCCGGAAACATCTGGAAGTGGCCCAGGTTTACAAGAAGTATCAGGATCTGCTGGAAAACGAGGGAAAGATTGATTTTGAGGACCAGGTGGCCTTGGTTGTTGAAATTTTCAGGCGAAGGCCTTCCGTACTCCAGGAGTTCCAGAATAAATACAAGTACATTCTTGTGGATGAATTCCAGGATACAAATTATATCCAGTTCGAGCTTCTTAAGCTCCTGGCAAAGAAACACAGGAACCTGACCGTGGTTGGAGACGATGACCAGAGTATTTTTCGATTCAGGGGAGCGTCTTTAAGCAACATTCTTAATTTTCGAAAAATTTATCCTGATGCCAGGAGGGTCGTTTTAGCCAAAAATTATCGCTCTACTCAGGCCATCCTCGATTCTGCTTATCAACTGATTAACCAGAATAATCCCAATCGTTTGGAATTCCAGGAACAAATTAACAAAACTCTGGAGTCAACCGTAGAGAGCGAGGGAAAAAGTATCCATATGCTCCAGTTTGATACGCTTTCTCATGAGTCAGACAAAGTCGCTGAGATTATTCTTGAAAAGGTCAAAGATGGGTATCGCTACAGTGACATGGCTATTCTGGTTAGAAGGAATGCGGACGCAGATCCCTTCCTCAGAGCTCTGAACATGAAGGAAATTCCCTTCCGATTCTCTGGAAGCAGAGGTTTGTACTCTCAGGATGAAGTGAAAATTCTTATATCTTTTATAAAAGCTTTGACCGATTTTGAAGACAGCAAGAGCCTTTTTTATCTGGCCCTTTCTGATGTTTATCGAATCGATCCTTACGACTTGACTGTCATCTCCAATTATGCCCATAAAAAAAATCTTCCTTTACATAAAGTTTTCAAGAAGATTTTTGAGCGCCGTAGTGCTTTAGAAATTTCTTCCTCAACAAAAGCAAAAGTCAAGAAAATTTTTCAGGATTTGCTCTATTTTATCCAGCTCTCAAGCTCACAGAATGCAGGCCATGTCATCTATTCCTTTCTTGAGAAAACAGGCTATTTAAAATCCCTGATTGAGGAGGGAAGCCTTCAGGCAGAGCTGAAGATTAAGAATATTCGCATTTTCTTTGACAAAGTTAAGAATTTTTCTGAGCTAACAGAGGATGATTCTGTATTTACTTTTGCCGAGTACCTGGACCTACTTCAGCAGGTGGGGGATAATCCGGCCACCGCAGAAGCGGAGTTGGAGGAAGATGCGGTTAATGTGCTTACTTTTCACAAGGCAAAAGGGCTTGAGTTTCCCCTAGTTTTTATGGTCAGCCTGATAGCTGACAGGTTCCCCGGCAGAGAGAGGAAAGAGAAGATTCCTCTCCCTGATGAGATTCTGAAGGATAAGGTTCCCAAAGGAGAGGATTATGGTCGTGAGGAACAGGAAAAGATTTATCTTCAGGAAGAAAGAAGGCTTTTTTATGTGGGGATGACAAGGGCTAAGAAGCTTCTCTATTTGAGCTGGGCAAGGGATTATGGTCTCAAAAGGCTGAAAAAAGTCAGTCCCTTTGTCCTTGAAGCTCTCAACCTTTCCAAAGTTCCCGATGAAATTCTTAGTACCTCTGCTCTGGAAGAAATCAAAAGGTATGCCCCCCGTGCTTCCCAACCTTTGATTTTGTCCAGAGTAGAGGAAGAAGGCCTTTTGACTTTGAGTTTTTTTCAGGTGGATGATTATCTAACCTGCCCTCTCAAGTATAAATACAGGCACATTCTTCGGATTCCCGTTCTCCCCCATCACAACCTTGTTTTTGGGCGAGTCCTCCACAATGCTGTTCATTTTTATTTAAAAAACCGTATGGCAGGAAAGAGAATAACAGAAGCGAAACTCCTTAAAGAATACGAAAGCCTCTGGATTAATGAAGGTTATCTCAGTCGTGAACACGAGGAGATGAGGAAGAAAACTGGAGAGAAAGCTCTCCGCCTCTTTCACCGTCGACAAGAAGAATCAGGACATCTTCCTCAATTTATTGAAAAGAATTTCAGATGGCAGTTAGATTCAGTTAAATTCATCGGCCGGTGGGATAGGATTGATTACAGGAAAGAAGAAGCTGTAATCATCGATTTTAAGGCGACTGAAGTCAAGGATCAGAAAGAAGCTGATAGGAAGACCAAAGACAGTCTTCAGATGGATCTGTATGCTCTTTCTTTCACCAAAACCCAGGAAAAAGCTCTTGCCGAGACACGGCTTTACTTTTTGGAGTCAGACATCATCGGCCATGCCCAAAAGGGAGAAAAAGAATTCATGAGGGCTATAGATAAGATAAGAGAAGCTGAGGAAGGAATACGCTCAAAAAATTACAAGGCCAAACCTGACTGGCACAACTGCAGCTACTGTGATTTTAAAACCATTTGCCCCTCTTCTTATGCGTATTAAATAAAAACCTAAACTGGCTAGAAAAGCGAGAAACACTAGATTCTCTAAACTGTCAAGACAGTTCGGACTATATGGACCATCCAGACCAATTTTACAAACATAGCAGAGGAGATCAGGGGGGGCTTTTTTGACTTCTCCTGTTAGCTCATTTAAAATACAAAGACTGAAATTTATAAAAGAGAGTTTCGTAAAGAAACAAAGAGGAAAAGTTTTTAAAAAAAATTGAGGATGAAAATTTTTAAAAGAGAGAGAGCTGCGCTTCTTGTAATCATCCTTTCGTTAAACGCATTTTTATTAAATAACTGTTTAAAAAAAGAAGAAATTTCTGTCTACAGATTTATCGATCATCTGGACCAGAAGAATGTCCTCAGCAGCCCTTTAAAGGAATTAGCCCTTGATCCCCAAGGATTTAAGAAGAAAAATCCTGCTTTGATTGACATTGCTTCAGAATTTCCCTTGGAGGATTTCGGGATTGGGGAAAATCCTTTTTCTATCAAGAAAAAGATGAAAATTGGTTTGGTTGAGCTTAACTCTCTCTTGGCTCCCTCTGGAAGCAATTTTAAATTTTCTGTAAAAATTCCCAAAAAGTCTTTCTTGGAATTTACTTACGGGATAAGAAGAGATAATGAATTTTTACTCACAGGTGAGGGAAAGCGAAAAGTAAGTTTCAGGATTATCCTAGAAGTAAAAAAAAGAAGAGTAGAATTATTAAGGAAAACTCTAAAGCTTACTCCAGAACGGGCTCTTGTTTCTAAATATAAAAAAATAGATTTATCTGATTATGGAGGGAAAAAAGGAACTTTTTATTTTATAACTAAGGGGAGTGAAAAAGCTTTGGCCTGTTGGTTTAATCCAGCCATTTACCAACCTCGCCAGAATGTGAGGAATGTCGTTCTTATTTCCTTGGATACTTTGAGAGACGACCATTTAAGCTGCTATGGATATCCTAAAGAGACAAGTCCCAATATAGATTTATTGGCTGAAGATTCCGTCATATTCTTGAACGCCTTTGCCCCTTCTCCTTGGACCTTGCCTTCCCATCTGTCGTTAATGACTTCTCTAAATACTATCAACCATCAGGTCTATTATGGCCAACAAAAATTAGAATCTACTATCATTACTTTAGCTGATTTTTTAAGAATGAAAGGCTATTTCAACACAGCCTTTACCGGAGGGGGATTTGTCAGTGGCGTATTCGGATTTAATAAAGGTTTTGACAGCTACCGTGCTTTAGGAAAAATTGTAGCTCAAGATTCGGCCAGTTTGATTTGTCAGACTGCATTAGATTGGATAGACAGGAATAAAGATAAGAATTTTTTTCTCTTCCTTCATACTTATCAGATCCATAGCCCCTACTTTTCTCCTCCTCCTTACAATGAGCTCTTTTTGGATGAGGGAGCTGAGCTGAAAAAAGTAGATATGGGAGATCTAAGAGCTTCCCTTGAAAACCGTTTTAAACCTTTTCCCGAGGATTTAAAACGGAACATTATTGCCCTCTATGATGGGGAGATTCGCTATACTGATGAGAGTTTTATTAAACCTTTGATAGATAGACTTAAGGAGCTGGACCTTTACGATAAAACAATGATTATTCTTACCTCAGACCATGGGGAAGAATTCTATGAACATCATGCCTGGACTCACAACCACAGCGTTTACGCCGAATCTATAAAAATTCCTTTAATCATTAAATTTTTTAATTCAAGGAATAAGGGAAAAAAGGTAAAAAAATTCGCTCGTTTAATAGATGTCATGCCCACAATACTCGATGAGCTTAAAATTGATTATTCTGATTATTTTTTAGAAGGTGAGAACTTGCTTGATTTAGTTAGGGATGAGAAAAAAAATAAAACAAGAGATGAAAGAATGTTTATAAGTGATTTGGGCTCAAACATTGAAAATAACCATATTCCCAAGAGAGTGGCTATAAATCAAGGCCAATACAAATTCATCATTAATGAGCAGTATTCGGCTTCGGACCTTTCTTATTTTCTCTTTCCTCCTCCTCAGTTAGCGGAGATAGAGGTTTATGATTTAGAGAAGGACCCAGATGAGAAGATAAACCTCGCTTCAAAAAGACAAGATTTGGTCAAAAGATTATCTGATTTTATGCTGGTTCATTACAAACAGAGGAGAAAAGGCGGTGCAAGAAAAGTAAAAATAAGTGATGAGATTCGCAAACAGTTAAAGGCCTTAGGTTACATAAGATAGTAATTAACCGATGAGGAGAACTTGAAAGCCGAAAGAGAGAAATTTTTTTTAAGCTCATATAGATTTTAATCCTATCTCAAGGGAGGTTATCATGTGGTTTTGGGGAAGTCATTGGGGAGGCTGGTGGTTTTCGAGCAAATGAAAAAAGACCTCCAAGTTTGATTTATTTGGGCCTTCGATTTTTTGGCTTTTCTCCCATTTGTCCGGATAAGGGGATAATATTGACCTTATCTCTGGGTTAAGATTATCTTTTTATTTGTCTTTTTTGACTCTCTTTCCCCTGACTTTTTAGATGCTCCATGGAGCCGTAAAGTTTCTTGAGCAGCTTAAATTCTTTTTCGTTGTAAAAAGCACATTTTCCTTCTCCGAAAGCCTTGGCCGCTTCAAGACAGAACCTTACTGCCATTTCAATATCCAGACAGTGGCTGGCTCCAGAGGCACAACCAGGAACAGCTACTTCAGTGGTCAGGGCCACTCCCACCACACAGGAGAATGAGTGGCAGTAGCAGGCTGCATGATGCTGTTCAGGTGGTAAATGTTGTTTCCGCAAGGGATGATGTCTTGAGTGGTAATGGGGAAAACAGCGGGCAGGCGTCCCGTAACAATTTTCATGATATCCAGGAGGTCTTCACTGACGCGAAGGATGTAGCCATCTTTAACTGTGGGCGAGATGGCAAAGTCTTTATGGTTGATGACTCTGTTTCCTTTGGTGGTATCTACAGAGAGGATGGCGTCCATGGCTGGGTTTACTTCCTCTCGATTCATTGTTTCCATCGACACTGGTGAGCCCATGAAAGGAACTGGCTCGTGAGGAATGACGGGAGAGGAGGGAGAGATATGGGTTGAGATGATAACATTCCCTTTCAGGATATCTCCCTTTCTTCTCATTTCGGCAAGCTTACAGGTTGAAGCCAAGGCCGTGAGGGCTCCATCAGCATCGGAAACCAATCCCACAACGTGGGGCCTTGCTCCGATCCCGCCCAGCCGGCCAATTATCCCAAGAGTGGGAAGTCTCCTTTTTCCGGAGCTTCCCCTTTGGCTTGAAATCTTAATTTTGATGAATTCAATAGTACTCTTTTGCAATTCCTATCCAAACAACAGCAAGGTTTATCCAGGAACGTCTTTTTTCGAGGGGCACAGCTCGAAGGGAGAAGTCTTCGAGGATTTCAGAGGATTTTCCTCTCAGGTTGGGCACGGACTATTAAAGATCTTTTGAAGGGCATAAATTTTATTCGATTAGTCTCAATGATAATAGTAAAATAGTGAATATCCGTCAACTTCAAAATGAAAAGAAAAAAATGCGGCCTTCACCGAAAAAGATAAAAAGGATTAGAGGATGGGAGCTTATTGTCCTGATCCTTATTTTCCTCTTTACCCGGGCACCGCTAAAATCTCTTTCTCAGAAGGATGAATTTGAGATAATTAATTTTAATCTGGACATTGAGGTAATACCGGAAAGGCATCGGCTAGAAGGAGAGGCAAAAATAAGAATTCGCTCTAAAATCCAGAGATTAAATTCTCTTTGTTTTTACCTGCGTCCGACCCTTCATGTCCAATCAATCAAAGATGAAGAGGGGAATGGTCTTGTTTTTTCTCAACTTAAAGTCGAGCGAATTTTTCCCAATTCGGAAACAAGCCTTATCAAGATGAATCTCAATCAGGAGCTATCCGAAGGAGAGGCGGTTGAAGTCGTGATTGCTTATGGCGGCATATTCTACATGCCCTCTAATTTCAACCTTAAAGAGAGACGATACAACAGAGCCTTCTCCTCAATAACCAAGGAAGCAGCTTGGCTCCGCTCTGTTCAAATCTGGTATCCCTATATTCCTAATAAGTCGATGCCTTTGAGCCTCAGGGCCAAAGTTCCGTCAGAATGGACAGTTATCACCAACGGAGAACTAAAGGGCCTGGAAAAAGAGGAAGGGAAAAAAGTTTTTATCTTTGAAGAAGAAAAAACTTCGAGCTTGGATATTACCCTCTTTGCGGCTCCCTATGTTTCAAGTAGCCGTAATGTTCGCAGCCTTCATATAACTGCCTACTTTTTTCCCCATCACAGAGATTTTCTCGATCCCTACACCGATAAGACAGGGGAGATCCTTAGTTTTTACCATCAGAAATTCGGAAAGCCAGAAGCAGAGAGATTCAGCATTATTGAGATTGGAACAGGTTATGGAACCGGCACCAGTGCTCCCTTTGGGTACGCCATCTCCTCCCATTTGATTAATCATGACTTTCCTCTTATTCCTCATGAGATTGCCCATCTCTGGTGGGGAGAGACGGTTTCGGACAACTTGGGTGAAGATACCTGGCTTCATGAAGGGCTGGCCACTTTTTCTGATTATTATTTTCGCTCAGAAAAAGCGCCTGATAATGAAGGAAAGAGAAGAATACTCCTGGACTTGCTCAATAAAGCCATTCCCATCGGCAATCCAGAAACCCTTTCTATTCTTGAAGGTGGAGCAAAGCATGCTCCTGAAGGGTTTATCGTTTATGAGAGGGCTGCCTTTGTGGTTCAAACCTTAAAACATATCCTTGGAGAAGAGATATTCTTTGAAGCTCTGAGACATTATATCGAAGTTTATAGAGGCAAAAAGGCAGACACAGCCGGTTTTATTCGGGTTGTCAATTCAGTTGCCGAGAGAGACTTGAATTGGTTTTTTGATTTTTATCTTCGGGGAAAGAGACCTCCTCAATATCGGGTGGAATGCAGAAATTATGGCGGCCAGGTTGTCGGCACCCTCTACCAGGACTATGTCCCTCAAAGTTTTTCGATGTCCCTGACACTTGAGTTCATAACTAATCAGAGGTCTTTTAGAAAACAGGTCAAAGTCAAAGGAAGAGGAAAAAAGTTTATTTATAACCTTGAAGATAAAGAGAGGGTTCTGAGGGTCATAGTCGATCCTGATTTTGATGTTTTAGGAGTCCGCGATGTCTTGGAAGATAGATGGGAAGCTCGTTCTCTGAGGTTAGAGGCAGCCAGGAAAAAGAATTTTAACCAGGTCAAACCCCGCCTTTTTGCTCTCTGGGGCAAATATCCAGATAATGTCTACCTTTTGCATGAAGTGGCTCAGTTCTATTTTGCTCAGAAGAAATGGGAGCGGGGGATAGGACTCTACGAAAAAATTCTTAGCCTCGAGCCCAATAGTTATGTATTTATAGCCCTGGCGAACATTGCTGGAGCCTACGAGGCAAAGGGTGACAGGGAAAAGCAAATACTTTATTTAGAGAAAGCTTTGGCCAGAGGCTCTAACATGTACTCTATTACGCGCAGCTTGATGGATAAATTAGATAGACTACAAAAATAAGCAAGCAGCAAGCAGAATTATTCAGGTCCAATCCAGAGGGGCATTATGGCCAAAACATGATTTCTTTCCATGAGCTTGAGGATAGGAATGATTTTTTCGAATTTTGGACCAAAGTAAAGGCCTAACGGAGTTTCTGTTCTTCTTAGTAGGGTTTGGAAAAGGGAAACTTTTTTTGGCCAGATAACGAGTCTTACCTCCTCCTCAGCTGGAATGTCTGCCTTTTCTTTTGCCAGTTCAATTGCTTTGGACAGGCCCCCGATTTCATCTGCCAGCCCTATACCTTTGGCTTGATTGCCAGTCCAGACTCTGCCTTTGCCAATTTTATGCACTTCTTCTTTGGTCATATTTCGGCCATCAGCAACTTTGGTGAGGAATTGTTCATAAATCCACAGGATCTCTTTTTTAAGAAGCGCTCTTTCCTCAGGAGTGAGGCTGCGAAAAGGAGAATAAATGTCGGCTCTTTTGCCATAGGTGAGTTTTTCTGAGGTTATGCCCAGCTTCTGCAGGAGACCGGCCATGTTGATTTTTCCGGAGAGAACGCCTATGGAGCCAGTAAGAGTCTGGGGCTGGGCCACTATTTTATGAGCGGGTGCAGAAATCCAGTATCCCCCTGAGCCGGCAACATCTGACATAGAGACAATAAAGGGTTTTTCTTTCTTGGTTAAGGCCACTTCCCTCCAGATAATATCTGAGCCTACGGCTGAGCCCCCTGGGCTGTCAACCCGAAAGACCACGGCAGCAATGGATTTGTTTTCTCTGGCTTTCTTAATCCAACGGGCTACAGTTTGAGCCCCCAGGATTTGAAATTGGCTTTCTCCAGAGTAAATAGGTCCTACCGCATATATCAAGGCTATCTTTTTTCCTTTATTCAGGCCCAGAGAGGAAGGTTTGATTTTTGAATACCGAGAAAGAGTGATTTTGTTTAATTTTTTCTTTTTCCCCTTGAGAAGTTTCTCAATTTGGTCTTGGAAGAGAAGCTCATCCACTAACCCTGCCTCTATTGCTTTTTCGCCCTGGAAAAATCCATAGTCAATCAGTTCTTTTATTTCTTCTTCGCTTTTGCCCCTGGCCTGGGCTACTCCTTTTACGTATTGGGAGAATAGGTCTCCATATATTGATTCCATCATCTCCCTGTGGGCCGGGGTAAATCCCTCTTCTGTAAACGAGCTCGCTGCTGTTTTGTATTCTTCGACATGTTCGAATTCAGCCTCAATGCCAAGCTTGGCCAAGGCTTTCTTGAAGAAGATAAAATATCCTCCGATGCCGTGTATGTTCAATGACCCCAGAGGATGGAGGATGATTCGGTCGCAGGCTGTTGCCAAGTAGTATTGTTTGTCGAGTTCGGGTCCCTCTTCTATGTAGGCGTAGGTTTTTTTCCCTGATTTTTTGAAATCAAGGATAATTTCTCTGATTTCATTTGTCTTGGCCCAGCCGCATTGAAGATTGCCGATGCGGAAAAAAAGGCTGTCGATGCGCTTGTCCACTTTTGCTTTTCGAAGATTCATCCAGAGGTTGTTCATGGTTATAGGTTTTCTTCCCGAGAGCAGCATATATAAAAAGTCAGGCTCGGCTTGCTCGTAAATATCTCCTGAAAGATTGATTTCAAGATAAGATTGAGCCCTTACTGAAGGAGGCCTTCCAAATTGATAGATAACATAGACGACAAGAGTCGCAGATATCAATAAGAAAAAAATCAAAAAAATTATCAGTATGTATTTTCTTTTTTTCATTTTTCCTCCTTATTTAATTTACATTAGTATCTGACTTAAACATGAGGTACACCGAGATTTATTTTTCCCTCTTCTCTCTGTGGAACTCTCACGGCTTATCTTATGTTGGATAATACTCTATTTGCAAGTCCTTCTAAACATAGATAGATATAATAAATGTAATAGATCCATATAATAGTTTAATAAACAAATATAGCAAATAAATCAAGGGGAATTGTAGAGCTTAAGTTGATAATAGAATTTTTTGGATAAATAGGTTATTTTCAAGTATAATTCCATAGATTTGAAAGAGTGAATGGCGAATAGCAAAAAGAAAAGGAGCGGAGAGCTGAGAGTGAATTGGCCAAAAGCTATCAGCAGGAAAGTGTTAAAAAAGAGAAGCGAGATTTGATAGCTAAAAAGAGGAAAATTCGTATAAAATAACGAGAAAAACGAAATAAACTAAACAAACGAAATAAACTCTATTCGTGAAAGGATTTTGATATGAATGCCCTTGAGATTGAAAATATCTCCAAGAAGTTTGATAGTTTTTATGCGGTTAAAAATCTTACCTTTAAGATTCCAGAAGGAACGATATACGGTCTTCTGGGGCCTAATGGAGCAGGAAAGACCACCACACTCCGCATGGTCATGAACATCATCATTCCTGATGAGGGGACAATCAGAGTGCTCAACCATAAAATGGATGAAGAGATGAAAGAGAGGGTAGGCTATCTTCCGGAAGACAGGGGGCTTTATCCCAAGATGAAGGTAGGTGAGCTTCTCCTTTTCCTGGTTGAGATAAAAGGATTAAAAGGCGAGAGAGTACGGAAGGAAATTGACTTCTGGCTGAAGAGGTTTGACCTCTTGGATTGGAAAGAGAAAAAAGTAGAAGCACTTTCCAGGGGAATGCAGCAAAAACTTCAATTTATTGTTACTGTTGTCCATCAACCTGAACTGATCATCCTCGATGAACCCTTTGCTGGATTAGACCCTGTTAACACCAAGTTGTTGAAAGACATTATGTTGGAGATGAAAGAGAAAGGGCGGACCATCATTTTTTCCACCCACCGCATGGAGCAAGTAGAGATGATCTGTGACAACATATGTCTCATTAATAAGGCGGAAAAAGTTTTAGAGGGCAATTTAAGCCAAATTAAAAAACAGTACAGAAAAAACACTATTCTCCTGGATTATGAAGGTGAAGCAGGCTTTATTAAAAGCCTCCCTGAAGTTGAAAAAATTGATGATTATGGAAAGTTTATGGAAATCAGGCTTAAAGAAAAAGCTGATCCCCAGTATTTACTACCGAAACTGGTGGGAAAGATCAGGATCAACAAATATGAAGTCAGAGAACCAACTTTAAATGCTATTTTCATCGAAAAAGTGGAAGAGAGAAATGAGAAAAATACTGTCAATCATTAAAAGAGAATATTTCCTGATAGTAAGAACAAAAGGCTTTATCATCAGCACTATTCTTGGTCCTGTTTTCATGGCTGCGATTATTGGGATTCCTATTTTAGCTTCTTTGGTTTCAGTAGCAGAGCAAGAAAAAATAGGGGTGATTGATTCAACCAAGGAAATTTTTGGGGAACTGGATAATAAACTGGGCTACAAAATGAAAGATGGAAGACGACGCTATCTTTTAGAGAAATACGAGCTCACTACTGAGCTTGAAGAGCTTCGGGATTCTTTGCGCCAAAAAGTGTTGGATAAGGAGCTTTCTGCTTATATTTTTATCCCAGAGGATATTGTAAATCCCCAACCGGTATTAGAATTAGGAGATGGAACGAAGATAAAACTCTCTAGTATTTGGATGATCAATTTTATTAATTCAAAATGGTTCTTTCCTCAAGAAAGATATAAAATTGTAACTTCTCAGAATTACTTTTTCCTCAAAGATGGAAGCATAATTTCCGGGAAAATAATAGATTTCAGTAGTAATCAGAGATTTTTTAAATTAAAAAATGGAGAAAAAATAGTAGTTGATTCAATTAAAAGAATCTATTTCTCAAAAAATTTCCCAAATATACTTCAAAAGCAAATTGAGGGAGAAGTTTTAAAAAGTGGAGAGGCAGCCTTCTTTATCCAAAACGGGGACAGAGTTATAGGTGAAATTGTGGACATTTCAAGGGGTGGGGATGCAGAGTACGTTTCCAAGCACGTATCTGATTTTGATGAGATAAAAAGCATAAATCAAGCTATAAACAGTGTAGTCATTGAAAAGAGGTTGAGAGAAGAAGGATTGGACCCTCAAAAAATTACTCAGTATATCAGACTTGTTGGCTTGAAAACGATAAAAGTCACCAAAAAAGGAGAGGAAGAAGATACAATGGGAACTTTCCTTATCTCCTATCTCTTAGTAATAATGCTCTACATCACTCTTTTCTTCTACGGAGCCATGATCATGAGGGGAGTCCTAGAAGAGAAAACATCACGAGTAGTGGAAGTAGTACTTTCTTCTGTAAGACCTTTTCAGCTTATGATCGGCAAAATTTTTGGGATTGCAGCTGTGGGCTTTACTCAATATGCCATCTGGGCTCTTTTTGGATTTGCTGCTTCTCGATACAGCAAGACCTTGATTTCTTCTTTTTTACCTGCTGCTGCGGGAGGATTTAAATTGGCCAGTGTTCCTGCCTATATTTTCATCTATTTTGTTGTTTTTTTCATTCTTGGCTATTTTCTCTATGCGACTTTTTATGCAACCATAGGTTCTATGGTGAATTCAGAAAAAGAAGCCCAGCAGCTTCTCATGCCTGTTACCATGTTCTTGGTTGTTCCGATGCTGATGATGGCTTTTATCCTGAGGAATCCCAACAGCTCCCTTGCAGTGACTCTATCCCTGATTCCCTTTTTTGCCCCTATATTAATGCTCATGCGTATCTGTATTCTTCTTCCTCCTTTCATTGAGATAGCAAGCTCCATTGTCTTACTTGTTCTGACTATTTTTGTTATGATATGGTTTACATCCAAGATTTATCGGGTTGGAATTTTAATGTATGGGAAGCGGCCAAATTTTAAAGAAATTGTAAAATGGATGAGATACAAGTAAGCTCGTTCATTTCGTTCATCTCGTTTGTTTAGTTAAATTAGAGGGAAAAAAGGAGAGGCTACTTTTTTTTATACTGTTCCCTGCTTACTGATTACTGTTTACTAATAACTGCTTACTATTTTATATTGAGGGTGAACCTTTTTAAAAATCCTTTCGTAATACCCTTTGAAGATCAGTTTGTGAGGTAGAAATGAAAAAGCACATGAGAAAGATTCAAATTCTGGGAATTGTTGCTCTCTCTTTAGTTTTAAGCGCCTGCTTAACCGTCCAGGTAAAGAAAGGTGTTGATGATCCAAGTCCTTATTTCGAAAAAGCTTACCGCCAGATTGAAAGGATTCATCAGGAGTTTCCCTCCAGAGAAGGATGGGCCCGACGCATTCATGTTCTGGTTTACGATGGTTCTTCAGGGGAATTAATCAAAGCCACTGCCGCTCTTTGGCTTGTGAATGGCTGCCTGGATTTAGGGACGAAGGCTGCCGAATGGAGTGGTGATTTTGAAGGAGATTTTGAATTTGATTGGAGGGCCATCAAGGACTTGGGTCAAGTCGGTCCTGGTCTTTTGATAGAAGTCGAGGATGAGCGGGATAGAGTATTGATTTGGCAAGAATGAAATAAAAGACTCTTTCTCAATTTATCTTCTTGAGCAGACTGGAAAAAAATGGAAAGGTTGGACACTGACAAAAATGAGGAAATCTGTGCTCTTGTCGAAAAAATAAAACATGGAGATAGAGAGGCTTTCATGACAGTTATCAGCCTATATCAGAAGAGAATTTTCTTGCTGGCTTTTTCATTCTTTCATAACAGGGAAGATGCTATGGATATAGTCCAGGAAACCTTTTTAAGGCTTTACCAGAAGATCCATTATTTCCGCGAAGGAAAAAATTTTCAGAACTGGCTTTTTCAGATTGCCAAGAATTTATGTATAGACTATTACCGCAAAAGTTACAGCAAGATGAGGGAATGGGGGAGCGAAAAAAATATAGAAGAGATGAATTTATCTTTTGAGAATGGTCGTAATTCCCATCAATCGTCAGATTTAAAAGAGATATTTTCACGATGTCTTAAAAAATTAGCTCAAAGGCAGAGAATGGTATTTGTCTTGAAGCATTACAACCAGTTCAAATACAGGGAGATTGCTCAAATATTAAATATATCGCAGGGGACAGTAAAGTCCCTCCATTTTAAAGCCGTCCAAAATTTAAGGGACCTTGTTAGCCCTTACTTAGGAGAGAGATATGAAGGAGTGTAAAAGAATACACAAAGATTTTGTGGCTTTCCTTTACGGAGAGCTTCAGGGAGAAAAACAAAAGCACTTCTTATCTCATCTCAGAGAGTGCTCCAATTGCCACAGAGAACTGGAGAGATTGAGAGAAATCAAAAAAGGGGCAGACTCTCTGAATAAAGACATCGAGAAAGTCATGGCTTCTGTGGATTGGGAGACCCTCCCTTCCCGAATTACAGAAGCTGTGTTTGGAAAGGAAGCTCAGGAACAGAAAGAAACGTGGTTTACCCGGATTTCAAGAGTTGTCTTCCAACCAAAATTGAGGCCTGTTTATGCAGCGCTCCTTGTAGGAATTTTGCTGGGTTCTTTATTCACCTTCGTTGTTTTTCGCTCGCCTTTCCAAAAGCCAGGCAGAGGTGAGTCTCTTTACGTCCCGCAGGATTTTATAGAGAGAGTGGAGTTGGAGATGGCGAGGCGGGAAACCTTAGACTATCTCGAGAAAAGCCAGTACTTGATTCTAGACTTTGTCGAAGTTTCCTCGGAGAATGAAGTTAGCCTCTGGCAGAGAGAATTCGCTTCCCAAAAGGCAAAAGATTTGCTTTCAAAGAAGAAATATATCAATCCCCAGTTGGAAAAATTCAAGATGGCCAAGGCAAAAGAAATCTGTGACCAGATCGAATTTCTTTTCTATGAGCTGGCTCAGGTTGCCGACGAGGTTCCAGCCTGGCGTCTCGAAGAAATCCATAGTTTTATCCAAGAAAAACAGCTCTTATTAAAGATAAAATTATTGAAAAAGGAGTTGGAAGAAAGCAAAAAAAGTGAGGTTTAAAGTGAGGAAGAAAGTTTTTTATTTTATAATTTGTCTTTTCGCCTCCCTTTCCTTTCAGGCCTATGCCCAGACCCAACTTGACCTAAAGTTATTTCAAGAGGCAAAAATATTTATTTTCGATAAAAAGTGGACAAAGGCTCAAGATAAATTAGAAGAACTCTTAGAGAAATATCCCCACAGCCGCCTGTTTTCTCAGGCTCTTTTCTATAAAGCCAAGTGTTTGGCGGAGCAGGAAGGAAAAGAGGTCGAAGCCTTAAAGGCTTACCAGAGCTATCTTGAATTTAAAGACAGGAGCGAAAGTTTAGCCGAAGAGGCTGAAATCTCTATCATTGAGCTGGCTTTTGAGCTTTACGAGAAAAGAAAGAAGTCATACCTAAAGGAAGTAGAAAAGAGACTTGCCAGTTCGAACAAGGTCGTCAAATATTTTGCCGCCTTTAAGCTGAGTTATGTCAAGGATAAGAGAATAGCAGCCAAGGGAATCCCGATTCTTAAGGAGATTATAAGGAAAGATAGGGATAACGAGCTCAAAGACAGGGCAAGAATCGCTTTGCTTCGAGCAGACCCGGATGCCCTCAAAGATATCGAAGATGAAAGATTCGAGAGAAGAGCCAAGATTTTGAAAATAAGAGTTTATGTGGAGGGCAAAAAAAAGCCAGAATTTTCTTTGGATATTCCCTGGGCTTTGGCTGACCTGGCTCTGTCAGCTATTCCTGAAAAGGAAAAGGCGGAATTGAGAAAAGAAGGCTATGATTTGGATAAAATCATAGAAGAGCTGACAAGAGCTAGGGGGAATATTCTCGAGATTAGAACAGAAGGGAAGATTTATAAAATTTGGGTTGAATAAGGAGGTATAAATGAAAAAAGCTGCAATTTTGGTTCTGGTGGTTTTTGTTTTAACTATTATTCTAGCAAGTTTTCTCCTGGCCCAAAGCAGGGATGATTACCAGACAATCAAAAAGGCCGTCAAAAAGAATCCGAACTACGAAGCTGGAAAAGAAGTGAAGTGGTTTAAGGTGCTCGTAACTGATAATAAAACCAAAAAAGAAAAAGTAAGAGTAACCCTGCCCATCTCGTTGGTTGAGCTTTTTCTCGAATGCACCCGTGAAAAGCACTTAAAGATCAACCGAGATGAGTGCGACATTGATCTCAAGGAAGTTTTCAAAGAGCTGAAGAAACTTGGTCCCGTAGCGCTAATTGAAGTCGTTGATGAGGAAGAGACAGTAAAAGTTTGGCTGGAATAAATCAAGAGGAAAAAGCAAGAGTAATATAAGCCAAAAGAACCTTCTGCGGAAAGGGAAATGGAACATTCTTCCATTTCCCTTTTTTTTATTAAGTTCTGTTAACCTCGCTTCTCTATATCGTAGTTTTCTAGGGGAAGAATTAGCTAATACAATTACTAAGCTTTTCTTACTTTATTGATATTTTATTTTTACACTGTATAATTTCAGCTCATAAGGTTCGTAAGGATTGCCAAAAAATCTTACCAATATATACCAGGCAAATTTATCATTGGCTACCAACCTATTTGTTCCTGTGGCGTCCATTTTTTTCACCAAGCCCGGGGTGGAAGAATCTAGGGTCCAAACAGAAAATACAGGTTTCGGCTTACCTGTACTAAGGCTAACTCTGAACAAAAAAACCTCAATACGTCCTGTGCTCGTATTATCATACAACGTAACCCTCATGTTTTTCGCCTTAACCCCAGATTTGGGAAAATAGACAGGTGCAATTAACGCTCCATCAGTTGTAGGCTTAGTGATGTAATGCTCATCATAAAGACCAGCCCATCCAGAATATATAAGGTAGTCTTCCGTTTCACTCGCACTTTTAAATGCGGCAGCTGGCACTGAGACATATCCTTCTTGAGTATGGACTAAGGTTGGAAAAATGATGAACAGAGAAATCAAAGCCACAATGAAAATTTTGGTTTTCATTAGCGCCTCCTTTCTTATTTTGCTTTTCCCAGAGCGAAAAGCTTGGTTTTAATCTTTGCCTTCCTTTTATGTTTACTTCGCGCTTCAAATATGAAACTCAAGTTCATCCTATGTCAAGCTCTCCAACTTCCTTTAGGCCTAAAACCCTTATCTGTAAAAAAACCTGATTGTCTCCCCTCTGGGCGTAATTCGTCTGCTTGCGTCTCTATTATTGTTTCTTTTTCTTGCCGCTTCTTATCGCTAGTATGATAAAAATAATCACTCCTACGGCTATTATGCCTATAATCATCAAAATCATTAAAACTTCAATTGGTCCTATGGGTCCTAACATATACATGATATGTAACCTCCTTTTTCTAGGAAATGGATAAGCTCTCTGTATGAATTACTATTGCCCTGATTTCTCTGATGGATTACAGCTATCAAGGTTCTGCCAAATCCTCAAGAATCAAAAAAATATTGTGTTTGGGGCGTAACGATGTCTATAAGATTTATTAATTATTTCCTCTGTGATTATCTTGCCGAATACTAATATCACATGGAAAATTTAAAATCAATCAAATGAATATTTTTTTCAGCATTCAACCAGGAGAAGAGGATAGGCGAGTAAGTATCAAGAAGAATATTTTAGAAAAGGATTGCAGTTGACAAAATTTTAATGCATCTAAATAATAGGAGAGAAAGGAAGACTGAGTGGCAAATCTTTACCATTACTGGAGCGAGATGTCTATTCAGGAATAGCTTGGTCATGTTGATCCTTGCCATAGATACCACAACCTTTGCCGGCTCTGCGGCCCTCCTGGAGAAGACAAAACTTCTCTCAGAAGTAAACATAGACTCTTTTTCCACTTACTCTGAAAGGCTTCTCCCATCTATACATTTTTTAATCGAAACACATAAAATTAGCCTAAAAGAAATTAATGCTTTTGCAATAGCTGTAGGCCCGGGCTCTTTTACAGGAATAAGGATTGGTTTGAGCACTATAAAATCCTTTTCTTATGCCTCTGGAAAGCCCATCGCTCCTGTCTCTACCCTAAAAGCCCTGGCTTTAAAATTGCACCAAACGCAGAGCCGCCTTCTTTGCCCCCTCTTAGATGCCAAAAAGGGGGAAATTTATGCTGCCCTCTTCGAATCAAGAAGAGAGGAATTAAAAGAGACCATTGCCCAGGGAGCTTACTCTCCTGATTATTTTTTTTCTCTTGTTCCCTCCCACCGGGTGGTTTCTTTCATCGGCAATGGCATCCAGACTTACAGGGAAAAGATATTCCAGTATTTTAAAGATAAAGCCAGGCTTTCTTTTCGCTCCCCTTTTATTGCTTATGAAGTGGGACTGTTAGGTTATGAACTTCTGAAGAAAAATAAAGGAGTGAGTTTCCAAGAGCTAAGGCCTCTTTACTTTCGTAGATCTCAAGCGGAGGAAAAGGATTAAAAGCACCAAGCTCGACCAGGATTCTTATTTTCTGAGGAAAATGGAGGAAGATGACCTTCCCTTGGTCTGTGCTATCGAAAGTCTTTCTTTTAGCAACCCCTGGCATGAAAGCATCTTTAGAGGAGAAATTTACAACCAACCTATATCCTTTCCCTTTGTTATTATCCATAAAGACTTAAAGAGAGTCATAGGCTATATCCTTTTCTGGCAATTAAAAGAAGAAGTTCATATCAACAATATCGCCCTTCATCCCGATTTCAGACGAAGGGGCATTGGAGAGGCAGTGTTGCGTAAAATGTTGAATCGAGTTCAGAGAGAAGGAGCGAAGTTTGTCAGCCTTGAAGTCAGGCCCTCTAATTTAGCTGCCCTTGGCCTGTATAGAAAATTAGGATTTAAAATTATTGGAAGAAGAAAAGACTATTACCTCACGCCGCGAGAGGATGCCGTCATTCTGGGGAAATACCTGCTCTAAAGAGATAGAATAAATACAGCAACTTCAATAAATAACCTTCATGAGGCAGAGCCCCTTGGATGGAGCAGTGGGGCTGGCCAGAGAACGCTTTTGCTCCCTGAATATGTCTTCAATTTTTTCTGGTTGCAGCTTTCCTTTCCCGATTTCAAGAAGAGTACCTACGATAGTTCTGACCATATACCTTAAGAATCCATTGGCTTCAATAGTATAGGTTATTTCCTTCCCCTTTTGTCGGATTTTTGAAGAAGTTACTCTCCTTACTGGATTGAGGAGGCGATTGGAGGAGAAAGCTGTAAAATCTGCTTCTCTTTCGAAAAGGGGAGCTGCTTTTTTCATTGTTTTCACATTTAGAGGTGGAGGCCAGTAAAGGACATACCTGTGGAGAAAAGGGGGGATATCAGGGGAATTAAATATCCTGTACTGGTATATTTTAGATCGCGCCATTTTCCTGGCATGAAAATTCATTTCTGCAGTTTCCAGGGATATAATCCCGATATCGCCCGGAAGGAGGGAGTTTAAGGCCCGTAGAAGCTCTTCATTGCTTAAGGTAATGTTTGCCTTGAAGTTAGCCACCTGGCCTTGGGCATGGACTCCCGCATCTGTGCGTCCTGCTCCGATGGCGGTTACTTTTTTTTGAGTTATTTTGGCTATGGTTTCTTCAAGTAGACTTTGAATTGTTCTTTTTTCAGGTTGGCGCTGCCAGCCGTGAAAATCAGTGCCGTCGTAACTGAGAACAATCTTGTAATTCTGCATCATTCTTTCCGTTTAAGGTTTAATACGAATTCCCATTTCTGATATAGTCAGTTTTGAGTTTTCTTTACTCCTTGCTATTTTAAGGCCAGTTCCACTGCCTCTTCCGCTGTTTGGGCCTGGATGACTCCTTTGATGTTCCATGTACCCAGGCCGATAATTTTTTTTCCGTAAATACAACCAAAGGCAATCTCGCTCAGAGTCCCGTATCGGCCATTTATGGCGATTAGAACATCAGAGTTCATGGCTACGAGGGAGTTGCGGCTGTATCCCATGCCTGTAGCTAGGGGGATATCAATGAAAGGATTGGCTTCGTAAGGATTATTCCCGGGCAGAATGCCCACCGTCAATCCTCCTCCTTCTTTGGCTCCCTTGGAAGCGGCTTGCATGACTCCGCTGAGTCCTCCACAGACAAGGATTGCGTCTTTCTCAGCAATCAATCTTCCCACCTGAAAAGATATTTGGCGGGTTTTCTCATCGGGCTTTCCTCCTCCAATGACTCCGATTCTGACTTTTTTTCTTAATTCCATCATAGCTATTTCCTTTGTTTCCCTAATTAGATTTAAAAATTATCACAGAGAGCTCTCCTTTTCAAACCTAAATGCAGCAGGACAAGACTTTTAAAAAATGACTTACAATCACGTAACATTGAGATAAAGCCCAATTATAAAAGTTATAAAGGCCTGACCCCATTGAATATAATCGGGAAATTGATTAAAATGCACTCTTATCAAGCAAGAATAAATGACTGAAAAAAAACTTTTTAGTCTCATCTTATCCGTTATTTTCCTTTTTCTCTGCAGCTGTCAGAAAGGCCCTGACAGGACTTTTCAAATTTACAGGCTTATTGACCATTTGAAGGAAGAAAATATTCGCCAGAGTCCCCTTATCCCATCTTTTAGTGAAACTGGCCCAGGAGCCAAGGATTTTTTCCCTTCAAGCTCCCGTCCTCTCCTTGACTTAGGTTCTGGAGAAAATCCATACAGAGTAAAAATGAAATTACAGATGGGAGCAGTGGATCTGAACGTGATTTTTGCACCCCCAGGGAGTGAATACAGTTACACTCTACCTATTCCTCAACAGGCTGTTTTAGATTTTGGCGTAGGAATCATACGGGATAAAAATTCAGAAAAGATTATTAAAAGTGGAGAAAAAGGAGTCAATTTTCTTATTACCCTTGAGGTTGAAGGCAGAAAAAAGACTATCTTTCAGAAATATGTCAACCTTCCATCTTCGGAAAAAGAGGGAAATTTTTCTATCTCCAGGAAAAAAATAGAATTGCCTTTTATCCCCAAGAAAGCTCAATTAACTCTTATCACCAAAGGGAAGGGAGGAGTCTTTTCTTTTTGGGAAAATCCTGTTGTCTACATCCCGGCGAAGAAGAGAAAGAATGTCATTCTAATCTCCATTGATACCTTGCGGGCTGACCACTTAGGCTGCTATGGTTACCCGAGAGAGACAAGCCCCAGTATCGATTCTCTTGTTTCTGACAGTGCTTTATTTCTCAATACCTACGCTTCCTCGCCCTGGACTTTACCTTCCCATGTTTCCCTTTTCACCTCTCTTTCTGGAGTTAATCATTACGTCTATTATCACGATGAAAAGATGGACCCTTCTCTTATCACCTTAGCTGAGGTATTAAGACAGAACCATTTCTTTTGTTCTGCTTTTACTGGAGGAGGATTTGTCAGCTCCAGCTACGGATTCTCCAAAGGATTTGATATGTATAAAGGGGACGAGGGAGGGGTTTTTCACCAGAATTCCGCAGAGCTCGTTTACCGAGTTGTATCTCGATGGTTAGAGAGGAATGGAGATAAAACTTTTTTCCTCTTTATCCACACCTATCAAACTCATACTCCCTATGCCTGTCCATATCCCTATAAAATTATGTTCCTGGAGAGTGAGGCAAAATGGAGCCATATAGATCTTGTGGGGCACTTGGGAGGAAAAGAAGAGATTTACAGGAAACTTTCTG
>Ga0114921_10000051_pt1 | contig 46892 bp, 86 predicted proteins | sample BentaG_FD_87016 | JGI IMG/M metagenome (GOLD analysis project Ga0114921, IMG submission 87016) | Deep subsurface microbial communities from South Atlantic Ocean to uncover new lineages of life (NeLLi) - Benguela_00093 metaG | ecosystem: Environmental > Aquatic > Marine > Oceanic > Sediment ... | reverse complement strand
TGGAACACAATACCACCTTATTATGGTGGTAGAGACTGAACCTGAATCATAAAAGGAGGAAGAAATGGCGAAACAAACAGTGGAAGTAATCACACCTTCGGACTTGGATGGATTACCAGATGGCACAACTTATAAGAGGATGTCAACAACGGAGCAGTCCAAGCTAGGTGCGGTAGAGGAAAACGCCACTACCGACCAGACGGGTACTGAAATCCAAACAGCAGTTGAGGGGCTTTCTGATGCTGACCGTAACATTATGGTTAGCGACCCCCAGACTGGTGAATACAAGATACACGGTGCTCACCGCAATGCTGCTGGTAATTTAGAATATGACTATGACGATGTAGCTGAGTAAGCGAGGGCTAAATGGCTAAACAGACAGAGGAAGTGGCTGCTGGCGTAAGCCAAGTAACCTTTGATGCTCATACGCATAGTTATCGCAAGCTAACTCAAGTTGGGGCTGACTCTACTAAGACCTATGCCACCCCAGATAGAACAGATGTTGTGGATGATTCAGAGGTATTTGCTGCCGATAATACAGATATGGAGGCGGTAGGTGTTACTGTGTCCACCCAACCAACGGGGGTGCCAAGCTAATGCCTAAAGGTAAGTTCCCTTTAATATTCCCATGGAAGTTTACAGAGTTTGATGCACGATTTGTTAAGTGTATAAATGTTGAGGATACCCTTGCGTTCTCCGATAAAAGCGATTCGCTGATGTTTAGAGATGTAGGGGATAGCCTTGCCTTTAGCACGATAAGGGATAGAACAGTATTTGGGAATATAGAAGATACAATAACATTTACTGAGGTGAATATATGAGTGCACCTTATTACACTGGGGATGGTGTCCCATTAAAGTTTATAGTCTCAGATGCAGATGGGGATGTGAGCCCAACCGCCTGCGAAGTGACAATCTTGGGACCAGGCAACACTATTTCTGAAGGCACGGCTACAATTGACGACAATGAGGTAAGCTGCAATGTGCCTGGAAGTGTTACCTGCGCTGAGGGGCTTTATAAGGTTTACTTTGTTTTAACTCTACCAAGTGAATTAGAGAGAACACACAAGATTGAATTTAATGTGATAATTAACCCCGAGGTGAATAAATGACTACGACATTGAAAGATTGTAGGATTTTATTATCTAAAGAAATGGGCGATTACTGGGCAAGTGAATCAACCACCCCTAGCCTTGCGGCTACAACAACCCTTACTGATACCCAATTAGCAGCTAAGGCTAATGACTGGATAGATGGTGATAGAGAGATGTATGACCTGATAACCGATGCTGATGTCAACGAACATGAGGAACGCAAGCTCTCCTCTCTAGCCAGTGGGGTTTTAACTATGATTGCCCATACTTCCAATAATGATGCTGGTGTAAGCTACGAAGTTCACAGGTTATTTACTGCATCTGAAAAGAGGCGAGCCTTAATTCACGCAGCCAAAGCCGTGTATCCTCATTTATTTATAGAAATCAGGGATGAAACCAAGACATCTGGGACTTGGGGAATCAATGGTTGTTTTACTAATTGGGCTAGCTCAAATTATCCCGACTATCACAGGGTATCAACAATTACTGCTGCTGAAAATACAGACTTATTATATGTTAAGCGTGGCACGGCATCCTGTAAGTTGACTCGGAGTGGCACTGATGGCTACCTCTATATAGATGAAGACAGGGTATATGATTTCAAGAGCTTATACAATCAGAATGTAACCTTCTCTTGCTATGTCTTTCCCGATACAGACGACCAAGTTAGGTTGGCAATTTACGATGGCACAGACACAACCTATTCCAATTATAACTCAGTAACCGATGCCTTTGAGAAACTTACAGTTACGGCTACAATTGACGATGACCCTTCTGCCATTGAGTTTCGCATCTATGTGGAAGAGGATGGCGATGTCTTTGTCAGTGATGAAAGGATTATCGGGCCAAGTAGGAATAAGATTTACATTGGCGATTTAGGGTTAGTTCAGAACAAGCCACATCAAGTCTTAATAGAACCAACAAGCTATACCCAAGATGAGCCATGGGTTTTAATCCACAATATAAGATACGACCAGACAAACGGGTATATGTATCTACCTAATAATGTCTCAAGTGATTATAGGCTACGCATACTGGGTAATAAATACTTATATTTTCACGACACTGCTGGTGATGAAGGGACTGATTGGGATGATGACAGTATAGCCCTAGATGACCCGCAAATAGAAATCCTAGTGGCTCAGGCAATCATTTACTTATGCATACAGAAGGTAGTTCCCAATGATACTTCAGGAGAGAGTAAGAGATGGGCACAAAGTTTAGCCTATTGGCAAGGAGAGTTAAGGGGCAGAATTAATAGGTTTGGGATGATTAGCCAAAGTTTAACAGTGAGTTGGAGATGAGAAAATGTCGGTTGGAAGGCACACTAATGACCACGAAATAAAGATAGGCTCAACCACAAAGGGGCTGAAGTTAATAAGGAACGAAGACGGCTCTGCTATGTATCAGGTGATTGAGGATATGCCTAGATACAGGGAGCCTCTTCTCTTTACGCAAACTAACTGGATAGACGGACACGGGCAGTATGACATCGCAAATCCAGAGAAATACTTTGAGGGGCAATCTATTGATACCACTCAAGAAGGTAGGGTATTTCTCGGTCCCCTACTCCAAGAACAACTACAAGATGATGCTAGTACAGCAATAGCAGCCCCCGTTATTTACAAATGGTTTACTGGGGCTGATGAGCGTACAGGTGGGGCATTGTTTTGTGCTACGGCCAGTAATCTCTATAGATTAGACGACAATGGTTGGGATGAAGCAGGTACTGATATATCAGGGATTACCGACTTAACGGAGTTTAACGGTTATCTATTTGTGGCTCGTGGTGATAGTGCGTACCAATACTCTGTGAATGGAACTAGCTTTGATGCCTCTACTTTAGCCACCAATACATTCCAGAAGTTTTTGGTTAGCCATAATGCTGCTGGCACTGCTGAGGTTTTATGGGGGTTCATAGAACCCAATGAAGTCTATAGTAATACGGGAACAGGTCTTAATGGCGGAACGGAATGGGGTTCAGCTAATCTTATTGGCGATACAGCTAATAATATTACCAATTTATTTCTGAGTAATGATAACTTTATGGTTGGTAGAGAAGATGGCTTATTCCACTTTGACTCAGACGGTGGGCAACATCAACTAAGACCTGACCTCCGTGCCAACAAGTCAACGGACAATTTCAAGTATGTAACCGAATGGCAAGCGGGAATATATCACTCTGAGATAGATGGTATGGGCGAAATCACTTCTTACAATGCCTATGAGCCAATGGGACCCTTACAGGGATTACAAGATATAGGAAAACGAGGTGATGTTGTCGGGCTTGCCTCTGATAAGGACTGGATATATGTTGCCATTTATGATGGCACTAACTATACCATTTACAAAGGCAGGGAGGTTCGCAAGGTTGGGGAATTAAGGTGGCAGTGGTGTCCATTTATTTATCTGGGAACTAATGCCACAGCGACCCTAGCAGTAGCCCAGCATACAACTGCGATAAGGAAATTATGGTTCGGTTATGGGGCACACTCTTACTATGTCGTGCTTTCCGACAACCCACTTGTTGACTCTACTTATAGATATTGTGCAAGTGGTTGGGTAAGAATGAGCTACGATTACGGAACGGATGCTAAGTGGGATAAACTGTGGCAATCAGCGGTGATAGAACAGACAAGGTTTGAATCTGGGGTAGAGACAGTAGCCGAAGCAGGGGAGACAACTGCGGTAAAATATAGAGATGATGCTGACTTAGCAGTAGTGGGAACGGCGATTGTTGCTGCTTATACTACGGTAGGTGTCGTGGAAACAAACTTTACCTCTGCACTGAATAACAAGAGGGTGAGCTTTGAACTTCATTTGGCTCAGGCTAATGGCAATACTGCGACACCTGTGGTTAGTTACTTTCAGGCTAAGGGTATAGAAAAGCCGACAACAGTTAGAATACACGAGGCAACTTACGCCATTGGCAGTGAACCCTCAAAGACCACGGAGACACTCAGGGCATTCTTAAGGGGGGGTAGAACATCTACAACTCTTATAAGATTTGCTGATTTAAGATATGGTGAAACCACTGGTGGTACGGCGGGGACAGATTATTATAATTGTGTGATGATGCCTGGGTTTCCTAGAGAAGTTGAGATTTTGCATGAGCGTGGGGATGAACCCGAACTCGGAATTCGGGTGAGATTGAGGGAGGTGAGCTTTGGCTAAAGGCGTTGTTTTAACACCTAAAAGAAAACTAACCTTTATTGCTGACCCACAAGAGTTAGAGACGATTGTGAAGCATATTACAGAAAACACAATTACAATGATAGGCACAGGGGCTGTTTCTAATAAAGGTAAGTTTGACTGGGAACTTAAAATACCCTGTGGAATTGACAAATATCCTGGTGGTCACGGGGCTTGACTTTAAGGAGATTATAAATGCCACAACTAGGTGAAATTCGCAAGGGCAGAGAGATAGGGTATATTAATAGCACTACCAAGTTTATCTGGCATGCTTGTGAGGGATGCGGAAAAGAACGATGGGTATTGATAATACAAGGTAATCCCAATAGGTTGATTTGTAAATCTTGTAGTACCCAAGGTAGCAAAAACCCATCATGGAAAAGTGGGCGCACAACCACACGGGGATATGTCCTTGTTTGGATTTCCACCGATAGTCCATTCAGGGCAATGGCTAATGAGGGGCGAAGTTGTGTGGCAGAACATCGCCTTGTTATGGCACAAAGTTTGGGTAGATGCTTGGAGTCTTGGGAAATAGTGCACCATAAGAATGGCGATAAGACAGATAACCGAATTGAAAACCTACAACTTCTGCCGTGTCAAGGCTATCATATTAGTGATACATTACTTAAAAGGGAAAATAGGAAACTTCAAGGGCGGGTTAATGAATTGGAAGAGAGGGTTACACTACTTGAGGCTGAAAACATTATACTTAAACCAAGTTTGTATCTTGGGGGGCATTGATGACAACTATCTATGAAAGTTATACAACAGGCGATGATTCCAACTTTGCTATGTGGGGGGCTAGTAGAATACTTGCCCAGACATTTACGCCACAAACAGCCCATATCTTAACCGAGGTTAAGGTCAAGGTTTATAGGAGTGGGTCACCTGGAACTGTTGAGATGTCGCTTAAGGCTGTTGATGGTTCAGGCCATCCTACAGGGGGAGACCTTTCAACTGGAACTTTTGATGGGGATGATGTAGGACAAGGTAGCCCGAGTGCAGAGTGGGTAACTGTCGATATGACTGATGTTACCTTAGCTGCAAGTACTGAAAGAGCTTTGTTGATGAAAGCTCCTGATGGAGCTGATACTAATAATGACATTAATTGGCAGGTTGATTCCAATGATGGGGCATATATCAGGGGCAATACTGAGTGGACTACTGATGGTGGTACTAATTGGGATGCACAAAGTGATGCCCACGATGCCATGTTTGAGGATAGAGGGGATGCCCTTACAGCCCCCACAGTAACCACTCAGGTGGTAAAGGATGTGGTAGGGGTAACAGCAACAGGGCAGGGCAATATCACAGCTTTAGGTAACACGAGTGTAACGGCACATGGTCATTGCTGGAATACATCAACTAACCCCACAACATCCAATAGTAAAACCTCGAATGGTGCTGCCTCAGCTACGGGTGCTTTCACATCTGCTATGACAGGCTTAACCCCAGGTACTGGATACTATGTTAGGGCTTACGCCACAAACTCATTAGGAACTTCTTATGGTGCTAATGTATATTTTGTAGCCTCAAAAGATAGGGCTGGATATATCTGGATGGAAGGTTCTAACTTCAGGGGGTTTGATGAAAACGCAGTAGAAAGAAAATACATCCATACAAATGATGTAGACGATACGGCAGTAGATGGGGCAACAACAGACCCAATTTCAAGTAACTGGGCTTACGACCACGCAGGGACTGCGGGAACAACCCCGATAAACTTGGGATTTAGATTAACCAGTAATATTTTGCAGTTTGATAATGGGACTGTTGGCTTGCGTTCGGTATGGATACCAACTAGCCAAAAGTTACAATACGATACTTCAACTGGACAAATGAGATATACCGCTGTTTAGGAGGATAATATGGCTTGGGAAGATATAATAGGAGCGACATCAACACAAACTTTAACCAATAAAACACTAACTGCCCCCGATATAAATGGTGGGACAGTTGATGCGATTACATCTCTCACGGTAGCTAATGCCGTTGATATTGGCAATTATAATCTAACGGCACTATCGGGGACATTTGACAGCTTAACCAGTGGACGAGTGCCATTTGTTAGCACAGGTGGGCTTCTAATTGATGATGGTGATTTCTTATTTGCTACCGACACCCTCACTGTTACCAAGATAGGTGCTTTTCAGGCTGCTGGAGCTATTAACTTCGATTCACAAAATATGACCAATGTAGATATAGACAGTGGAACTATCGGTGGAGTTACCCTTGATGGAAGTATAGCAGGCGGAGACCAAGCCTTTACTGGCGTAGGTGATATGACCTTCACTGCGGGAAGCATTCTTGCTACTGGGGCAACTGAGGGTAACACTTTATTAGTTAAGGCTGGCGGACTTACAGGTGCTACATTTATTACCTTGACTGCCAACGATACCCTTGATGTATGTGAACTTGATGCTTGTACCCTTGATGCCGCCATAGCCAAGGGAACTTGGACAGCTTCAGGGACTTGGACATTACCTGCACTAACGGCTGGTGGATTAGTTACCTCAACCAGCACAACTGGATACAAGACTACCGCAACCTTTGTTCCAGATTCTGGAAGAACACACTATGCTTTCAGTATAGGTAATAGGGCTGCGGAGCTTACTGTGAATCTGGCTAATGCTGCTTCTCAGAACCTTGAGCTTTTCCAGATGAATGTCAATCTTACAGCTTCAGGGGGTGCTCCGACAAGCACAAGCGCTGTTCGTCTAATTCGTGTTAGGTCAACCCACGATACTGTGGATATGCCCAATCTCAGGTTGATGAATATAAATACCTACATGGATGTTCAGAAGAGTCTCCAAGATGCTTATGGACAGATGAATGGAATAGACTTTTATACCAATGCAATCACGATTGGTGGTGAGGCAGCGGTAGCAGCGTTCAATATAGATGCTGACTCGGCAGTTACAGGCAAGGTTCGTGGCGTAATAATCAATGTGTATGGCGGTGGCTTACCTGCCTCTACTTCAATAGGATTAGAGGTAAGGACTGATGGCGGAACCGCAACATTGGGTGAAGGAATAAGAGTCTGGTCTGTAGGTGGTAACTCTATCAACTATGGTCTGTATATAGACGGAACTATCAATACCGCCGATATAAGGTTCTCTGGTGGGACTACTCTAGTTGACGATGGGACTAGCCTGACCCTAGCTGGAGCTAACTTGGTTGGTAATCTAGGGGCAGTAACCCTTCAGGGCACTGTGACTCTCAATGGTCAAGTCTTTGATGCTGGGAGTGGATACTTAGAGATAGTTACTACTGGAAGCTCAGCACTAAAACTGGGTGATATGAGGGGTTTATACTTCGGGATTGGTAATGATGCTAGACTCATATATGGGACGACGGATGCTGATGCCAACCTGCTTGGTCTATTTTTACACCACACGGCTAACAATCCTCCAGTATTCCTCATTGCCGATGTAGACCTTCAGGGTGCAGACTTTGGTAACTATATTGGTGATTTCTCGGCAATTTCTAATCCTACAGTAATTATAGCGGATGATGATTATGATAGCTGGATAGCCATAGGGCATCTTGGTGATGACCGACCCGCATTATGGGTAGGTAATCAGGGTAGCCTAATTGAACTCTTAGATACTCAAGGCTTTGCCACAGGGATTGCTGCTGATGATTACTTTATCCTTAGTGCTTATGACTCTACTGGGGGAACACGAACTGGAATGGAGATAATGCGTGTAGCAAATAACACTACTACCCCTGGCAAGATGTCATTTTACGGGGCAACACCAGTAGTAAGGCAGGCTTCTGAGGCAGACCCAACCGACCTAAATACTTGTATAGCCGCTATTTCTAGCCTTATTGACAAATTGGAGGCTTACGGATTACTGGTAGCAGCATAAAGGAGGATAATATGGCAAAGAGAATAAAGAACCCAATAGAAGTTAAGCTGATGTTTAACCAAGGGAATGGCAACTGGGAATTAGACCCCTCTGTTCATTATGGAGTCGGTGCTGACGAATACCCGCAATTTAATCATAGGAAGGGTATTCCAGTTGAACTAACCCCAGCCCAAGAAACCCAGATAAAGAATTTTGCCAATGATGTAATTTACCCACAAATACTGGCATGTGAGGAGATATAGGGGAATAGCAATTATAAGGAAGAGCTAATGAACAAGAGTGAAGTAGAAAGACTTAGCACATTAGAGATAGAGGTAAAAAATAATACGAGGCAACTTGAGCATATTATAACCAACGACTTACCCCATCTGACAAAAGAAGTCGCTGGAAACACAGGGAAGCTCAAGGTATTAATCCCCCTTACTATTGGTGTGTTACTGCTTGTGGCTGGTATATATGGCGTGCTATTCCTTATGTGAGGTAGGAAATGAAATCCCCAGAGAGGATGGAGACGGCAGAACTCATTGCTGAAGTCAGAGAATTAAGAAAGCTATGGAGGTTGATTGCTAGGGTTTTTGAAATCCTTGATGATTGTGATGAGATTAAAGCACTAATGAACTTTATTGATGAAAGGCTGAAATGAGTAAGTTTATTGTTAAAGTAGAGCATCTTCCTAGCCTTAATGAACATGAGGTGAGCAGAAGAGAATTGGTTGTTAAGCTGGAAGTTCTCGGGTTAAAATCTCTATACTTGTGGGATTACTGTTATTACTATGTCTCCCACGAGGACTGGGGGAAGGTGTTTGCCGATGTCTTGCTTAATATGCCTGAATACACTAGGGACAAATTTGATTGCGAAAACTACTCTATGCTAACTGTGGCAAGGATAAGTGAAAAATATAAGCTCAATTCTTGTGGCATAGCTATCGGACAATCGCCCTATGGCTATCACGGGTTTAACATATTCTTGTCTGATGCTGGCTTGTTTTACCTTGAACCCCAAACTTCAATGGTGCATAGCATAGAAGAAGACAGTGGATATAAGGCTGAGATAATAATACTAGGATAGGAGGTATTATGAGAAGTAAATGGACTTCAAGAAAGTTCTGGATGGCGATAGGAGTAATCTTGATTACCCTAGCTGTCGGCTTTGGCTATCAGTTAGACCCAGAACTGATTGTCTTACTAACTGCCAGTGAAAGTGCCCTGTGGATTGTGATAGAAGGCATCATAGACATATTCAAGAAGGGGTAAAGCAAGTATCCCCAGTAATACTCTGGGCTTAATCTTTACCTTCATTGTTTGCCTCCTTAAAAATCTTTGTGCTTGAGTTTTGTTATAATGCTGTTCCCATTCCTGAATTTCAATTCTACTTTAGGGCGTAGCACCATACCCTCAGCCAAGAAATCGCCAAATGTGGATTGAATACCTCTTTTAATTCCCGCTACCGCATCATCCAATTTACCTTCTCCTAAAATCGGAACAACTTTTACATCCAAAGACTGTGCTATTCCCTCAACATCTTCCCTCCTAAGCCACCAGTGTCCTATTTTTACATCAAATAATATAAAGTCCACGCCATCGGAAATATAATTATCGCCACCTTTCTGTATCTTTGCCCCATATCCCTCACCAAACAGAAGAACACCATCAGGGAATTGTCCAGCCCAGTCAAACTCATTAAACAAATCTTGCAATCTGCTCAATAGAAAGGTTGGCATCTGGGCGTTGTCGGTTCTACCCCCAAATCGTAGTTCATATTCGCCATTCGGCTTCGGTTGCCACGCTACCCTAACATTTGTCCCGTCAACCTTCTCGGTAAAAATCCACACATTATCCTTTAAATATTCAAGCTCGGGCAAAGACCAATCCCCATCAATAAACTTGTGAGTTTTCTCATCCCTTTTAAAGACGCTTTGAATTTTAGGGTATTCCTCCATTGTTTACCCCCTTTTAATTTCCTTGCACAAATGCAGCCTTGGCTTGTGCCAGCCCATCTTGATAGCCCTTAGCAAAACCATCTTTGTAACCCTTATTATGTAAAAGGGTGTGGCTTCCCTTGGTGGTTAATTCTAAATTCTCCAATCTATTGTCATCCTTAATTCCGTTTTTATGGTGAACAATCTCCCAAGAAGCAAGGTTTCTACCGAGATATTTAGCCATAACAAGGCGTTGTTCAAGGACATAACTATTACTCTTCGCCATCGGATAAAAGAAGTTATCGGGTCGGATTAATACTTGGAAGTAACCATCGTCATGATGTTTAATTCTACCTCCCTTCCAACGCCAATGTTTTTCTCCACTTCTCCGCCTTCCTGCACAAGGACGGCATAGGAAAATATGCCGATGTTTATTACCCCAAATGGTTAGCCACCTCTCCTTTGCACAATCGGGACACTTTGCCCATACCACCTTGCCTCTTCCCTTAAATCCCACTTCTTTTGCAAATTTAATTTCGCCTAATCGCATAATACTCCTAACCTATTGCACGGCATAAGAATTCTTTGCCATTTTTGTGCCTATGAAAAATTAAGCCATCTCTTTGAGTATACGCCCCTACAAGCCTATATTCAAGCTTCCTACTACCACGATATTCTCTGGGGACGACCTCCTTAACTAGCTCTAATTTATCCCCCTCAAAGTATAGAGTTGTCTTCTCAAAACAGGAAGAACATTGATAGTATTTCTGAATTGACTTATCTGATTTAAGGGCAATAGGTTTCCGCCCATTGTTGTATAGACAGACTTCTAACTTACATTTTAGGCACGCATCAATAACCCTTCTATCGGGGCTATCACCACCCAAGCCTGTGTTACTTGGCGAAATCCCCATCTTTATGAGCGGGCAAAGCTTCTTAGACATTTAGCTCAAATACTCCCTGTGAACAACGCTTTGCCGAAATCTCACAATACTTTTCTTCTATCTCTATGCCTATGCACTTTCTGTTTAACTTCTTAGCACAATAACAAGTCGTGCCTGAGCCGAGAAAGGGGTCTAGGATTAAATCTGCCTCAGGAACTAAGCTCAGGCACCAACTAAATAATGCCTCTGGCTTTTGTGTGGGGTGGATTTTTTTGCCGTCTATTGTATTCGCACCACGACAAGCCCCCATCCACAAGTATCTAAAACATCTAGGGCAACTTAACCCAGCAGTCCAAGCTATTTCAATATCTGCATTATTATCAAACCATTCGTTTTGACATTTCTTATCCCATACTAGAGGTGCCCTTGTATTACCTAAACTATCAGCCATATACTGATATCCCCAAATAATTGCTTTTTCAGCTTTGCCAATTACTAATAGGAGTAACCCTTTTTCTATAACCTTACTATCCCAAACATCCTCCCATTCATGAACAGCGGATTTCTTTCCCATCCCCCAACTTGTTCCCTTATCTGCCCTTATTCCATATGGCGGGTCAGTCAGCACCAAATCCACCTTCGGCAATTCAAGCAAAATCTCCCTACAATCCCCGTGATAGATTGTCACCCATTCATCTTGATAGTAAGGTTTAATGTTCATAATGTTTAATATCTGCTTCCCTTTGAGCTTGGGCTATTTATAACGCTATAATGCTTCGGGCAAGTATATGATGCGTTCCCAGCTTCCCTGCAACCACACATCGGGCAACCATCGGGATACTCCATCATATCAGGATAACCGTAGCAACATTCATAGTTCTCATCTGAGGGTAAGACGCCTATATTTCTCGGTATCCATCCCCTTATTTTCCCCTGTGCCTCTTTATCCATTCTCTTAACCCCCATTTTTTATTTCCCTAGTTATCAATCGTAATAACACCACCCCTTTATTACTAGCATTAAAAGTCGCCAGATACGCTTGTGAAAAGCGCCGCCAAATACGAGTTTACTTCTAAATTTAAATTTATTGTCATCCGTAAGCACAAATACCGTATTATCTTGAGCCATTTAAAACCTCCATTTTTATTTCCTATGTCTCCACTTACCCCAGAGCCAATGCACGGCTAGACAGTAAACCGCACAGAAATTCATCTCTATTATTAACTCAAGCCACCAACTCATTTCAGTTCCTTAATCTTTTTAATCGCACCCCTCGGAATGCAAAAGGGTATATCGCTTGCACTATTACCCTTCCAGATATTTTCTATAACACCAAATTGAATAGTTATCGCCTCAGCATCGTCACGAACCACATAGCCCATATTCTTTCTGACAAGTGGGGTAAGAGTTTCAGCCCCGCTTAATGGAATATGCGCCTCCTCAAGACAAGCATCAACCCAAGTTACTTCTACTTTTCTCATTGACCATACTCCTTTAATATGATATAATTAAACTATGAAAGGCATTAAGCATTTATCCAGCAAGTTTAACCCTTCTATGATTCGGGTAATATTTGAAAGGGATAAGGGGATGTGTGTATATTGCGGTGCCCCCGCTCAGCAAATTGACCACGTCATTCCCGTTAAAGATGGCGGGCAACCGATAAGGAGCAACGGCATTTGTGTATGTAGGTCGTGCAATATGTATAAACATCATCACCCCGAAGATATTGGTATGTTGACCCGCGCCATATTCTGGCTTATGCAATGTGGCGAAGATACGGCTTGGATGGATGAATTCTATAATCATTAACCCTTACCTGACCAATTCCCCTCATTTAACTTTTAATGCCCCTAGATTTGGCTCTCAGGACGCCTCACCTATGTTTCTTGCTAAACTTTCGGAAGCATTTTAGGCAATAGGTTTCTCCCTTAATAATGGCAAATACCCCAAAGGAGCAATCGGCACCACACTTTACACAGTCCCAGTTTGTAGGCTTAACCTTTTTCATCAATTCCTCCTTACAAGCAATGCCCACGCAAATAAAACTATGGCTTGATTGATACATGGTCTATCCCTAAACATACTTCAAAACATTTCCCATCGTGGACACATAATTCATAAGCCCGTCTCTGCATCTCTTTGTTAAGGCGGTGGCGGTCAAACTCAACCACTTCTGCTATCCTTTGTGCGTTAGTTATCATAACTCTATATCACTCTCTACTTCTAAACCATATTCTATCGCCAGCTACGCCTTCCCCATGGCTTGTCCAAAAGTAACCTACCCAACCCTTCTGATACATTCTCCAAAGGGACTGAACTATACATCGTATCCACGCTCCGTGCTTTGAACGCAGATTGCTGTCAGTCCAAGCATAAAGGTGAAAGGCAATATCCCATTCGCCGTGGCTTTCCGCATCGCTTAACACTTGAAGTATTCTATCATCTATTATCATAACTTTATATCACTCTCTACTTCATTGCCCCAACATTTCATCATACTTGTTGAGGCTTTACTAACTCAGCCACCAACTCTCTGAGTTTCTTTGCGATAATGGGGTATCTTCCCCCACCATTGCTAGAGCAGAACTCTAAACTGTCAATAAATCCCTTCTCAGCATCGTAAAAAGTAACCACCACATCACCATCAGCCTGAACCAGTAATCGCAAACGAGCAGTCTCACCCATATCGCCTTTAATATCGTCTACTACAAAGGATACATTAGCCTCACCGTTCCTATTTTCTATTCTCATCCCCTTCTCCTTTCAGCATATATTTTCTGATACTTCTTATTCAAAGAGTTCCCTCACTTTTTCTATTAGGGCTTTAATGTCTGATATATCATCAAGATGGCGTGAAACTGCTGACTGCCAGAACTGTATTGAGGCTCGGTCAAACTCTGTATCGCCTCCCCTTCTATGTTTCTCTATACAATCGGCACACTCGTATATGTTCATGTGGTGTCTTACCTCTTCGCCAGCCAGAAAGGTAACATAAGCCTTTGCCTCAGTCTTATTTAGGGTCTCTATGATGACCTTGTGTGTCTTAGGGTCAAATTTCATTAGCTTCTCCTTATCCCAAACTTAATCCAGTAATATACTTTTATGATGGAATACATAACAGCCAAGAAAGAGCAGGCTATTGACACCCACGCTAACTCAAGGGGACTCCCGTTGACCATTATATCCCATAGAGTTTTATCCTCTAATTCTTCCCAAGCCATTTATTTCCTCCTGTCCTTTATAAGCAAAACAAATATTGCCCCATTCGTGCAGAGATTAATTGAATTGGCACAGATAAATACTTCGGCCTTGATATAGATGGCGTGGATTAGATAGCACAGCAAGCACAAGACTAAAAAACTATATGTGCCTAGCGATACATCAGCCAATCTCTTGGTTCTAATAATTGAAATTAACTGTGGAATAGGCACGCACAAACCCAATGCTACACCACAATATCCAACTATATATCCAGGGCTAAAGTCTGCGAACATTTAAGTTACTCCTTATGCTATTCATACTTTTTGCCACCATACACAAATGCCCCACCGATGATAGGTATTTGCTCAACCCAGAACCTTTTGCCAAAGAAGTGAATTAGTGAGAACCCCTGAACCCAGTTAGGATTTTTAATGTAGTCAGGGTTCAAATCACACAAGCAACCATTTTCCCACCAGCCCCAAGTCCCAAATCTATCCCTCTTGTAAAACGACCCCATACGATGGCAATGCCCGCAAATGCCACAACCACCGTGCTTTTCATACATTCTCTTAGCCGTATATCCAGAGTGAATGCTGGCAATGTCGCCGTGAACAATAAGGAATAGCCCATTTACCATTAATCCGTGTTCATAGGGGATATGGGGTATTCCGAATTCCCCTAGTCCGAAGAGTTCTGGTATGGTCAGACAGCGTAGAGAAGAAAGCTCTCGGGCTGAAGTCCATAAGAATTTCTGTAATCTATACTCGTGGTTGCCGTCAAGCCAGAATTTCTTTGTGCGGGGTAATAGTTGGTCGTGTCTCCGAAGCATAACCTTGACTTGGCTTACATCAGCCTGTAACTCATCTACTCTACTAGGGTTCTTGTCAAACTTAGAAATCTGGTAGAAATCAGGAATATCGCCAGTGTAAATTAGGTAATCTGGGACTACCACTTCGGCTAAAAACCGTTCTGTCAACCGCACTATACGCTTATCTTGATAGGGTATTTGGTAATCATTAGTGATAGCAAAAACAGTATGCTTATTGGATGGCGTATTAACCTCTATTGGAATATACTCTTCAATCTTAGGGGTAGCATCACTTAACCCAACCTCGTAAACATCCTTAACTGAATGAAGGAATGAAGCCTTACTGGCAAAACTATACCGCTTCCATAGCTCCAAGATTTTCTGAAAGTCTCTAGCTAAAATAGCATCAATTACTTCTCTACCTTCTGGGCTGTCTTTGTCTGGTAACTTTCTTTCAGGCATCACTCACCTCACAGAGTATATACTCATTATTTTGAACTTCCAGCCATATTGCTATCTCGTGGTTGTTGGTGTAAAATATCATATATGTTGTGCTACAATTGGTGTTCATTTTGTTTTCTTTTCTCCTTTGGGGGCTTGCTATGCGTTACTAGATACCACGCTATTCCCAGCCTATCCCGAAAGAGTAATTCTAATATATCGCCATAAAACTCTCGCCAATTCCGCCTCGTATATTGCCGTATCTTTTTCGCCACCCTATTATTCATTTTATCCCCCATTCTTTTAGCTTGGTTTGCCACTCAAACTCCATTATGAGTAATTCATACCCGACAAGCGTGGAGCCATTATCATCCGCATCTTTGTAGAGAACATGCTTTCTAGCCTTATAGAGTATCCATTCCACTACTTCCCTTATCCCCGCCCTAAATATCATTTCATAAATAGCATCTAACTTTACCACATAGTTCACCATCTCCTTGCCATCTGGCATTCTTTTTATAGCGGTTTTCTCGTCTGGGGCTATTACAAAAAAGGTATCACCATCTCCCCAATTGATATGGAACAATGTCTCTTTAGCTTTCATTTACTTCCCCCTTAATATATTTATCAGCTTGTTCGTGGCAACTTACTCTATGGACTATGTAGCAATTCTCTTTAATGTGTATGTTGTATCTTCTGGGTATGATGTGGTGTCCATCAAGATAATCCCAACCATTCGGGTCTATTCTTTGCCCCTTCTTGCCACACCATTGGCATATATAGCCCAACTCCCTAGCCCTCTCACCAGTTACTTTCTTCCAGTGGGCATTCTTAATCTTTTGTTTATCACTAACCCTTCGTATTGCTGTGCGTTTCATTTAATCTCTTCTAATAGGGCTTGCCAGCAATCTTCGCATTGATACCTGTGAATAGGCCACATCTCATTATCATTATGAAAGCCAGCTTGGCACCATTCCATTCCCCACCCCGCCACCCTCTTTAACTGGGCTTTGGCTATATACCTTGCTTGATACAATGGCTTATCCCCTTCTGTATCGCCCATTGCCTGCCCCATCAGCATGCCAGCCTTTCTGAATGCTAACGTTTTCATTATCTCTTCATCAGTAAGTAACATCTGTTTCATCATCTACACCTCCCAATATATTCTCTCCCATACAGCCTTGTTCCCAACATAAGCATACTCGGGGTCTTTATCTTTTGTATGATGCATCTCCAATGCGACCCCGCAATTTAGGCAAGTGCCATAATGGGTGTGCATACGGCAACAATCCTCGTGTTCGCTTGGCAGGAATAGTAAGTTAATAGACTGGCACTCTGGGCACTTCATTTGTTTGCCTCCTTAATAGTTATCCACAATTTAGGTTCACCATAGGTTACATCCCCATCTTCCCACCTCATATCTCTATCGTTCACCCCGCTACTTTCTTCAATGGCATCCAGTATAACCTTGCTACAGTTACTTAAATCTGGCTGTGAACGCTTGTCTTTGAACTGACCATCTAAGCGAACTTTCAGGGGTAGCTTCCAGTCCTCAATATGAGCCGTCTTTATCTTCCAGCCCAATAGTTCCATCCAATCCCTGGTCTCTCTCTTGGTAAACCACCTATACTTATAATGATTGACGCTCAGTTCCTTCCCTATATAGTCCATCTCTACTGTTACTTTCATTTGTCTATATACCCCACACCCATACATTCCTCACACTCACCCCTAGTTGTATATCCCTTAGCCCAACACTTATTGCACTTCTTAATTTCACGAATATTATGGAGTTGCGTTCCGCCATTGACGACTTCAAAGCCCCACATTCTACCATCCACAAATCCCTTCTGTGCCTTAGCCTTGATTACAGTAAGCCTCCTCTGGTAGCTACCCATTGGGTCTATTGAAATATAGAAATCCGCTAAATCAATAGTGGGAGCACCTCCTCGCCCCAGCTTCCTATCCTCATTCTTTTGGAGCACCGCAACGAGAACACCATTCCCCACCGCTGTCTTCGCACTTTCAATTATCTTACCTATCTTGTAGAAATCCTCTCCCAAGTTTATCCAGTCTATAAAGTTTATCTTCCCTGGCTCTACCCAAGTATCATAATCTTCCTTAACAGGCATAATGGTAAACTTCAGCTTTCCATTACTATCTTCCCAGTTAGCCCAATCCATTCTCCGCAACCGCCTGACAAACTTCGGACTCAATTTGCCATCAACCCTATCATACTCATTGCCCATTAAAAGGCAGGGGTATTTGTCCATATTCAACGCTAGCATATTTATTACCCAAAGCGTCTTTGCCGAGTTAGAAACACCTGCTATCACGATACAATCCCCCTCATCCATTTCTATCAAGTCTTCAAAGCCAAAGGAACTAGCATCCTCGTGTCCATAGGGGAAGATTAAATCAATGGGCTTGTTTTCACTTGCCCCTAACGAAGTGATTGGCTTAATCTGCTTTAGCCTCTTGTAAAACCCCCTACCAATACGCTTGAGTAGCTTCTCCTTAATAAAGCGGTTGAATGATGTGTAAAGAACTGAGTTTTCGGGGTCTATCTCGTGCTTCCTGCGAAAGGTCTCAATGTGAAACTCTGGTTCTTCTAACTCTATCAGCCCCCAAACCTTATCTTTGGTTAGCTCTGCCATAGATTATCCTTTCGTAAGTTTGGTAAGTCTGTAAGTATTGTAAGCCATTGTAAGTTTCCCCTAGCTAATTGGTAAGTTTGGTAAGGATTTAGCTACAAACTTACAGCTCTATATACTATTCTTTCTTATTAGAATACTTATACTTTCGTTTATATCTCCCCAAATGGTCATTAAAGATTTTCTTTAGAGATAGTATTTGATTAGTGTTATTCTCTATGCTGTGAGCCTGCTTCCCGCTAAGGTTAGAATGAATGTGGTGATATATGATGTGCTGTTCCACTGGTTCGGCTGGCTCTTCTTTTGGTTCTAGTGGTGGTAAATAACCATCTGGACTTACCCCCCTAAACTTTTGATTATTTCTACCCACATAGAACGGCTGCGTATAGTCCTCACTCATCTCAATTCCTCACTGAAGCTTGCGACTATCTAAGTCTCTCCGAGCTAATATCGCTTCATACATAGGGTCGCCCTCATAAACAACAAAGCCTCTCTTCTTAATTGGTGGTTTCATGGCAACATCAAAACCCTTCAGGCATTTCTTGCAGTCTTCTGGGCTTTTCCAATTCTGGCTCTTGAGGTAGGAGATGATTTCACCAGAAAGTTCATTGGCCCATTGTTTTATATGTGGTGGGGTAGTGCCATTCCCGACACGACTTCTTACGCATAATTCGGATAAACCTATTCCCAGCCCTTCTTTTATATTACTCATTCCTCCCCCCTTATCCTTTCTATGATAAAAAGATACAAAACGTAAAGTAAATCTAATATCACTTCGGCGTCTCCTGTCTTAATTTATGGTTAGTATAAGCCCACTGAGGAGCGTAACCTTCAACTCCCTTTGAGTAATCACGCCCTAATAGTGGCTTCAAATTATCCTTAAGAAACACTGGCACACCAGCCTTATCACAGGCTCTTACTATCTCAGATACCCACTCTATCTTGGGGGGCTTGTAGGGCTTTGTCTGTGCTCCGATGATTACCCAATCCACATAAGTCACTAATTCATCAACCATATCTTGGCAAATGTATAACTCGTGATAAATTCTTTCTAGCATTGGTTCAAGCGATACATACTTAATCTTAGCTTTTATATCTGATAGCCCTTCTATGGCTTGCTTAAACATCTTTGCGTTAGTAGCCGTTACCCCGACATAACAGTTCGGAGGGAAGGGGCTGAACTTGATTAGGTTCTGTGGTTGCTTGGTGAGTAGATAGAAGCGGTGCTGAGGATTGCTTTTAATTACATCAAGCACTCGCCTCGTCCACTCTTCAGGGATACCGATACCAAATAGGTCAGACATATCGCAAACGAATATCCCTTTGGGTTGAACCTTACTAGCCCCACCAACTGTAAAGTGCTTTGATTTCCAAGTCGGGTCTAATTCTCTTACCCTATCTTCCCAGAAACGGGGATAGAAGGGGTCATCGTTGGCACTAAGCGATTGGTCGCAAACATTGCTATTAGCTAGATACCCAGACTTCAACCGTCCATTAGCCAGCTTCCTAGCGTAGCAGTAGGGGCATCCGTTGAGACAGCCAGTAATAGGATTCCAAGTCATTCCCTGTGTACCATCGGGGTTCTTCACCCATTCTATAAGTGTCTTATTCATTCTAACCCTTCTTTATACCTACTTCCAAGCCCACACTAACACCCAAGACATAGATACAGACTATTAAGATAATCCACCACCAGTTTTTATTTAGCCAGTTCATTCCTTCTCCTTATTAGTCTTTGGTCTCACCTGGCAGTAGGTGAATAATGGCTTGAGTTCCCATTGGGCGCATACCCTCAACCCGTTTCAGGGCTTCAATGCCGAGTCGAACTGCTTTATGGTAAGCAGGAGCCTCTTGCCCTGTGGTAAGAATAGGCGTGTCCTTTAGAATTTCAATAGCTTTATCTATGTTCATTCTGTTTTCTCCTTATATGCTAAAGCTAATTCAACCCCCCTAAAATGGAATGTCATCAAGTTCAATTCTATCCATTTTTGCCCTGACTTCATTTTTAAGCAATGCCTGTTTACCGCTATCCATTGCCTTGATAGCCTTAATATATCCCTGTCCTTGCTTGACAGTTACCCCCAATGTCTTCAATTGCTCGGCTATCCATCGCTTATCATTTATAGTTTCTAGCGATTTGAGCCACCATTCCTCATCAAATTCTCCTCCCTCTCTATCGCCTTGTCCAAGTCCTTCTCTAGTATCTCGTCCAGTTTTCTCAGCAGGTATCTTAATAGAAACATCTTTGCCTCCTTTTAGAGAACCATTTGCCCAATCAGTTAGGTAGGCTTCCCGAGTAATAACTAACACATCATTGTCTTTGCGTTTTCCCGCCCTCCAGTCTTCCCCAATCTCCATTACAAAAGTTCTTCGGTCAACCTTATCCTCGTCTCTACCCTTATAAGTGGGACTTGCTGGCTTTTCCTTTATCTCGGATTTGGGTTCATTACACCACTCGCCAGTAGGCTCGCCGTCCTCATCTAGGATAGGATGGGCATAACCTTTCATTTTACCCTTCTTAAACCAAGTCATTTGATGTTCTTTACACCAGTGTTCAGCCATTTTGTTCCTCCAATAGGTGTTTGTATTCTTCTGTGATTTTATATTTCAATTTAGCCTCATATATCTCAGTCCCAACCCTTAAGTCCTCCAACCACTCACCTAGTTCGTTCTGCTTAATGATGTTAGCGTTCATACGCTCAGTTTCATTCGGGTCATAAGCTATAAATACCTTTTCCATATTAACCTCCTATAATATAGATTATCCCAAAGACAAGCCCATAGAGAATACAAATGAAGAACCAGATACCTGTTAAAATCTTATCTTCCATTATTCCCCCTTCAGGGCTTGCTTTCCAGTATTGCTCCATTCGCATAGCCCAGTTTATATCCATCTTCATAGGCGAGCCGTTTGGCTACTTCTATATCAGGATAGAGGGCTAGGATTTGGGATATGCCAGTTTCACTACTTACTTGTTCTATGGTATGGCTTTCTAGGTATGTTTTTAATCTCTCCATTTTTACCTCCCTCAAATCAGGTCTATCCAGCCTTTGCTTGAGGACTTTGGCTAGTTGGGCTTCTGCTATGGCTTTATAATCTCCTGTCGCATACACACCTCTATCTGCTGGCGACCAGTGGTAGTAAGCCTTTAATGTATCTACTATCTGATTAGGTGTCAGCGACATATCATCCTGTTTACTCATTTAATTACCTCCTTTAAGTTTTCTTCAGCCATGTCTCTGAGTTTAGCCCTATGTTTTAGGTAAACGAAGCACTCTGAGCAATATCCTTCCTGACAGAATATGTTCTTGAATGGACACCACAGCCCCTTGTTATTCTCAGTAAAGCTAAACTTGCGTTGCATTCTCTATCTCCTTTAAGCGGGCTTGCCAGTGTGGGTCGCTGATACAATGCCAGAGTTGCCCATCGCTATCATCCCTTGCCCTCACTTGCTCAAACCATTCCCGCCACTCTTTGTTGGTTAGTTCCTGTTGGGCTTTTATTGCTTCTACATAAGCATCTGGCTTAACAAGGGTTTCGCCCGTTTCTTCGTCTATTTCAAAGATAGCACTATTTAATTCATCGGGTGTTAGCAATCTCATTATTTCCCCCCTCTATTGTTATCTTCCCCTCTGTTGTATCAGGGAACTGTTTGCAAAAGGCTTTGAAGGCATAGTTAAACATCTTTGACTTAGAAGAGCAGGGTTTTGCCTTGCCTTTTACTATCCACCCATTCTCTTTCTTTTCATATTCAAACACTATCATTTCTTCTCTCCTTATCATTCTTAGGAAATACAACCAAGCAGTTGCGACACCTATAACAACTTACACCATAAGGTTCAGTCCAGTATGACCCACAATGAGGACACTTAATAGGTCTATCCCTTGACTTAATTGCTGTTTTCATTATCACTCCAATAATTCCTTGTTTTCATAGATGTTGCCGATTACTTCACAATACTTTGCCTCAAAATCATTGAAGAGGTTATCTGTATATGGAGTGCTAACGGCATACCCGCCGTGTTCTAGTGTGAACCTAACCTCACACTTGTAGGTTGGGGGCCACTTCTTTTGGCAGTTATTGTAAGCACCCAAGCGAACTATATCCCCCTCATATATATCCTTGCCCTGCTTATCAGGTAAACTAGTGTATTGCCCTATCGTTTCAGGGTCTAGCACTTTAGTTGCTACATACATCCAAAAGGTGGCTAAGTCTATCTGGCTGGATAGTCGCTTGTCTGGATATAAGCTACCATATAACCACTCACCCGTTTGGGTATGCTTTGCCCTAAACTTTATTTCTCTGTTCATTATCCCTGCTCCCTATAATTGGTTTTGTGGCACTCAGGACAATCAAAGAACTTCTTACCCTTCTCATACCAGACTGAAGCACCGCAATAATCACAGTTAGTTATGAATTTTGGTGCATACTGTCCAACCTCACAGCTTCTTTGCTTTAGACCAGCAATAAGTAATTCACTTGCCATTTTATTTACCTCCCTATTGATATAGAGCTAACCCTTAACTCTTACTGGTATTCTGCCCTCTTTAATAAACCTTAGGGCGTGGTCAATAGCCTTACCCGATGGAAGTTCCGCCAAAGAATAACCGCCCCACTTGCCATCAATTTGCTCTCTAATAAATATGCTTCTCTTGTAAAGCGAAATATAATCGCACAAATCCTCAACCGTCTTGACATCTTCATATTTCATATCTTTTCATACTCCCTTTTAACTTGTTGGGTTATTTACCCTCTACTTTAGCTAGTGCCCGCTTTGCTGGTTGCGTAGTAAATGAGTCAATATCATAACTATCATCATCCACTACTTTGACCAATTCCTTCAGTGCCTCATATAAATCTGGTGCTGACTTATGGAGTGGGCAGTATTCAATGGCAGTAATAACATGTCCAAGTTGCTTTAATTTACAACCACATTGTCCTGTGTATTCCATCTCAAGCCTCCCTTTTATTTATATCCCCACCCGAACTTACCATTTCTGCTTCGCCAGCTAGGTCTTTTCATTTTAGCCTCCTTTAATACTCTTTAGTGGTGAAGGGATTAGCTACAAGTATGCCGTATCTCAAAATCCTTTATAGCCCTTATCCACTCTTCGTAAATATCCACTTGGTCACACCAAGATATAGCGGATTGCAACCTTTCAGCTCCTACTATATCCATTAAGGTTATGGATTCATTACAAGTTGGGCATTTGAATACTAAATTGTCCATTCCTCTTCTCCTTTTATATTTACTTTAACCTTGTCAGTGCTGGCTAATCTTAATTTTTGTTTTTATGGATAGTCCTTCATAGGTTTTAGGGCATCTGCACCCTTTAATGTCTTAAAGTAGTCAATTTCTTCTTGGGTGGCTCGTTCTACGCTATCAACACCACTACGTCCCCATTTTTCTACTCCCTCACTATACGCATTCCGCTTGGTGGGAACTTCTACCACAAACCACCCCATTCCAGTAACTTTATATGTTGCCATCCCCAACCTCCTTGTTGCCTTTAGTAACTCAATACTGGGCAGGAATTACACGGCAGCCCTTTAACAGTCTTCTTGCCTACCCTATGTAGTCGGTTTGGGGCTTGCTTCACTGTCAAGCAATTTAATGCCCTACTCCCTTCATCCTAATCTCCCTGCACTCACCCCTGCCCAGTATTCAGTTTGTTAAAGTTCTAGCCTAACTCTTAGCCTCTTCAGTTGTTTCTTTATCATTCCCCACTTCATTCGGTGGATTAAAATGTTTGTCACAAGCAATATGCGGTATCTCATAAGGACTGATAGGCTCAGGGCATTCTAGCCCATAATGGTCTCCATAGCGTTGCCCACAATAATAGCAAGGTGTATCGTAACTTACTCGGACATCCCCAAATTGGCGTTCCATTTGCCTTAGATATTCATCTCCCATTTTACTCATCCTCAGCCTCCTCAATTTCTATACCAAGGTCATCGGCTTCATATTTGCCAGTTCGTAGACTTATCTCAAGGCGGTCAATTAAATTGACTACTTCAACCCGTGTCAAGTGGTAAGTATAACCCTTGCCATTAGCCCACTTAATAATTTCCACATTAAACCCCCTCTACTTATAAGTAAACCAACCGTGTTCTTTACAATAACCTGATATCCTAAAGAACCCTCGTATAATATCAATGGCTCGCTTATTACAGTATGGACACTTCATCTCTAACCTCCTTTGTTACCCTAACTCTACCACCACTAACTAATGTCCTCATAGCTGAGCGGGTAAATTGGTTTAATGTGGGCAGATTGCCAATCCTTCAGGATAATGCTGGTCGATTGGTTGTAATTCGGGTTTGACTAGGTATAGCGACCATCCTCGTGGGTCTGACTGGTGATAGGCGATAAGGTTATAATTTTTGGCTATGTTCCCAGCCTGTTCCTCTAGGCGGTCGCTCCTCTTTTCTTGCCTTCTACTTAATCCCCAGTTACAAGCGCGTTCGTCAAGTTGGTGTAAGCGGTGAGAGATTCGCTGCAAGATTAGGGCATCATCTCCATCTATTTTATAAATCTTAGCAATCTCAATAAGGTTGCGTTCTCTAACTTGTCTTAGGCTCTCCATTTTTAACCTCCTGTGCTACCTGCCATCTTGGTCAGGGTTTATGCTAAGGTTTGCCTACCCGCCCAGCTATCAAGACATTAGTTTTGTGCCCTCTGCTGTCTCCTAGCTTGCCCCGTTAAGGTTGACATCGGGCTAGTGTCTAGCTTCTGGTTATTCAATTCTTAATGTGCTACCCTTAGTTTACACCCAATTGATTAGAAGTCAAGCATTTTCGGTTGTCTATTTACTTGTTGTGAGGGATAGCTTGCGATGGCTATGGCTATATAACTTATTGCGCTGAGACTAAATGCTACCATTATCTCTGTTTTACTCGCCAAAGCTCACCATTTTAGATGTCTATCACCATTACAAAGGACTCAAAGGGAAGACGAATAGATGATTTTGGGCTAGGCTATCTATAAAACATAATAAGCTTTTAATTTAGTAGGCGATGTGGTATAATTAGAGGGTATTATGTTGGGAGGGCGACTCATAGGTATAGGGTTCTATGAGAACTCTCTCCTTAATAAGGGGGCACCTAATGAGAAGACCAATAATAGGAACTGGGAGATAATAGGGTATCATGATGGGAGAGCATCTTATGGGTATAGAGTCCCATAGGGTTCTCTCCTACCTGAGTCGAGGAGTGGGTGGGGCAAGGAATACTCAAGCGTAGTATCGTGTAGGCTCAAGTCAAAGACTGTGGGGTGAGGCAAACTTGCTGATTCTACTATGGCAATGATGCTACTACAAGAGGCGTGGTGGAGAGACACCAGCCCCATATAGTTCTAGGGTGTTACAAAGGGACTCTAAGTTATAACTATAAGATACTGCGGGCTTTCATATCTGCAATTATATAATCACCAAATAACACATTAAACCTATGTTAACTAAATACTAAACAATAAGGTAACTATATGCCATTCCAATCAGGTAATAAACTAGGTCAAGGTAGACCTAAGAAAGCCAAGGCTCAAGCTAAAGACTGGGCTGAGGCTCATCCTTATGCTGTAGCTGAACTAATGCAAGTCCTCTATGATGAGGGAATAAGGGGAGATATAGATTCGGCTAAGTATGTCATAGATAGAATAAGGGGTAAGCCTAAGATTTCAGTGGACTCTAGGGTTAAGCACGAATTGGAGTTAACCGCTGAGGACATATGGGCGATACGTCAGTTATCCGAGCGAGAAAACGAAGCATTTATTTCACAGACTTCGCCATTACAACTAGAAGGGGGTAAAGATGCCGCAGAATAAGGAAGAGATAAGGGAACAAACTAAGCTACGAGTTCAGCGTTACAGGGACAAGCAAAGAAGCGTTACAAATAGCGGCGATAATGTAACGCAAAGCCCCGAAAGCGTTACAATCCATCACGATAATGTAACGGGGGATGTAACGCAATATCCAGCCATCGTCTATGCCCTAACCGACCCAGTGAAACGCAAGAAAATGGAGCAGGTATGTCAATCACTCAAGACACACAAGCAAGTTGAGAATGTCTATTATGGGTATCCTGGGTTAAGTGGTGTTCCCTTTGATGTTATTGGTGACTTACTAGATGCTACAGCTTGACAATAACTGACATAATGATTATAGTGCGAACCAAGAGATACGAATTAGACAGGAGGTTGTATGGCATTTGGTGATGGCAGGATAGGTAAGGCAGTAGGCAGCATTGTCGCTAGTGTCCTGATAATACTGATGAAGCTAATAATTGTGTTGGCTTGCCTAAAATACCTGCTTTGTGCGAACCAATAGATACAAGCTAAGGTTATTGAGTAATGAGGCATCGGGTGTGCGTAAGATAAGATGAACGCGCGTGTGCGTGCGCGCGAGGGTGTGTGCGGAAGTGGGATGGGCTGGTCGGATGGGCGAATGGGATATTGTTAAGTGAAAGTGAATTATTTACCTATTTTAACCCTATTATATTATGTAAAGGGAGTAATAATGACTAAGCAAGAAGAGAAAGGGTGGTGTCCTCAGCATGGTTATCCCGAACCTTGTGCTAAGTGTAATGGTATGACTAAGGCTGAGTGGGATAAATTCTTTGAGAGCCTTGCGAAAGCAGTAGAGCCATTGATTAAGGAATAATGACAAAAGAAGAACTAGATAGAGAGATTATACTCTGTGCGTTCAAGCCCTCTAGTGAACTGACATCTAAGGAGAAGACGGCTTGGGCGATGGAGCAGGAGTATTGTTCTCGGTCTTTTTTAAGGCTTTTGAGGTGGGCGAAGATAGTTGAACCCCCTACTCAAACGAACCTTGGGGGTGTTATAGATTTTGAGTTATGGGAGCACTTACAAAAGTTTATCAGATTACTATTAAGTAAACGGTTGATTAGCTTATTAAAATCTCGTCAGATAGGGGCTTCGTGGACAATAGCGGTATATGTTTTATGGCACGCTCTCTTTCATACTGGTTCTACATGGATGTTGTTCTCAAAGGGAGAGGGGGAGGCTATGGAGCTTCTGTCTAAGTGTTACAAGGCATATAATCAACTACCTCAATTTTTGAAGTTTCCATTGAAGCCTGATAGTGCCACGGAGATGGGTATTCCTAAAATGAACAGTAGTATTAAAGCACTGGCGGCTACTGAGACAGCGGGAATATCGTTCACCGCTTCGGGTGTGGTTTGTGATGAACACGAAGAACATCCCTATGCTGACCAAAACTACTTGTCGGCTAAACCCACCATAGATGCTGGCGGTCAGTTTATCAGCATTTTCACGGTAAACAAATTAAAACCCGACACACTAGCCAAGTCCATATTTAGAGGGGCAGTTGATAAAGTAAATGGCTTTACTCCCTTGTTTTTTCCTTATGATGTTCGTATGGGGCGGGATAGAGAATGGTATGATGAAACGAAGCGGAACATTCCAGTTAGAGACTTAGCCAAACTCACCCCTGACCTTTATATGGAGCAGAACTATCCCCGCTCCATTGAAGAGGCATTAAGGGCTACTCAAACAGTCTCGGCATTTGACCTGAAAGTTCTTGATGAGATGGCAGAGGATACGAGAGGCTCTATTAAAATTGATGATATGAACATAGACCCCTTGAAAGTTCATATTTACCAGAAGTTTCATATTGGCGAATATTACATTGCTTCCTCAGACACCTCACACGGCATTGGGAAGGATTTTAATGTTACTGTTGTTATGAATGTTAAGACTGGTGCTGTTGTAGCTGATATTATGGACAATACTATCTCGCCAGAGGAACTAGCCCTCCATAGCGTTAAATTATTAAAATTATATAGAAACCCACTCTGGTTTATAGAGGACAATGATTGGGGTAGGGTAACTATCACTACCGCCCAAAATCTAGGATATAAGAACTTCGGATATAGAGATGCCAATAAAACGAAAATTGGCTGGCATACTGAAGAGAGGTCAAGGTTTGATTTATTCGGTGGTTTAATACCCGCAATTAATAATCGGCAAATAACAATCTTCAATAGTTCTGGTCTGAAGCAGTTTTATGATATAATAAGGAATATAGAGAAGAATGGTCGCATTGAAGCAATGGGGGCAAGGCACGATGATTACCCCGTTGCCGTTGGTATTGCTTGGGCAAAGAAAGACGAAGTCCACACAGAGATGTTTACCAGCAAGCCAATAGAAACACTAACATTCAAAGGCACAGACAAAGCTATATCTGGTTGGATAACTGGGGATAATCCTATTGTTAAAGGGAGGGGTGATGATATTACTTACCGATGAAGAGATACTGAAAGCGTTAGCATTCAGAAAGGCTGGTATGTTGATAGGGCAGGCAATGGGCGATACGGAAGAGGATAAGCCATTGTATCAAGCAAGGTATCTAATCAAAGCCCAGTTAAAGAAGGTGGATGACGAATTAGCACCATTGGACAGTAATCTTATAAGTAGCTCTGATTTGAGAACTAGTATTAGAAAGCTACGGCAAGCCCTATTAGAAGAGGTGAAATGATGGCAGGGCAAGAAATAGTTACAGCTGACATGGAGAAGGCGACAATTTCGGGAATTTATTCCAGTATCACAATTTGCGGTAATGACCACAAGTCTAAGGATTGGGTAAATCTAATGCGAAGGGCGAAGCGGAATGAATATAGTCTACTCAAGCAAGTGTTGGTGGATGCTATAAAGGGACAGATAAGAGAAGGGGGAATATTGCGAAGGAATTATGATGCGGTGTTGGGGATAAGGTTAAAGGATTGTGGGGGCGAGGCGAGTTATAAGACTTGGGATGATATACCCAATGAGAGTGTTCCCTGCCCTTGTGGCAACCCAAACCATTGGCTTATTAGGTATGAAGATTTAAGAATTGATAGAGGAGGGCTAGGATGAGAAAGGGTAGGCCAAGTGTAGAAGATATTAAAACACTAATTACATCCTGCGATAAGACTTATAGCGAACTTGGGAATAAATATGAGAAGGATGAAAAGTTTTACGAATTGGAGTTTAAGGAAGACCTGAATATTCCCAAGGAATTTGCCAGTGAGGGAATAGTCCTACCAACGGCAAGGGATATGGTTGATACCTTTGTTGACCACATAGATATTGGGAACGCTAGGGTTTTCGTCAACCGCAAGGGAACAAGCAACATCTCCTTTGAAGAAGCTGAGATGATGCGTAAGTTTTACCTTGGCTTAATACATCGAACCAATGTTGAGTCTGATATATCACCTTGGAGAGTAGGGGCTAAACATTACGCTGCACACGGATTAGCTGTATTTAAGACTGTCTGGGATGCTGATAGGTGGATTGATAAGCCACCTCAAAATGATGGAGAAAGCGATGAAGGCTATGCTACAAGAATTGACAAATGGCGTTCTGAGACACACCTGTCCATTCCCATTGTTATCCAAGCAATAAACCCTGCCAACATAATGCCTGACCCTGGCTATGGTGGTAGGTTGTATATGATTGAGAAACACAAGAAGCTAAGATTTGAAGCTAATAAGTTGTGGCCTCATTGGAGCAACCCCGAGAATAAAGAGATTGACAAGGAAGTTGAATATATTTCCTATTGGGATAAGGATTTCCGCTGCGATTTAGTTGATGGCGACCCTGTTTTGAGAGTTAAGGGTGGAGTTATTAATCACAATTATGGCTTTATTCCTTATGTCCTTATTGAGTCAGGATTAGGAAATCTAGCCAAAGATGCTGCCCCTGAGAAAAGGTATGTTGGCATTCTCAGGTATATGATGGATTTACTCATTGCCGAATCAAGAGATTTCTCCATATCGGATATTGTCTTGGCGAAAACGGCTTGGCCGTGGTTTACATTAGAAGGTGAGGGGGCTGAGAATGTTAAGGGAATTAGCCAAAGATTTGGCACAGTGAATAAATTACCCGCAGGGGTTAAAATTGTTCCCCAACTATCACAGACACCCCCAGATGCATTGAGGGATCATCTATACCGAACATCTGACTATATTGCTGCTCACGCTGCACCTCGCTCTGTAAGAGGACTATCTGAGGTTGGTGTTCGCTCTGGGGCTGATAGAAGGTTAGTAATCGCCGAGGCAGCTGCTAGGTATCAATATAGTAAAGATGCCTTTAAGAATGGGGCATCCAAGGTTCTGACTAATTGTGCTCAATTATTGAAGAATGTAATACCTGGGGATATTAGGGTTTGGACTAAAACGCCTACCGATGAGTTTGATATAGAAATCAAGAAAGACAAAATGAAAGAGCCCTTTACCTGTTATGTGGAGTTTGCCCCGATTTCAGAGGAGGATGAGTATAGAAGGCACGATGATTTAGAGAGGTTGGTTACCAGCACAATAGTAACTAAGAATTGGGCAAGAACACAGATGTCCAATGTTGACCCGATAGCAATGGAAGTAGAGGAAGAGAAGCAAAAGTTAAATGATGACCCTAACATACAAGCCCTTATCTCTCAGTATGTTGGTGGTAAATTGGCTGAGGCAATCTCTAAAAGAGGTGGTGCTGAGGCTATTGCTGCTGGGGGTGTGCCTCCTCCACCGATGGCTGGGCAACCAGGGCAAGCAGGACGGCGGTTAGTGTCACCTGTTCCCGAAAGGGCAACCCCAGGTTCTGCTGGGGCAATGCAAAACCAATTAAAGGGCCTCAGGAGACCACGCCCTACAACTCAACAAGGAATGGGTGGAGGCGGGCAGAGATGAAGAAAACACCATTTACAAACGCGATTGAAGAAGTGGTAGAACTTAAACTTAAAGCTGCCGATGAGTATATTGATGAAGTCGTAGAGCAAATAGGTGATGTCGGCTCACCAGAGAAGTTAATAGGTAAAAGGTATGAAGAGTGGACACCGCAAGACTTACAGATGCTATCACAGATTTATGGGATGGAAGAACCCAGCCCCTTAAGCGAACTAATTTTTAGAAAATCTTATAAGGAGGTTAAGGAGATGGAGGCTACTGAACTTTAATGCCTATACTGGGTGAGGTAAAAAGAGGATTTGAGGTAAACAAACTTAGCCAATACCATCAGAGGTTTGCTTGGTCTGCTTGTGAAGATTGTGGCAAAGAACGCTGGGTTTCTGTTAAAGCCAAAAACAATGAGCCAATTCATCCTCTATGTCCTTCCTGTGCGAGCCATTATAAAAACTTGGGGATAGTTGGTGAACAAGCACCTAATTGGAAGGGGGGAACTTTTAAAGTTCCTTCTGGGTATGTTTTTGTATATATGAAAAATAATACCGAGTTTTCATGTATGGCTAATTCAAGTGGATATACACAGGAACATAGATTGGTTATGGCTCAACATTTAGGAAGACCCCTTTTAAGTTCAGAGATTGTCCACCACATCAACGGTAAAAGGGATGACAACAGAATAGAGAATTTAAAGTTACTTGCTTCTTCTAAAAAACATTTCATTGCTGTTTTAGAGGAAAACAAACAATTAAGAGAAAGGATTACAGAGTTAGAAAAAGAGGTTAAAGACCTTGAGGAGAGTGAATAATGCCGATGGGAACATATCAACCGACACCCGAAGAATTAAGACAATGGGAGACGGAAATTAAACCACAAATAGAAGAACGTGTGGCTGGTGGGGCAATGACTCGCCCACAATTAGAGACTGCTGCTGCGGGTGGTAGTGCTATTGCCCAAGCTGCACTAAAGGCTGGAACTCCAACAGCACCCGTGGGTCCTGAGGCTGGAATAATGGATGTGCCTCCCCCATCAGACCAATGGCCTGAAGGCTACTATCCTGTTTATGACCCTGCTGCTAATTTTGGACTTGGTGGATATGTTTGGTCGGTATCCCCAGATTATATTTATGGTCCCACGCCAGAAGAGGAATTGCCTGCAGGGATTTATCCCTCACTTGCGGATATACCAGCAGAGTTACTAGAGGGGAACGATGTCAATTGGAGTAATCAATACGGTGGCTATTTCCTTTTACCTAAAGGGATTTCAGATACAGAGATGTCAGAATGGGAGAAGGAACAAATAGATATACAGCAAGAGCAACTACACCTAACCGAACAGGCACAAGCTTGGCAGCAAACCTATCAACAGCAACAGTTAGATGTACAACAACAACAGTATTTATCACAATTAGCTGCCCAGCCTCGTAGTTGGCTACAATATGCGGGTGCTACTGGTGAAACCCCCGCTGTTCAACCTTGGATGTTACCCCTGATGCCTCAACAGTATGCGGGGTTAGGAGCGGGTGAAGCAATCCCAGGATATGGTGCAGAATCTATGACTGGAATGCCAGAACTGACCAGACCATCTAGGCAATATCAGGCTCGCTTATCACCTTCGCAATTACAACAATATGAGGGTTATCGCCAAGCACGAACGGGGGAGAGACCTGAAGATATTCAATGGCGATTATGGCAGGGGGCACCCCCTGGAGGTGGGTATCAAGGGCTTAGGCGGGCAAGGTAATTATGCCACAATTGGGTAATATCGCAGTTGCCAGAGATATAGGTTATAAAACTGGGAATGGCAAATCTAAATTTATTTGGTCTGCTTGTGTGGATTGCGGTAAGGAGAGATGGGTTTTACTTTCCCATAAAAAGCCCACAACGTTGAGGTGCCAAATTTGTTCAAGGAAACTAGGTTCTCGCCCGCAAGGGGGCAGAAGGGAAACAAAAAAAGGCTACATAGACATAAAAGTTCATCCTGATGATTTTTACTTTGCCATGGCCTGTAGGGGTTATGTTCCTGAACATCGCCTTGTAATGGCAAGGAATTTGGGGAGATGCCTCCATCCTTGGGAGATAATCCATCACAGGAATGGTGATAAGACAGATAATAGATTAGAGAACCTACAATTGACATTAGCTCCAAACCATAATCAAATTACCATAATGGAACAACGGATAAAATTATTAGAGGGTCGGGTAACTTTGCTTGAGGCTGAGAATGCCTTATTAAAAATATACAGGGGTTTATAATATCCACGCTAAAGGTGATTAATGGCAATCGATACATTCAGGGAGACCGTAGAAAGGTTATCCCCTTATCAATTAAATATTTATAAGACACAATTACGCCAACGAGTAAAGTCAATGTCTCCTGAACAAAGGGGGGACTTTCTAGCTCGTATTAGGGGTATTCCTTCACTTGCTGATTTAATGGGTAGACCCGCACCGCCTTCTCCGCCTGTTGCGCCAAGGGAGCAAGCACCTCCAAGTGATATATCCTCTTGGCAAGGGAAAGTACCAATAAGCGATGTCCAATTTCTTCTTCAGGGCTTACAGCAAGCCGAAACAATGGCTGGGGCTTGGATAACTGCACCATTCCGACCATCACCGAAGGAATATACGCCCCTTGAGAAGTTTGGTAAATATGTTGGTTTCACACCTATGTTTATCCCTGGGGGTAAGGAGTATCAAGAGTATTTGAGGTGGAGACAGAGTGAAGAGGAGCCCTATATACCCCTTGGCATACCAAGCATTGAGCAGTGGAAAAGGTGGTTTAAGCAAAAACCCCTAGATGCAACTATGGTAAGAGAACCAGGGGCTTTAGCTCGGGGGGAAGCCGAGGGATATGAAATGGCTCGGTTGGAAATGGGTGATGTCGCTGAGTTTATCCCTTGGATTTTAGCTGCTGCTCCTAGGCTAGGAATAGGGGCATTAGAACAAGTTGCTAATATGGCACTTAAACATACGGCTAAAGGTGCAACCAAAGAGCAAGCAATAAACCTTGCCTTGAAAGAGGGGTATAAAAAGGGTATCATTCCCACTGCTAGAGTAGTGAAACCTATAACTGAACCACCTACTAAACCCCCTAAAGTTATGCCTGAAGTTAAACCTCCAATTAAGCCTGAAGTTCCCATTATTGAACCTGTGGTAGAAAAGCTAACAGGGCTTGTCTCTAAGGCAAAGCCACTTAGACAGGAACTTGAAACAATTAAAAGCGTTGAATTAGGGAAGAAAATCCCTGAATATACAAAGAAACTAGAAACTGCCAAAACATTTGAAGAGGCTGCGATGGCTAGAGCATCTCTGAGGGGAAAGTTAATTCCTGAGTCTGGGGATATTATGCCCATTGCTGACCAATTCACGCCAAAAGAGATTGCACAAATAATCCAAAAGGTTAACACATCGGAAGTCTTTGCCAAACAACCATTGACTAGGGGCAATGTGCTTGATACCCTACGGGCTTTGCTGGTTGATGGTAAACTGCCAACTAAGGGAGAACTTGAGAACATCAGCAAGATTTTCCCTGAATTAGCCGAAGCAATCTGGGCAAAACGTCCTTTTTCAGCTAAGGCGTGGCAGTGGTTTTTAGAAATAGCCAACTTACCTAGAGCAGTAATAGCCTCTGGTGAACTATCAGCATCCCTCCGTCAAATGGTTATTGTAGCTCCGAGATATCCTGGGAGGGCTGCTGTTGCGACTTGGACTGGGGCTAGGGCAGCTTGGAGCACGCTTTGGTATAGGGATTATGCTTTAACTATGGACAAGGCCATTCATGCTAGTCCCCTTGCCCCAATTAGGGAACAGGCAAAATTATACATAGCACCATTGACAGGCACAGTAAGAATGTATAAAAAGGAAGAGGCCTTTATGTCTAGTGTGCTTCAGCGATTGGCCAGGGATTGGCCTCAATTTAGTTTATTAAAGAAGATTGTTACAGCTCCTGCTATGCCCATAGCAAAGCTAACCCAAATATCTGAAGCAGCCTTTATCACTACATTAAATAAAATGAGAGTTGATGTCTTTGATAAATATGCTATGCTTTGGGGGCCTAAAGCAACTCAAAGAGAACTTCGGGCACTGGCAGAGGTGATAAACATTGGCACTGGTAGAGGTGTGATGCCGAGACCGATTGAGGGAATGGTACCAATATTAAATACTGTTATGTTCTCCTTGAGGTTGCAGCTAGCAAGGGTAGAGGCATTGGCTTGGCCAGTAACATTATGGAAATATCCACCCAGAGTCCGTAGGATGGTTATAGGTAACATAGTTGCTTTTCTTGGAACAGTGGCAAGTATTCTTGGAATATGTGAGCTAGGCAAGATTGGCACGGTTGAGAAGGATTCTCGCTCCGCTGATTATATGAAGTTGAGGGTTGGCAATACGAGATTAGACCCATGGGGTGGTTTCCAGCAATATATCGTTTTGATTAGTAGATTACTTAGTGGTGAACTCAAGACTGCTGGCAAGCGAATTGTTGATATAGACAGAGAGGATACATTGGTTAGGGCTTTAGCAATGAAGTTATCGCCTGCCGTTGGTCTTGTTAGAGATATTTTTAGAGGTGAGACATTTCTGGGTGAAGAACTAACAATGGAAGCAGAATCCATACAGCAGCAGGCTTATGAACGATTAACAATGATGTGGTATCGGGATGTGATTGATGCGGTTAGAGAAGACGGTTGGGGTGGTGGAGTTACAGCAGCCCCAGGATTTTTAGGTGTTGGCGTGGTTTCATATCCATCAAAGACCTTTGCTGACTGGCTAACACGGATTGAAGAAGTAACGGGCAAAGAATGGACGACACAAGAAATGATTGATATACGCCCTGATTATAATGAGGCTGAGGCTAGTTGGCTGGAATACTTTGAGTTGACCACGCCTAGAGCTAGGCAGCTTTATAGAGAAACCAATCCTACGATAGAAGCTAATATGTATTTTTGGGGTGAGATTACAACATTATCTACGGCTGCTGCACAAGATGCATTTATGAGGTTAGTTAGACAACACAATCTCCCCGAAGATGCTTTCCCCATTCGGAAAGAGGAAGAGCCATTTGAGGTAGAGGATAAGACGCAGGAAGAAGTCTTCCAGAAACTTGTTGATAGTGTGCCTGGATATATCGCTGATTACATTTGGGCTGATAAGAAAGCGTGGTTAAATAGGGATATGGCACATCTCATAAATGTACTTGAAGTGATGGAGATAAATGACCGCCCATTACTTGATACATACGATAGGGCTACAAAGGGTATGGAGGATGAGTTTAGGCTTGCTTATAGACAGAGCAATCCAGAGATTGATGTAGCTCTTAGTTTTTGGGGGAGGATACAAACAGTCAATAGTGTTAGGGCGTGGAATCTCTTAATTCTACGAGCAAACCAGCTTGGAATGCCACACAATTTATTCCCTGCACTACAACCCTTTAGAGCTATTGAGTGGCAGGTTTGGTCTCAATACCCATCTGAGTTAAAGGAGATTGCTAACCAAATAACTCTTTTAGAGAAGGAAGACCCATATCAAGCGGTAGTGCTTTTGAAGCAACATCCTGAAATACTTTATGCTAGGAGACTAATTGCTATGCTTAGAAGGAAGATGCAATTAGAGGAATTAAAAATCAGGGGAGGTTAATAATGCCAGCAGTTAGTAAAAGGCAACAGAGATTTATGGGAGCAGAATTGGGTCGCAAGAGGGCTAGTAAGAGAACCAGAACCCAGATGACAGAAAAGCAACTTGAGGAATATGCGGGCACAAAGAGAAAGGGCTTGCCTGCTAGGAAAAAGAAATGATAGAAACAACTATTTCAGAAGTAGATGGTGTTAGATTTTATAAAAATGTCAAAGTATTAGAACCTGATGATACGGTGGGTGGTCTGGGTGTTCATCTGATTTCTTGGAGGCTAATAGACCGAGCCCCTGAACTTATACAGGTAATTAAGTTATTGGGTCTTAGAAAAGTTGGCGAGGTTCTCCCTATGGGTGCTGACCAATATGCACAATTCCCTATGCCATACCTCTTAATAAGGGTGGTGCAATTTACCCTTAGAACCTATTGGGCAACTATCCGCTGGCTGTATGATAATGCTCGGTTTTTTAAGCAGATACCTCCCCCCGAATTATTCTCTTGGAGATACTTTACTCCCTATGTTTGGTATAGGGAACTGATTAAGAAATGATAGACGAGAACAGATACCTACGTTGTGATAACTGTAACACTATTCTAGGCAGAAATCTATCTGGAAGGGTAGAGATAATCTGCTATAGAAGCAAGTGTCGCCGAAACAATGTATTTGATACTACGCCTAAACAATATGTAAGCCATAAAACAGTTTCACTTGAAAGTAAGATGTGATTTGTGCTATAATGGTAATGGTACTTTAACAACTTAATAATTAGAGCCTTTAGGAGGCCACTTTTATGAGCTTTTAGGAAGCCGTGAGAGTGGCTTTATTTTTTGGGGGAATCATATAGATTTCAATACTAATAGGAGGACAAAATGGCGGGCGAGAAGGTCGTTCAAGCAGAAGAAGCTTCCACAGAGGAGCAGACTTCAACTGAGACTCAAGAGTCTCAAGCTCAACCTTTGACTGAGGAAAGGATAGCACAAATAGTAGCCGAGCAAGTCGGGATAGCAACTGACAAAGCTAAGGGTGAAATTCAAAGTGTGAAAGATAAGGCTCGGGTAGAGGTTGAGAGGGCCACAAGGAGAGCCACAGAAGCTGAGGGGGCTGTAGGTGCGTATAAGAGCAAGCTATCAGAGGTTGACTCTGAGACGGCAGCTACTTTGCGTTTGGCAGAGTTAGAGGAGAAGGAGAGGTTTTATAAGGGCAGGGATGCAACGGAGGCACAGAGGACACAAGCTACTCAATTTGATAATGCCTTTGTTGACAGCATGAACCAATTTATCACCAGTATGGGATTAGACCCGACTGACAAGAGGATAGATTGGGGAACGGATGCTACTGACTACCTTTCCAAACAAGGTAAGATTTTAGCTTCGGTAAGTAAAATCAGTAAGGAGACTGCTAAAGTGGCTGAAGAGAAATTAGACCAGAAGCTGAAAGATGAGATTGCTAAAACTCGCCAAGACTTAGGTCTTGACTCAGTGGATACTACCACATCTGCGGGTGTGGGCAGTGACTCCGATGCCAAGTTTATAGAGGACTTCAATTCAGGAGCACTTCCATATAACAAGGCAAACAAAGAACGAGCAGAGAAATTAATGAAATAATAGGAGGCTAATATGGCTTCAGGAACTACGACTACCATTGACCTTGCTGATAGTCTGCCTAAACTTTTAATGGCGGCAAGAATTATCAGGGAGCACGAGGGGGTTATGCCCCAATTGGTAGAAAAACAAACTCTCGGTGAAGGTGTGGGCTTACATTGGAACGAAATTTCACTAGACCAATTGACCGCCCTGAATGTCACTGAGACTACTGTACTAAATAATCCACAACTAATTACTGACAACATCTTTACTGTTACTCCATTTGTTGTGGGTATTGAAACATTAATCACCGATAGGGTGGCAGCTAGAATATCCAAGAATGCTTATGCCAAAATTGGCTCATTAGCACAGAACGCAATACAGCGCAAGAAAGACGAGGATGGCTTAACTGTTCTGGATGGCTTTGGCAACTCGCATTGCGGGGCTGGTAATACTTTAACCAGTGGACATATATCAGCATCCGTAGCTCGGATTAAAGGTAATGCTACTGAACCTGGCAACCCTCCATACCGATGCGTCTTACATCCTTACCAGATAAAAGACATTGACGATGAAATCGTATCGGGTATAGGTACTTATGAGGTGACTGAGGGATTAACGGCGAGAGTATTCACTGAAGGTTTCAGGGGTATGATTGCTGGTGCCCAAGTCTATCCTGATGGAAACATTACTGTAGATGGTTCGGGTGATGCTAAGGGTGGAGTATTTGCTCAGGAGGCAATCGTTCTGGTTCAAGGGCGAGCACCTAGAGCAGTGGCAGTGAGGAAAGAAGAAATCGGTGGTGGAGCAAATGCGATATATCACTATGACGAATATGCCTATGGTGAAAGGGCTGACCACTGGGGTGTAGAAATCTATAGTGATGCGACTACTCCGACCTCATAAATAACTAGACTAAATTAACATCCAGTTAGCGTACGAAAGAGTACGGCTGGAGGAGGAAAAATGGCAACGGATACAAGTTTTGGAAAAGTTCGTGAGTTTTACGATTTTAACGAAGGGATTATAGACGTAACTGTTATGGGATGGTCCATTGACTCAGACGCAGGTGGCACCTGTTTTGCTATCAAAGAAGAGGAAAACGGTGTTATCACAGGCTATGTAGATGGCACTGATGGCGACCTTACCAATCTGTTTAGCCACCAAATATGGGAAGCCAATGATGGTGGCCCGCTAGTATTGGAAGTTAGGGCTAAGACTATTACAAGCGTAGCAGATGGAGAAACCTTCATCGGCTGGACTGACCAGGATGACGCTGATGAGAACCCACTTTTGGTAAGTACAGCAGATGTTTTAACAAGTGCTGCGACAGATGCTGTTGGCTTTATGTACACAGGTGCTGGAACGGCCAATTGGAAATTTGCAGGCAGTAAGAATGGTGCCGACACCGCTGTTTCAACGGCCAACACAGGAGGGGCAACTACACCAGTTGTTGGGACATATCAAACATTTCGCATTGTCCTAGATATACTTGGTAATGCCGACTTCTTCATCAATGGTGTATACCAAGGTCACATAGATAGCTGTGTAACTGCTGGCACCCAGTTGGGTTTTGGTTGCTGTGTTCAGGCTGGGGGTACGGCTCGGTCACTTGATATAGATTATATCTATATGGAGAAAGGGCGAGCATAGTAATGCCATACCCTACACCAAGGGCAACCTTGTGGATGATGGCCTATTCAGGGATAAGTGTTTTAACGCATAAGTGTGTACTAAAGGAAATTAAGGCGTGGCCTAATCTCTCTTATTTTGTATTAAGTGGGAGTAGTGCCCTTCCCCGTAGCAGAAGCCAAGCAGCTTCCAACTTCTTGGCCAAATCAAGGGAGGAGGCTGGGGATGTTTTCCTTATGGTAGACACTGACCAAGGTTGGGAATGTGGGGATTTAGCCCATATTGCTCGTAAAGCCTTAGAGTGCAACGCTGTTATAGGCGGTATTTATACCATGAGAGCCTTTGGGATGGGGGTGGTTCAAAGGTTTGATGATGAGGGGCGATACAAAATGGGTTCTGATAAACTTCTGCGAGCAACTCGCCTTGGAACAGGCTTCATTGCTATCCCAAGAACTATCCTTGAGGCCTTGTCGGAGAAATTGATTTGGATAAAAGCAGGCCATAGGCCTCAGACGCAACCAGATTATCAACCCTTCTTCTTACCAATGATACATGAGATAAAGGATGATGGTGAGCCGTACAATGTACTTCTTTATGATGACTGGAGTTTCTGTCAGAGGGTATTAGATTGCGGGTTTGACATCTTCGCTAGCCTGAAGCCCAAAATCACCCATGAAGGAACTTGGACATATCGGCTTACTGATGCTTATTCTAAACCTCTGCCTGACGAAGATATGGAAATAAAACTAGAAAAAATTAAGAAGGTTTCGGGGGTTTCCTGAAATAACCCCCACTAAGATTCAGGTGCTGACCTGTTCAGCATCTTAGGAGGAAAATTTAATGGCTTTAAATATATCAGCCGCAAAGCGGGGATTTCTTTACAATCCCGCATCAAAGAGCTTGGGAATCTATGTAGATGGCGTTAAGGTAGCCGACTATGTAGCCAATATAGGTAGAACTTACTATGTAAATAATATACTTGGGAGTTCAGGTGCTGATGGCTTATCGTGGGGTTCTGCGATGGATGAGGTAAGCACAGCGATAACTGCTTCAGAAACCTATAGACAATTAGGTGGTGTTGCTGGCGGTGCTGCTGTAACCACAAACGACTATGTTGCTAACACCATCGTGATTCAAGGGACAAGTACAATTTATACGGGCATTACAGACCTTGGGGAACGATGTTACATCATCGGTAATAGTGCTGGTCTAATGAGGGATGGTGGTTCTGGACAAGTTAGGATTGGTGCCACTGATACCGATGGCTGTGATGATGCTACTAATGCTAGGGGAAACACTGTCTACAATGTTCAATTTCTGGGTGGTGGGAATAATATGTATGCCTTTAGGAATACCGCTTGGATACAGCGTTCCCGCTTTCAAGATGTTACCTTTATGCAGGGTGGGGGCGACTTAGAGGGTTGCTTTTATGCACAATCTATGTCTGGCACAATAATAGAGAGATGCCACTTTGCCAACAACTCTGCTGGAACGGCAGCTTTGTATGGCTTGCAAGTAGGTGCACAGTTTAGTGACAATCTTATCACAGATTGCACATTTGCAGTAGGGTCTACCGCTCTATTGCATCTTGCCAACAGTATCCAAACTAACTCTATAATTGAAGGGAACTACTTTGTGGGCGATAGTGCTGTTGGTGCTTACAATTTAACTTCTGGTGGCAGTTGTGCTGCGTTGATGAATAACACTTTCCTTGTAACAACTGTTCAGACTGACCGCATTAACTGGGCTAACAGGGGCAAGGTCTCAGGGAACTTTGCGGCGAAAGCCTACATTGACAGTGCAACGGAGTAAATATGCCATTATATGAATTTAGGTGCGAGTGCGGGGATGAGGAGGAGATACTACTTCCCTTTGAGCATCCCGAACAGATATGTAAATGTGGGAAGGTTATGCAACTCAAGGTGTCTCACTCTAACTTCACAATGAAACCTACTGGCAATCAGATGGCATTAGACTCACTTAATTCCAAAGGTAGTGGATTCCCTCTTAGAGAGGACGGCTTGAGGGCTAAGGGAATACGAGATACCTTTGCAGGAACACAAAAACCACCACAGACTGTGTGGTAAATAGCCTGCCTTTGAGAGCAGGACAGAAAAGAAAGGAGGGTAATGGTGAAACTTAACAATGAGAGGGTGATAAGTGTAGAAGATGGATGTTGCTAACCTAGCTTATACGGCAGGGATTATTGATGGCGAGGGTTGCATCGGTATCTATGCTCAACTTAGAACCCCAAAAAACAAAAAGGGTTATCAGGTTAGGGTCTCCGTTAATCATACTAATGGTGATTTAATGCATTGGTTGGCAAGAACCTATGGGGGGAAAGTATATTTTGAGGCTCGTAATAACCCTAAATGGAAACATCGCTGGGCTTGGATTTTAACAGGTAAGGGTGTTTCGGTTTTCCTTGAACTAATTTATCCGTATTTGAGATTAAAAAAAGCTCAGGCTGAGTTAGCTCTAAAGTTTCAGGGGAACAGAAGGGGGAAGGGTTATCCTCTTACAGAAGACGAACTTAATTTAGATAAGATGCAAAGAACGCTAATGAATGAATTAAATAGAAGGGGGAAGTAAATTGAAGCTGAATAATGGGGAAATCTTCACGGCTAGAGAACCACTGGCAAAGCTCTTGGGGGAGAAGTTCCCAGTCAAAGTTGCCTATGGATTGGCAAAACTTGCTAATAAACTGAACGACCAACTCAAGGTGATTGATGATGTGAGGAACGGCTTAATCAAGACTTATGGCGAAGCAGACCCAGATAATAAACAGCAAATCAGGGTTAACCCTGAAGGCGAGAATTTCGTTAAGTTTGCTGAGGGGCTGAATGAGCTATTTGCCAAAGAGGAAAACATAGACATCCAAGTGGTTAAGTTACCCGAAAAAGTAGCTGCGACCTGCGACAAGTGCAATCACAATATGGATAAGATGCTGGAGATTGAGCCCAGTATCTTGATGGTACTTGAGAAGTTTGTAGAGGTAAGCTAGTCGCTTCGGCGGCTAGACATTACCCCCTTTAAAGCGGGGGGAGCTTAATACCTCTCCCCGCCGTGTAAGGAGGTGGTATGCCTACTTACGACTATTGGTGCAAATACTGTCATAGAAAGTTTGAGATGTCAAAGTCTATGGAGAAAAGGCACACTGCTAGATGCCCTAAATGCAATGCGAAAAGTAGGCTAATTCCATCTGCCTTTGACTTTAGGGTGAAATGAGACTGCGATATGGTACTCACTATGTAGCTGAGGATGAACCTTGTCTGGGATTGTATGAGATGAATTTACAATCTCCAGGGTCAAGGGGATTTCACAGATACCAGATTATCTATGTTATGCGGGGCAACAAACCCGCTGAATATAGGAGGGATATGGGATTGGCAAAGGACTTCAAGGCTGACCAACTGCGTATTCTAGGTGGAGTTAAAGATGATGTTACTCAAAGGTTCTACATAGAGCATACAGTTGGAGAATTGAGGGAGATTGCTGACCAACGGAGGGGGAACAGTCTGTTTGATAAAAGAGAACTCGTTCAAGTAAATAATATAAAGGAGTAGAACGATGGAGAAAACTGAAACAGAAAACCAAGCACTAATTGAGGAGATGGTAAAAGAAGCCGAGAAAGTCGGTGAGCCTGGGGAAGTAACAAAAGGTGGGGTTATTCACGCAGGTAGTGATGATGTGCCTTCTCCGATGATAATGTCGGAGTTGAAAAGTGCTGGGCATACCTACATCTACAACACTAGAACTGGAGACCAGAGCATAGTCAATTTGAATATGCTACGGAGAAAACTCCAGCTAAAAAGGGCTGATAACTCACCTGTATTCACTACGGTAAAACCAAAGGTTCTTCCCAAGTTGGGGGAGTATAAATGCCTCTTACACCCAAATGACCCCAACAGAAAACACTACGATGAACTGGGTCTAGCGGTATGCCCAAAGGCTCACCTGAACTCACCCTATCAGGTAAGACGACATATGATGAAGAAGCACAGGATGGAGTGGGATGCTATTGAGCAGGAACGCATAGACAGGGAGAAGAAAGAAGATAGGGAATTTCAGAAACAGCTTATGAGTAGGGCTACAGAAGAAAAACCCCCGCTCTATGTTTCTGATAAAGATAAAGCAAAAACTAAATAGACATAAATAGCCAACACAAAACGAATAATAAGAGGAGGACAAGATGGCTAAATCAATGTATTCCGTGCCAGTAAGCGAGGTGTTTGGCGAGGATGAAGCACTTGCTACTACACTTGCTTTTGGCGACATCATAAATGTAAGAAGTGGCTTTAAGGGCTTGCAGTTTTACTGTGCTAGTGCCTTTGAGTTTCTTACTACCCCACGCATAGGTAAGGTCATTCTCTACGATGCTAGTACGGCGACTTACTATGACCAGACTACTGCTGCAATAGATAATGACGCAGACACAGAAGTCAATCTTGGCACTATGACCACAACCGATATTCTCTATGTCGGAGCTGTAGATGTATTTCTCGGGCTAAGTATAGATGTGGGTACAGTCAATGCCAACACAGTGACAACCCTTACCGTTGAATATTGGGATGGGGGTGCGTGGGTGGACTTCTCTGGTGAGGATGATGGAACTGACGCTGCTAATACCTTGGCACAAGATGGACTCTACACCTGGACATTACCTACAAACTGGCACACGACATCAGTAAACGGTAGTGTTCCACTTTACTATATGCGATTCTATCCAGCAGGTACATTAACGGCTGGTACAAGCTTTGACCGCCTCATAACCATTAACAAAGGGACGGACTACGCATACTTCGCTGCTGCCATGGTACACGATTTCAATTTTGATGAAGATGTGGTTGGTGGATTACAGTTCCTATCTAAATCGGGGACACCAACACTTTTTGTCAACCACATAAAGTATAAGGGTTAAGGAGGATATAAAATGAGAGGAAGTCCAATAAGTTCAAGTGGAACAAACACATTAGTTTCTACTGCTGCATACGATATACCAGATAATATTCTCTTTACTCTTGGGAACGATAGTGATATAGCCCAAGTTCTTTCTACCAGTGCGATAACCGCTGATGCAACATTAACTGGTGTTATTGAGGGAACGGCAAGGCATCTAGCAACTGCTGTCAATTCCCTTTTAATTTCCAATGTTACCAACGATGGTGATATACAATTCTTAGTCAGTGATGGTGGACACTCCTGGGGAATGCTGACTTTTAACGCTGATGACCATTCGGCTCATTTCGGACAGAGTGATTGGGGCGTGGATGTTAAATTTTGGGGGGCTACTGCTAATTACTACCTGTTGTGGGATGAAAGTGGAGATGATTTAATTCTCGCTGGTGCCAATGCTACTTTTAGTATAGACGCTACACTTGATTCATCCAGCACAACCACTGGCTCCTTTCATACAGATGGCGGTGTTGGTATCGCCAAAGCCCTCTATGTGGGCGCCAGAATAGATTTGAGTAGTGCCACCCTGAATGTAGCAGATAACGATGTTTCCTTTATTAACATCGGCAGTTACGATGCAGCGTTAGCTAGTACAACTCAGCCGACAGTCAATACTTTTGGCACTTCCTTACATATTAGTCATGCCACCGATGCTACTGGAGATGTGTGGCTGACAGGTAGTTACGAAAAATTAAGTATAGTTACCAATAATCAACCCCACAACAGTTTTGTTACCAGTATGGTGAGGATGGATATACAAGAGGAAGTTGACTCTGCTTATGGCATACAATCCCACGTTAAATTTAGCACCGATGGTGCTGTAGCTACTGATGGAGAGGTAATTGGCATATCGGCTATGCTTTATGGTGCAATAGCTACAACTAGAGGATTACAGTGGGCTTTCAAAGCAGACCAGAGGGCAACTGGGGCGGGAACTGGGAGAGGTAACTCTGCTGCTATCTTTGGTGTAACTACTGAAGATACAGGGGCTATTGTTCGTCTTGAGAACTTAACTAATACAGTTCAAGATGGCATAACAATTCAGAACTCTGGAACTATGACTAATGGGATTTACTTTGTTGGCACAATGACCACGGGTATAGACCTTGGTGACAACTGTACTACTGGTATTAGTATTGGCACGTGTACTACTGGTATCAGTTCAGCTGCCCCAATAATAGTTGGTGCTAGTGATACTGGTTACGATGTAAAGTTCTGGGGAGCTACTGCTGACCACTATATGCTTTGGGATGAAAGTGCCGATGAGCTAGTTATCAAAGGAAGAACTTACTTCCTTGAAGATACAAGCAGAACAGGAGAGGGAACCTATCTTTTTGGGGATGGTGGTGGGAGTGGATTGAACATAGGTATGGCTACTCCTGGTGACTGTCAGGGCATCAAAATGGAGTTTAAGTATGGAGTATCCCCAACATTAACTGGTGGCGGAAAAAATGTTCACGGAATGGATATCAAGATGACTATGGACCAAGACTGGGATTTCAATAGTGCTAATCGTAATGCGACTATCAGGGGTGGAAGAATTCAGGGTTGGAGTCAGGATGATGTTGGGGGAAAGGTTATGGGAATTTACTGCAATGCCCGTGCAGAAGGAACATCAAAGACAGTAAAGGGGATTATTGGTGGAACGGATGATGGTCCTGGAATAGTAAGCCTTGAGGCAAGGACGGAGTTGGGTTCAAGTGCTACGATTACATCTCCTGCTATTGTTGGTCTTGAGGTTTGGCATAACTCAAAGACTGGTGCAACCTTTGATGGGGCTTATAGGGCGATTAACATTCATCAACCTTTAATGCCAAGTATTACAGGGAATATGTACGGCATCTGGTTTGGTGATGACCACAATACTGGATATCCCTATGATTATGCCCTCGGATTCTCTTCAGAGCTTGATTTAGACCAAGTAGCCCATCATAATGCTGGTTTTAGTACAACTGGAAGTGGTGCTGTTGATGGTTGGATTAAAGTAGAGGTTGACGGCAATCCACTTTATATCTACCTATGGAATACCGCACCAAGTTAACAGTAGGGGATAAATGGCTAAGATAGTACACACTAATGTTGGCGTAGGAATAGAAACACTTGGTGAGTGGATGGGCGAAGACATTCACGAAATCGTTGAGGGTGGTGAGCTTATATCATCTGCTCCGCCCAGTGGCTATCATAAAATATACGGCATTTATGCCAAGAAAGTTGGAACACAATACCACCTTATTATGGTGGTAGAGACTGAACCTGAATCATAAAAGGAGGAAGAAATGGCGAAACAAACAGTGGAAGTAATCACACCTTCGGACTTGGATGGATTACCAGATGG